>Ga0209930_1001771_pt1 | contig 30398 bp, 38 predicted proteins | sample ThiBiot_500_biof_2_FD_183948 | JGI IMG/M metagenome (GOLD analysis project Ga0209930, IMG submission 183948) | Wastewater bioreactor microbial communities from Cape Town, South Africa - Thiocy_cont_500_biof (SPAdes) | ecosystem: Engineered > Bioreactor > Thiocyanate-remediating >... | reverse complement strand
CTAATGCTTATAATGTCAATGGTGAACTATCGAAAGCAAAACTCTCCAATCCATCTGCAAATTTCATTTCTCAAACAGCTAGAGAGCCTGTTATTGAAGTAACAACGAAGCTATTATCATCTTTTTTCTATTCTTTTTGTTCTTTTTTTTATTTTAAGGACACTCCCGGTCCTACTTCATATGACGTTTCACGTTCTTATCAAGCTCTTAATATTCAACAAAGACAACCTCCACGTTCAAAAGTAGCACGAAAACGTCATAGCCAATTTCTCAGCACAGCCCCACGCAAATTTGGCAGTGAACTCAATCTAAACACACCTGGCCCAGCTGATTATAACGGATTTCTTACTTCTCGTCCTCATGGGTACGCGTCAGTGCGTGACGTTCGTTTTCGTAATGACGTCAGCCAATTACCCGGACCGGCTGATTATGAAGTAAGCTTTCTGTAGGATAATTTGTCTGATAATCGTACTCGTTTTTTTTCTTTTGCAAAGCTCTCACCATTGTTACAAGATACTGTTCTTCGTGGAACATTCAATTCGACATTGAATAATCCAATCTTAGCGAAATTACAAACTCGAGCCATACAAGAAGAGAAACTCAATCATCAAACTATGATATCAACCATAAACGGAAAAGAACATACTCGTGATACTTTAGTATAAACATTAGATAGCCGACCGTTGCATGTTGCATTTCTTTCTCTCTCTCTCTCTTTCATTTTATTTTTATTCTATTTAAAATATTTCTATTCTTACTTTGAAATTGAAGTCATGTGCTTTAATAAAATAGACTTTTTCTTAAAATTCCTGACATATTGCCGACATTCACTGATGCTAATTGCCCGAATGACTTAGAATTATCAATAAGTCAATATAATGCATTGTATCCGCCTAGTCGTGATATTTTCTTATAATCTGACACTGAACACATCCTCAAAGAATATTACTCATAGATTTTCTTTTCATTCTAATAGCCTATCTGAAATTGATATTTATTAATGAAATCAGAGATACATATATATAATTTTTTTTCATGTTTGTTAACAACCAAAATGATAGACGAGACCATCGAGATAAGCATCAACTTTGAGATTTGGTAAATCTAACATAACTAATTCAACTTTGGCTTCATCGAACATTTGCATTGCAATATCATCATGACTAACCCATTTTTCACGATTTATCTTCGTACTTAATCGATAGAATTGTTCATGAACAAAAATCTTCTTAATTCCACTTTGAATAATTGCACTAGAAAATCAAGACAACAGAATTTATTTCGAAAATTCAAAGACATTCTCCTACCGAGCACAATCGACACAAGGCATTGCTTGAACATACAAAATCGCACCTTCAGTTCGAATACCATGTCGAGCCGCTGTAAATATGGCATTGCGTTCGGCATGTTCGAAATACATATATTTCACTGGTCTTTGAAATCTATCTGGCGAATCCGTTACTCCTAAACACGAAATCAAAATATATAAACAATGAATACAATTAATTGCATTGATCTACCTTCAGGTGGTCCGTTGTAACCGGATATTAAATCATGTCGATCACGTACGAGAACAGCACCGATTTTCGTGCGTGGATCTTTGGATTTGTATGCTAAATGAGATTTTGTTTGATTCATTTTCATTTTTTTGAGTTTTCTTTTCGCGTACCTGTTAAATAAACTTTTAACATGAAAAATTCATCCCAACTCGGTGGTTGATAATCTTCGAAAGGTACACCTTTCGGCAATGATTTATCCACGATACCATTCGAATGACCATTCATTTTCTAGGTTCTGTTCGATTGATGTGCGTATATTTTGTTATTGTCTGAATTCAATGATATTCTTATCTTCATTTATATACACGATATGGATGAATACGTGACTATTATCAAGACCAATGAGGACAAGAAGAGAGAGAGAGAGAGAGAAAAAAAGTCGTTGTTTATTTATTTTCATATTGGTTTCAGACATTCATTACGGACGAAAAAAGAAAAAAGAAGAAAACATATTCCTTGGTCAATGATTAATTATCAATCATCAGAAAAATTGTCGGCTTCATATGATGTACTAATCACGGTTGCATCACTTGTAGATTTCTTTGATTTACGAGATGATTTCGGTTTGCTTGATACAGGTGGTTTTGCTATTTCTAATAAAAGAAAGAAAAAAATCAAATCAGAGATAATAGAAAAATAAAATACTTGGTTCAGGTGCAGCGATTATTCGAACATAAGCTTCAGGAACAAGACCCGATCGTTCACGACCTTTTGCAATAAGCCAACCGTCGTAATCGGGCTTAGCTTCGATAAATATCTTCTCATCTTTTCGTACGGTCATTTCATCTTCATTAGCGGCATCGAAATCATACAAAACAATCGCTTGACATGGATATGGTGAATTCCAACTTGTTACCGCGATGTAATCGCTCTAAACAGCTCAAACGAATCGAACAAATATTCAAAGAAATCGGAATACCTACCTCATTCGATGAATTTGTCTGTTGATAATCGCTCATCGGATTAGCTGCATTATTAGTTCCGTTTGATTCCTAAATCAGATAACTTTGACATTATCAAATACAAAAAAATCTATTTTTGATAATACAAACATTCTTTGATGTTACTGCTACTGGTGAAATCAATGGTTTTAATCCTAATCCTCCGGATGTTTTCAATGGTCGTCCTGTAATCGGAGCTGTTTTGATGTTAGGTATCAATAATTCTATGAATTCAAATCAAATCGAACATTTTTTGTTACGTCTCTTTTTGTTTGTTTTACCTAATTTATCAATCACAAATGATGCCATACATTTTTTCATCTACAGACAAATAAAATATTTCTTCTTCTTCGAAAACCTTTCAATTACTTCTAATCGTTTTAGTTTGATTTTTGCCGAATCCGTTCTTGAATCCTTAAAACAAATTACTCATAATACAAAAAAAACCCTCAATGTTGCCTCGTACTTTATTCTGTTGTGCATATATAACCGAATGTTCTAGTGTTATATGAATCTGTTGATCCGTTTCTCGTACGTCATTAATTGCAGTTTGATACAACATTGATAATTGTGGAATACAACGTTCATCAATATTGATTTGATCGGACTACAACACAAGAAAACGAGCAATATAAATCGAAATTGTTCGCATTTACTTGATCAGTTGGAAGAGCTAACGGATAGTTTGGAATCGTTTTTGGTAGTAGACGTCGTTTTTGTTCCTCGGCATCCTTGAATCAATTTTCGAAAATAGTTTTTCTCTCCGATTTTTTGTTACTTGTATAGCTGATTGAACAGCATGTTGAAGTGTATCATGAAGTCGTTTATATTCACTATAAACGAGATTATCAAGTGTTTGTTTGATTTGCAGAAATAGATCACAAATGAGTAACTAAATTTGAATTTGTTTTTTATCAAAAATTTCATTTTGAAATTATTCGTTTTTTACTTTGTCAAGATCGACAATGAATTGTTCGATATAGAATTTCAAAGCACAATTCATTTGATTCACTTGAAGAATATAACAATTTCGAGCATCAACGAAATTAATTTCGAATTCTAATTCACTCTAATTCGACAAACGAACTTGTTTTTTTGTTGAATAAAAATCAAATTCTTTTTATACTTTCGAGAGAATTTTTTGTTGTAATTTTTTTATTCCACTGTCTTTTTGTTTCAAACGTTCGTACAATTCATCGAACGCACGTTTAGCTTTTACAACACGACGTTCAACTTCGAACAAGTCTCGTACGATTTCTTCATGGTACGATAAAACCTAAGCACAATCAACAAGCGGTTAGCAAGAGCAAACAAGTCGAATCATTTCACTTTATTATGTTCTTCCGTTTTTTCATTTTTAATTTTTCGTAAACTGTCTAGAATAACTTGTTTGAGAACCGGATAGGATGCCTCACGCTGTGAGTAATGTTCGAGCATATCTTTGATCGCTGATGTCCATGCTGTACCAATAGGGCTGCAAAGAAATCCAATGTTTATTATATATTCAATCGATAGGACAGATTTTCTAGCAGAGCAATAATCAGAGAAAGAAATTCGAGCGATTATACCTCGACCCGAGACAGGGCATATTTTGCGTATGTTCAAGTGACTTTTGTAAACTCAATTTCATTTTCTAATTTTAACACATCGAATTTCATGTCTATTCAATTGATATTTACCTCATGTGTATGTTTCTCTGTTTTATAAAATGTTTCAATTATTAACCTAGATTGAAAAACAAAAGAAAGAAAGTTCGTTTTTGAATATGAAATCTTTCGACAGTCGATTTTCAACGAACATGATATCATCAATAATTGTTATCTGATCATTTGCATACCATCGCAAACGACTATGAACAGTTCCGAGAAAGCCTTCAGTTGTATGTTTTTCAGGTGATATCTGTATGCGATGATTTAGACAAAACGAAAATGATCAAAACAATTTCCTACTTCGACATTTGTCGACATGATTAGAATTAATCGAAATCTGAAGCAAAAGAAAAACAAAAGGATATGATATATCATGTTCGATAAGAAAAAAGTAGCGTGACAAAACACAACAAACAGTGAAAAGAACAAGAGACGGAGGGATTTTATTCATTGACGTCTACATCAACCATCGTTTGTGTAGCGACTAAATTCCTGAAAATGCCGTTTTCGATATTCATCAATTCGGCATAGGTTCCCTGTTCGCCGATACGTCCTTTATCGAGTACGGCTATTTGATCGGCTTTGATTATGGTCGATAGACGATGAGCAATAATGATTACTGTTCGATTAACCATGATTTTTTCGAGAGCTTCTTGAACTAAATACTCGGATTGAGCATCAAGAGCTGATGTTGCTTCATCCTTTGAAAAATAGAATTTGAACAAATTTTTTCATTAGAAAATGGAAATGTGAATTTACGAGAATAAGAATGCTTGGATCGCGTAGAATCGCTCGACTCAATGCTACACGTTGTTTTTGTCCACCTGAGAGCATTGTTCCTCGTTCTCCAACTTTTGTGTCGTATTTTTCGGGAAATTGTTCGATAAATCCACTAGCATTCGCTGTTTGTGCTGCTTCAAGAACTTTATTTCGAATAATATTCTCTGCCGTTGGCTTTTCATCTAATATCGGATAACCATAAGCTATATTGTCATAGATCGATGAGGAAAATAAAACAGGTTCTTGTGGAACAGTTCCAATATTCAAACGAAGCCATTGCAATGGCATTTCATTAATAGGAATATCTCCTATTCGAATATCACCATGTTCTGCTTGATAGAATCGAAGTAATAATTGTGCTAAAGTAGATTTTCCTGAACCTGAACTACCGCAAATGGCTAAGACTTTGCCACCGGGTACACGAAGTGTTAAATTATCAAGAACAAGAACATCGGGCCGTGTTGGATAACGAAACGATATTGAATTAAATGTGATATCACGAAGCATCATCGCCGATGTCAATGGTTGACCGGTCGTTGTTCGTTGAATTTGTGATGAAAGAACTAATTTTTCATTATGATTGTCATTCAATATCGACCAAACCGCTTGACTAAACACAAAACTCAATCGATATGAAGAATAAATAATCTCATTCAAACAAGATTTACCTTGCACCAATACCTTTCATTAATTCCAAATGAAATGAGAATATGCCGGATATGGATATGCCCACCCAAAAAGCATAGAGTAAAAAACTTGATAGATCTCCGATAGTTAATGCATTTTCACTCATTGATACTCCACCGAAATAGAATACACTGAGAACAATCAGATTACCCGATAGACCTGTCATGCCAAAGAAAAATCCGTATGCTAATGATTCTTTATATTTTAAATTTAAAACATCGCTAATTCGTTGATTATAGGATTGAATTTCTTGTTCTTCTTTTGAGAAAGCTTTGACTGAAATAGACAAACAAAAACAAATAATTTCAACGTGCAAATCAATCAGTTTTCTCCAAATGAAACCTGTTCGAATATTTGAAAATCGTTCTTCGGCAACATCAGTTGCTTTGGCAAGTGAATCTTGAACTCGACTCGATAGGCGTTTAATAAATCTACCGAAAAGTATGGCACCGACAGCCACCGGTGGTACAGTTGCCAAACCGAATAATGCTAATTTCGGACTTATATAAACCATTAAACCAACACCTGCTATCGATTGTGTCAATGCTCGAAGACCATCGGATATATTTTGTGTGACAGCATTCGACATGACTTCGGTGTCTGAAGACAAACGATTGACTAGTTCGCCTGTTTTTTGTTTATCAAAAAACGCCATTTCTTTTCGTAGGATTCCATTGAAGAGTTGTTCTCGAACACGTTTTATAATTCGTTGTGAAGTCGTTAGAATTAAATAGACTCGACCGAAATTAGCTAATGCACCTATTCCAAATATACCGACTAGAACGAACGTCATCTGTTTCAAACGTTCACGAAGTTGATCTTCTCGGTAGGTTTGTAGCATGTCAATGATTTTACCGAGAAGATACGGCACCGACATTGTTACACCACTCGATATGAGTAGGAGAACAATGGCGCCGCCGATTCGGCCTTTGTCATGTTGTGCAAGACGAAAAAGTCTGCCGAGTTCAGTGAAAGAAAATTTCGCTTTGGGAAGTTTAGTTGTTGCTGTTTTCGAGTTTGTGGCTGGTGGCGGTCGATCACCACGTAGACGAAGTGTTGTTAACGAAAATCGACGATTTGGCAAGAGTTTGAGCAAATGAGACTGAGAAGAACGCGTGAGAAGACATGTTATACGATGATATAGCATTTTGAAAGCAAAGATTCATCTAAGAACAAATGAAAATCCGTGATTTTCTTTATCTTCTCATTTACCAACGAGATATGAATACACACACACACACACACTCAAACAAACAAAAGAAAATGGAAAGAAAAACAATTTCTCTATGCTATTGTGCCTAATAGTTTACGATTATTCAAGTGTTCTAATCGTTTGTTCAAACGGTCATTTAATTCTGGATATTGCGGACCATAGAGACCTTCTTTGCCAGGCGCAGGTCCTTCTTCAAGACGAATCATATAATGAAAATATCGATAATGAATAGCTGTAAAATTGTATTTCGGACGGCGACGTAGACCTTTAACAATCAAAGCTCGTTTGACATACGATTGAGCTAGAAAATGAAGAGAAAATCAATTCAATAATTTTGTCTTTTCGATTTCTTAGGATACTGACAAACCCATAAATTCGATTTATATTCGATGTTATGTTCTTTGACAGCCATTTCTTGTGCTTCGATTAGTGTCTAGAAAGAATTGAATTGAATAAAAAGAAAAAAAGCTATCCGATTTATTCTACATCACGCATCTGAGTTGCGACAGGTAATTTATGAAATGACAATTGTTTAATTGCTTCGTCAATACTCATTCCACGAATCATTTGAGCAATAAACCAATACTTCTTAATATTTCCTCGAATATACGTTCGACAATGATGAACATACTGTAGATGACAATCGCAATAATTTAACATTTCAACTTTCATCAATTGCTTACTCCTTTTCTCGGTGTTTCTCCTGGTGCAGCTGGCGGATAGACAATTCGATTGTATTTATCCCAATCATCAGGAACGCCCATCGGTGCGGGATGATCATCGGTTCGAATCGCATCAGCTGGTTGCCAATTACTTCCTCGAAAGACATCGGTTGTCGATCGGCTGAGATTCACAGATGTCAATGACAACGCACGAAAACATGTGATCGTTTTCGCGACTGATTGTCGCGGTAAAATCTTGGCAATAATCGACAAGATCATTTCATTGTTTTTCTCTGAGTATTATTAATCTAGAAATTAAACTGTTTGGGTTTTTTTTAATGAATATTTCATCGTTACAATTTACGATTCTTTTTTTAAAGGTTTTTCTTTGTCGAAAAAACAACAACAACATCAAAAACACATATTCATTCTCCGGTTCTATTTGGATTTTTTTTTGATTGCTATGTCATGTCTTTGGATGAGAAACGAAACAAACAAAGAGACTGCATTTTTCTGTTTAAATAGATAGCTGACAAAGATATCTCAAATGATTCAAGCACAAAGCAAAGAACGAAAGAAGAAAAAAAACTGAAGGAATTCGAAACTGTGAGAAGAAAAACAGATACAAATAGATCTTATTTGTCAAAAGAGAAAGAGAGAGAGAGTAAATTTTGAGAGACAACGGTTTGTTTGCTTTTTTCTGTTTTTGGTTGTGTTTGAAATAAATAAAAATAATAATATCAGACAGATTTGTTTGATAAACTGATTGAACGAGAAAACGAAACAATGAGTTGACTTTAATCAAGCCATTCCGATGGTGGTGGTGGCAAATTCGATGATGGCGGAGGCGGCGAACAATTACCACTCGATGTCGGACCCGGTGAATAAACATCTGGCACACAAGATGCTGACGATGTCGACGAAAGTGGTGAACGACGAAATGATCCGCATACGTAACCTTCTTTACATGAATTTTGAAAAGTACATGGCGCTCGATAGACAGGCAAAGGTACATCTTGACTGTTCGACATGTCCAATGATTTCATTGTGTCATAATTATTATTATTATTATGAAAGATTTTCGTCGACCAAAAATATTGCTGTTTTGTTTTGACCATTTGTCGATTATGAAAAATAACTTGTTGTTGCTGCTGTTGATTGACAGACCAATATTGAGAATAATAATAGCTATGATGAGGATCACGTCGAATGGAATACATCTTCAAATAATAACAAAAAAAAATCAAAGAAAGAAAAAAATATATATAGATTTATTTGTCAGAAAAAAAAATATAAGAAGAAGATCTTAGATGGATATATGGCGCTTAACAATATTACAAAAGAAAGTTTATCTCATCACAGGGTCATCAATTCTTCTACGGGTGCAGTAGGAGTTGTTGATGATGGGATTAATGTTGAAATTGCAATTGTTACTGGAACAGAGTTTGCTGCTGAAAGAAATGATGATGATAGGGAAGGTGTTGTTGAATTTATCGATGGAGTTGAACGTAAAGAATCTTGAATATCATTTCGAAATTGAGTAATATTTTGTGTAAAATGTTCTTTATTCGATTGTGTCAATGTTCGATCGATGCCTGTCATTAATTTATCTAAAGCAGTCGATAGAACAGCTTGTTTCGATTGTGTATGTCCGTATAATAATTGTTGTTTAATATCAGTAAAAAATTGATTTTCATTCAACAGTATTAATCCAAGAAGCGGCTTTGAAACTGCATAGATATTTCTTTTAAACAAACAAACAAACAAATATTGATCAGATTCAACTCGAAAGTCTTACTTGCATTCGGCAAAGATAATTCCATTGAATAGATTGACTAGAATCTGTCGAAAAAGATTCCCATATTCATTGACATTGCTCATGGCATTATTGAGTGTATTGTTTTTTTTAACTGAACGAAATACATAGGATAAGAACGAATCGAGAAAAATACAACAAGAATTTTGAATTGTTTGTTCGGCTGACATGAAACCTTCGCTCACTGTTTCGAGAATATAACCGAATGCAGGCGATGATAAATTGGCAAGAAATTCGACTTGAACAAGAGCAAATGTTTCGATTAAAGTAAAATAGGCGATAGTTAATTTCGGATAGATCAAAAAATGTTTTTGTTTAACTGATGTTAAAATAGCTAAGAAGACTTGAAGACAATTATCGAAACATGGATCGGAATACAATTGAAATACACCGAAATTAACATAATTACCAATCAGACAAGCACGAAGAATTCGTAGACATGTAAGAATTGGCTTTAATTTGGATTTATAATAGAGATTATCATCGTTTTCTGAAACATTTGAATTGACATGAACGAGAGTTTTCGTTTGAAAAATTAAGAGTAACGTCGATAGTTGACGAAATAATAGATATGCACTGGGTTTCATCGTCTCGAATGTCAAACGTTCTTGACGATTGGTTGCTAATTCATGAAAGAATTTCATCAATGGATTGTAAACATCTGAACGATCATGGAAAAGAAAAAGAATTTTAAGAAAAACAGGCAAATAAGCCGGATAGAGCCAATCAAAAAATGTCGAATACGCTTGTTTCGAAACCAATGCACTACAAAGACCACGTAGATCTCGAACGATACCAATGACAATCGCTTGAATTTCATCGAGTGATGCTAGAGTCGAATGAAAATTGAGCTGATTAATCGATGTCAATTGTCCGACGTTGAACGTCGATAGATCAGGAAAATCTTGAAAGATTTGCACTAATCGTTGACATTGAGTGGTAAATGGTTTCATGAAATTGTCAATCCGATCATCATCATCTTCGTCATATCGAAATTCGTGCATGAGCATGCGTCCAATCGACGCGTAGAACACCGTTCGAAGACGTGTCCAACTACTAACAGTCAGATTACTATTATTCGAAAGTTTGGCTGAACTATGATGAAGAAATGGGAAGAGTTCTTGAGTGTGATGATTGAGAAAATATTGGATCGGGTCTAATTTAACTAGACGACGGACACTTTGATAACCTTGTGAAAGATCATGGAAGCAACTGATTGTTCGTTCGATAAGTTTATCGGTGATTGTTGAATATTGAAGATTAGTAAAAAGTTTCTTGAGAAAAATCGAAAGCAGTTGTTCTTCATCGGCTATGCCGAGATGTTTGAATAGAACTTGATAGATTTTATTCGATCGGCCATGATCACCGATGTATTGCTTTCGAAATTGTTCGAAAAAGAACAACACAGCCAATTCTAACCGTTCGGAATACGGTCTCGAACCGATCTTATCCGTTGTTGTCGATGTTGTTATCGCCAAATTCAACGCATTCTGTGTTTCACCGGTTGTTTTCTGTTGAATAAATGTCATCAATTGCAAAACACGAACGACTAGTTCACCATCGTACAAATCCTGATCATCACTCGGCACGGACAACGATGTTAGACTGATTCCACGTGCGCCAATCACACAACCGAGAACGTAGATCAAAAACGTAAAACGTCTTTCCACTGGTTCACAATTCATCGATTGTTGATATTGCTGAGCGAGATCATCGAAACACGTGCAAAGCAAAGCACAAGTTTTTTTATAATCCAATCTCGACATAACACTGATCATGTCCAATTGTTGCTGTAAAATCGTTTGATCATTGTCGAATAATTCCGCGTAGAGTATTTCATCGGTATTCAACGCATCGAGCCGTGATTGAACATAATAACAAACTAATTCCGGCACGTAGATGTCCAAGAGATGAGCCGATGATTCACTGGATGAATCGGAGAGTTTCGAAGTGTGCGAGAGAAATGCAACGATTTTCGACCAAAATGAAAGAATATAGTGAAGTGTATTTGGCGAAAGATGATATTGTCGATGATGATGATTGCTCAGTAAATGATCGATCGTAAAACGAAATAAACGTTCGATGAATAGTGAATAGTTTTCAATGCGAATTAATTCATGAAGTTGAGTATTCGCTTTCAAACGAGCAATTAAACGACAGAATTCATGAAGAGATTTCTCGTTGGATAGAAGACCTGTCGGCTGTTCGAGAATCGAACGAATACCTGAACGAGAAACAAATTCGAACCAAAATTCATCGAGATGAATTCGTCCTACCGAATGTCATGTAATTGAGAACGGTTAATCGTTCGTTTGTATTCAATAACGATCGTCGAACACTTGACAATTGAACAAGACACGAAAGTGCCAAAGAAACAAGTGTCGTATTCGAAAAGAGAAAGTAATAGGAGAAAAATAATTGATAAAAACTGCCGTCAATGATTTGATCGTGCCAAGCAAGAGGAATTTGTAAGGTTTGATTTTCATCTGAGATGTCAACATCGTGAATACTCGAGCCTGTGCCGAGAAAATCATACGATAGACAAGCTAACGCCAATGATAGGAGCTTTTCGACAACAAGATAATAATCATCTTGCAATTGAACTGTTGTCAATGTTTTGGGATACTGTTGAAAGTCACTGGGTAAACCGAGAGATTTCTTTTGATTGATAATTACATCACGAAGATATTGACAAGAGAATAGATAGATATCGAGTAATTTACTATCACGAAATGAAATGCAGATTTTTCGATGACGACTGAAAGCTCGAGCCGATGTTTCGTCATCATTTGGCGTGCTGATTTCGGAAATAATGCCGATGAGTAATTGCAAAGCAACAGAGAAATGTGGTGGATCAACTTGAAATTTTAGTAAATCATCGGTAAATGTTTGAAATGGATAGGTTTCATTGTTTAAATTCGATGATGTTTGGGGACTAAGATCGAACCATGAATGTTTAGTTAAACGTGCATAGAATTTAATCAATTCAGCAAGTACAAACGATGCTAATGAACGATTATGTTTGTACAAATATTCGAGAATATATGTACGTAATTCATAACGTTCATTGAATGATATCAATGTTTGATTTGCTGTTCGACTAAAATATTTAATTAACGTTGTTGCAGCAAAGAATTGTGTGTAGGGTGTTAGTGCACGATCGAGTAGAACTCGACATTGTGAAAGACAATTCGTTTGATTTACAAATGATTCAAGACGTTGAGAGATAGTACGTAGTTGATCGCTATTAACGGTATTGCCATAGAATTGAGTACATAAATGCTCGATTTCAAGGGCATCCATTCGATCTAGAAGATGAAAAATGAATTCACTCGATTCGTTTTTCTATTTCACTATTATCTAATGACAAAAATCTTCGTTTCTTTCGTTTTGGCATTGGATCTTTGATGAAAGATTTCTGCGACCAATGATGATAACAAAAAAACAACATCAACAAATCTACTGAATTAGTTCCAATGAAAAACATTTGAGATAACATAAAAACATGGAAAAAGAATAGATATTTATTTTCTGTAACAATAGATCTTTATTTCATAGATGGCGTTAGTCATCATCATCTTGATGAATGACAAAGAAACAGTACGACACTAGTTAGTAGAATTTTTTTAGAGTTGATTTCATGTGTAATTATATCTTGTTGACAGCTGAGAGTCTCTTGTCTTCAAGAGAGTTTAATTTTAAAGCTAAATAGTAATTTCAAGTTTATTATCATATATATTTTACTCAAAAGAGAATACATGATTGAAAAAGCAAAATCTACACGCTATTTTCTTTTAAAACTTGAATCGTTCGATGATTCATCATCGTCGCTTGAATTATCAAAGCGACTTTTTCGTTTTCGTATTTTCAAACAATTATTCCATCGAATTGTTAAATCATCGAATAATTGTTCGAGCTCCGTATCCGTAGTGTCCTTTTGTTTTTTTGGACGAACTAAAACCCATTCACCATCCGGATTTTCTGATGCTTGAAAATCATTTATATTGAGAATGGTGAGTTTTTCTAAACCTTTCTTGGCATTTTCAAGTGCTTCTCTGACACGTGGTTTAGTTTTCGGTGTGATCATATTAATTCGAACATTGTATTGCTTTTCTAATTGTGGAATATGACCATTTCGACTAATAAATCGACTTTTTTGAAAAACTTTAGCTACATTTAATAATGAATCGGACGTCTTCTTTTGATTACCATCCGAGTTTAAGTAGGGCAAAAAAATGAATGTACCACTTTTAATGACACGTTTAGGTTTTTTCTGTCGAACTATTTTTCGACGTGATGTGTCCATCTGCATGTCATCTTCGGATTCTGATGACGAACCACCACTCCATTCGATATCGTTTTCAGTCGGTGATGGAGGTGCTGGTTTGATTATCTGATGTTTATCAATAAGATTTTCTAAACGAATTAACGATAAAAATAACTTTGGGTTTGCTGATTTCTCTCGATTTACTCGTTCGATAAGATTCGTCATTTTCTCCGATTGTTTTTCTTCTTCTTTGTTAACAATCGTTAATTGTTCGCGATCGAGATCATCGCTTTCATTACATGTACAACATTTTTTCGGTAGACTTCGTAAGATATCTACCGGGACTAGGTTTTCATTTCGTAATTCATTAATAATACCATGTAAATTCGAACGAAATCGTTTATCATGGGTTAAACACGACATATTGTGTCAAGTAATTGTGATAAAATTTCGAAAAACAACTGCAATATATACACGTCTTCATGTTGTGAAATAACGATGACTCATCGTTGCATAAGGGAAACTACCAATGACGTCACTGAATGTTTGCTGACTTTTTTATTAGTTACGCAAAGATAAGAAACAAAAAAACACAAAAAATTTTCGCTCTTTCTCACTCTCGTTTGTTTTCTTGAGGAACAGAAGATTTTAATTACAGTTTTTATTTAAAAATAATTGTCGATTTGTTTCGATTAATTCTTGTTTTAATCGTTCGTATGTTTGACGGTGACCATTGCCACCGGAAGATCTATTTATTGCACCTGAATTGTTTGCAGATGATGACGTTGATTTAGTCGCGGCGGCTGCTGCTCGAGCTGCAGCAGCAGCACGTTCATTTAAATTTGCAATAGTCTTTTGAACATTTTTTGTTGTTTCTAAATTTGGAAAGAAAAAAAACAATTTTCTTGAGCTTTTCAAAGCGAAATCACGAACCAAGATCGTATCGAATAGCTTCGAGTGATGCGAGTGGAACTTGTTGATGAACAAGTTGAATCATTTGTAGAAATTCAGCACGACGTTGAGCTGAAATAAAATGGAAATCGAAAATATTTTTGCTCGTTTTTGTTTGTTTTTTACCATGTCGACGTTGGAGAAGATCAGGTCGTTTTTTCAATTCAGCTACATCTCGTTCATCGAATTGTGTTGACTCGATATTTACTGATTGACTTATACTCTGTCGAACTTGTTCAGCTAAACTTTCAGCTGTCGTCGAGTCAGTTGGAGAAATAATTGGCAAAAATCTACGAAATATTTTTGTTGATTGTTTTTTTCAAATTCAATTGTTCTTACTTGACGTTATAATGCGTGTAAGGACTAAACAAAAACCAGAAGAGATCCACAAATGGGTGACTATTAAATGTTGTCTAAAGATACGAAATTGAATATCGAAAAAAATGATTTTTTTAAATGTTCGTACAGTTCGAATTGGAAATGCTCGTGAAGTACGTAAACTGACAGGTTGAATAGGCAATTGAAGTTTTTGAGCGATTGCCAATGACAGAAGACTTGAAAAGAACGTTGAATTAACAACAATTTTCAAAGAATAGTTGACATCTACTTGAATTTTAACAATCCATCCGAGCCCGTCGTTGGTTCACATTCAGGCAAGAAAATCAATTGAGAATTAGATTTCTGAATTTCATTCACACATAAATCTTCTTGATTCTCAATTGTATTGAATTGTAAACAGTTGTCTCCTTCCGGTTTAACCTAAATTCATCAGATATTTAGATAGAAATTCAATTTATTCGTTTATCTTTTCTACCAATTGACAATTGGGATTGGAAATCAATCGTTTCAAAATCCATCCATCGAATAACGAACTTCGATTGGCAAGAAACAGTCTCGTTCTTTGTCTAGTTGAGTTCTCTCTGGTTGTTTCATCAGTTGATGTCAATTGAAATAATACACAAACAATTTCATTCAAAAATCTAAATAAATTCTCATTCGATTCAATCGAAAACGAAGTCTTGGTCGAACTCACAAATTAAACGATGAATTTCTCGGAAGAAAATAAGCTATTAACAAAAGAAAACAAATAACTATCGAACGTATTAACATAAGACAAAGGCCAATTGGCGCATAAAGTATCAACGCAAAAGACAATTCAGCAATTCTATTTAACAAAAATCAAATATCTTCTTTCATTTATTTATTCTTCTACCGAGTTTCATGAAATAAATCCGGTAATTCAATCATCTAAAAATACAAAATATCTCCAAATTAACAAATAATAACATCGAATATGTATATATATATGTATATATTTGTTGTTTTTTTTTTCATTATTATCATAATTCGTTTTTTGTTTGAATACACACACACACACACAAATATAGAGAGGAGGAGAAGGAGAAGAAAAAAAACATTCACAAATCATGAAGAAAAGAAAAACCGAAACGGTTTCGTTAAACGAATATGTTCTGCTGAATTGGTATTTACATTTGAAGAGAAGATTACGCATTTGCACTGAAAAAAACAAATATTCAAATGAATGAATAAGATTCATCGAGTGACTCACGATAAACGTGTTTGCCGTCGTGTTGTCAACGAATTGTTTACGATCGGGTGTTTTCTCGTATTTGGATAGGCACGAGACGACGAAGTAGACGAGGAATATTTGATCGATACCATTCTATAGAAAACAACGATGACCGATTTGATGCATTAGGATCAGTCGCTGTTACGTACGGTGAGGAGTTTAAACTAAAATTTTCTTTTTCAATAGCACGTTTCTTTGCTGGAGGTGATTCTGGATGACTAAACACGGAGAATACGTTGTTTTTTTTGTGAAATTAGAGAATTTAGTTACTTGTTAGATGTTGATTTCGAACGGAGAAATGCCTTTCGACTTGGTGATACTTCCGAGAGAACATTCTGTATGCAAGTTAGACGTTGAGAGTTATTGTTCATTCGAAATCTTGTATTCGGATCGTCGGTAAATCGAACGAGTGGGACGCGTGGTGAATAGGAAACGATTTGTAATGACGGAGAATTCATTCTAAAAAAAAACGAAAATGTTCGATTTTCAAAAAAAAAACGAGTTGTTTGTTTACATTGAATACGGAGGAATAGATGATGATGAAGGTAGTTCAGGTGTTGATGGACTATCTGGTTTAGTTGAATTTGTAGTTGCTAAACGTTGATTTTGTCGTTCACGAACGGACAATCTCGGTTTCGAACTAATCAAAACAAGAAAATCGAATGGATTTACATTCGAATCGAATTATTTTTACATTGGATTTGATGAATTTTTCATTCCTTTTTTCAAATTATCGATCATGACATCGAGCTCATGAATAGTGCCGATATTTCGATTGTACGGCATTTCTTCTTCTAAATTCGACCATGTCATTGATTTTTTCGCTGATGATCCATGACGAAATAGAATCGTTCGATCAGCAACTAAACATTCGTTTTAATATTGAAAAATTCCAAAACAATTTCTCGACTTACGATAAGAACAAATTCGGTCGTGAATCGTATCTCGACGTTCACGTTCTAATTCTCGCAGCAGACGTCGACGTGTTGATTCTTTCAAATGAGCTGTATGAGTACGACGACACTGCAATCGTCGAAGAGTCCGTTGATCACGGATGTACCGTTCGTAGAGTCTTTTTAAAAAGAAAAGCAAATTTTGAAAATAAAACGAAGAGCTTTTTTTTTATTGTTTTACTTTCGATCTTTTTGCTCTTCGAGCATCAATCGATGATGTCGAGCACGAAGTTCATCAAAATTATCGTCATTCGTACTTGACGAATGTGAATTTGATTCATCATCAATATCATCTTCAACTTGACGCCATTTCGGAACTAAGAAACGCATAAAAATAAAAATAAAAACAAAATAAAACGAAGAAAATACTCGTTTCAGAAATCGATTTTGATTTTTTAGTATTTGATGTTAAGCGTAGACTATGACGACGAGTTGTTTCAACTGTATGTGCTTTACTTTGTTTTATTCTAAACATCATCAAAGATATATTCCATAAAAGATACAAATCAAACGCGACAAACGAACATTCGAGTCGACGAAGCCTTCTTCGTCGGTGTAACTATTGATTTAGCCGGTTGAAAACGAAGATTATAACGTGGTTTCATTGAATGAAAAAGCAAATTGTTTATTAGTATTGTAACCAAAAATTTGACATAGACGCGAAAGCGAAGAAAAACAACGACAACAACAACAGTACACAATTACATCAAGGAGAAAGGAAAATAATAAACAAATCGATCAGCCATTGACATTGATCAATTAGTTTTTTATTTATTTAATCGAAAAAAAATAAAATCTTTTTTTTACAATAAATATCTTTTTGTTTTTTTTCGATTTTCTTTTCGAAATTAATAAATCTCGCAAGAGACTAGTGTCATCTGTCGAAAGATATCTTAGTCTACACGAGGGAGTTAATAAGACGTTATACACTCTCTCTAATTTAGCAAAGTGCACTTGAAATCACCTCTGACGTCTATATTTAAATTGACGAAGTTTCTTTTTTTTTCTTCTAGTATCGATCGAAGAAGATTGTTTTCAGGTGTAATTTATGTTTCTTTCTCTATAAATAAAGCTGATGAGATGAGAGAGAGAGGGAGAAAAAAGAGACGCGAGAGAATGGTTAGAAAAAAAATAAGGGGAGGAGAGGGAGAAAAATCTATATATTGTAATAAAAAACATTGCAAATAATTTCATTTCGATAATAAAAAAACAAGACCATTGTTGAGCTGATAGTTTGCTCATTTATTTTTTCTCTCGTAAGTAGAACACGAATAATAAACAAAAGAAAAACAATAGTGTTTCTATGTGTTTTTTTTAACTTCAATTTCAACTCAAAGTACGAAAGAATATTGCAATGGGAAAATGGGAATTCCACAGAGTAATTGATCGTGTTTTAGATAAGAAAGTGACACGGTCATTGATGAGACGAAGAAGCTTCGTTTTTTTTTTAATCTTCAATGAAACCCCGAGAAAAGAAAAGAAGCCGGATTTGTTTATGATTTCCATAGGAGAGAGGAGATTAATCATCAGACAGTCAGATTGAATCAAGAAAAACATCGATACCTCATTAGTATTCTAATCGAGTACGATATTATAATGCGTATATATACATAAGTTAAGTAGTTCCGAAAGAGCGAGAGAGAGAGAAAATTATTTGTCAATGAGTGACATCTTTTACTGAATCTTTCGTTCTAAAGAATCGACGAACAGATAAACCAATGAATAAGTTTTAGTTCTTGTGTGTGTGTGTGCGTGTTGTTTATTTTCTTTTGCCACTCATTTCCTTGCTCAACGTACCCATGCGTTTGTTTCTCAATGACAACATGCTGATTAATTAAGACAAATATTTATTTACATTTCAGTCATTTTATTAATTCTTTCGTTTCAGCGGATTACATTACTTTTCGTTTTTGTTACGCATTCCATTGTTAATCTTCGGCCTTTTATTCTAAACTTCTCAATGAGTACAACATCGAAATCAAACAGCAATACCGCTGATTCGGCAAATACCATAACCGAAAGTGAAGATCTAAACCTATTTCAAGCAGCTCGACGAACAGGTCGACGCAATGCTTTGGGCGATTTAAGTGAACATTTATCTAAAGGTAACTATTTTCACTTTTGAACACATTGATTATCGTTCTGAAATTCTGTCGAATTAGCCATGGGTTCAAGTTCATCATCCGATGTCGAGAAAATGGCTCCACATTTCCAATCAATGTCAATCAAAAATTAATCATTCGATTTGCAATATAAATAAAAATCCATTTTTCTTTCTTTTGTGTACATATATTTTGTTGATTAGCACTTGAATTTTCAAGACAAAAAAAAAGCCATGCGAAAGACAATTTGATTGCTATACTTTTTTTTTCTCCTTTTCGTCTCATATTTTTTTTTGTATATAAACAAAATACTTTGAATCTTTTGTTTTCTTTTTTCTCATTTATACACATATTTGTCGTTCTTTTTTGTTTTGTATTAAATTTTATTTCATTTCAAAATAACGAAAAGTAAATCATTAACAGTTAATACTGAACGAGGTTTTTTCAGATGTTCATTGCAAGAGAATAGTATATTTTTTTAGACTCAATTAAATTCATGGCGGTGCGTATGAACTCGTTTCATACGAAAACAAAACTATTCGCGTTCTGTTTTTTTTTATATATTTAGTTCGATCTCGTACGAAAACGTCTGACAAAAGAAATAAAATTACTCACTGAAAATCCTACACCGGGCATGTATGTCACACTTGTATTTTTCGATTACAGATTCTTATCTTGTTCTTACTTTTTTTATGATTCTAGACGTGTTGTCGAAGATTTTACTGATATGAGAAAGTAATGACACGTGTTTTTGTTTTGTTCTGATTATTCAAATTTGTTTTTTATTAGAATACGTATTGATATCGATGGTGCATCGGGAACTTTATATGACGGAGAAAAATTTCAATTATTATTTAAATTCTCCGATCAATATCCGTTCGATTCTCCACAAGTAAATTGCTTTTCATATTCTCTTGTTTTATCTTAGTTTTCAAAAAGGTAACATTTATCGGCTCAAACATTCCTCTGCATCCACATATTTATTCAAATGGACATATCTGTTTATCGATTTTGACCGATGATTGGTCACCGGCATTGAGCATCAATTCAGTCTGTCTAAGCATCCTATCGATGCTTTCGAGTTGTAAAGACAAAGTAATTTGTTTGTTCATGAGGAAAAAGAAAGACAAGATCTCGTTTGGTATATTAGAGTCGTCCACCAGACAACGATTGGTACGTTCGAACGGCATCAAGCGATCCGAAAAAGACACGTTGGTGGTATCATGATGATGCTGTTTGATCAGCAGTCTGTGTTTCTGTTGTAAATATTCATTCGAGAAATGAACAAAACCAGTTATTTTTAACCTTGAACAGTGCAATGCTAATCATCGGAAAAGCATATTAAATCACACATTATCATCAAGAGATAGAGGGAGAAAAAAATGAAATCTATTAGTACAATGTATAATGTTATTTGATCCTTCGTGTTCCTCTTTTTCCTTCCTTTTTCTCTCTCTCTCTCTCTTTTTATCTTGTACTTCTTCATTTTCATTTCAAGATTAATTTACGTATACATAACATTTTTTTTTCTTCTTTGTCTCATTCGATTAAAATCATACGAAATCTTTTTTTTTTCTTTGATTCTTCTAGAAAAAAAATAAAACAAAACCAAAATGAATGGATGATCTAAGATTAGTCGATCATTTCGCACTTATTGGAATCGGTAGTCACGATCCTATTGAACGTGATGAACTACTTCCAACAGCATCATCACCTATTACTGATACAGCTCAATCGATAACATCGAGATCCTATGACATCACACCGAAACACCAACAGCCAATCGTCGATTTAGCGATTATCGATCGATCACATGGCGAAGATCCACCGAAAGGCTACGAAACCATTTGGACAACGCCAACAGGTTACTCGGCAAATTTAAATTGCAGTACTTTGAGAAGTCATGAAATGTATTTATGTATTCGACGTGGAAGAGACAAACCACCGATTACTGACATCGGAATTTTAATCGAAGGCCGAGAAAAAGCTATGGAAAATGTTTGTTTAATCGAAAGTACACCACACGGATATCCAGCTAATATATGCAGTTCATCATTTAGTAAAGAACGAACGTTGATTACTTATCGACGTGCAGCAACGAATATTCTTTGTAATACATTAGCTGTGACTGATATTTGCGTTATTATTGAAAGTAAAGGCGAAAAACCTCCGCATTCATTTAATAAAATCAATAAAAATCTTAATCGATCTCTCATTGGTCCGTCGGTTTTCCTTTGCTATAAAAAATCGGTTATCTATCCTAAACGTCTTCAATATCGTTCGCAAATTGTTTACAAATATTCGCCGTTCGATGGAATTTCATCGAAATTTCTCAATGAAACACCGCGTTTTTGCTTTCCCATGGGCGCATTTATTGAACGTTGGCCATCGAAAGTGACCTTACAAAACGTTACGCCAACATTTTCAACATTTCACTTAGATAATCAGAAACAATACGGTGCTTGTATATCATTCTATGAACTATTTACAGCTTACGAGCGTTTACCTGATTCAACATCAGATTTACTTCATCGTCTCGATATCGAACAAGACCATTTGTATTCATTGACGTGCATCGTCATTTTTTCACGTTACCCATTTTTTGATGCGTTTCGTCGATTTTTATTTATTATTTATCAATTAATTCTTTCATCGAACTATTTAACATCATCAAATGAATCGTTAGTTAGTCAAGTTCCATTAATTGAACAGTATTTAAATCATTTTTTTCATAATACTCCATGTCCATCACCGTCAAGTCCGAGAGTATTCGTTCAATACGATGAACCATTAATTCTCGTTCTACCTGAAGAAAATGGCCTACCTCAAAATGGTGCATCATTTATTGATCTTTTGAAAAATCTCGGCACAGACAATACATTAACATTATTTATCTATGCTCTACTAGAATCGAAAATATTAATACATTCACTACGATCATCAGTATTGACAGGAGTTGTTGAAGCTGTAAATTATGTAAGAAAAATGTCTGATTGACAAAAAAAATCGATGAAAATTTTTTTGTTTGATTAGATGTTATTTCCATTCCAATGGCAATGCGCATATATTCCATTGTGTCCGATTGCGTTGAGTGATGTTCTATCCGCGCCTTGTCCGTTTATTATTGGTAAATTGAGATGAGTTGATTGATTACGATTGATTCGCGGATTTTTAGGTATTGATTCGAGATATTTCGATGTAAGTGAACCACCGCCAGACGTGGTTTGTATTGATTTAGATACGAATTTAATCATTGGAGGGTAGGCGAAGATTTTGTGAAGGAAACCAAACGATTTGTTATTTTCTGTAGAACGGAAGAACAAAAGCATTGGTCAGTTAAAATGTTTCCAAAAAAACCAGTAAGTGATTTGATTTTTTTAAAATTCATTTGATCTGATCGTGTTTTATTGTAAAAAAAAGTTTCGTGTTCTAAAACAATCGTTAGAAGAAATCGAAAATCAAGGTCTTTTATTGTATCATCAACGTTTAACTGACCTTCGTTCGCGTTTAAAATTCAATCGACATGATTTCGATCTTCGTCTACAAATGATTCAACTCGAACGTCAAATGGAAACACGTATCCGCGAAGTTTTCCTTCGTTTTATGTGCGCATGTTTCTACGGTTACGAACAATATCTTCGTCCGATTCGACGTAAACCGAATCAAACATCGACAGACGCCGCTGTTCTATTCGAATTCGATAATTTCCTTCGTTCAAGAGACTCGTCCTACGCTAAATTCTATACACTTCTCTTGCACACGCAAATGTTCAGTCGATTTATCGAAGAACGATCATTTCTCTCGTCGAGCACATTAAATCAATCGATATTAATCACTGAAAATCATCATAATTATAGTTTGGTATTTTTCGATGAATGTTGTTCGAAAGTTCGACGAAGTATTGAAACAAATGAACAACAAGTCTGTTCATTAGTTGATACGAGTGATATGCGAACAAATGATCGAAGTGTGAAAACAACTATTGTCCTATCAGAATTTCTCGATGGAAATCATTCAGCATCATCGAACGGATATAATGATCTCAATTTGAAAACAAATCGATTGATATCGAATGGAGGAAATAAAATGACATTGCAAGAGCCAGCATCGATGAATACTTTGAGAGTTTCACAAGATAAACTTGGAACGGGCAAATTAATACCTAATAGTCCAATGGTGAAACGATCGAGATTAGAAAGAGATAAATGTCAAAAGGTAATTGACTTTTCCCCGCAAGCAAAACAAAGAAATATTCATCTGTGTTTGAAATAGATTGCTCGTGAAGATAAAATGAAGCCAACTCAATGGGCGTACTGTTTACTAGCGAATGTATATTCACTTTGGTTTATGCATTTACCAACCATGATCGAATGTTATTCGTGTCCACGAGAGATTCTCAATTATGCGTATAAAATTCTCGTCCAAATGAATCGACAACGTCTAACTAATCCAGATGAAATTTGTTTCCGTGTTATCATACAACTTTGCGGTCTCTATGATTATCCGATTCTTGCAGTTAAAACCTATTCATTTATGAAGAAAACGGGTGTCGAATGGAATGCAGTGACCTATGGTGCTTATAACAAAGTATGAACGAGCAAATCATTTCGAAAAGCTTGATGAATTTTGTTGTTGTAGGCTGTTTATGAAGGTACATGGGAACGACGAGATCGTTGGGCAACATTACGTTCAGTTATTCAGGCTATTCGAGCATTTAAAGCAGCTGGTCGTCATCGTCGAAATCGTCGATCGCCGACCTCATCGATTGATGACGAAGATAGCGATGGTGCAATGAGTGTAGATTCGAATGAACAATCGAAAGGTCTTGATTCATCTGACAATCTCAAAGGTTAATTTTTTAAAGTTAATTTTCAATACAAATTTTTGTTTTTTTTTTCTCTCATAATCGTTATTCAGATGATACAATCACAAGTGTCATTACATCAATCGCTGGAACACTTAAAGATATAACTGAAAGTCCATATTTTCCTAAAATGGCTTTCAAAAAGATTCCTTCCAGTAAAAATCCAAAATAAAAACTTCTTCTTTTTTAAATTTCCTTTCTTTCTTTTTCTTTCAAGTCGATGGTTATGTGGATAATAAAATTATTCGTCTAAATAATAACAATACTGAAACCATCGAAAAACGCTCAATATCGAATTTCTCTGATATGCCATCGAAACTCGATTTTTGTACACTTCAATCCATTGCTCATCAAACAGCTCGATCAGAAGCGGGAATTCTAATGACGACAAGTGACGTCGAAATCGGTGATATCGGCATGCTTTCCTATCGTTTACCAGTCGCACCTCAAACGCATCATTCAATTCAAGCAGCACGTCGTTCATTTTCATGTCTTGACAATCAAAACCAATCAAATCTTCCTATTAAATGGGAATTAACATCTCGAACACAAGTTCTTACCAATGATCCACTTGGTTTGCTCAATCCAGTATCACAAACAGCACCTCCACCATCGTCTCTACCGATCAATCGTTCGGCTTCAATGATGGCAAGACCATTTGCAAATCTTAATTCATCAACCGAAACAAAACCAATTATTCATCCAACAGCAACAATAAAAGAAGATGAAGTTTCGTCATCATCATCTCTATTTCCAACATCTATTACACAATTACGTGCCAAACTTAGTCAAACTCCTCTAGCCAATTTGTATAGTCCAAAAAATTTAAATACATTAAAAACTTATGCTCTTGATCGTTTAACTGATCTTAAAACAACTGTTGTATCTACGACTATCCCTCTAACACAATCCAAGAGTCTTTATGCAGTCAAACCATCTAGTTCATCAACATCAAAAGAACGTTCATTTATTAAAGAAAATGTCAATAATAAACATCGTGGTAGTATGTCATCACTTCTATCTCAACAGAGTTCGAATAGTTCATCATTGAATACGAATAATATCAATGGAATTGATATCACTAATATTCATGATGATATTAAATCAAGTCATCTTAATCCATCAAGTGTTGCCATACCGATAACAAGCGATGATAATGATCAAACAGCGAAACAAATCGTTGAAATTAGTAGCTGTAATCGATGTACAGCTTGCGATCAATTTCTTTACGATGAAGAAATCATGAGTAGTTGGTCACCGGAAGATTCCGATTTGCATACGGTTTGTGTACATTGTAAACAAAAGACAATTCCGAATTTAACCATACTTATTCGTGTAAGAGAGACCGACCTTTCTTCTTCTTGTTGAGTATTTGCTTTGTTTTAGGATAACGACAATATTCCAACGAATCACACAACGTAAGAAGTTTTATCTTTTGGAAGAAAGTGTTTCTTTGATCGTATTTTCTCTTTCAAAGGAACGAGGAGGAATCAACAGTGACAACTCCAACAAATAGTAATGCTCAAACAAAAATCGAAAAAATGAAAGAATCCTTGTAAGCAAAGACTGATCATTTTGATTCGTTTACTTTCTATTTCATTCAGTCGTCGACAAACATCAATATCACCTGTGCCAATTACTGTACATTATTTAAGTCCGTTAGTTCTTCGAAAAGAACTGGAAAATATCATTGAATCACATGATTCAAACAATAATGTTCTTTATAAAATTGATTTCAAAGAAAAACATCCGGATTTATTTTGGAATCTAGTAAAAAAACAACAACTCTTAAGTTTCTCGATTTAAAAACGAAATTCTCATTTATTCAGATTTGGTATTTCCGTCGTATACGTGTATGCAGTCATATATTCCAAATCTTACTCCGTTCAATAACAGAATCATCCGACGAACAAGCCAAAATCGACCTTCAAAAGAATAAATGTACGCTCGGCAATGAACTTCGATATGAAACTTCATCCATACGAATTCGTTGTATGTGGGATAGTATCATCGATTATCATGATATTGCCGAACCAATGTACAAAACATGGGAACATGATGGCTATGGTATAGAGAAAGAAACAAAACAATGAATTGAAAGAAAAAAAACAACATTTTAATTCTAGATGAAGGATATACTTTAGTTGCAAATGCGTTGATTACAGACGAACATAGTACAGTCACTGGAAAGTAAGAATTTCACTCTATCTGAATTATCTATTATCATTTTCGAATTCATCTAGTAACTATTTAGTTGAAATCGGGTAAACGAGACTTTTCACTAGACAATAAAGAAAAAAAAACTTGATTTTCTTCACATAGACCCATTGAAAATACTATTTCGAACTTAACTAATTTTTTTTTGTTTTGTCTTCGTGAATTTAGAGTCATTCGAGAGATTATCTCTTGTATTGAACAAAATGATCTCTTCAATCCTATTCGATTGTTTATCAAAGAATCGTCGAAATCAATTCGACGACGTTCTCGTCGACGATCAATGTATCGTGAAATACTCTTTCTAGCCATTGTTGCACTCGGACGCGAGAAGATCTCCTATGGTAAATCAAATTTCATTCTCAATCGAATTCATTTTCGTTCGTATTTAGATGCATTCGATCGAGAATATACAGCTAATTATAATAAATTGAACGAAAAACAACGTCAATTAATATCCGATTTTGATAAATGTCCATTATTAACAGGAATTATGTGTCGACGATTATTTTCTCTCTTAGAACTTTGAAAATTTTTCATTTCTAGTCAAGATCTAATTAACTGTTGTTGTTACTGTATACTGGTCTCTTTCTTTTTCGAGTTAAATATATATATATATATTCTTTATTCTAATCATATTTATACATGAAATGAAACACAATTCCGCTTTATTGTATTTAACAATCGACAGACATCTTTTTTTTATTCTATGATTGTATAACAAATAAGTTGATGAATAAAAACAAACAAGCATATGTGTATTTTATTGTCTATTTAATTTTCGTTCTTTTTTGTTTCTTTTGGAGAACATGACAACGACGGATTTAATTCGTGAGTCAAGCTCAAAAGCTTTCGATGGTGTTCAAAATGTTTATACACATGAAAGGTAAATAATAATGATGAAGAAGAGTGTTGAAGGTGTTGAGAGATTTCCATTTTAGTTCAACTGTTGGTTGTAAAATGAAATTTGGAGTTTATATTCCAACTAAAGCAGAAAAAGAAAAAGTTCCTCTACTGATTTTTCTTTCTGGTTTAACTTGTACTGAACAGAATTTTATAACAAAATCCGGTGTTCAACGTTTAGCTTCGGAGTACGGTTTTATTGTTGCTAATCCTGATACAAGTCCTCGTAGGAGACGAACTTCGATGTTGTTTTTTTTTTGTCTCATTTGACGAAAATATTTAGGTGGCTGTAAAATCGAAGGTGACAGTGAGAAATGGGATTTCGGTGAAGGTGCTGGATACTATGTCGATGCTACCGAAGCTAAATGGTCGAAAAACTATCGAATGTTCTCGTATGTGAATGATGAATTTTATAAGTTAATTTTACAGAATTTCAATGTCGATCCAAATCGAATTGGAATACTCGGGTAAAAACAATCCATTCATGAATTACTTTCGATAAATTCGATTTTGTTTTCAGACATAGTATGGGTGGTCATGGTGCTTTAATTAGTTATTTCAAACGTCCTGGTCAATATAAATCCGTGTCAGCATTTGCACCGATTTGCAATGCATCGAAATGTGAATGGGGTGTAAACGCATTTACGAAATTCTTCGGTGAAGATGAGAATCTTTGGAAACAATACGATGCTTGTGAATTAGTCGCATCTTATCCCGGTCCGAAACCACACGCTCCTGCTTTGATTGATCAAGGTTCGGACGATAGTTTTCGTAATAAATATTTATTTCCCGAACGATTAATAGACGCTTGTAAACAAGCATCATTTCCGATTAATCTACGCGAACAAGCTGGTTACGATCATAGTTATTATTTTATTATGACATTCTTAGAAGATCATTTTAAATATCACAAAAAAGAATTCGATCATTGAAAATTCAAAAAAAAACTACAAACTGATTTTTTTTATACACGTGTGATTAACTAGATTACATCTTTTTTTTCTGTTGATGATTTAAAATAAAAGAAAAATTAAGTAGAAAAATGTGAACAATCTCGTTGTTCGATCAATGCTGTTTGAATTCATTTAACAGCTTCACATATAATTGCATCATTCAAAGAAAAGACAAAATGAAACCATCCAGGTTGTTGACAGCCTAATGTTTGTCCTCGTAAAATAAATACTCGACCACATTCGAATAAATGTTCGAATAGTCTTAATTCTTCGTTGAATGTCGCATGATCACATAGAAATTCGCGTAAATCAATCCAAAGAAAAAAGCCAGCTTGTGATCGTCGAATTCGAACACCTTGAATTGTTTCCAAAGCTAATTTCACTTGTGTGTATCATTCAGTTAATTTCTTTCGATTTGCTTGAATATAATTATCAATCCATTGATGATCAGAGATCAACTGTTGTAAAAGATATTGAGGGTGAGGGAAACTACCTAAATAAGAATAAATATATGAATTCTTCGTATACTCTATTTCTCCTACTTTCTTAACGATCATTTTTCTTTCTGTTGTCACTTTTTTTCTTAGACTTCTATCAAAAAAAACTGGCATTGTCTCTCTCTCTCATCTACCAATCAGATGTAGGCTAGAGCAGAGCGTCACGGCCATCGACCGTTACGATGCTCCTATATAATTACCGAGCACTGACCTTCGTCTCTGTCCTCTCATGTATTGTCACCCAGAGACCGACGGTACGAGACGTTGTCAAAGATCGATTCATAACTTTTCTCATCGATATACGTTTATCATCATGTAGTAGTGATCGTTACAAAAAAACGAAAGTCAATTTTTTTACTATTTCTATGATGAAAATCGAATCATTGTCCTAATTTGATCAGTCAGTGCAAAATGCATGGAAAAATGGTTCTTTGTCAAAAAAAAACTTGCAGAAGCTATATACACGATATGAAATTGAGAATTGTCACTGGCACAAAAAATGTACTCATTCCCATGTCAAATAATACTGACCGTTTACTTAATAGTGCGGTCCATAAACGGCAAAATTATGACCAAATACGGACAGTCGTATCGATAGATCTGAGTTATTACTGACAAAAAAAAACGATCCAACTTCAGATTCTTAATTAATCATGTCTTCGTATTCATTCGATTCATTGCGCCGTTATCATAACACAACAAATATCTTCACGTATTCGTTTTGGTTTTCGAATGCGAATAACGTTTGAAAATTGTGTCCTGGATTCAATCCAAACATATATACTCTCACAATATCAGACATCGTTGGCATAGTAACCGTAGACGAAAAAGTCACAATACTCCTACAGATATCATCAATTCTTTTGTTTCAAGACATTGTTCTGTTCTGTTGACACGCATGCTTACTTGAACTGTGAACTATTCGCTTCTCTTTTCACATATTTTTTTGCATTTTGTTACGAAAACACGCCCGCTGCTTCTCAAATTATCTTTCACAAATTTTGTAAGTAAGAGTCGTATCGAATGATCTTACTTCTTTTCAAAAATAGTCAATATAAAATATTCTCCTTAAAGTGAACTTGTCGCCGATCAATTGAGTTATTCTGATAAGCGTTGCTAACCTTTATTTCATCTTTATCAAGTGTCAAATGAATATCTATACAGATTATAATAAGAACAAGACATTTTTATAACCACTCTTCAATGACATGACGAAAAAAATTTGAATAATGAAATGAAATATTGTCCGAGATAAATGTTATGTTGATCAATATTTACTAATGTAAGTTAAGCCCGAACTGTTGAATGAATTCTATTTTAAAAAGAAGTTATCGGTGATATTATTCACGGACTTAGCTCACGGGTGTGTGTGTGTGTATGTGTACTGTTGAATAGCGTCGCTATGGTTGACAAGAAAATTTTTTTCTTTTTCTTCTTCTTCTCTAATAAGCGCCTTCAATAGAGTTCGTTAAAAAATGAAGGGAGGAACACACAAGGAGCATTATGAAAAAAAAACTTTTCTCTCTCTCCTCGTTCTAGCGTCAATAAAAAAAATGTGAGCAAAATTTCCTTCCTCCGATTACAAGTGACTCACAAAGAATGCTAAAGACCAAAATTTTCTTTAACTTGAATCGACTAATCAATTCGAATTATTTTTAGATTTAATCCGACGACTTCTTTCGAATCTCAAAATATGAATATGAAGATCTTATTTTCCTAGAGAATTTTTTCAAATGTATCGTGATATTTCATTGAAATTTGTATGTGCTACTTTGTTCAGGTAATCACAATAAATC
>Ga0209930_1001766_pt1 | contig 30565 bp, 30 predicted proteins | sample ThiBiot_500_biof_2_FD_183948 | JGI IMG/M metagenome (GOLD analysis project Ga0209930, IMG submission 183948) | Wastewater bioreactor microbial communities from Cape Town, South Africa - Thiocy_cont_500_biof (SPAdes) | ecosystem: Engineered > Bioreactor > Thiocyanate-remediating >... | reverse complement strand
GTTAATGGTAGAATTTTATTTTTTCCTTCATGTGTCAGTAACAATTGTTTGATATCCTGCAGCCTAGATGATTTCATTAATTTCGAATTCGATAACTGACGTGCCATGCTCGTTGTTGTTGTTGTTGATGTATGTGTAATGGAATTATTCGAATGTCGTTCTTCTTGTTCAACATGAACAGTTGATTCAAGAAACCAGACCGGTGTTGGTTTAGGCTCGTAGGGAACTTTCTTATTGGCTGCTTTCATTTTCGCCGAGATCGGTTGAGTCGCCGCAACTTCGGCTGTTGATTGAACTGGTTTCGATGGTTTTTTACCTGGTTTACCAGGTCCACGTGATGAACCAATAAGTGAATCTGTATTACTTGTTTCATCGATATCCATCGATGCATAATGATCATCCTCATCATCTCGTTCAATCAAAACATCAATATTATGATTAATCGTTGCCGTTCGATCGAAAACAGTCGATGCATGCGAACGATGCGATGTTCCCGATGGTAACGAACCGGTATTCGTATGATGATTGCCAACTGATGATAGCGAATTACCATTAACTGTTGCTGAACCAGCTGAATGTTGTTCTTCTTTTTTTAAATCATCAATTTCATGTAAAATGTCAAACAGTGGTTTCATTTGTTCATTATACAAACTAACGTTCACGATTTGTGCTGGTTCAGCTGTTGTTTCTTTCGTTTCATTATCTTCGTGAACAAAATCACCACATAATGAACATATCAATGCATCTTGTGCTATATCGTATAATTTGCCAACATCATATTCAGTATATTCTTTTTCACATTTAATACATTTATATTTCGATTCTTTGTATGTTTGTTGTCGTTCTAAATTCTCGACGTAAATTAACATTTGAATTAAACGATATTTAACAACATTAACAAATCTTGTCGTATCGATTCGAAAATAGTAGAGATCTTTTTTGCCTTGACCGCCATTGTTATTTTTCAATTCAAGATGATGATCTTCGATAATAATTTTATCATGTTTAAATTTTGAAATATAACTTCGAATTTTATTCGGATCTAGATTTAATAATTTAGCTAATTCACCTTGTTCAATCCTATCGTGTTGATAAATATATTCAATAACAAGAGATTCAGGTATATCATAAAATGTACGCATAACTTTGCGAATCAAATTACGATACGGAAAATCCATGTCGAATCTTAAACAAATCAATCAATGAGAAAAATCAAATAACAAAAAGGAAAACGTTCGTTCGAATGAACATCATCATATGTGAGTTGACAAGACGAGCTTATATACAAACGAAGAAAAGATAGATTGCGTGACAATCAATGATGAATTTGGCTATCGATTGTAGCGACCGATGAAATAGAATAGGACGATCGTTTTTTAAAATCATATTTCGAGAGAAATTCTTCGTTTTAATCTTGTAAACATCGATGAAATATATATGAAAATGATTTTCTAATGATGTCACTACATTCAACGGTATTGTCGAAACAAAAAGAAAGTAGATCGTCTCTTTACATTTCTTGATCTATCTATGTCATTCGAACAAAGCTTATTTACAATTATGTTTTTGGTTTCTACTTCTTCTTCGTTTTTTTTTAGAATTAATTTAAAAGAAAAGAAAAGTTTTCTCATCGATTGGCATATCTGTTTTTCGTACCGGTTTATTCAAACAAACAAATCTCTCCTTTACGTGTGTGTCTTTCTCTCTGTTTTTGCTTGCTTTTTATTTCTTGATCATGTCTTCTTCTACACGAACAAATACACGAACAACATCAAATAGTAAATCAACATCTTTAAATCCTCATCAAACAAATGGTTCGAGCAATTCTTATGATATCAATGAGGCAACATATCCAACAGCAGGCAATAATTCCAAGTAGGAATTCAATTTATCATCGAAAAATCGGCAAATTCATTTGTTCGAATAGATTTGATCCAAGTGAATCACGATCGAATTTAGTGAGAAATGTTTCCCAGTACGATGGAATCTATCGAAATGCTCGATTTATTCACGCAATAAGTACAGGTTTAATTGTAAGCCACCAAACAAACAAAAAAGAGAATCTATAATTTGTGTGTGTATGTGTAGGGTCAACAAGTTGTTGTACAAACCAATGATCGTCAACGATTTCATGGCGTACTTGAAACACTCTCACCGAATGCCGATGTTGTCCTAACTGTTTCACATCGATTAGATAATAATAATAATAATGATATAATCAATTCACCAACATTACCTCTCGATCTTGTCGATACAATCGATAGTTCAACTCAAACATTTGAATTACATAAACGTATTATTAAAGCATCAAATATTGTCGAATTAATTGCCGTGGATATCGATCTATCAAATAGTGCCAAATGTAAATCATTTTTTTTTCTATGAATATACTGATGATGATATTTTGTGAATTTAGGTTTATTAGATGAAACTCCTAAAGTCAGTCAATTAGAAGATGATCGTTTTAGTCGTATGCAACATTTTTATGGTTCGGATGATATTGATCCGGAAACATTAGAAGATCTTGAACCTGGAAATGATGGCAAAGTAATTTTTTCGACAAGAAGTCAAATAGGAAATTCGTATTATTTTTGTTTTCGTTAATTCGTTTCAGGCAGGTTTTGATCCTGAAGATATGTTTCATACGAATCGAGAAAAATTTAATACAACTACAGATTTTGATGAGAACAAATACACGTATGTACAAATAAAATCTCGGAGATTTCATTTATGAGAGTGTTATTTTTGTTATTACATCTAGAAATGTTCCTCTTCCTCAATTATCTGCAGGTCAATTAGCAGAAATTGAAAAGAAAGTTCAAGAAATCGAACGTAGAGGTCCAACAGAAGATATCGATGAAGATGATGCAGGTAGACAGAAAAAAAAGAACACTATTTTTCTTCAAATATCATTGTTTTTTAAAAGGCGTCAAACGTCCAAAAGAAAATTCGAATCTCGTTGATGGAAATAGTAATACAAAAACTAGTCGTTCAAATCGAAATGACGTTCGTATTGATCCAGATTACAATTCTTCAAAGTAAATCGATGAGCAAACGCATTTCGTCATCATAGATTTTCATTTCATTTGAAGTAGACGTGGAAATATCCATGAACAACATTCGACAAGCAATACGAATCGTCGTGGCGGCGGAATGAATCCCAAACAGATTCAATACAATTCAGCAACTAATCGTCAACAATATAACAATCGTAATCAACGAAATGCTCGTTATACAGATAATCCATCGTCGTACGAACAACGAGATTTAACTTTACAAACAACAAATGAAGAGCCAATACGTAATCAACGAATGAATAGTGGCAATTTCTCTCAAGGACAAACGTCGGGACCAACAAGTCCGTCGGGAACAGTTTCAGGTCGAACGTTTCATTCGAATACTCATCGATCGACAGTCGGCAATCGAAATTCACCGGGACCGTATGCAGGTAATTCGTCGTCGAGAAAGAACTCAATGTCAAACACAACATCACCACCTAATCAACAAACAGGACCAAATAATAAAATGACGAGAAAACAATCGATTCGTAAGAGAAAATATCGCATTTTGATAATCAATTAAAAAAATATTTTTTTTGAAGATGAACAACAGCAATCATTGAATGACGAACAAGATCAACAAAGAAATCCTAATTCAGTTCATCGTCCATCACAATTACAAACGAAACAAACATCAGCATCGTCGACGAATAATTCGACTTCATCAGCATTGGGACATGCAAATCAAGAAGATAATTCACCTAGTCATGATACAACTCACTCAATGTAAAAATAAAATATTTCATTACAACATCGACCCAGTTTATATTTATTCTAGTTCACCGAATTTAGCAAAAGCGAATGGAAGCTTGAATCCAGATGCCGATGAATTCGTGCCCGTTTTTTCAGTAGATTATTTCATTTTCGAAATAACAACAACAACTTTAATTGTCTATTTGTTCTCTCTTTTTAGCGAGAAAGTAGTTCACGTCCAGAATCACGTGGTGGTTCAACTACAAGTTCAATGTCGACAAATACTTTTAATCCACATACTCATCCGCAAACACTTCATTCTCTTCATCCTCAACATCCAACACCACCAGTTATTCCAGTTACTCATTCGCCCAATCCAACTGCCATATATTCACAATACTATCCAACACAATACACGAATTTAACACCATTTATTAATCCTACGACACAGCCGATGACTGTCGGTGTTATGGGCGCACCAATTATACCATCACAACCGTTGGCTAGCTCAGGAGCTAATACAAGTAATTCGAATAATGGTGGTTCGAGTGGAATGACAACACCGAATAGTTCAGTCAGTGGTGGTCCAACTTATAAAGGTACAAACAATGGCAATAATAATCAATCACAAAATGCAGGAGAAAATACGAATAATACAGGAGCACCGAATGTACAATCAAAGAAAGCTGTTGTTTCAGTGCAACGTGCGGAACAACCCAGTACTCCTCAGCCGATACCTGGTGCTGCACAAATGGTCTATCCTGCTGCTCCAATTCGTTTTTATGCACCCGAATATTCTGCTGCTCAACAAGGAACTCCGACACCAATGGGAATACCACAACTTCCACTTTTTTATTCCGTTAATCCAAGTTTGATTCCAACAAATGCTGGTGTTGGTCAACCACAAAATATAATGATTCCAGCAGGTGCCTCTCCTGCAGGAGGTGTTGCGACAGGTTTACCTACTATTCACTATCCAGGCATATACGCAGGTAAAATTCAAAAATAAATTCTTCTTCTTTATGTTTGTTTTTTCTAATTTTTGATAGATCCCCGTATGTACAATTTGTACGCATCTGCAGCAATGAATCAAAACTGGCAATTATCTCGTTCACCTCCTCAACAACAACAACAACAACAACAACAACAACAACAACAACAGCAGCAGCAGCAACAGCAAACACAAGGAACAGAACAACGTAATTTTGATAATAATCAAAATATTCCAAATCAACAAACTTCATCAACTGGTGCTTCAAATGCTGGTGGTAATCGACCAACGTCTGGCTCAGGTCAAACCGGTACTCTAAATAGTGGTAATGGTCCTACAATTGCACCACAGTACGTATTAAATGGTGCTATTCCTACTCCTTATCATTACGGAACACATGCAGCATGGATACATGCTCCTCAACAACTCTCATCATCTCAAGGTAGTTTACCTCAACATATCAATACTGCGTATAATGTTATATATGATCCAACTCAACAAATTCCACAACAACAACCAACCTATGTTCAAGCGAATGCATACGATCCGTCAGTTTATTATGCTCAACAATCTCAACAACCGCAATCACAACAACAACAGCAACAGCAAACAGTGGAAACAATGCAACAGGGCAATTATCATCGTTAAACCAAGAACCGTTCTCTCTTTTTTTTCTCTCTCTCTCTATTAAAACATGTATGAGTATGTCTTTATTTTTCTCATTCGAATTCTTGTTTTTTTTTTGCTCTTTTCTTTCATCAGAACTGTCCAACTATGTTTGTCTTATCTAATTTTTTTCTCTTTTTCTTCTATGATACCAGTGTTTCAAACAAGTTACCGTTTCTTTTCTCTTGTCATTTACACAACAATGAAAAAACAGCTAGTTTCTTCTATGCAGAAAAAGAACAAAATATTTTGACGAAACATACTTCAAAGTTTAATAAATTATTGCTCCTGTTCAACGGATTTTTAGACAACAAAAGAAAAACAAAGCACAATTTTTATTCAAATACTAAAAATATCGTAAAAAAAAGAGAAACATGATACAGATATTATTGACTCGTACGTATGTATTCAAGAAGATTTTCCCGATTGTAAATAGAGTGATGATCGTTTTATATCTCCATTTCGAAGTGCTTGTCGAGCATCATTTGCTGTTATAGCACATATAGCTGCGCCGATTCCTGAACCTAAAACAATATTTCGAAAAAGAAACTCATATCCGAAATCTCGAATAGAAATAATCTACCATCAGCACTGATTCGTAATTCATAATTGAGTAAAACAGGTGCCAAGATTTTTAAATGCCGTTGAATGACCATGTTAAATCGAGGATGAAAACGATAGAGACTACCGTCAATACCAATGCAAATCTTTTCCATTGAATTCTTTCGATTTTCATGTAATCGTTTCATTAGTACAGCAATAGCTGCAGCAGTGAGCATCGCTGCTCGTCTAAACATAACCAATATTCAATACCGAATGAATATTTTGCTTTGTCTACCTTGATATAAGCCGACAAGTGTAGGAAATAATAGCACAATCAGCGTTAGTTGCATATTCAAGACCGAGCTTTTTGAGAACATTTCGTGTATTAGCAAATGTACGTCCTGTATCGAGTTCAATTTCTGATATATGACTTGTTTGTAACATGTAGAGAGCATGAAATGGTGAATAGTAACGATAGGATTGTTGATGATCACGATGTGTTTTGAGAAGAATACCTTGATTAATTAATTGAGCGAGAACTTCAGCAGCTAAACGACCCATATACATTCCAGAAATGAGCTTTTCAAAGATGTGTACACCGGGATTATTTGACATTTTATCAATTTCACGATCGAATTCTGTAACTAACATATCCAGACAACCTCCTTCACCTAAATTATCATTCAAAAACTAAAGAAAAATTCCCTTTTTTGCAATACCAAGTGCTCCCCATTCTGTATTCACAATCATTTCTGTTGCATCTGTCGGTAGTATAGATCGATCTGGGATTGTATGAATTTTATTAATATCTTCGAAATAACATGCATTAGTACCAGTGCCTACATCATATCAATATAGAAATGATACAATCAAAACATATGACTAACCAAGAATAACACCAACTCGACAAGTATTTTCTCGATAGGCTAAAAAGAGAAATGTTTAGAGATTAGCTGTTTATCTATCTTTTGAACATACCACAAGCCATGAGAGTTCCAACAGTATCATTAATCAATGCTGTTATTTTGATTTTTAATTCTTTTTGATAGATAATTTGTTGTAATTTTTCAACGACATCTTGTCCAATAAGATCAGACAAAGCCCAACCTTTCGATGGTGTTAAAAACTTGCCTTTATTCAAAGCAATTTGTTCACAAGCAAAACTAAATGTAAAACCAAGTACATAATGCAAATTGAGATCAAGTTTATTTCGTATCATGAATTGTTTTAGAACATCGGCGATGAATTCAAATAAATCTTCGGCTAGAATCTTTTTCGAATCGGGCACGATATGTGCTTCGGAAATGACTTCTGGTTCTTTCGTCGGATGAATTTTAACTAATAATGTCCGAAAATTCGTCCCGCCAAGATCAAGTGCTAAGATTTCTCCTTCTTCGTTCTTTGTCGGTAGATTTGTTACAAATGTTGGTAACATCTTAAGATCACTTTGATCTCGTGTTTCACGATTAAGACCTAATTGACAATGTTTTTCCATGACTGTCATAACATGAGCTAATGTTTCGACGGTTATATGAAATGGACTTGTTATACGCATTAATTCAGTATAATCTTCTGACGAGATTGTGTTCATATTTACTTGTAAAATTGATGTAATGTTCTCTTCGACAGGATCATGAAGTAATCCATCGAAATTTGAATCACGTGTTACAACTTCTTTGCCTGCTTGAGATACGAAACGTGCGCTTCGTGTTTGTACAGGTGCAGAATCTTTCTGCTGACTTGAAAATAAATTATCCCAACATTGTCGAAAACAATTACGTGTTCTCGTATCATTTTCATCATTCTCTGTCGACATAGAGTTTTAAAAGAAAAATTTTAAAGAAAAATATCAATTATTTTCACGACGCGCATTTATTTATTTAGTTTCAATATATAAAATTTGTCTATTGACGAGGAGCAGGCGAATTGTAACTTTGAATAAGATTTGAATAGCTTGGTAAATGATTGGCGAGTATCGCTCCAAAACCTTGAACATCATTACGCCAATCTCGTTGTAATTCACATCCAACTGAAAACCAATTGAGTAATTGTGCTCCAGCACTTTGCATACGAGACCAAGCAGCATCACGTACAGCTGGATTGAATGTTCCACTACAATCCGTGGCAACAAACACTTCGAAACCTTCTTCTAATGCTGATAATGTTGGAAATGCTACACAAACATCAGTAACAATTCCAGCAATGATCAATTGTTTACGACCGGTAGCTTTGACAGCTTTGACAAAATCTTCATTGTCCCATGCATTGATTTGTCCTGGTCGAGCGAAAAAAGGTGCATCGGGAAAAAGTGCTTTCAATTCCGGAACGATAGGACCATTTGGACCTTGCTCGAAACTAGTTGTAAGAATAACGGGTAGTTTAAAATATTTGGCAATATCAGCTAAAGCTAAAACATTGTTCTTGAATTCATCAGGAGTGTGATCACGTACTAATGATAAAAGACCAGCTTGATGATCGACAAAAAGCACAGCCGCTTTGTCTTTATCCAATCGATTATATTTGAAGGACATTTTTATTTTGTATTCGTTTACTTGACAAACTCTATGTATTTATACGTCGAAAATATGTTTTTTTCATGATTATTATACGAGAAAAAATTATTTTTATCAATTCAGTTTGTCGCCCAATAGATTCAATACACTGTAGTTATTTTCGCGATACGCGTAAATGATTTTGTTTATCAAGACGAGAAAAACAACATAATAGTAATATCAAATTTAGCGAAGAAAAAGAATCTTTAATTTGCAATTAATTCGAAATAGTAGATATAATTATATGTATATTAAAAAAACAGAAAATACAAATCAAGTTCTTTCCATAGATCGATAGATTTTCATGAGATTAATAAATCTCGATAGATGATTTTTGTCTGGCGATTGATTATTCAAATAATCACTTATCTAAATAAAAAAATCAATAGATTAACTCAAAAATTTAATCAATTTAAAACAAACTTCATTCATATTCGACAATAAATATTCCATTAATTCAATAAATATCGAATTATCTAATTCAAACATATTTTCAATACCCTAAAAAACACAAATAGATCAAATAAAACTCTTTCGAAATTCAAACCGTATTCGTTGATGAATATTCGGATAGAAAGTTGTTTGTTTTCAATGAAGTTTCGAGATTTAAATAGAACATTCTCACACGTTGTATTTCATCACCAAATACAATCAAACAATTTTGTTTATTCAATTGATATTTTTCATTATTCAGCATTTTCTTGCATAATGAACAACACGGATTTTCATTTTGTTCGCAACAAGCGATTTGAAAAATCATTGCAAGACTATCCAATGAATGGATAAGATATTTTTCTAATGAAATTTCGAATAAATAATTTAAATTTCGAATTATGAATGGTATCATATGTGCATAGAAACCATGCGTCATTTCATGATATTCTCGAATTAATTCCGTTAGAAAAATTTCGTTGTGTAGAAGATTAGTAAAAACATATTCAATCAATTGATTGACAATTATTTGTATTGAAAGTTTCGTTTCAAATAGACGATATGTTTCATCGAGATTAACATTGCCGATTTCTTCGTATGTATGATTTAATAAATGAGTGTAATCATCCATTGAATGACAATCATTATTCGAAGATTTTGGTAGATAATTAAATACTGACAATGAATAATAATGACAAGATGTTGGCTGACTAATTGCATATTCAGGTAGAATGAATTTAAGTTCGAAACCATCGGAAATAATTCCGTAGTGTTGTAGAGTATTGAGTTTGGTGTTTTGATTTGTTTGATCGAGATCATTTAAAAGTAAATAATTGGAATCTCGGTATGAATCGTTGATGATTGTTGTCGAATATTTCGTTGATTGATTCGAAATAAGTTGAGTTAGGAGTGATTTTCGTACTAATGGAACACTCGATGAAGCTGTTGATGATGAACTTGAGTACGAAGAATTCGTAAGAAGATAAATTTGACATTGATCAAATGAAATCTGTTTGTCAAAATTTAATTGACGAAGAAGTTTTTGTTTGACTTGTGAAATCGTGTCGCAAGTTAAACAATTGAGATGAACAACGAAATCATTCGGCTGAATTTTATTATTAAAATCAACGGACACAATTAATTGAATGGTTTGAAATCGTACTGAACAATCGTTGATTAAGCTATTCGAATTTAGTGAATAATAGGATTTTGTTTGTTCGACAGCATCGATTGGACCGGATGTGATTTTCGTTTTCAATTGTGAATAAAGTTGAGAGAGAATATTTTGAATTGTTTGATTTCGGAATAGTTCGTAGGATGTGAGAAGACAGATTTGAAAATGAATGAAATCATGTTTGTATTTAAGGAGATGTTTGAGATTGTATCGTTGAATTAGAATGAGATTTGTGAGAAATTTTTCGTGAACATTTTTGTCGATTGAATATTCGACGAGTTGTTCGATAAATTGAGAATCGGACTCGAAAATCAATTTGAATTGATTGACAAGATCTTGATTTCGAATGAGATTAAGATTTTGGTCCGAGAACAATTGATTTGATGAAAAACAGAATTGTAAATAATTGACATAGGAACGAATTGGAAGAAGTGAATTTATCGATTGATAATGAACGGATTTGATTTTTGGATAAATTTGTTGTTGTGGCTGTTTTTGTTGTGTTGATCGAATTTTTAGATAAATTATTAAAAGAACAAGTGAAACGAAAAATAAAAGTGTTCCTAAACATCCAATGATCATACCGAGAAAAATCATTTTCTTTGGATAGATTAAAAACCCGACATGTGAATGAATATTATCAATCGAAACTATAATCGATGGATGTTCGGATTTGTAACAAAGATGTTTAGTAGCCGAATATTTTCCAGGACGATTGACTGGTGGTTGACAAACGATTCGATCCGAACGTAGATCAACAATCGTACATAGATCGCAACCGATATGAACAAAAACATCGGCTTTGCCATGTTCGAGATTAGTGAGATTCTCTCCTTGGATAATCAAATGACTTGCATAGGCTTGATAGAATGGTTCGAGTTGATAGATAATCGGATCGTTGATATAGTTTAACGTTGTCGATTGATTGAAATTATCGAGATAGATTGTCAATGGAATCGTTTGAGATTTGTCGAGATTTAATTGTTGAATCGATGGACTTAGAAATGTTAGATGTGTATTATTTCGAGAGATTGTCGAAAGAAAGAATAATTGATTGAATTCTAATTGAACGCTTTGAATACGATCGAAATGTTCGCCGATGATGTTTAGTTGATGACCACCGCTGACAAAACTTGAGAAATGTTTGAATGAATCAAGATTTGGATTGGGAAAAACAGCGAACGATTCACGATAGATGAGTTCAGTTTGACGGTCGAAGATCAATTTAATCGGTTGTTGTTTGTTTAACATTGAATGGGGAAATGTTCGTGTTTTACATTGAAGTTTCGTCATTGAAATCGAGATTAATTGACAGAGCCGAGACCCGATGAATATCGACAGATGAGTATTTCCAATATCGAAATTCTCGCCGATGAATGTTAAAACTGTTCCACCGTTTTGAATGCCGATCAATGGTTCGATTGAATGAATTCTTGGATTTGTATACGAAATATTCTGTTGAGATTGAATTCGAGGACCATAAGGACCGAATTTGATCTCAACAAATCCGGCTCGAGATGTCGAACCAGCATTTCCCGATTGACACATCATTTTCGTATCTGAACTTTCCTCTTCGATAATCAAACACGGTACATCGGCTACATGAATCGATGTTTGAAATAAATCGAAATATTTGCCTTGAATTGTAACTAAACTTCCACCAGCTAGCGGTAAAATTCTCGGTTCAATTTGTTCAATAATCGGCAACGAACATTGGTGATTATCGAGACATTTCATCGACTGATTTCTCAGCATACATTGATTGTTACACCATGTACAACCGTACGATGGATTTAGCTGTAAACATGATGTGCAGTTAACGGCTAGATGTGAACAACTGTAGAGAGAGATGTGTGTGTGAGGAATGATCGATGTTGTTTGATCGAGAAATTCGAGTGCAAAATGAAGATTCATCGATCGATGGAAAATAAATCGAAGAGAATTTGTCCAGTGAAACGAACATTTTAATAGACAAAAATGTTGTTCATCGATCGATCGAATCAATTCGAATCGATTCGTTGTCAATAGAAAACGTTTTCGATGATCAAATAATTGACAAGATTTAATATTCATCGATGGCTGACATTGTTCAATGTGAATTTCAAAGATTTTATCGACTTGATAAGCTAAATAATTCATTGATTCACGTAAATAAGCATTCGGACATTGAGATGAATTATTAAAAAGAAGAACCGATGGTTTTTCTTGAGAGATACAAGTTCGTTTCGAATGATTCCATCCACATAGATTCGAATAAGTCGTACAGGACACACAGGAAATCAATTTCGAACAATTGATAATCTTGAAATCGAACGAACCGAAAACAACATCAGTTCGAATATGATAAATTGATAGTTGAAGATTTTCGATTGGACTTGTCATGTTTGTTAACAGCGGTGGAAAACATTGAATTTTATCTCGAGAAAATCGAACATTGGTTTGATAGAAATCTCGACGATTAGGAAATCGAAATCGACACATATATTCATCTGTTTTAGCTTCGATTTGTTTGTTTAACTGAATTTGTAATTCCGAATTTAATAAATCCGATGAAATTCTTTGCGGTTGAACTCGTTCGATCGTCGTACACATATGCAAACGATTTTTCTTCGAATTTTCATTGAGACATTCGAATGTCGATGAACATCGATTGTCTTCGGAACACCAATGGCAAAGCGGCTGATTTGCACATTGATCACATGTCGAATACTGTTCGCATACACTGAGATTTTGTTTGATAATTTGATCATCTGTTAGAATGAGAAGTTGAGCATGTTTGTTCGTTGGATATTGATGAATGATTTGTAAATCGAGAATAATTTTCGACGGAAATTTTTGTTTCGATAGTTCTTTTCGATTGAAATTTTGAAATGTACGAATGGTTCCATGATCATCTCCGACGAAAACTAAGAAATCTTGTTCGATTTTCATGATTTCCATCGAAGTTAAATTAACTTTCTCATGAAATTCGACAAGTGGTTGAATTTGTTCAATCGCTCGATGACCTCCAATTGGATATTGAAAAAAACTATCATTCTCATCCGGACAAAAGTCTTCATGAACATCATTTAAATTTTTACTCGATACACAATGCGTATCCGGACTGAGAAAACCGAGACCACGGTAACCTTTCCCATCGACAAGACAACGTTTCATTGTTTGATAGAATCCTTGTTGAATACTTTCAATCGAATACGCACATACAGCATGCGATGTACTTGTCAAATTTGCCAATGTCGTATTACGAAATAAACCGTAGAGAATTCGATTTTCTCGAGAATATTTTGCTGTGATTAAATAATGATAATGATCTCCGCATGTCAATGGAATTTCCATGTAACTTTGAATCAATGGTTGATTCGATGTTTGACAAAATCGAATAATTTTCGTTTGCAATCGATGTTTATGCAGATGATGAATGTCCGATTGTTGAATCGTAAGAAAATACGAAAAATGTTTGTATTCAAATGCGTATAAATAATAAAGAAAAAATTCTTTGACTAAACGTGTATTTAGTAAACGTAGCGTATATGTTGATTGTTGTAGAGCTGATTGACCTGATTTTAAATTGAGTATCGAAAGAAATTGATCGTTATTGAAATGACGACCAGTCAATGTCGGAATTTCATAGAATGGATCGCATTGACTATCGTATGTATTTGCTAGATAGAGAATTTGATTGTTTTCATTGATTAAACCAATCGATGGATAGAATGGTGATGATGAAACCGTACGTTGAGATGCATTTTTCAATAGATTCAAATCGATTGATGAACGAAGTTCACATGAACTTCCACGATTGTTAGTCGAACAGATTAATATCGAATTATTCGATGTTGGAAGAAGTAATTGATTGAAAACTTTGTCATTAGTCGAATTCAGATACGATATCGTCGAAAAATAGTAGAGATTCTTCGGTAACGATGTTCGATTTGTTTTCAAACAGAATTGATCGTTCGTTTTCGATAATGATAAATCAATATGAGATAAGATTGTTAAATCACTTGCATTTAATGAATAGATATGATTGATCGATGCTAAAACTATCGTATCTGTTGGTTGATTATAAACAAAACGTTGTAATTGATTTGGAAAATGTAGATTTAGTGAAGAAATCAATTGAATTAAAAAGAATAACAGACAAAATCGAGTATGCATTGTAAGACATCAAATCTAGAATAGACAATCAATACTAGAAGATCAAGGTTATCACATTCTTTGTTTTTACAATGAAATTAATGAGCGGCAAGCGTGTAGAAAATAAATAAGAAATCGAATCTAAGATAATAATTCTTTGTTCTCTCGATGTATCAAAAGAATCGATAGAAGAAGAAGAAAAAAAAGTGTGCGTCTTATAGGTCAAGTTTAATGACGATTCGAACAGATGAGTTACATTGACAAAAACATGTTTTCTTTTGTACAAAAAAAATTAATAATAATTATCAAATAAAAAGTGTCTCGCCGTCTAATGTCATACGTGTCATCATAAGTTAATATCATTCGAAGTTTGTTTGATACGTGTATGCGTGTGTATATACAAACATAATCATTCATCCATTATTACTATCAACATCCTATTTTCTAGTCTACTACTACTACTACTACAATGATGGTTACAAATCGAGAAAAACAATTTGTCATTCAATTGGAAACAAACCGGATAATCGTATACGAATAGACGATTGAATTAGTCGATGAGAAAAAAAATAATAAAAATCCGGATAGAACGATTATAGTAAAAATGTGTCCTAATGGTTTACTGGTGCATAAATAAGACAATACCTGAAGAGAAAAAAAAATGTTGAATTGTTCTTACTAATGAATATTTTATGCGTTAGACCTTCATGCACATATACGATTAACATGACATTGAAACAGTTAAATTCAAAAGTCACATGCAGCTGTACTGTGTTAGATGTCTCACATATAGGCGATGCCTTATTGTTTGAAAAGAGAACAGATTATACGACGTGCTAATGATAATCTAAATCGATTTTCAATTGTCTTACAAGTGTTGTTTTGTTTTGCTTTTGCTTTTGCTTTTTTCTGTTGTTGATGATATGATCAACGAACTGATACTCTTGCAACTGCGCGATTCCACTTGAACGCATGTCAATCAACTTGAGACAGACAGACAGAAAGAAAGAATAGATCGATTAGACGCCTCAAACTGTTTTTCGAGTAACTACGATAAAATCAAGCTGTCTGATGCGCTCATTACGAATAAGTTAATTCCCATGTGGTGACACACTCGCACATACACACACACACAGACAGATGATTGTGATGCAAAGAAAAAAAATTAAAAGACACATAATGCAACGTTAACAAGCAATTAAGCTGAATGAAAAACATACACGCATCTTTTAAAATAATTTCAAGTTGTGTGTATATAACATGTCTGTGACCAGACAATACAATCGAACACTTACACGTCAAATAACTAGTGACAACGCATTTTTTCTTCACACATTCCATGCATCTATTTACGTACGAAGATATATTAACAAAAAATCGAAATAAAAGCAAGAGAGAGAGAAGGGTCAACATCGTGTTTTTTTTGTGTCTCTTCAATCATTAATTTGATTCGGAAACACTCACATCCGATTAGAGGCAAATGAAACAAGCATAAAAATCAACTGACCAACACACGAGAAAAAGACAAAGATTATTTTATCAAACGAACAGCGGCGACAACTGATACAGATTCTCTCTCTCTCTCTGTTCACAGTATAATTCTATTAGTTATTCTAATTCACTCTTGTCTTATTAGATGCACGCATGTATGTCGGTTTTGTACATGAGCAATTTGATTTATTCATTAGATTGTCTATAACTAAAACATGCCTACGTGCAATAGTGATCAGAAATGATGTCTACAGCAAATAAAAAAAGGCTCGTTTTTTTTTATATAAGTAATCATTACAAATTAGTTCGACGCGTTCTGTTCTAGAGAAAATCAACTGAGTATGGAAAATATTCATATCGATGTTTCGCTTTTATATTATAAACAATAATTACATGCATAAACAATGTACATTGCTTTTATTATTATCATCATCATCACCATCAGCATGACGTTAGGCTAATTCGAACACATCTGATATAGAAAGAAATACGGGTGCTACTGTCTCGTTTATATCAAAACTAACAACGAGACTAATCATAGTTTGTTCCCTTCATCGGCAATCTGATTACGTCATTTTCTTTCTCTTTTTACATTGAGAAAACCAAGAAAAGAAACGATAACATTGAATATTATTTGAATCCATGTAAGATGTCAATCAGATCTTCTCCAACTCTATTTATTACATAAGTATTTCTCAATCTACAAGTTCATATCGTCGTTTGACATTAATCTTTAATAAAACGTGATGAATTCGAAGTGAACAATCTATCGTGCATAAAATCTTGTCAAGGATGGAAAATAGATAGAACCGAAGAGAAAAAGAAATTGAACTTACTAATGGATTAGAATTGGCAATGGCTATCATTAAGATAAAACAATAATAGGATGTATGCACCATCAGTAACGGTCACAGCTAGATGTGACGCAAGATCCGAAACGCCATAGGCGGACAGTCAAAGAAAAAAGGGAAGTAGTTATCTCATATAGTCATCGAACGAATCGACAATGGATTGAGATCAAGAAGAAAAGAAAAGGAATCGAACTAAACTATGAACTATATGCATCATCGACAACGAAAAAAAATCTAGTATGATCTTATCATAAAAAATATGTTCTCATAACGATACAATATTATAAATATTTGTTCTATTCGCTCGACCGCCTTTGCTGTCCGAAAGATGGTTCACATACATTAGATCAATGATCAGACGACGACGACGATAATGATGATTATATTCATATTACATTAAGAATTTGTTCAACAAAATGACAAAATGTCATAATTCTCTTACTTTTTTTCAACTAGAACTATATTTAATGAAAATTTGAATGGTTTGTTTAAACAAGCGTACATGTAAATGTATACGCCTGATGATTTTCAAATATTGCACAATAAGTACACAAACATCCACACACAGTTCATCAAACTAAGTGACTTTAACAGACAACTTACTTGTTAGTATATATGAATACGTTTGATGATATAATTGAACATGAACAAGAAGAAATCAATGAGTATCAATTCGATTTGTTCTTCAACAACGAAGAGACGCATCGAATGACCTAAATCATTTCTTTTTTCTTTTGACAGCTATTCCATTGTTTAAAAAAAAAAGAAGAACGATAATGGGCGTTGACAGAGACACAGAAAAAAAATCGTTTAACATTCTTCTAATCTAGTTTTGATACGAAATCAAGGGAAAGACAGCGGTACTATGTTGTCTGTCGGTCAATTGATCGATTGAACAAACAAGATGTAAAATTTAGATTATCTTTACAATAACTGACTACTAAATAATGTAAGCACTTGGCTAATCTATTCACACTCATATAGTGCTAATGATGATAATAATGACAAAAGAATACGACCAAGACGAAAGCATAATAATTAGGTCAAATGCTTGTCGCCGCAGGAGACTTCAGTCTCACTCACTCTCTCTCTGAAGATATGTATCTATGTCCATCTGTGACCGTATTTCTTTCCATTCATCATCGTTCTGATGAAGATGCTACTAACTAACTAACAATTTCGTCGAAGGACAAGTAAAGCACAACATCAAACCGGAATTTCTACTGTCATTGAAAGACAAAGAAACAGTCCTGTCGACATATACCACTGACCGAGCAAACAGAAAAAAAAGAAGAAATTGTTATGATTAAGAACGCTAGTCACTACTCACGTCCAAGGTCTACTAAACATGACAGTTTGTCTTTAAATGATGATTTTCAGACGTTTATCACGAAATATTTCTTTGAATACATTGCAAATCTATCGATCATGTATGCAATACAAACTACTTGATAACGAGGTCATTCGTATTAACGATCAATTGATGACTACATGAGTTTGTTAAATATCTTGAGGAAAAAAAAGCTTTTGACTGTTCGTTTATTTACCTTCTAATATTCAGCAATTGTGAACATGAGTATATACAATCGAACCGATAGTGTATCCCATTTTGAAAGCTAAATGATCTAGAAGGTTGATCGTCCGTATATTAGGACAGAAGAAGAAGAAGAAGAAAAAGAGAAATCGGTATGACTATGAATGACCAGCAATTATATCATTGCATGATTCACATTAAAGTGTTGAACGCCGTTTTTATATCACGCAAAATGTTGGGAAAAAAGAAGATGACGAACGCGTTAGAGGATCAAAGAATTGGTCATTTTAAGAATACATAACTAATTTTTGTTTGAATGCATTCGGTGACCAGATGGTTCTTTATGGTTATTCAGTGAAATTAAAAGAATATGAGAGAACAATGTTAAGAAAAGTTATTATTTGTTTTTGATTGAACCATTCATCATCTCTGTATATATACATACATACATCTCAATGTACGCATGCATTGTTCTGTGTTTGTACAATCTACGATAGACGACGATTAAACGATCTATTTTCTATTAGCTATTGTTATTGATATCTGTTTTCAATTTAATTCTAACTATCTCACCCACTTGAAAAATAAACGATAAGTCATAATGAAAAGAAAAGGGAAAAGAAGAAAAAAAACGTTCTATTCTTTATCATAATGAACGTGCTTTTTTTCCTTTTCTATACGCTGTTCACTTGATCTAACTAATGAGTTTCTACAAGATGATGATGAACTGTTCGTTGAACCGTGATCATAAAATGGCCTTGTGCCGCTATCTTGGGTCATCCTTCGTTTTTTCTTCTTCTTCTCTTGCTCTATGTTACAAAAGGCAATTAGTCCGATATCTAAGGCCATGACGATTGTGTTTTCCGGTTAAAAGAACTTCAAGTGTTTCCTCAGGTCTAATTATGTCCATGCACAAACGCTTATACGATTGATTTTCTTCAATGATAATTAGCTGATTTCGATCTATATGTATATGTAGATTTATTTTATTTGAAATAAAGAAAACGAACAGAGAAACAAGAGATTATTTCTGAGATGTCACAATGAGAATAGCAAGTAATAAAATGAAATCATATAAATGTAAACGGACGAAATGAAATGAGTATATTTATATCTAGTTGAAATAATTTCTCATGAACGGAACAAAAAAACGAAAGAAAGAAAGAAGCAGTAGCGCAACGGACGGGTTAAAATTTAGTTTTGTTTTCCAATAAAACAATAGATGAGAATAATAAAACGAAACAAGAAAAGCAACATGGAATGTAAATGAAAAGAAAGCATTCGATTGTCATAGATTCGATAAATGTTGTCATCATCGTGGCTCATGCACAATGGAAAGAGAAAAAACAGAGACTAGAAATTAAAAAGCACAGAGAACAAAAAAACACATATATACAGATGTTTTTGTTTTTTTTATAGATGAGATGTTTTAGAAGATGAGTTTTGTTTTGTTTTTCATTTCGGAGACCGGCCTGAATCCATATTGAATCAAATGAGAAAAAAAAAAGAGAAACAACAGAAGTAGCAGTAGTAGAAGAATATGCACCGGCGTTGACTCAAAAGAAGTATCGATCGTTTGGTTATTTATAAACGTTCATCTTCGGCTTCTTTTTGTTTGATTCGTCCGGATTTGATATCATCAATTGCAGCCCATAAATCAAAAATAAATTCATCCGTAAAATTAAACGCACCTATTTCTGATTCATCAATTGCCATGGCAAAATCACTTGGATTCTTTTTATTATCTGATAAATCCCAAATTTGTTGTGCTAAAATCGAATCGAAAGTCATTCGAAGATCATCGATATTGACCAACTTACCAAGATCGGAATCATTAATACCCATAAATGATTCGAGAAGACCATTGATATGTTCAATTCCTTTGACGACAGTATCGTCAACATCTTCGACACTCGCACGACCATCAGCTTTGAATCGAAGAGTTTTCGTGCCGTTTTTCACATCGCCAGCTTTACGACCACGTTTAGCTGGTTCGATATCTGAAAATTTTGCAATTATATCACGAGAAACAAAAAACTACAATTATCAACATACGAAATCCGAAAGCATTTGGCTCGACAAGACGCATTGTAAACGTCGTGCCAACAGGCAAATCTTTTAGCATTTTAGCAACTTCGAAATGACGTGAACCAATTAAAGATTTATCGTTGATTTTTTCGATATGATCACCGATTTTAACCAGAGTTTTAAGTCGATCGATGACACTATCTTCTTTAATTCGTTTGATAAACGCATAGCCTTTTGTTTTCGAAGAAAAAAAACAAGGAACAATATTTCATTTTCTCGGAGGAATTTTAGTCAAACACTAACCAGCTCCATTATCAGTGATAGTCAAACCAAGAGCCGATTCAGTTTTAATAATTTCGATTTCTTTCGGTTGTCCTTTGACATGAGCAAAAATGAAATCATTTAAACCGATTTGTCCGCCAAGTAATTGACTCATATCGATTTTATGTGTGTTTAATGTACAAAAAAGAATCTAAATCAATGAAAATCATCAGTTGTTTGCTCATTTTTTTTCTTCTGTCAAATGAAATTTACCGTTTCAACTGGAATTTCGAAACATTCGGCAATTTTTTTATACAATTCTCTGACATTACTAAAGCCTGATATGAGTCCCGTTGGACTACCATGTGCTAATTGACAATGAAAAACGAGTTTCGGTGGTTCAGTTCGTGTATCACCATTCGATGAGTTTGCAGCCGAACGACGGCTACTCGACGATGAGAACGATGTTTGTCTGTTCGATGCAGCTGCTGCTGCTGCTGCTGACGGTGATGTTAAATCCGATGCTGACGGAATGATGTTACTTGCAAGATCATCTTTCTTTGCGTTTGATTTTCGTTTCGGTGGAAAAAGCGGCATTGTGGAATGATGAATAATCGATTAATAATGGTAATGAAATTTTATACACATACAAAACGTCTAAAATCGATATAATTTATTAGTTTCTTTTTTTCTTGACATGTTTTAATGTAAAAAAACTACTTCAGACCACTTCTGTTCGACCTTAAGTCAACACAATGCTTGTCGACACTCGATTCTGCAATATAGATGTAGTATAGGTAAATAAATAAGATTTGTTCACAAACATTGATTTCATTGGTTCAATATTTCATACAATCATACGAGGACTACTCAATTGAAGTGCTCACCTTGACAACGAATCCCATCATGAGTGTTGTATAAATCAACGCAAGACAGAGAAAAAGTCATTCTTTATTTATTACTTTTGTGTTCCTATAGATTTTTTTACTTTTCGGAAGCCTTTTTTCTGTTATTTTTATTAGCATTATTGTTCTTTTAGACGGCGGCAAAGAAAAAAAAATAATAATAATAAAAACGTAGACATTTTCAAAAAAACATCATGTTATATATTGCATCCACTCAATAGACTACTCTTCATTTTATTATTATTATTATTATTATGGTAAAAGAAAAATAGGATCTATATCGTATTTATTTATTTGTTTTATTTTTATTTACAGCCAACAAAATCAAAATCAGCGAAAACTACACGAGCTACAAGTGGATCGCCGAAACGTAAAGCTCGTGCGAAAAGTGCCGATGTTCGTCCTGAAGTTGATGTTTTGTCGCCAGCGGCTGTCATCAATGCCTATTATATCTGTCATAATGTAACTGAATGTTTAGAAGCACGAGGTTTTCCATGGCCAGGTGCGAAAAAAACCAAAAAGAAAAAGAAGAAGAAGAAATAATAATACTCAATGTGAATCATTCGTTTTCCTTTTTTTTTCTTGAACAAAAACCGTACATTTATATTTACTCTCTATGTTGTGAATATGTTTATCTTAATCATCTTCTATCATTTAATCTTTATTATTAACATGTGCCTTCTGAAAAAATCGAAAACCTTTTGTCTTTTCTCGTTCATTTTTCTTGTTCTGAACATTTATCTATCTCCGAAGTAAAAAAAAAACATAATAAAAAAAAGACATAGTTTTACATTATGGAGTAAAAATTCGTTACATATAAAATGAAACTATTATTCCGAATGAGGTTTATTTTCCGTAGTCAGTGATGGTGGTACAAGAAGGTATGTGTAGATTGCATAGTAATGAATAATAGCCCCGAAAAAGACAAAGCAATGCCAAATGGCATGTGCAAATGGAATGATACCATCGCATTTAAAGAAAATGACTCCTATTAAGAAAATAGCACCGCCTAGAGCTAATTCAAATATACCGGTATGTTCAGGCTAAAATCAAAAAATGAATAAACAACAGATGTCAAAAAGAAAACATCGAACAGACCATATCGATAATAACAATAGCAGGAAAAACGCCGTGAATTACGTAGAAACAAGTTTCAAGTAATTTGTATCTTTCATGGTAAAGACTTTGATAGGTTATACCGAGACATGCCATGACCCAAACAAGAGCAACGGTTAATTCCGATGCAATCGTTTGCGTTCGACGAATCATAAGCCTGAAGTAAAATTCAATTTAAACACGAAAATTTCTGATCATTTACCAAGGTGTATAACTAGCACTAATAAATATATAGATGATTGCTCGATCGACTCGATGTAAAAGATGTTTAATCGTTGAATCTCTATTGATAGATTGAGATAGGAATGATGAAATTGAGGTTCATACTTGTATGTCGGATGAAAACATGAACAATGAAAGAATGTTGAAAACGAAAAGAGAAAAATCAGAGCATATCCGTAGATAATCGTGCTCCAATATTGATCTGGTGTTGTCGCATGAGAAATTAAACGATAAGCTCCAATCATCGATGGAATGATCAAAACACCATGTGTTATACAATTAGCTGCATGCTCTAAATCGATGTTTCAATGGATCATGACGAATAAACGAAGAAAATATCTACCATGATTTGTCGGTACATAAGCACGATCTGTGGCTCGCGCATTCATAAATCGACGCCAACATTTATGAGTGTTTTGTTCGAGTGAGTCGGTCGAGGTAGAATTCAATTCATCGTTTTGAATTCGATTGATTGTGCGACGTTTTTGTACATACATATTATTTCGAATATGTATATTGGTAAACGGTTCGTTTGTCTTATCAATGATTATTATTCAAATGCTGATTATTCCGTCAAATGGGTCGTTTTGTTAGTAGAGATGTCGCACTTATTCAGAATAGATTCACGAAATTTATTCATTCAGATACAAAAATTATACATAAAAGAAAGACAAATTAACTTTGGAATAATCAACCGGCTAAAGAAAAAAAAGAAAAGATCTTGTATTTTGAGAATGTAGAACGTTCTATCCTACTTACAAGCTGTACAATTTGGTGGTATTTGTATCATAAATTTTTGTATTCGATTGTTTCGTTGATCGTTGACATACAAATTTCCGCTTGCATCGAATTTTAAGTCTCGCGGGAAATATAAACGATTAGCTTGAGTTCCCCAATTATTCGTACAAGCAACGATACATTCACCACCAGCTGTATAATTCATTGTCCAACGAACTACTCGATGATTATTCGAATCGACAATGTAGAGAAATCTGTCGAATAGAAACGATTCAATTAGGTCAATCGAATTTTTTGAGGTTTTAGTTTTACCCGTTGTTATCTAGAATAACTGATCGTGGCCCATCAAGTCGAAGTAAACCTGAACCCGACGAACCAGAGACACCGGCAACGGTTTGCCCAGTTGTTGCTCCAGCAGACCACATTTGTATTCGATGATTATCTGAATCTGCTACGAATAGAGTTTGATTTGGACCCATAAAACTTCCGTAAGGTGTAGACAGTTGATTCATTGCCGAACCTTGTCCATTATTTCCAGCTAAAATCACGCCAATTCCACTATTCGGCGCATATTTAACTACTCGATTATAAGAAGAATCTGTTACATAGATATTATTATTGACATCGATGTATAAATCACGTGTATCACCTAATAGATTTGTTGAACTATTAATACTTTCGGTCGTAGCACTTATGGAACCGAATGGAAAACGTTGTATTCGATAATTAAAGCCGTCACCAACAAGAATAGCACCACTTTGATCGACAGCAACACCTTTTGGACTGTTTAATTGAGTACTACTAGAGCCGGCTGTTCCATTGCCAGCAACAATGATTCCACTTGATGCACCATCATAATATTTCATTATACGATTATTATCTCGATCAGCAATGTACAATGTGTAATTATTATCGACAAAGATGCTTACAGGACCGTCAAGTTGATTCAATGCACTGCCAAACGCTCCACCAGGTCTGCCTGCAACTGTAATTCCAGTTTGATTCCATGTTGCACATTTAGGAATTTGTAGAGCATATATACCAGTTGCAGCATCTATGTACATTAAAATTCAATTAGATCTAAGATTCAATAAAAACATAATTGATATTTTACAAGTAGTTGTTTCTGTTGTAGTCGTTGATGTTGTTGTGTTAAAATCTATAGTTGTTGATGTTATTGTTGTATTAACATTTGCAGTTGTTGAGGGTGTTGTTGCATTAACATCTGTAGTTGTGTTCATTATGTTCAATGTTGTCGTTTCCGAATGAGATTTTGTACGTGTCGAAAGGATAACTGCAGCTGTAGCAGCAGCCGCACATAAAAGAGCAAGTAATGCCAAAAGTAGAACAAGTAATTTCGAACATTGAAAAAAATTCATACTAAAGAACAATACTTTCATTGAATTTTCCAAAAGAAAACAAAACATACATTTTATCTCGTTTTCGTTTGAGATGTGTATGCGAATCTTTATGAGATTGGTCACGTAAATTCTATATAAAAATCGAAGATTGTCGTGATTAAAATAACAAATTAGACTTACATCATATTGCTTTCCGAAAACGAGTTTATCAGCTGTTAAACTCTTTTGCTGCTCGAAGGAGGATTTTTCAATATTTTCATTAATATTCTCTTTAACATTCTGAACAATAACAAAATTGAATTAAATTGTCAAATGTCTTTTTTTAAATCATACGGATGTAGGTGAAATAGAAGATCGGTTAATACTGGCAGAACTAACTGGACTTGTTGTTCTTTTAATCGCGTCATTATTTCTCTCAGCAATTTCTGATGCTCGTTGGTTATTTTCCGAAATGGCCGAATTCCAAGATCTTGACCGAATTCTTGTATGAATAACGATTCGAAATCGTTGTCTATTCGTAGAACAATTACTATTCTATTTTAGAAAAAAAAAAAGTATCGATTCAATTATTTAGCAGAAATTATGAAAAGAAAAAAAAACAACATTCACTGAAACTTGTGACGACAGTCGAGGGCGTGGTTGTTGTAATTTAGTAATTGCTGATTGATGGTGAATACAGCTAACGATTTCATCAAGAGAATTATTGCTTGCGCACATTTCGTTATTAGAACTATACAAGTGTTCGTTGTTGTCGTAAATTAATGTCCTTTTTATGAACGAAACCTCATAAGTTATTCAAATATAGGTTGGCTATTGTCCTCAACACACATTGCAATTCTATTTTGTTTAATACAATGAATTAAATTATTAGTTAATATAGATATATTCTTTTTTGCTGAATAAAACAATCTTTACAGATTTCTTTTTGTTTATTTTGTGCTCGTAAGGTTTGAATTTTAATGTAGAATGTAGAAAAAAAAAGACAAATAACGCAGTTCTTTTGTTCCATGATTATGCATGACTGGTCTAAGAGATATAAATAACTATAATAGTGAATAGTAATTACTAAAGATTTCTAATTAAGACTAAAAATGCATGCGTCAATATCGACAAGAAAAAAAATAATAATAATAATGAGCAAATTTTTAATTTTTTTGAAAGAAAGTTTAAACGAGAGATGCAACGTGTTTACCAGAACGTCCCTTAAAGTTAGTGAAGTTCGTTGTTCTCATACGATGATTACATTTTAATAATTTGAACAATATTTTAAACTAGTTTGAAATAATGGTATCTATTTTCAAATGAAGAAAAACAAAACTATGGAAATAGACGAACAATTGCCGTTAGAAAAATCTTCTTTACACATTATTAATAATCGTCAAACAAATCATTTCATGTTTTCATGTCTCTGGTTTCGTCTTCTTTTAATTGCAACGACTGTTAAATCAATTCTAGGTCTAATTATTCTATTTATTTTACTTATTTTTTCAATTATTGTTTTAATTATTGGTTCACAGTTTTATCATTCAAAATATTGTCCAATTGAACCAAGAATAAGTTTCTTTTTGATCATTGCTGGTAGCATATCAATCGAATGGATTATTTTCAGTATGATTCTTTCAACAATTACAATTATTCTAAATAATATTCGTTCATATAAATTAATTGGTTTTATTATTATTATTGGTTTAGTTATAACTTTAACTAATTTTATATTAGTCATTTGGGTTATATTCGGTAGTGTTTGGACATTGAAAGGTTTAGATAGAGTACAACACACCAAACCGTATCTAAATACATATTGTCAACAAACATTATATATCTGTGCACTTGTATATTTAATTTTAACGTATATTCTTTTTATTTTACAATGTTGGTATCGATTTTGTATTGTTATATTTTGTTCGATTCAAGAAGAACAAACTGATTAAGTTTACTTTAAAGAAAAAGAGAAGTAGAATTTCTGCAATAAGAAAAAAAATGTTATATTTTATCGCAAATAACACACAACTTGAATAGAAAAAAGAATAGAAAAGGAAAAATCTAAGTTTTATCTGCACGTTCAGAGACCATTACCGTTGGTAGCTGAATATTTTTGTGTTGTCAGATGAATGCCATTGTTAACTAAAGCATTTCGTTCTAATGCTGAGTATCGTCCAGCAACAAAAGCTGCTAATGGTAAAGCAGCATATGAAAATACGACAGATGCAATCATGACACGTGATGAATGTGAATTAAGTGAAAGTAATGAAGCATAATCAACCAAAGAAGCTGTGAGTAAAACACTAGCAATGAATAATAATAATGGTGTAACGAAACGACGATCAGTTGCTTTTGGTAAATCAAATGCTGCAAATATACCACCGAGTAACAAAAATGCAAGACCAACAACACCAATGATGAATGTTACTGGACGGAAGAGCCATGTACATGTGAAACCAGTTCGACAGATTTTGAAAAGACCCTAGAAGAAATCAAATGCATCATTGAATAAAACATTCGATTAGAAAACCAAAACAAAGTACGTACATTCCATTCATAATCAGTTGGAATTAAATTTGTTTCATTAAAACCTGGAACAGTTATACTTGTAATAGTCCAATAGTTCGTACCGAGAGCAATACCACCTAAGACAACACCTAGGAAAGCTAATATAGCAGCTAATAAAGACACTCGACGATTAAGTGGTTCATAGGACATGATGATTTCTTCTTATTTCGATGAAACAGATGTGTTGAATGAATAGATAAATTCATTCACAGAAATATACACGATAGTAAAATTCATCTTTAGAGAGGATATTTATCCTATCGATTAGTATTCTAAGGATTCAAATGGAATAAAACGATCTCATCATACATATACTGCCACCTTTTGAATAAGATTTTTATTTTAAACATATCGAATAAGTACTTTTATTTATTTGATTATTGAATTCTATCTATATAAATGATGACGACGAGACATGCATGAAAAACAACAACAACAGCCATAGTAGCAAAACGAAAGAGAAGAAAGAAAATGATTTTTCTATGAAAGGTGTGTAGAAAGCACCAATATATCTATCTGACATGCTAAATGCTTGTGATAATACGTAAAAAAAAACGAGACAATAGTTAAATGAAACGAGCTAATTGTCCGTAGAATTCGACGAGTGATTGAAGAATTGCAGTCATCGATGGACGTTGATCGATCGAAGCTATCCAACAGATACTCATCAATTTAAATCTAAATGAAATTCAAATTCCAAAGAATTAATTCTAACAACAACAAATCTTACAAAGAATCAGGACAATTTATTGGCTGAACAAGACGACAATTATTTTGTAAATGTGTCATTAAATCAGACGGATCAATATCAGCATAAGGTTGTAAACCACGGCTCATTAATTCCCAAAGAATGACTCCAAATGACCACTAGTTAATCAACATGTACAAACTCGATGATTAGAATAAACATCAATCAACTTACAACGTCCGATGCTGTTGAAAAACGTCGATCAGTAATCGATTCCATGGCCATAAATTTCAATGGTCTACTTTCGCAGAGAACATCCGTTGGAAGACAAGCATAATCTTCCGGAAATAAATCACGTGACAATGCGAAATCCGTGAGTTTCACCGTAAGATCATCCATCACTCTAGAACAAATACGAAAATTTGATTATTAAAGATCATATACCTAAAGATAGTCTATCTATGACTAATATTGACGATATATCAACGTCCGCTTCCTTTTTTTTCTTGTTGCAATGAGATTGCGCCATGGGAACTAGCCAATGTCTTGCGAAAGATTACACTCGAGCAGCGCAGAAAGAAAGAACGTCAGTGTGTAAATAAAAAAGAAGAGAAAAAAAAGATAACAGGTTTTAAATTTCGTTATATCATCATTCATATTGCATATGGTCTTCGTCAAATAATGTTTTGCTGTTTTCAGCGTCCGAGAATGCACGATACTGAGTCGTATGTGTCAAATTTGTTTTCATTAAATTTCGAATAACTTGAACTATTATTTTAGACATATCGATGAAAAGAAACCGATTATAATCACTCGACCTCCAATATTCAATTACAAAGCTGTACTCAGTATTCCTTATGCTCATGTCATCGAAGATGACAAAATTCCTATGAATCCATCGAATGTCAATGAATTGAGTACATCCGGCGCCTTTGTCGTCTTTAACAGTTCAGTATACGATGAAAAAAAATACGAGTCAGCTGGCTTTTCGTTCGATGATGTTGCTGTTTCTCCTCCTGTTGTTATCGCCACGACAACTCCCGATGGACAAATACTCGTCGAACGTGTTTTTACAATCGAACATGTCCGAGCAGTGAATCCTTTGAAAATGATCGCCGAAGCACGACCTTTCGATGAATTCGCTGCCGATTCCGGTTCAAACAATCCCGCCGATGGATCAAATAACGATTCGAAAACTGATTAACAACTTACAGACAATTTCTCGTGCCAATATCTTTCATTAACAATTTGCGTCGATGTAAAAAATGTAAACCTTTACCAATATGTATTCCCATATAAACCAACTCCTGTGTCGATAATAACTAAACAATCAATCAATCGAAAACTTTTTTTAAAAAAAAAAACAAAAAAACTTCATGCTCACTTGTTGTCTTGCATTTGTTCGATTTTCAATAAGAAATTTTTTCAAAAGACCTTTGTTACTGTACGGATAGAGAATCAATGGATAGGGTGAGAGCTGATTTTTGTAAACTATTCCCAGTGGACTATTGATACTCGAATGTTTGAGTGTAGCAAATAGACAACAATCATTTAACATTTGATTCAAGTGACTCGATGTTGCAGATGAAGTTACAGTTTTGCCATAGGTATTTTCAATTGATGAGTCAGTTAATGAACAATGAAGTAAACGACCGAATTTACCTGTTTGTTTTTAACGATAAAAAAGAGATCAATAGGACAATGAAACTGAAAACTATACCTTCAAGTAGAATTTCTTTTAACATAACTCGATTTTGATCAATTGTACAATCAGCAAATGTTGCGGATGATAAGAGTTCATCTGCTGTTTTCATGAAATCATATTGAGTACATGAATATAAACTAACATCTTCAAATGCTGTCATATCAAATGTTGCCGGCAAAACTGGATGTTCAATATGTCCATTCGGATCAAGTAAACTAACGAACGAACGAACGAATCAATAAGCAAACAAACAAAATAATTCAATTAATTTTTACTTTTCGGACATAGTTTTCTTCTTCGTTGTCATTCGATAAACACAAAATAGACTCATTGCTGTACAAAATACTAACAAAAACACGATCAATGCGATAATTAACGAATAAGCTAAGATCGTTGCAATAGTTGTCGATGTAAAATTCTTTTGAGAAGCTAAATCAAATATCGATTTTAATTTACTTTCTGTTTTAAAAACAAAATCATATCTACATTCTTTGACAATTAGATATTCATTAATTTGATTGAAATTATAGAATTGATTGAGAAATGTTTGATTGATAACATCGTTTCGACAAGATTTTTGAAATTTAATATTAATAAATGATGATTGAGAATTTCTTGTTGAATTAGAAAAACGAAATAATACTGAACTATTCACTCGATTCGTTGATAAACATGGAAAGAATATATAAAATGCTAGAAATTCAATTCTTATTTCAATAATTCAATTATTTCGACTTTTCCTACTCGAAATTTCTCGTGGAACAATGCCACGTTCAACGATATTCAATACTGGTGGCAAGAGGATTTGTTTATTGGTCGAACTCGTGTTGTATTCATAGTGTAATTTTGACTTCAAATAGAAAAAAAA
>Ga0209930_1001765_pt1 | contig 30579 bp, 29 predicted proteins | sample ThiBiot_500_biof_2_FD_183948 | JGI IMG/M metagenome (GOLD analysis project Ga0209930, IMG submission 183948) | Wastewater bioreactor microbial communities from Cape Town, South Africa - Thiocy_cont_500_biof (SPAdes) | ecosystem: Engineered > Bioreactor > Thiocyanate-remediating >... | reverse complement strand
AGCATCCTAGCCCGCGTCACCCGACAGTTCAAGAGACTCGCGCGTGTTCACGCCACGGTCTTTGTTTGCCACGCGCTCTCGCGAAGAGAGGACGCGAATGCAGATGCTTGGCCTCAATCCTACCGCACCCTTCGGGCCGCGGCCGCTTTCCGCGGCTGCGCTGCGCGCGCAACGAGACGTGCGGCACACGCCTGACGGCAAGGCGGCGCACAAATGGAAGACATTCCGCCACGTCTGCGAAATCAGGGCCGAGCTCCTCCTCACGGACCGATCACTCACAGTGTTGAACGCGCTCTTGAGTTTCCACCCGGACACGGTGCTCACGCTCGGGTCGGACGACCTCGTCGTCTTCCCTTCGAACCGAGAGCTATCGCTGCGCGCCCACGGCATTCCCGCCTCGACACTGCGCAGGCACATTGGCGCTCTGGTCGACGCCGGGCTAATCCTGCGACGCGATAGTCCGAACGGAAAGCGCTACGCCCGGCGCGCGCCCGGCGGCGGCATCGAGCAGGCTTTCGGATTCGACCTCAGCCCGCTCGTGGCGAGCGCCAATGAATTGGCCGATCGCGCCGCACGCGTCATCGAAGAACGCCGGGCCCTGGACGCGCTGCGCGAACAGATCACGCTTGCCCGACGCGACATCGCGAAGATGCTTTCATTCGGCGTCGAGCAGCACGTCGAAGCGGACCTTCCGGCGCTTCACCGCGAATACAGGGAACTGCTCGACGGCCGGCGGCGTGCCGCGCGGCGCGAAACGCTGGAGCCGCTTGCTGCCGCGCTGGCCGACCTGTCGGGACGGATCCTCTGCATCCTCGAAAGCCACGTCGGTCCTGCAACGAATGGTGATGCGAGAGCGGAGCCACAACGCGCAGCGGTCGGAGGAAGGGACGTTAATGGACTTCCCGACGCGGAAGCTGCGCACGCCGACCCGCAAGATGAGGCGTTGTCCCCGGTCCCCGTGCGGCTCCTCGCCGAGACATGCCCTGATTTCGTCGACTACGCTCGTCACGGCCTGCGCACGGTGCGCGACGTCACCGATACCGCCGCGATCGTGCGTCCCTTGCTCGGCGTCAGCCCGAGCGCGTGGGAGGATGCCTGCGCCGCCATGGGGCATGGTCCGGCCAGCGTCACGCTTGCACTCATCCTGCAACGCGGCAACGCGATCAGGAATCCCGGCGGCTACCTGAGAACTTTGGCGCGACGCGCATCCGCCGGTCAGTTCTCGGTGTGGCCCATGCTGATGGCGCTCGGCGCCTCGCAACGCCGGAACGATGTCGCGGGGACGCGAGCCCCTTCACCCCCTTCCTTCCCGGACGAAAACGCGTAGCGGCCTTTTCCCGCGCGTGATCTTTCTTTCGCGCCGACGACTAGTGTTCGTCCACGGACGGCAGCCGACCGAGTCGTTTGAGGAGATCGTGGATGGCGCGGTCGACGATGCGCAGCGGCTGCGTGCGCTCCTCTGCTGCGACCTGGCGAAGCGCGAGGTCGATCGCCTCGGGCAGGCGCAGCGCGTAGGGGCGGGACGACGCGCGCTCGCCGTAGGCCTCGAACGGGCTGCGATTGCGATCGCGCGGCGGTCGAGCAGGCCTTTTAGGCTGAGAGGGTTCGGCCTTCTCTGAAGATGACCTCCGTTGCACGGGCGGCGCCGGCGCGACTTGGTCGTCGTATGACGGTGTGACGACCACTGGCTGGAGCACGGTCTTCTGTCCGCGCGCGGCGCCGACGCGCTGCGCGCGAAACGCGTCGCGGGGCAAGGGAGGCCGGTCCGGCTTCTCGCTCGACGCGCTGTCGCTCATGCGGCGGTCTCGTCGGTCGTCGTGCCCTGGCTCGCGGCGAGGAGCTCGCGCACGACCTGGTCGGCGTTGTAGCGCGCCTTGCGCACGGATTCGTCCTTGTCGCTCATCTGGTAGAGGGTGCCGAAGCCGCTGGTCATCGTGCGGAACGTCACGCGGCGGTAGAGCGCCGTCGTGCAGACTGGAACACGCTCCGAATCGAGGTAGGCGACCACTTCGCGCAGCGGCCGCGTGTTGCGGTCGAGGCTGTCGTACTCGTTGAACAGCACGCGGTGCTGGCTCATCGGCAGCTGCGCGGAGGCGGCGTGCTGCTCGAGGTTGCGGATCGTCCGGACGACTTGCGAGGCATCGAAAGTGTGAACCTTGCAAGGCAGCACCACGAGGTCGGCCCGCAGCGCCGATTGGATAAGGACCTCGCCGTAGTAGCCGGGCGTGTCGATGACGACGACGTCGTAGCCGGCGAGGCGCTCGACCGCCTGGACCAACGCGGCCTCGTCCGGCGCGCGGACCAGGTCGACGCCCTGCGGGCTTAGTCCGCGCGCGACAGACGACGCGTGCCACTGGTAGGAAGACCCCTGCGGGTCGGCGTCGACGATCGCGGCCGAGTAGCCGTGCTTGGCGAACTCGCCGGCCAGGATGATCGCGACCGTGGTCTTGCCGCTGCCGCCCTTCGGGTTCGCGACGGCGAAGATGCTTGGCACACTGCCCTCCTGCGTGACGTGGCGAAGTGCCTAACATACAATATAACAGACATGTCGCAATGCCGCAGTTCGCTATTCCGGCAGTATGTGATTGCGTTGTTGCGTTGCTCACGCAATGCCGTGGTGCGGCAATGCGCTAGTGTCGGAAACCGTCAATGTGTCGAGGCGGCATTGCAGCACTACAACGCTGCGTTCTTACGGCAATGCGGTATTAGCGAAGTATGGCGTTGCGGTATTGCGGCGTTACCGCATTCCGTCATTGTCGAGTTGCGGTGCTGTTGTGAGTGAGGCCGCTTCGTCGTGGAGGTCCTGAACGGAAGGATGTTCTATAGTCGATTTATTAGATATTGGTTGACAAGATACCGGTTTGTGGGCCAAACCCGGGGAACGACTGCTGAACGCAGTCGAAGAGCGCTGACGCGCAATGGCGGCAGAGCCGCGCGAACGGGAAGGGAAGGGGAGCGCCGATGGCCCGCTCCGCTACAGGACCGCGACGCAAGCCGAGGCTTCGAACGGAGTTGTCGGATGCCGACGAGGCGCGGCTCCAGGCGGCCGTTGTGGTGTTCGGCGTGCCGAAGGCCGAGGTGGTGCGGCGCCTCATCCGCGCGTCGGTGCAGGCGGGTCCTGCTCTTTCGGCCGAGAACACGCGCGCCGTCGTCGAGCTTGCCCAGCAGGTGCGGATGGTCGGCCGCAACCTCTCGCAGGTCCTACGCGCCATCCACCGTGGCCAAGCGGTACGTATCGAAGACACCGAGCCGGTGTGGCGCGGGCTGCACGAAGTGGTCGCCGCCATCAATGACGAGCTGACCGAGATGACCGTGGCCTACGGCTCGAAGCTGCGCCGGCAGGCCGGGCTTTCGCTGCCGGCCGAAGTCGCGACTACCGAGGATGCAGGATGAAACGGGCCGCGCAGATCGCCTGGTGGGTGGCGCAGGTCGAGGCGGCCCGGACCGCCGTCGGCGCGGCCGCCCAGTCACGGCGGCAGCCGCGATCCTTCGGCGGCCTCGATGAAGAGCCGCGACGACGTGCGGCACGGGTCGCGCCGATTCCCAAAGCGCCGCCGGCGCACGAGGTCATCCGCGGGCAGACGATCACTGGCGGCCGCGACGAGGAGCGCTCGCGGTCGCTGCCGGCGTCGTCAGCCGGGGGAGGTGGCGGCGGAGCAGCGTCGCCTCATCCTGCCGCGCAGTCGCCGATCGCCGGGGGCTTTGGCGGGGGAGGGCAGGGCGCGGTCGGCCGCGCTCGACAACTGGCGGCCGGTTATCAGCCCGCCGTCGTCAAGGTGCTCTCCTATGCGCGCGGCGTCACCCGCGTGACCAAGACCGGGCAGTACGTCCAGCGCGAGGACGTTCCGCTCGAAACCCATGATGGGAGGCTACTGACAGACCGGGAAGCCGTCGCGGATGAAGTGAAGGCCTGGTCCGCAAATTTCTCAAAGCGAGCTGAGAGCCAGGATGTCGGCGCGGTTCGGCTGACGCTGCATGGCGTGAAGGACACCGAAGAGGGCCGCGAAACCTACGGGAAGGCAATCGCGGCCGGCTTCGCCGAGCACCGCTACGCCTACCGCTTGGACACGACGCCCTCGGGCGAGCTCGAGGCGCGCCTCGTCGTGGCGTCGGCGGGCCCGGCGAAAGAGCGGTTTCGGGTGCGCCACGACCAGGCTGGAGGCGAAGAGCACGGCTCGGCCCGGAAGCACTTCGACATGGCTTCGGAGGCACGCATCAAGGACAGGATCCATGCGGCGACCTCCGTCGACACCCAGGCGATCGACGTGTCGCCCGGAATGACCAACCATGGCCGCGACGGCGTCACCTACGGGCTCAACAAGCTCGTCGAGCGCGGTGCAGCCATCGACGACAAAGGCAAGAGCATCGCCAATGTCGCGGACGTCCGGCGTGCGGCGCGTGAATGGGGACCTTCGCTCCGGTCGCAGTCGGTGCGCGACACGATGCACCTGATGCTGTCGGCGAAGGCCGGCACCGACGTGGAGGCGTTAACCCGGACGGCACGGAACTTCCTCCATGACAAATTCGGCGACCACACGTTCATGTTCGGCGTTCACGTCGACAAGGAGGCCGCCGGTCACATCCACGTCCATGCGGTGATCGCGGTCAAGAGCGATTCCGGTCAGAAGATTCACCCTGGGCCCGAGACCTTTCGCGAGTGGCGCGAAACCTATGCGCAGCATGCTCAAGCCGAAGGGCTTCGGATCGTGGCGACATCGGCCCGGGAGCGCGCGTCGTCGCAAAGTTATGGCCCAAAAGACAAGGCGATCGTGGAGGCAGCCGAGCGGCCGCGGCCGGCGCGGGAGGCGAGGGATCGCGCCTATGCCGCCGATCCCGCCAACCGCAGGCTTATCGACAACGCGCGCCAGCGCATCGCGACTGCCCGGTCGAATCCGATCCGCTTGCCGATGTCGCCACCAGATCGCAAAGTGGTGAACGAGAGTGTGCTTGCGTGGCGCACGGTAGCGGCCGAACAGCCGGCCAATCGGCAAGCGAAGGACATGCTCGAGCGCCTGTTGATGGCTCAGGCCGTCGGCGCAATCCTGCAAACGATAGGGAAACGCGTCGAACAGTTAACGAAGGAGGATGCCGCCGTGGCGATCACATCGGAGCAAATGGCAAAAGACCTACGTGTCATGAACGAGGCGGTGTCGCGGACAAGCGACCTGCTCGATGGCCAGACCAAGCAGCAGTTCCGCGAGACGTCCGCGCGATACCTGGAGACGCTCGCGAACAGGATCGATTTGCAACGCGTGCAGGAGCGCGGCATCCAGCAGCTCAGCCGCAGCGAGGTCGAAGCCATCGTAGGCCCGAACGCAGACAGGCTCGTCGAGCGCGCTCAGGAAATTCGTTCAATGGAGCAGCGAGAGGCTACCTTGGCGGAGCGTCTCGCCCACCGTGCCCTCAGCGCCGAACGGCGGCAAGAGGCGAACGCGGCGATGGACCCGACATCGCTGAGAGAGCTACGCGTCGAGAGGACGATCATTGCCGGTTCGCAACAGTCGGCCGCGCGGGAGGCCCGGGAGGCCGCGGCGGCTGCGGACGCAGCACGCATGATCGCCGACCACCCTGGCCAGACGATTCCTGCCGCTCTCGTCCAAACGGACGCGCTCGCCAAACTTCGCGCGGAGCAGGAGCGCATCGTCAAGGAGCTGGAGGGTGCGAAGGGCGACACGCAGTCGATCAAGGGCCAGCGGCTGCGTTGACCGTTTGAATGTCTCTGGATGAGCTTGTTGTGGATCAGCGTAGGGATTCAGCAGCTCGCTCCCTGCTCCTAGAATGGCCGCGACAATGCCGATGATCGGCATCGCTTCGGCACCTACCCCAAAGCAACACGGCGATGGCCGCGAGTGTGAGGGCCATGACACAATAGAGCGTCTACGACACGCAATCGTGTCACCCATCCCGCGCATAACCAATCTCCCAGACTTGCGCCGAAGAGGACGGTGGCAGCGCGAAACGCAACGCAATTGTCACAAGGCTCATCCCTTTGTTGAGACTACCGCGTCCTGGGGTGAACCTGAAGGCGCGCCAATCAGCAACGGCAGCCGGAACTCGGCCACGCCTCAACTGATCAGCCTCCGAGAACATCGATGTTGGGGCGCTGCCGAAGGCGTCGGGAACGCTGCACGGTCCGGCTTCTGCACGGGTAGGTGACGCCGGAATTGCTTCACTATCTGGCATACTTCGACCACATGTCGAGAAATAACGACAGATGTCACGGAACCGTCAGCGACGGGCGCTAAAAGCGCAAATGCGAGCGTTTGAGCATCTGGGAGATTCCCCAATCTCAAGCGGCCATGCATTTAACTTCTCGCGGAAACATTCTCTGACATCACTCGACAGGAGTGCCCGCATAATGGTCGATCTAACCGCTCGGGCAAAGGAGCCGCAGGGAAGGTCTGTTCAGGACCACATCGATGAATTGCCCATGTGGGCGGATGGCACGCGCCTGCCTTCGGCGCCGATGACCGGCATGCAGTGGTTGATCTGGTCGCTCGCCGCAGCCGGCAAATTCTTCGAGGGGTTTGTTGTCTTCATGACGGGTGTGGCGCTGCCGCTGTTGTCGTATGAGTTCAATATTGGCGCGGCTGAGCACGGCATCATCGGTGCGGCGAGCCTCGCCGGCATCTTGGTCGGTGCCATCTGGCTTGGCGGCTTGGCGGACCGCTTCGGACGCAAGCCGATGTTCGTGGCGGAGATGATCCTGTTCTGCGCCTTCCTTGTCGGTCTCGTCTTCTGTCCGAGCTATCCGCTTCTGGTGATCTTTCTGTTCGGCCTCGGCCTGTCGCTCGGCTGCGACTATCCGACGGCCCACATGATCATCTCAGAAAGCATTCCAAGCATGGCGCGCGGCAAGCTGGTGCTCGGCGCCTTCGCCTTTCAGGCAGTGGGCGCTCTCGGCGGCACCGTCGTCGGCTATGCCGTACTGTCGACGCTGCCTGAGATCAGCGCCTGGCGCTGGATGTATGCTTCGGCGATCATTCCGGCCGTGATCGTCACGGTCGGGCGCTTCTACATCGTGGAGAGCGCGAACTGGCTGGCAGCGCGCGGTGATACAAAGAGGGCCGAAGAAGCAGTGCGCCGGCTCCTGGTGCGCAAGCCGCAATATCCAGCCGAGATCAAGCTTGCGACGCGCGACGGCCAAGCTGTCAGTCACGCGGCCGAAAGCGGCACCTGGATGTCGTTGTTTAACAATACCAACCGGCGCGCCACCATTCTCGCCTCGGTGCCGTGGTTCCTGCAGGACCTGGGCACCTATGGTATCGGTATCTTCACGCCGACCATCCTCGCCGTGGCACTCGGCGCGAATTCCGACCACGCTCGCTCGGTGACCGACCTCATCGCCAACGCCATCATGGCCGCCAAAGGCTCGGCGTTGACGACGAGCTTCCTTATCGTTGGCATTCTCTTCGCGGTGGCGTTGGCCGATACGGTGGGCCGCATTGCGCTGCAGATTTTCGGCTTCGTCGGTTGCGCGGCCGGCCTGCTCCTGGCGTCGCTCTCATCGAGCTTCAGCGGCGGCACCTCGACGCTCCTGATTTTCGCCGGTTTCATCCTCTTCAATTTCATGACCAATCTCGGTCCGAACGCGCAGACCTATCTGCTTGCAGGCGAGGTGTTTCCCACCGCTATTCGAGGCAAGGGGGCCGGCTTTGCTGCGGCCTTCGCCAAGATCGGCGCGGTGGCGACCGCATTTCTGTTCCCGATCTTGCTGCTCGCCATCGGCACCACGGCGCTGCTCTACGGACTAATCGTGGTTTCGATCCTGGGCGCCATCGTAACTTGGCTATTCCGGATCGAGACGACCGGTGTCAATCTCGACCAACTAGAACAACCAACCGGCCTCACTGCCGGCAAACCGATGATGGCGCCGGCCGAATGATTTCTGACAATAAAACCTGAGACCCGGCGGCACCATGCGTCCATCGCCGCGCGGCGGCCCTTAGGCCCGGGGTGGATCTGGACTGGCTGGAATCGCGATGGCTAAAACCACAGGAGAATGTCATGCGATCCGATCGATTGATGTCGTTGGCGCCGGTCATGGCCGCTGCCCTGATTGCAGAGCTGCTTGCCGGTCCGGCTCGGGCCGATGATATCAAGCTCACGGAAACGGGTTCAACCCTGCTCTATCCTCTCTTCAATGTTTGGGTTTCCGAGTATACTAAGACTCATCCGGGCGTTGCGATTTCGACGGCGAGCACCGGCTCGGGCGCGGGCCTTGATCAAGCGTTGTCGGGTGGCGTGCAAATCGGTGCTTCCGACGCCTATATGAGCGACCAGCAGGCGCGACGTAATCCGCAGATCGTCAATATTCCTTTGGCGATCTCGGCCCTGATGGTGAACTACAACATCCCCGGCTTCGGCTCCAACAATCTGAAGCTCGACGGACCGACGCTGGGCGACATCTATACCGGCAAAGTGAAGATGTGGGACGACGCCGAAATCGCCGGTCTCAATCCTGGCGTGAATCTGCCTCATCAGACCATCGTCCCAGTTCGCCGCTCTGATGCCTCAGGCGATACCTTCGTCTTCACCCAATATCTGACCTTTTCCGCGCCGTCTTGGGAGGGCAGTATCGGCTACGGCACCACGGTGAGTTGGCCAGCGGTGGCGAGCAGCGTCGCAGCCGAAGGCAATGAGGGGGTTTCGAAGGCGATTCAGCAAACGCCCTATTCGCTCGCTTACATCGGTGTCAGTTATCACACCGATATCGAGAAGGTAGGCCTCGGCATGGCGGCACTGAAAAGTTATTCGGGCGAATTCCTCCTGCCAAATCCCGATTCCATTGCCGCCGCTTCAGCTTCCCTTGGCCCTCGCACGCCCACCGACGAGCGCCTGACTTTAGTCAACGCTCCGGGCGTCAATGCCTATCCGTTGGTCAATTATGAATACGTCATCGTCTCCAAAAAGCAGGCGAACCCCGAGATGGCCGCTGGGATCCGCCGTTTCCTCCACTGGGCGTCGGCCCCTGACGAAGCCAATGCCAAATATCTGGACGATGCCCATTTCATCCCGCTGCCGCCCCATATCTGGGTGCTGACTTACGACCAGATTGAAACGATTCGGTAGCCGCGGCCGCTCAACTTCCGCTTTCCCAGTTAGCGAATCCCGGGCGCAGCTGGGCGGTCATTATCGGCCCAGCCGACGAGGAACCCGGTTGCGAGACAGACTTAATCTGCTGTTCTAATCCTATGCGCTCGGCTAAGCGACCCGCATCGCTGCACACGTGATGTGTACGAGTTCGACGAACCAAAGCGTGAGCTTATCCCAACAAGTTTGTTCGCATTGCTATCGCTATGGCATGAGCCTTGTTCATGGCTCCAAGTTTTTCTCGGGCAGATGCCATGTGCTTTAGGACGGTCGATCGCGATATTCCAAGGATTATAGATATCTCCCAGTCAGTTTTTCCTTCTGCTGACCAAAGCAAACAATCAGTCTCCCGAGGCGTGATCTTGAGCTGTTTCCCGATCTTCCGTCGAGACTTGATCGTCAATAGACGCCCGGCGGCGAAATTTGTTACGAAGGCGAACGCGGCTGCGTCTTCTTTACTCATTTGCAGGCGCTCTCCGCCGAATGAGAACGCCGCATGCGCGCCATCAACCGATTGAATGGGGACGACGAGGCCATCAGCTAAGCCGAATTCCGATGCTTCGCCGCGGATCAGTCTCACATCCCTTGAAGAAGGACAGGAGCTATAGGCTTCGGCCCAACTGAACAAATTGCAATCACTTTGCAAGCGTTGGACAACAGGATCATGAAATACGTAGTTCTGCTTGTTATATCGATCTGCCCACGCAATTGGAAACTTCTGAAAGAAGATCATCGACGGTATATCTTTGGCTCTGGTAACATTAAGACCAGGAACCCAGCCGGCAAAGAGAGTGGTGAGACCCAACCGTGCAGCATAGTCGAGAAGACAGGCCTCAATGTCTTGTGCATTGATGGCCTGCTCAAGCCAACCCAGAATGGTCCAAGTCTGTGTCAGATCCAAGCTCAACGAGGGATACTCTCGCCATCAGTGATATCCGATCCGAGTGCCGACTCGCCATATCCGGACGTCAGCAAATCTCTATAAGAGCGTCCCGAATTTGCTGTAGCGCTATTGAGACTTCGTACTTCCATCAGCTGTGAACGTGCTCAGATAGGCGATCAGATCCTTCACTTCTTGAGGGTTTTTCAGACCAGTGAAAGCCATTTTGGTGCCTTTTACGACTGCTTGGGGGCTTGCGATGTACAGCGCGAACGTTTGTTCGTCCCAGGTGATTCCGGACCGCTTGTTTGCAGAGGTATAGGCATAACCCAGCACCGAACCGGCGGGCCTTCCGAACAACCCGTTGAGTTCCGGTCCGACCTTGTTCGCAGCACCCGAGCCGACTGCATGGCAGGCGATGCATTTGTTGAAGACACGCTTTCCGGCCGCGGCGTCCTGACCATAGGCTGGGAAAGACGCGGTAAAAAGCAGGCCAAGGGCGGCAAGGCAAAGGGAGCGGTTCATCACGATCCTTACAAACGGCGTCAGAGCGCAAACGATGCCGCAAATGGATGGAAGGCCAGCGCGGCGTCGGGGGGCACGTCGTCGACGTGCGGCCCGATTTCCACTAGCCCGTCAGCAGCAATCAATGGCAGAAGGCGCGCCGAGCCTCCGCGTCCGAGCTTCTCGAGTAGCGGTATTCCATCCGGCGCAAACCCGGTCACCTTGGCTGGAAGAAATTCGGTGCGCCCACGGCGATGATGAAACACGGTGGCCGCCCGTGATCGGACGGAGATGGTTTGGGTTTCCGTCGCGCCCAACATGCGCTGAATCAGTGGGCGTCCGAATAGCAGCAGGTTCACCATTGCTGCGACAGGGTTTCCTGGTAAGCAGAGAATCCGCATACGACCAAGTACCCCTGCCGCTATTGGTTTGCCCGGGCGCAGGGCCAGTTTGAGTGCGCGACAATCTCCACCGGCGGCGGCGATTGATCGCGCTAGGTGGTCGGCATCGCTGCCCGCGACACCTCCAGACGTGATTAGGAGATCGAAACGCGCCGCGGCATGAGCTATCGCGGCCGAGACATCTTGTTCATTGTCGGCAACGATCCCCAGATCCACCAACTCGACGGCAGGAGATGCAAAAAGCGCCAGGAGCATCGGGCGGTTCGTATCGACGATTCCGGCTTCGGAAGGCTCCCCTCCCACGTCCACGAGTTCGTCTCCCGTGGAAAGAACGCCGATTCGCAGTTTCCGTCTTACCAAGGCCGAGGAAGCGCCGGTTGCGGCAAGCATGGCGATGTGTCGCGCATCAAGCCGAGTGCCTTTAACAATGACTTCCGTCCCCTTTGAGACGTCCTCACCACGACGGCGAATGTTGGCGCCGACCGTGGGCGCGAAATGCATGATGACAAAATCTCCGGTGCGCTGAGCGTGCTCCTCGAGGATAACTGCCGCGACCCCGGTGGGGATCGAAGCGCCCGTCAAAATGCGAACAGCTGACCCTGGCATCGCCTCCACTGTCGTTTGATGGCCCGCGAGCACAGGACCAAGCACGCGCAACGCCGCGGTCGGACTGCCGGCAAGATTTTTCGCGTGGATGCCATAACCGTCGACGGCAGCATTATCGAAGCGTGGTAGCGCGACCGCCGAGTACAAGCTTGCTGTCGTGATTCGACCTGCGAGCTGCATAAGAGGCAGCACTTCCTCGCCGTCGACCGCCGTCACATCCTCCAGGAGGAGGGTGCGGGCGATTGATGGTGAGAGGAGGCCGCTTTGTGCAATGCAATCGTCAACGTTCTGTAAATCCGAAACTTGGACCGGAATGTTCATGAAGCCACCTGCAACTGAAGGAATCGGGGCGAGCGCAATTGCGCTCGCCGTAACAGTTACGATGGCTGCTAGGTCGGCTGAGAATATTCTTGGGATTTGAACGAAAGATGGCGGGTGCCTTCCGGCGCGCCGGAGATCTTTCGGATATTACCCCAGGTCTGCTTGTAATTCGGAACGATGAACTCGTTCACCCCTGACGATACGACGTTCCCCTGTACGCCCGTCGGGTAGCCAAAGAGCATAAATGCTTGCTGACGCTTAGCGGTCGGGGTCGGATAGACCATGGCCTGGGTCGACCCATTGTCATTGTAGACCTCCACCAGGTCGCCTTCGGCGAGTTTCAATTCCGTCATGTCCTGGGGGTTCATTTCGATGAAAGGATAGGGCCATCGGTCGACAATAAGCTCGTTGTCGACATCAAGGTAAGCGCTTTGCCAGACATGATTGGTGCGCCCATTGTTGATGAGAAAAGCGAACTTATCCTTCTCGGCCTGCTTTCCCGGAGCCTGCAGCCCACGCCATTGCGCTTCCATAAATTGTGCCTTGCCGTCCGGTCGATTGAACTTTCCATCGGCATACAATCGCTTGGTGCCAATAATCCGTTCTGTTCCCGCGGGAGCCGGCGGGGTGCCGGCTGCGGTCGAGACATCCTTCTGCACGGGCTCCTTGCCCCGCGCCCCTTCGATCGCGGGTCCTTGGAGCACTTGTCCTTTTCCACCGGTCGACGTGCCGGCTGCGACTGCGCCTGACGGCTCGAGACCGATGGCCGGTTCCTGAAAGCCGTTCGTACCCATCGCGCGTAGGCGCGCATAGGTCACGAATTCTCCGCCTTTCTCGTGCTGGTGATAGCCGTCCATGAAGGCGTCTTCTTCTGTCTTCCAGTCGAAGCCCTTGAACTTATCGGCCACATCTTTCTTGCCAGCCTCGCGAAAGACCTGCTCAAGGTGATTGGCAATACGCGCGGCAATCAGGCAATCAGGCACGGCTTGACCAGGCGGATCCATATAGCGCTCCGTCAAGCGCATGCGGCGTTCGCCATTCATTGAGGTCAGGTTCATTTCGCCTGAGGTCGCCGCCGGCAGGATAACATGAGCCGCCTCGCTGATCTTTGTAGGCACGATATCGACGTCGACAGAGAAGAGCCCGCCCTTGCGAATGGCGTCCATAATGGCGGCTACCATCGCGCCCCGATCGCCATAAGGGACGGCGTTCATGGCGTCCTTCACCAAGTCAGTGCGCTTCTTGTAGACACGCTTGAACTCCATCGCGTTTAGCGTGGTCTTATAGTGGTCGCACCCCCAGATGTGGTGGACCCCGCCTTTGCCTTCGATCAGCAACTTGTCGACATAGGCGGCGGGTCGTCCGACATGGGCGTCCGAAGGACGCGAATAGCCCTCCTGGTGACCGCCCATTCGGACACAACCACCGCCAGGACGCCCGATGTTGCCGGTGGCAAGCGCAAGATTAACAAGCGACGCGTTCGTTCGATAATTGTCATTGCCCCAAATGAGCCCCTTCTCATAGGCAAACATCGTGCGGCGGCGGGCACCGCCGGCCTTCGGCTCGGCAATCCATGACGCCGCCTTGATGATGTCCTGCGGTTTCAACCCGGTGATGCGCGCAGCGTCCTCGATGCTGACCTTGTTGGCTGCTCGTGCCTTGTCGAAGTTTGTCGTAGAGGCGTTGATAAACGCTTTGTCGGTCCAGCCCTTATCGGCGATGTAGGCGAGCAAAGCATTAAAAAGGATGAGGTCGGTCCCCGAATTTATGGCGAGATGAAGGACATTCTCCTTCCCGACCTCGGCCTCGCAGGCATTGATCGTCACCGTTCTGCGCGGATCGACAAAAATAACTCGGCCTCGATCAACAGTCTCGCTGCCGAACTCTGCTTTCTTCTTGTCGAGGGACGTCCCACGCAGGTTCGGAATCCAGTGATTGAGAAAATAATTTGTCTGGGTCTCCAACGCATTGGTGCCGACCGCCATAATCGTGTCGGCGAGCTCAGCATCCTCGTAGCAATTGTTGAGTTCGCCAATCCCCATGTCGCGCGTGGCGTGGACTTCGGAATTGTAAGCAGGCCGGTTGTGAATCCGGATATTCTTGACCTTCATAGCGCCGAAGTAGAGCTTACCAGTGCCCCATGTGTTCTCGTAGCCACCGCCCGCGCCTCCGTGGTCGTAGGCAGAGACGAAGAGCCCATCCTCGCCCTGTTCGTTGATGACCGCTGCGGTTACGCGGGCGACGAGATCAAGCGCATCGTCCCAGCTCGTTGGTTGGAGTTGGCCATAGCGCCAAACGAGGGGATCAGTCAGTCGTTGGAGCTGAGTATTGCGCTGTCGTGAATAGCTCATTTCCGCAATGCGAGCGCCGCGGATCGAACCGAGGCCTGAATTCACCACGCAATTCTTATCGGGCTTAATGACGAGATGAACGTCCCGCCCATCTTGCTTCACCAAGTTGTACATTGACGGAGCGTACCACGCTGAGGTGTCCGCTTCTTGTTGCGTGGAAAGGTCAACGCCGAACTTGTTCTCCGATGGGACTGTGCCCCCCTCGTAGCGCGTGTCCCAAGAGTAAGCTTTATAGCCGCAGCCGACGATGCAGTAGTGGCAGACGACGTTGTGTTCCTTTGCGTTGGCCGGAACAATCGGAAGCTGACTAATCTGACGCTTGTATGCCATCTTGACCTCCTTCAGAGCACGTTCGACAGCCGACCGTAGAGGAGCTCGTCCACGCCTTCAGCGTAGATGTCGCCCTTCTCGTCCACCGTCAGCACGTATTGCGGGAGGTTCTGCGTAGCGTGCCCCCAAACCTGCAAGCCGCCCTTTTCGCAGTCGAAACGCGAGTAGTGTCCCGGGCAATTCAGCGTTTTGTCGGCAGCTGCGTAGGAGAGGGGAAATCCCTTATGCGGACATAACGTGGTGAACCCGACGATATCGCCCTCAGGCCCGACACCAGTCGGTACGCGGGCTCCCAGTTTGATCAGAACTCCTGGAGCGCTATCGTCTGGATAGGCCACGTCGAGCGGCTCATTGACCTTGAGGTCCTTGATATTCCCGAGCCGGTTCGCAGGATATTTGACCAGCGCAGTGCTCGGTGCCGCTTTCGCTTCAGTTGGCAACACAGTTGCCGCTGCCATCCCAGCTGTCATCAGACCCGCGCCGGTCAGGAACCGGCGCCGTCCGAGGTCGGCAATCTTCTTACATCCGTTCACTTGTGATTCCTCCCACAGGCTGCTTTTTGTCCAAAGCACTGCAGGAGTTGGGCCAAGTCGGAAAACAGAATAAAATCAAACGCAACAGTGTGTTTGGGCGGTCAAACGATCTGCAACCTGTTCGGAGATCCAAACATGCTGCAGCGCCGTTGGTTCGGAGCGGCGAACATCGGCGAGCTTATTTTAATCGGCGCTGAGGCCGAGCCGCCGCATCTTTTCCCACAGCGTCGTGCGGCCGACACCCAGACGCCGGGCCGCCGCACCGACCTCGCCACCGGTCGCGCTCAATGCCCGCAAAATATGGCGCTTCTCCGCATCCAGCCTGGCGTCTTCGAGAGAGCCGAGCTGTTCGGCGGCCGCTGCTGCGTGGCCTGTCATCTCCGGAAACAAGTCACCCGGCATCAGCCAAGGCCCCAGAGCAAGCGCCACGGCCCGCTCCATGTGATTGCGCAGCTCGCGCACGTTCCCTGGCCAAGGATAGGCGCGGGCTGCCTCCTCGGCGAGCGCGCTGATTCCTTTTAGCGGTGTGTCGAAGCGCTGGGAGAATTCGGCGAAAAAGCGACCCATCAGCCACGGAATGTCTTCTGGACGCTCGCGTAAAGAGGGCATGCGGACGGATACAACATTCAGGCGATAATAGAGATCCTGACGAAACTGCCCAGCCTCCACGCGCCCTTGGAGCTCGGCATTGCTTGCCGCAATAATGCGGCCGCGGAACGCGATTGCGCGCTCGCCGCCAACCCGGTGGAAACTGCGGCTCTCGATCAGACGCAGAAGCTTGGCTTGCAGCCCATGTTCGAGCTCACCGATTTCGTCGAGGAACAGGACGCCGTCTTCCGCGCGCTCTGCATACCCAACATGGCGTTGGTTGGCGCCGGTGAAGGCTCCCCTCTCATGACCAAGAAGCTCGCTTTCCAAGAGATCGGCCGGAATTGCCGCGCAGTTGACGGCCACGAACGGCTTGGAAGCTGCATCGGATGTCGAATGCAGAAACCGTGCGGCGACGTCCTTGCCGGTGCCGGTTTCGCCCGAGATCAACACGGTGGAACTAACTCGGGCCACGCGTCTGAGCAGACGCTCAACATCGCGCATGGCCGCAGAAACACCCAGCTCGGGGGTATCATCGGGCCCATGGGATCGGATGAGGTCTCCCAATCGACCGAGAAAGTCGTCCATCTCGAATGGCTTGGTGACATAGTCCGCCGCCCCGGCCCGCATGAGCCGCACCGCTTGGTCGATATCGGCATGGCCGGTGATGAATAGGAACGGTGGCGCATCAGGCACCCGCGAGATTTCTCGGAACAGCATCTCTCCATCGAGATCAGGTAATCTGATATCGCAGATGACAGCGTGAACCTGAGCCGTGGGCAGTGCATCGGCTGCTTCGCGGCCGCGCTGCCACCAACGAACGGTCACACCTTCGAGAGCGAGCCTCTGAACGAGACTTTCGCCCATGATCGGATCGTCCTCGACAAGAGCGACGGTGCGTGCGTCAAGCGACATGGGGCAACTCCTCCGCTCCCTTGAATGGAAATATCAGGTGCAGGACCGTGCCTCCCGATGGAGGGCGCTCGACATCAATGCGGCCTCCAAGTTCAGTAATGACGCGTCGCGTCGTCCACAGACCGAGGCCACCTCCGTCTCGCCAAGGCGCGGCTGGAAGGGATCCGCATAATATCTCCGCAGCGAATTCCGGCAGTCCGGGGCCTCGATCGGCTACCGTGATCGAGAGTGCACCGCCGAGGGTTTCGGCTGACAGCGCGACTTCGGCACCATCCGGCGACGCAGCCACGGCGTTCAGGAGCAAATTGAGTATCGCCTGCCGTACCGGCGTGCTCGACAGCCCGATTGTGCCATGGATCCCGTTCGCGACTACGACGGTCACTGATTTTCGACGTGCTTCGGGAGCGATCAAGAGTTGCAGATCATTGATATCGGTGGCCGCAAAATCGCGGGCGATGCGCTCGGTGCGATAAACGGCCAGGGTAGTGCGAACCACGTCACGAATGCCAAGCAGACCACGATCGAGTAAGCCGATTGCATTCGTTCGGACGTGGGCTAGATGGCCGTGTGACTTGAGGGTCGCCAGCGCGTTGAACAGTCCGCCAAGTGGATTGTTGATCTCGTGGGCCAGGGCGGAGGCGAGCCGGCCGAGGCTTCCGAGACGTTCTTCCTCCGCGAGCTTCTTAACCAATGCGTCGTGCTCCTCCATCGAATGGACGAGCGCATTATAAGCCCGGAAGAGCTGACCGAATTCGCCGCGTTGGCGCGCGACAATATTGGAGGCAATAGGCACAGCCGAGGTGTCGCGGGCGAGGCCCAGATGGTCCGTCAAGACCCGGACGGGGCGCATCATTCGTGCGACAAGTATCCAACCGGCCGCAGCGAGGAGAAGTGTTAGCGCCCCATTCGTGGTGATGAGGGCCAAGATAACGTTGCGACGCTCGGCGGCGAGATGCCGCGTGTCGAAGACGGCATGAATCAACCCCACTGTCCGCCCCGGATACGAGAGCTTGCGTACGGCACTTGCCGTATCGGCGCCAGCCTCGAAGCTAAAGCTTTGATCTGGCGAGGACAGCGCCTGCTGGCGATTTCCAAGTGGCGATCCGATCGGATGTTGTCGCGGATTGGAGGCGGCGATCACCTGGCCGTCGGCGTTCGTGACGACCGTTTCAAACGGACGAAGGCTCTTATTGAGTTCTTGTGCACGTTCGATGGCATCGAACACCTCCCAGGTGTCCTCGCGAAGAATCGATGGTCCGACCGCCGATGAAAGACCGTCCAGATAGCTTTGGGCAAGATCCCGCAAGTGCCGCGCTTGCGTCTCCGTGAGCCCAGCCAACACCCGTTCCGAGAGCAGAAGGGCGACCAGAATCATGAGCACGGCAACAGCAAGCGGGACTTTCACCGTGATAGGCCAGGATCGAGGATTGAGCCGGCTCAGCATGGCGTCACCCTGCCTGTCCCACGAGGGCGGCCTTTGCAGCGATAGTATCGAACAACGTCGGCTCCTCGGCCACGAAGCCATCGAGTCGCAGCATATCTAGCACGGCGCGGCCGTCCGGATCGGTGCTGATAGTCAGTAGGGCCCTTGTGAGCGCGGAAAGACGACCCTCATCGATCGGTGAGCGAGGTGCTGCGATTGGTGGGAAGCCAAGCAGCTCGGAGCGACGAAGTATGCGTGTTCCCTTTGTCAGGTTCGGCTCGATCCCAGCCACGACGTCATAGACATAGCCGTCGACCGAACCCGATCCCGCGAGCCCGCTTGCCACTGCTCGGATTACGTTCCGGTGGCCGTAAGTGAAAAAGAAGCGCGAAAAGAAATTCTCTGGTCGAAGCCCTTGCTCGGCCATTAACGTGCGGGTGACCAGAAAGCCGGAGTTGGAGTCGGGATCGGAGAACGCGTGAATGTCGCCGCGTAGGTCGATAAAGTTCTCAGCTTTTCGGTCTTGGTCGACGATGATGTACGACTGGTAGAGCGGCTTGCCCCTCCAGAGCGGAACCGCCACGAGACGGAGCTCCTCTCGATGCGCAACGAAGGGATAGCCGCAGATCCAGGCGGCATCCAGTTGACGAGACGTGAGGAGAGCGGTGATTTCCTGGTAGGTACGACGCGTCACGAGCGTGACCCGGAATCCTGTAGAGCGCTCGAGGTAGCCTTCGAGCCGGCCGAGAAGTTCCAGGTCGTTGGTAAGAAAAACCGGTGTGAGCCCGAAATGGATAGAGGGACCAAGTCCCAGGTTTTTGGCGGATGAAGCGCCGGCAAAAAGCAGCGCTCCCGCTCCTCCTAGCAAGCTGCGTCGGTCAAACTCCTGTGAGCCACCCATACGTTCTCTCCCGACATGCTTTTTGTCATTATTCTAAACACTAGCGCGATCGGACTCCCGGCGAAACACAGGAAAGCGAGACCCATAGATTGCGCATCGTACCATGACACATCGGATCCGATCGCATTACCGTCTCGTGAGCCAGCTAGCGAGGCGCGCGCCAATTATCTGCCCTAAGCACATTACCGCGAATGCTGTCGCTACCGCCGGCGGTGAGCGGTGCTCACAGGGATAGGCGATCGCCTGCGCCAGAAAGGCTGCCGGTTGGAAGAAGCCGTACCATGGCGCGATCCAGAAAAGGCCGAGATAAGCCGCAGGCCCCAAGAGCGAAGCGAGACCGTGTCGGTTGATCATCGCGTCAAGCAGTCCCAGAGCAAACCCACCGAAGCCGACTATGCTCACCCGCCAAGGAATGTCGGGCATGCAATATAGAATTTGCGACGGGCCCATCAGCGTTCGGAATGCCAATAGTACGACGAGGCCACCCAAACTGCCGACAGCCAGGTAAGTAAGCTCGGCGACAATCACCGCCGATCCCGCGGCGCGGGCTGTTGGGATTGCGATGAGCCACGTTTTTAGCGCAACAGCAAAAGCGAGCGTCGATATGAGTGCGATTGCGAGCGGGGCCTGGATATTGGCAGTGTAGGCAATCGCCTCGGCACCTCGAGATAAGAATAATGCTCCGGCTATGGCCAGTCCTCGAAGGGCTCCGTGTGCAACATGACGCTGGAGCAATAGACTAGCTTCCACACTGCAATTCGTCGTGACGATGGATGCACCATGGCCGGGCTGACGGCGAGGATTGCTCGCGTATCGCGACGGGCAAGACGCAAACTCCCAGGCCATCGTGAAAAGATATGAATGCGTCCATGTGCATGGGCCCTAGAATGGTAGAAAACTGAAGCATCCAATCGTCAGCGCCCAATTGAACTACTGAAAATGGAGAACACAGATCGCCGCGCCCATCCCGCCGAGAACTCCAATCGCCATGCTCTCTTGGGAGGGATACGATAGAGCGAACCGCGCAATTACTGTCATTGCGATACCAATGACCGTGGCTAACAATGTCGCAACGAGAAAGCGCATTGCTGTACGCCACCCTTCGACGCGGCCAGGTTTGGATTTCATGACTCTGGGGCGCCAAGAACGTTGCCAGTATCACCGGTGCGTTTGGTGGGGAGGCCTCGTTCGTACCAGTCCCTGCTTCCGTTCACGATCCTGACCACCGAAAGCATGACCGGAACTTCAACAAGGACGCCGACTACGGTTGCGAGGGCCGCGCCTGATTGAAATCCGAACAAGGCGATCGCCGTCGCCACTGCGAGCTCGAAAAAATTCGATGCGCCGATCAGGGCCGAAGGACCGGCAACGCAATGAGCCTCTCCGCTGACTCGGTTCAGGAGATAAGCCAGTCCAGAGTTGAAATAGACCTGGATCAGGATCGGCACGGCAAGGAGCAAGATCACGAGCGGCTGCGCGATGATCTGTTCACCTTGAAAGCCAAACAGCAAGACAAGAGTGGCCAAGAGCGCAATGAGTGACAGCGGTTGTAGGACGGCTAGAAAGCGCTCGAGCGTTGCCTGTCCCCCCGAGTTGAGGATCCAGCGACGAAGGATCTGCGCGAGCGCCACAGGCACAAGGATGTAGAGCACGACGGAAATGAGCAGCGTGTTCCAAGGCACGGTAATTGCGGAGAGTCCCAGCAGGAGGCCAACGACGGGAGCGAAGGCCACCACCATGATCGCGTCATTCAAGGCGACCTGACTCAAAGTGAAATGCGGCTCGCCGCGGCAAAGATTGCTCCACACGAACACCATAGCTGTGCATGGCGCAGCCGCCAGGATGATTAGACCAGCGATGTAGCTGTTGATCTGATCCGCCGGAAGATAGGGTCGGAACAGATATCCAATGAAGAACCAGCCCAATGCCGCCATCGAAAACGGCTTCACCGCCCAATTGATGAAGAGGGTGACGCCGATGCCGCGCCAGTGGCTTTTCACCTGTGCGAGCGCGGCAAAGTCGATCTTGATGAGCATCGGGATGATCATCAACCAGATCAAGGCTGCTACGGGTAAATTGACCTTGGCGATTTCAGCCGCGCCGATGACGTGAAACGCATCCGGAAACAGATGGCCGAAGGCAATTCCGACGACGATGCAAAGAGCAACCCACAAGGTCAGATAGCGTTCGAAAGTTGACACGTCAGAATCTCCTATCGGCTTGAAATGGTGATGTGGTTGGATATCGCGTCAACCAACGTCTTCAGCGGGTCCACTGCTCGCGGATTCAGGGAGTAACAGACGCGTGGCCGCTCTATTTCGCCGAGGATGATCCCCGCGGCCTTCAAAATCTGGAGATGCTGCGAGGTTGTCGATTGTGCCAGGCCGATATGCTCGACCACGTCACAGCCCACGCAGGTCTGGCGTTCCAGCAGCATGCGGACGATGCCGATCCTCGCGGGGTGCGCCAATGCCTTGGCGAGGCCCGCGATCAGCTCATCCGCCTCGCGCGCCTGCAGCGCCGAAATGTGTGTGACGGCTTGGCTCACTGGAATTCCTGTCATCGTCAATCGTCGATTTACGATATATAGACCGCGCGGCCACGCCTCAACCCCCAGCCGCCTTGAGCCGGGAAATATTTGCTTAAGTCGAGACGTCGACTATCTTGGACGGGAAGATTCGACGAGTCCCTTGTTTTTCCGATTGGCCGCCATGAGCCCCCATAAATTCTCCTCTGATGACGCCGTGGAGATGTTCGCCAGCCTCGCGCAGCCCACACGGTTTGAGGCATACCGATTGCTGGCGCGATATCTGCCCTACGGGCTGCCCGCTGGCGATATTGCCCGTCTTCTCGCGGTCCCCCACAACACGATGTCGACGCATCTCGGGCAACTGGAGCGCGCCGGATTGATCACCAGTCGTCGGGAGGGCCGCTCGATCATCTATGCTGCCAACCCCGCAAAGCTCGGCACTCTGTTCGACGTGATGCTGAGCGAAATGCGCGGCACGACGCTGGCGAGTCACCCCGACGCCGGACCAACCGATATCGTCGAACCCACATTTGCGCAGCGCCGACCGGCCGAAGGCGTTTCGAAGAGCTACAATGTGCTGATTCTCTGCTCGGGTAACTCAGCCCGGTCAATCATGGCCGAAGCGGTACTAAACCACCAAGGAGCGGGGCTTTTCCGGGCCTATTCGGCGGGTAGTCGACCCCAGGAACAACCGCACCCGCTTGCAATCTCGCTGCTTGCTTCACTGGGCTACGAGACCGAAGGTCTCCGATCCAAGAGCTGGGACGAGTTTGCCGGACCCAATGCGACCACCATGGACTTCATCATCACCGTCTGTGATGCCGCCGCCGGCGAGGCCTGTCCCTATTGGCCCGGCCACCCTCTCCAGGCCCATTGGGGAATTCCCGATCCAGCGTTGGTCGCCGGCACCAAAACCGAACAACAAACGGCATTCCTGGAAACCTATCGTCGGCTGACCGCGCGCCTTACTGCCCTAGTCAATCTGCCGATCCGTTCGCTTGATCTTGCCAGCCTGAAGGATCGGCTTGCCGACATCGGGCGGATGGAGGGCGCGACCGCTCTGACCGTTTCCGGCCAAAAGGCCGCCTGATCCCAAATTACCCTCTCGACATCCTCGGCTTGGCGGCAAGCCTGAACTCATGCTCGCCTCCATTAGTCGATACCTCTCGACATATGGCCGCAATCGGTTTATGACTTCGTCTGCAGGCCAGCCGGGTCCCGAAAAAATGTCAGTAATGTTCGCTCCTCTCATCATTCTCGGGTCTGGCCCCGCTGGCTGGACCGCGGCGATCTACGCGGCGCGCGCCGGCCTGACGCCAATCCTCGTTCAGGGAATCCAGCCGGGCGGCCAACTCACGATCACGACTGACGTGGAGAATTATCCGGGCTTTGCCGAGCCGGTGCAGGGGCCCTGGCTCATGGAGCAGATGCGCCTGCAGGCCGAGCGGATGGGAACACGCGTCGCCAACGATCACATCATCGACGTGAATCTCGGCGGCCCACCTTTCACGCTCATCGGCGATTCCGGTGCGACCTACACGGGTGAGGCGCTGATCGTCGCGACCGGAGCGCAGGCTCGCTGGCTTCACGTTCCTGGTGAAGAGCGTCTGAAAGGTTTCGGCGTTTCAGCATGCGCAACCTGCGACGGATTCTTCTTTCGCGGCAAGCAGGTCGCCGTGGTCGGCGGCGGCAACACGGCCGTGGAAGAGGCTTTGTACCTCGCTAATCTCGCCGCGAAAGTCACGGTAATTCATCGCCGCGATAGCTTTCGAGCCGAACGGGTTTTGCAAGAAAGATTGTTTGCTCATCCGCGTGTAGATGTCGTGTGGAACGCTGCCGTCGCAGAAATTGTCGGGTCGGATGCGCCGCCGTCGGTTGCCGGCTTGCGGCTGGCCGATATCGGGACAGGGCAAATCTCCGAGGTTCCAATTGACGGCGTCTTTGTGGCCATCGGCCATGAGCCGGCGACCGAGCTCTTTCGCGGCAAGCTCGATCTCTCAGCCTCCGGTTACATCAAAGTCCTACCCGGAACAGTAACGACGAGCATTCCCGGCGTGTTCGCGGCCGGCGATGTCGCTGACGACATCTATCGCCAGGCGGTCACTGCAGCCGGCATGGGGTGCATGGCTGCACTCGACGCCGAACGCTTCCTGATGATGAAGAGCCCTCGCAAGGCGGTTGCCGAAGAGGCGGCATGACGGCGCCCCTCGTGTGGCGACTGCCACGTGAACCACATTTTTCCGGCTGCCAAGCGCAGCCGATCCGGCCCAGGGAGAGGCTGCCATGAGCGAAGATGACGAGAAAAGATTCTTCAATGTTCTGTTTCTGTGCACTGGCAATTCGGCACGTTCGATCATGGCCGAATGCATTCTGAATCGGCTCGGAGCGGACCGTTTTAGAGCATTTTCCGCTGGCAGCCATCCGAAGGGAGAAGTTCGACCCGAGTCCATCACGCTCCTCAAGGGACTGAACTACGACGTGAGCAGCCTGAGGTCCAAGAGCTGGAGTGAATTTGCCAAGCCGGGCGCGCCGCATCTCGATTTCGTTTTTACGGTCTGTGACGATGCAGCGAGTGAAGAATGCCCGGTTTGGCCCGGTCAGCCGATGACCGCGCATTGGGGAATTCCGGATCCAGCCAGAGCGACGGGCTCTGGAGCGGAGATCGCGCTGGCATTCGCGGATGCCTACCGGATGCTCAACAATCGCATCTCTCTCTTCGTGGCACTGCCGTTCCGCTCGCTCGACACTCTCGCGCTGAAGAAGCGGCTCGATGCAATTGGGCAGACCACAGATGTGGGGCCTTCGCCAGCCTCCGCAGCCTGACCCTGCGCTCGAATAATCTGGAGTAACTATGATTGCCCGTAACGTCCTCTTTCTGTGTACCCACAATTCCGCTCGGTCGATCCTCGCGGAAGCCATCCTCAATTCCAAAGGCGGTGACCGCTTTCGTGCCTATTCAGCTGGAAGCGCGCCAGGCGGCGCGCCCAATGCGGATGGGCTGGCGCTACTTGCTGAGCGAGGTCACTCGATCGAAGGATTGTACTCGAAATCCTGGGACGTATTTGCTGCACCTGGCGCGCCGGAGATGCACGTCATCATTACCGTTTGCGACAATGCGGCAGGCGAGAGCTGCCCTCTCTGGCCCGGTCGTCCAGCTTCCGCGCATTGGGGCATAGCCGATCCATCGACTGCTGACGGGGATGAGACGCAACGGCGCGCGGCCTTTGCTCGCGCCTACGGTCTTCTCGAGCAGCGTATCGATCGACTGCTGTCCTTGTCCGATAGCCTTGAAGGTCAGGCTCTGAAGCGCGCCCTCGCGGAGATTGGATCTGCATCCGAGGGAGCTACGGAGAAATCGCGCGCTGTCGCCGCTCTATAATCAAATCATTTGCAGCAAATCAACAGGGGAACGTAGTCGCACATCGAAGCACCAATGCGTTGTGAAGCGAAGTAGCATCACCGGCCGAGGCGGATTCCGTCTTTCGGCGGTAAATGCTATCGGATGCATATAACACTTTGATATTATTGAATTTTTTGTGCTCATGTCATTGAAGTGTCATGAACCAGATGTATTGAGCGCGTGCTGTGGGGCACGCAAGGCGCGGCGCCTTAAACGAGCGATCTGAATTTGCAACAGGATCAGCTGAGTGGCCACAAAGGCGACTCCGCCTATCCAAAAACAGGAGAGAGCGATCGTGAATATCCGTCAAAATATAAAAGGCGTGAGCCTTGGCTTGGTGATGCTCGCCGCCGCCACGACCGCAGGCTATGCCGCGGATATCACGGGCGCCGGTTCCACTTTCGTCTATCCGATCCTCTCGAAATGGTCGGCGGACTATAACCAGAAGACCGGCGACAAGCTCAACTATCAGTCGATTGGATCCGGTGGCGGCATCGCCCAGATCAAGGCAGCAACGGTCGACTTCGGTGCCTCCGACATGCCGATGAAGCCCGAGGAACTCCAAGAGCTCGGTATGGGTCAATTCCCGCTCGTCATCGGTGGGGTGGTGCCGGTGGTTAACATCGAAGGCGTGAAGCCGGGCGATATCAAGTTCACCGGCGCACTGCTCGCCGATATCTATCTCGGGAAGGTAACAAGCTGGAATGATCCAGCGATCGTGAAGCTTAACCCCGACCTGAAGCTGCCCGACGGCAAGATCACCGTCGTTCACCGCTCTGACGGTTCGGGCACCACCTTCAACTGGGTGAATTACCTGTCGAAGGTCAGCGACGAGTGGAAGACCAAAGTCGGCGAAGGCACGTCAGTCTCTTGGCCGACCGGCGTCGGTGGCAAAGGGAACGAAGGCGTGGCGGCCTACGTCAACCGCATCAAGAATTCGATCGGCTATGTCGAATATGCTTACGTTCTTCAGAACAAGATGACGTACGGCTCCGTCCAAAATAAAGCTGGTAAGTTCATTAAGCCAGATAATGAGAGCTTCCAAGCCGCCGCCGCGAGCGCCGACTGGGCCAAAGCCAAGGATTTCTATCTTGTGATGACGGACGCACCTGGCGACAAGGCTTATCCCGTCACTGCCACCGTCTTTATCATCATGTACAAGCAGCCCAAGGACGCAGCGCGCTCAAAGGAAGCTTTCAAGTTCTATAAATGGGCGCTTGAGGAAGGCCAGAAGCAGGCGGTCGAACTCGACTACGTGCCACTTCCCGACACCCTGACCAAGCTGATCGAAGCTTACTGGACAGCTGAATTCAAGAGCTGAGGTTGAAATAGACCGTTGCGGGGCCGCGCGTGCGGTCCTGCAACACCTCTTCTGTACGGCTCTGCCGGTCCTGAAAGCATGGAAGCTTACTTATGAGTAACAGAACCGTCTTGGCCCTTGATACACCCGCATCTCAGTCGGGCACCACCCGAACCACATGGATCTCCGACGCGGCAGCTGACCGGCTGTTCTATTGGGTGGTGGCAGGAGCGGCCTTCTTCGTGCTGATTGCGCTCGGCGCGGCGGCGCTCTCTATGGCCTGGGGTGGACGGCTGGCGTTTCAGACGTTCGGATGGCGCTTCTTCTATGGGACGGAGTGGGATCCCGTCACCCGCCAGTTCGCAGCCTTCGTCCCGATCTACGGCACGATTATCACCTCTCTCATTTCTATGATCATCGCCGTTCCGATCAGCCTTGGAATCGCGGTCTTTCTAACCGAAGTCGCACCCAGGTGGATGCGCGGACCTGTCGGGACCGCCATCGAGCTTTTGGCAGGCATCCCCAGCATCATTTACGGCATGTGGGGCCTTTTCACCTTCGTGCCTTTCATGTCGGACCACGTGCAGCCGTGGTTGATCGATCACATTGGGCCGTTACCGATTATCGGACCGCTTTTCGATGGCGCTCCTATGGGCATTGGTATGCTCACCGCCGGCATCATTCTCGGAATCATGGTTATCCCCTTTATCACCGCCGTCATGCGAGACGTATTCCTCGTCGTTCCGCCGGCGCTCAAAGAATCTGCCTATGCGCTCGGCAGCACGAAATGGGAGGTCGTGAAGGACGTTGTGATTCCCTACACGCGCACGGCTGTGGTCGGAGGCATTTTTCTCGGCCTCGGACGCGCCCTCGGCGAGACGATGGCGGTAACCTTTGTCCTCGGCAATGCCCACAATCTCAGTATCTCCCTGATGCAGCCTGGGAACTCTATTGCCGCGGCGATTGCGAATGAATTCACCGAGGCGGATTCCGACGTCTATCTCTCCTCGCTGATCGCGCTGGGCTTTGTTCTCTTCATCGTAACCTTCATCGTCCTCGCCGTCGCCAAGCTGATGCTTCAGCGCGTCGCAAGGCAGAAGGGAGAATGACATGACCACCGCTGATTCCCTTCATCGTCGGCGCCAGATCGTCAGCGTCGCCGTATTAACCCTCGCGACGCTCGCAACCCTGTTCGGCCTCGTCTGGCTTGCCTGGATTCTCGGGACGACCTTTTTTCAAGGTCTCGGCGCACTCAACGTCAAATTGTTCACTGAAATGACTCCGCCGCCGGGCCAGAGCGGTGGATTGCTGAACGCTTTCTTCGGCAGTTTCGTGATGGTGCTGATGGCTGTCGTGATTGGCAGCCCCATTGGTATCGCGGCAGGAACCTTTTTGGCCGAATATGCACGCGGGAGTCGGCTTGGCGAGGTCATCCGCTTCGTCAACGATATTCTGCTGAGCGCTCCGTCGATTGTCATTGGCCTGTTCATTTACGAGCTTGTCGTCCGACAGGCCGGGCATTTCTCGGCATATGCGGGCGGCATCGCCCTCGCGTTCATCTTGCTGCCCGTCGTGGTCCGTACGACCGACGAAATGCTTCGCCTCGTACCCGACGTCATGCGTGAGGCCGCGCTCTCGCTCGGCATCCCGCGATGGAAGATGATCAATCATGTCCTCTATCGCGCAGCCAAGGCCGGTATCTTGACCGGCGTGCTCTTAGCGATCGCCCGTATTTCAGGCGAAACGGCGCCGCTTCTTTTTACCGCTCTCAACAATCAATATTGGACGAGCAGTTTGGCGGAGCCAATGGCGAATATTCCCGTCGTGATTTTTCAATACGCGATGAGTCCTTACGACGCCTGGCATACGCTCGCTTGGGCCGGCGCCTTCGTCATGACCCTGTTTGTGCTCGCACTCAGCATCATTTCTCGCACCATCCTCAACCCCAGGAAGTCAGACAATGCTTAACCTCAGCCAACGTCAGGTGGGGCAGATGTCCGTTCCTGTCGCCTCCCAGCCAAAACTGGTGCTCGACAACGTGAGCTTCTTCTACGGTCAATCCCGGGCTGTGCATGAGGTCAGTCTTGTGTTTCCAGAGAAGCAGGTGTCCGCGCTTATCGGCCCGTCCGGCTGTGGAAAGTCCACGCTGCTGCGCATTCTTAACAGAATCTACATGATCTACCCGAAGCAGCATGCGACAGGAAAGGTACTACTGGATGGCGATGACATCCTTGATCCTCGCTACCCTGTGAGTCGCTTGCGCTCCCGCGTTGGCATGGTCTTTCAAAAGCCCGTTCCCTTTCCAATGTCGATCTACGAAAACGTCGCATATGGGATCCGCCACTATGAACGGCTTTCCCGCGTTGAGATGGACGCGCGCGTCGAAGCCGCTCTGCATCAGGCGGCGCTCTGGGATGAAGTCAAGAACAAGCTTACCGCAAGTGGTCTGAGCCTTTCGGGAGGACAGCAGCAGCGGCTCTGTATCGCGCGCGGCATTGCGCTGCGTCCCGAGGTCTTACTTCTCGACGAGCCGACCTCGGCCCTCGATCCGATCTCAACGGCCCGCATTGAAGAGCTCATTGATACGCTCAAGGCTGATTTTACGATTGTCATCGTCACCCATAACATGCAGCAGGCCGCACGTATCTCGAGTAACACGGCGTTCATGTATCTCGGCGAGCTCGTCGAATATGGAAACACCTCGGATATATTCAACAAACCGAAGGACAAAAGAACCGAAGAATATATCACTGGCCGTTTCGGCTGATCCGATCCTCCAACTCCATAACGTAGCCAGAATATCAGAAGAGAGGCGAAGGATATGTCGACAACGAAGCACACCGTCAGTTCGTTTGATGCCGATCTGAATTTATTGAGGGACCACCTGCTACAAATGGGCGAGCTCGTTGACCGGGCCTTCGTCGATGCCGTCCGCGCGCTGCTAACCCGTGACGCTGCGACCGCAGCAAAGGTCATAGAAGAGGACGGGCAAGTTGACGTCCTCGAGGCGCGCGTTGAGCACGAGGTGATTCAAATCATTGCTCGGCGCCAACCCTTGGCGGTCGATCTGCGGGACATTATGGCTGCGGCTCGGATCGGGTCTGAACTCGAACGCATCGGTGATTTGGCGAAGAACATTGCAAAGCGGGCAGGGGCTCTCGGTAGCGAGCCGACGCCGCAGGATCTTGCCGCGCGCATCCAGCAGATGAGCACGCTTGCTCAAGATCAGCTTCGGCAGGTGCTCGCCGCTTATGCTGATCGGGATGCGGCGCGGGCGATGGCAATTCGGGACGCGGATGGCGAAATCGATCTCTTGAATACGGCCTTCTTTAAGGAATCGATCGATTATATAGCGAGTACCTATCAGGATATTGCTGGCACGGCGCATCTGCTCTTCTGTGCGAAGAATATCGAGCGGATCGGCGATCACGTAACCAACATATCCGAGAACGTTTATTTCATCGCCACCGGAACGATTCCGGCAGAGGAACGCAAAAAACTCGACACAAGCAGCACACTTCATCCGGGGTCTGATCTCAATCCTGGAACGTGAGGAACGGGACAGATGGCCCGTCTCCTTATCATCCAAGACCCGGAGTCACTCAGACTGCTTTTGCGGCCAGTCGGCAAGTTCTTGACGCATCAAGTGGCACTCGTGGTTGTCGACAATGAAGGTTGTGAGGATGGTGCGCGACTAGGCGGCGAATCTGTTGCTGGAGGGCTGACGAAACCATTCGATTGCACCGTGTATCGGCATGTTTCTCAACGGCATGCCATGAATTGCGTTCCAGCCCGCGTTGCGACCGCCGGCGATGGAAGCCACTATCTGCAGGAAGATGTCGTGTGTCTCGATGTCTGTGCCTCCAAAAGCGCTGTTGCAGAAGGCTTAACAGGCAATGCCGCCGTACCCGCTGAAGACATCGTGCGGGCGAACGGTGTTGAACTCGACCCCGTAAGCTATCGCGTTTATCGACGTGGACGAGAGGTTCATCTCGGACCGACCGAATTCCGACTTTTACAAGTGCTGCTGCAGCATCCTGATCGTGTCTTCACGCGCGAACGGCTTCTCCAAGCGGTTTGGGGACGTGACAGCGACATCGATGAAAGGACGGTCGACGTGCATGTCGGTCGATTGCGCAAAGCACTGAAACAGCATCGTGGCCATGATCCGATCCGCACGATTCGCGGTGTCGGATACGCGTTGGACGGAGGCGAATTATCGCAGACGTCGACGAATCCGGCCCTCCCATTGGACGAACAACGAGGACCAAAATCATGTTGAACAAAAGCATCCTGGCAGCGCTGACTGCTCTCGTATTTGCCGGCTTCTCCATGGGTCTAGCGAAGGCCGAATTTAAGCTCGACGCACGTTTCACGGATGCAAATGGCGACATGGTCGCCGATGCGCCGACCGATCCGTCAAAGTTGATCGATCCTGATACGCTTATCTTTGCATACACGCCGGTGGAGGATCCGGCAGTGTATGCGAAAGTGTGGGCGGAT
>Ga0209930_1001763_pt1 | contig 30618 bp, 31 predicted proteins | sample ThiBiot_500_biof_2_FD_183948 | JGI IMG/M metagenome (GOLD analysis project Ga0209930, IMG submission 183948) | Wastewater bioreactor microbial communities from Cape Town, South Africa - Thiocy_cont_500_biof (SPAdes) | ecosystem: Engineered > Bioreactor > Thiocyanate-remediating >... | reverse complement strand
GCAACTGCCCCGCTGGCTAACCCACTACAATGAGGTCCATCCGCACAAGGCGCTAGGCTACCGATCACCCCGCGAGTACATCACCCAAACCCGCGAGGCCTCGTCAGGCAATTAGGGGGCAACGACAACGCGTCGAGCTTAGGAGCAACCAGCGCGCTCATCCCCCAAGAGGCGTGCCCACTCCCGGCGGCAGCGTCTTGCGGCGCCTTGCCGCCGGGAGACCAGAGGGAGCGCCGCCCCGTTCGCAAGAGCGGTCATCTCGCAAAGTTCGGCACATGATGCCGGGTCGCTTACCCCCCTCTCGCCGAGCACCTGCCTTGCCTGTTGTGATGCGGCGGTATTTCGGCCTTGACCTTGGACCATGGTCCTACCCGTAGAAGGTCTCCCCTTTGAAGCTGTGCCCGCTGGGGTGCGCAGCAATGCCAACACGTCCGGGGGGCCATGGAGAGCAAGCGCGTCGTTCATGTCATTGATGACGAAGAAACAATCAGGAAAGCTGTAGGATTCACATTAAGGACAGCGGGATTTGCCGTCGAGACCTATGGCTCGGGAGTCGACTTTCTGAAAATTGCAGATGAAGCTGAAAGAGGTAGCATCGTTCTCGACATGCACATGCCGGACATGAACGGTCTACAGGTTCAGGCAGCGCTGACGCAGATGGATATAAGCATGCCAGTCGTGATGCTGACCGGCAACGGAGACATTGCGCTTGCTGTCCAAGCGATGAAGGCGGGTGCTGTCGATTTCCTGGCCAAACCTATCGAACGGGCGCTGCTGCTCGATGCGATAGACCGAGCGTTCGCGCGCATCGACACGGCCGAGGGGCGCGCTCTCGAAGAAGCCGAGGCATGCCGACAGGTCGATCTACTGACACCGCGCGAACGGGATGTTCTCGAAGGCCTTGCGCAAGGCCTTCCGAACAAGACCATCGCCTATGATCTGGGCATTTCTTCACGGACGGTCGAAGTCCATCGCGCGAGCATCATGTCCAAGCTTGGAGTCCGTACCCTTGCCGAAACCTTGCGGATCGCCTTTGCGGCTGGAATGGGAAGGCCGCTGTAGGTAAAGGCGGCCAGGGCTGCTGCGGTTGAATCTCTGCGTGTCACCTGATGGCGCGGACATAGTGCCTGCCGGGATGCATCGACGTTGTTCATCAGCTTTTGGCGGAATTTTCGTGAGCCCAGGCGAAGGGTCGCGCTTGATTGCTATCGCGAAAGGAGATGAAACTCTTCCAACAGCTGGGCGATCTCTGTGCCTTCAAGCTTCTTCATCAACAGCTTGCGCAGGAAGGACGGGCCGGGAATGTCGATCCCTTTGCCATCCCTGAGCGGCCCGATTGTGGCCAGAAGCGTGCGGATATCATAGGTTGAGTTGAACACTTCCGGCACGCCGCGTTCGACCTTCATCAGCGTGTAGACGGCCTCCATCGGCGTGCGCACCGAATATTCCGTCGTGAAGATACAATCACGCTGCTTCGACTCGGCAAACTGGCCGACAAAGGCGAAGTTGACCGCGCCCTCGGGCACCACGTCCGGCCGGTCGCCGGCCTGGCGCGGCATGAAGAAGGCGGTGATGTAGGGCATCATCACCGGCACGGTCGTCGCCCCCGTCGCGGCGAGCCCAGGAATATCCTCGACCGGCACGCCGAGATGATAGAGCCATTCTTGCGTGATCTCCTCGCCCGTACAGTCCTGCATCGGCTTCTTCACATAGTCGCCGGGTCGGTCGACGAACAAGGCATAGAACCAGGCGACGATCTGGTCCTTCGGCTGCTTCCTGAAGTGGGGTTGCCGGCTCACCGTCCAGCTCAGCAGCCAGCTCGAGTCCTTGACCGTGATGATGCCGCCGGTCACCACCGTGCCGCTGAACGGATCGCGCCTGGCGATCTTGCGAATGTACGCCGGAATGCGCGCGTCGAGCGTGGTGATGGTCGCCGACGCCCATTTGGTTTCCGGGATATGGGATCCAAACACGTCGGGACGACCAAAGGCCGGGTCCTTGGCCGCGATCCGGCGCCACAGGTCCCAGGCCGGCGCCGGCCCCTCATTCAGCCTGGCCGGTGTATGATGATCGCCATTGTCGGAATTCTCGGTCAGCGATCCGATGGTGATGAAGACGAGGTCGTCGGCGCCGAGATCGACGCCGCCTTCGACCCCGTTTTCGATCCAGGCAATCCGGGTCGCCTGTTTGCGGCCGGGCCGGATGTCGAAATCGACGTCGGTGACCTCGACGCCGTAGCGAAACCTGACGCCGCGATCCTGCAGCCAGTTGACCAGCGGCAGGACCATCGATTCATATTGATTGTAGCGGTTGAACTTGAGTGAGGAGAAATCCGCCAGACTGCCGATATGGTGGATGAAGCGATGGAGATAGAGCTTCATCTCAAGCGCGGAATGCCATTCCTCGAAGGCGAACATGGTGCGCCAGTAGAGCCAGAAGTTGCTCCTGAGGAAATCATCGCCGAAGACTTCGTTGATCCGCTTGTTCTCCATCTCCTCCCGCGTCGCGAGGAAGACGGAGATCAGATCTCTTCGCGCGCGATCGCTGAGTGTCAGCAAAGCCTTGTCAGGCACATCCTGGCCCTGGTTCTGCGTGACGCGCTGCAGCGAAAAATTCGGATCGTCCTTGTTGAGCCGGTAGAATTCGTCGAGCACACTCGCATCCTCGATCTCCAGCGAAGGGATCGAGCGATAGAGATCCCAGAGGCATTCGAAATGCTCCTCCATCTCGCGCCCTCCGCGGATGACGAACCCCTTTTCGGGGACGTCGAGGCCGTCGAGCGCGCCGCCGGGAACATGCAGCTCCTCAAGGATGGTAATACGCTCGCCGGCGACGCCGCCGTCGCGGATCAGGAACGCCGCGCCCGCTAGTCCCGCAAGACCCGAGCCGACGAACCAGGCCGTCTTCCTGTCAGCGCCCTCAGGTTTGCGGGGGCGCACGAAAGCTTCGTAGTTTCCGCTACTATAGTGCATGGCGAACTCCCTCTTCGATCCCGACGACAATGGCGGTTCTGCGGTTTCTTGCTGAACAGCAGAAGTGCCTGCCCTGCATTCATTCTCGCCGATGTCGCCCGCCGCTCAGTTCGACGACTTCACTGGTGATCTGATCCTGACGCGTGAGGCGCTCCTCGAGGCGCAGGGCCTCGCCCTTGCGATCGATGTGGCTGCGGGCGGTCGCCATGGTGCGCAGCCGTGCCTCATTCTCGGCGACGAACGTCTCGACCGCAGCCGCGCAGATCTGGGCGAAGACATATTCCGCGGTCAGGTCGCCGATAAGGTCCGCCGCGTTGATATTGACGAGCGGCGGCAAATCCGCCGTGGACGCGGGGAAAGTGTCGAGGTCGAGCGGCAGGAGGCTCGCGCGCACGATCGAGACGCCCTTGCCGCTGCTCCAGACCGGATAAGCCATGGTGATGGGCACCGCGCCGGTCTCGTCCAGATAGTCGTACAGCGCGTCGATGATGCTTGTCGCGAGTGCGGGCAGCGCATCGGCCTTGCTCGGCATGCTCGCGCTCCATGCGATGCGCAGACCGCGCTCGGTCGCAAGCGTGGCCGTGCGCGCGCCAATCAGAAGAATATGCCTGTCCTGCATGTCGGCCGCGGCGCCGTCGAGCAGCTGCTCCGGAAAGGCCCCGGCAAAGCCTTGCTCCGCACCGAACAGGATAAGGCCGCCTCTCGCACCACCGACCGCCCGCGCCGGAAAACGCGCCAGTGGCTCGTCAAGGCGGCGCGCCTGGCCAATGGCGGTGCGGGCGGTCTCCGCATAGCGTCGCACCGCGGGCAGCAGCGCGCGCGCCTGCTGCGCCCGCTGCGCGGCGATGCCCTGCATGGCGTTGACCACCGCACCGAGCTGGCGGACGGTCTCGATCCGGTGGCCGATCTCGGCGAGGCGATCGCTCATGATGCAGAACCGGCCGGCTGGCTTTCGATCAGCGCTTTCACCGTCGTTATCAGAGCGGACCGCTGCGCGGTGTCGATCTGTCCAGTCCGCTCGATCTGCGCGCATAGATCGGGGACGTGATCGTCGATCCAGGCGGGCAGCCGCGCGCGGAGCGACGGTATCTCCGAGACCACCATGCCATCGAGCAACCCTTCGCCGAGCGCCACGGCCAGCGCCACCTGGTCGACGACCCGTAGGGGACTCGACAGCGGTTGCACGAGCAAGGCGCGCAAGCGCTTGCCCCGTTCGATCTGGGCGCGGACACGCGGCTCGGGCTGCTCGCCGAAGCGGGTGAACATCTCGAGCTCGAGGAACTGCGCATAGTCGAGGCGCATGGTCCCGCTCGCGTCGCGCAGGACGCGAAGCTGCGTCTTGCCGCCGACCCGGCTCACGCTCGTGCCCACGTCGATGGCGGGCTTGTGCCCCTGCGCGAACAGCTTCGCGTCGAGAATGATCTGACCGTCGGTGATCGAGATCAGATTGGTCGGAATATAGGCGCTGACGTTGCCGGCATCGGTCTCCGCGATCGGCAGAGCCGTGAGCGAACCGCCCCCCTTCTCCGTCGAGAGACGCGCCGCACGTTCGAGCAGGCGGGAATGGAGGAAGAAGACGTCGCCTGGATAGGCCTCGCGCCCGGGCGGCTGTCCGATCAGCAGGGCGATCTCGCGATGGGTCGCGGCATGCTTGGTGAGATCGTCGAGCACCACCACCGCATGGCCGCCACCATCCCGAAAATACTCGGCCATCGTGAAGCCCGCGAACGGCGCGATCCATTGCAGCCCCGGCGCCGCGGCGGGGCTCGCCACGACGAAGATGGTGCGATCCGGCGCGCCATGCCGCCGCACCTGATCGACCACGCGCGCGACCGCCGAGCTTTTCTGGCCGATCGCGACATAGACGCAGATCATGTCGCTGGTGCGCTGGTTGATGATCGTGTCGACCGCGAGCGCCGTCTTGCCGGTGGCGCGGTCACCGAGAATGAGTTCGCGCTGCCCCCGGCCGATGGCGAACATCGCATCGATTGCGAGCGTGCCGGTCTGCACCGGCTGGACGACGAGGTCGCGTTCGATGATCGCCGGCGCCGGCCGTTCGACAGGATCGAAGCGCCTGGCCCGGATCGGCGCGCCCCCATCGAGCGGACGGCCGAGCGGATCGACGACTCGGCCAAGCAATGCCTCGCCAACCGGCACGCGCACCACCTCGCCCGAGCCGGTTACGGTGTCTCCTGCCTCCACCTGTGCGGCATCGTCGAGCAGCACGCAGCCAATCCGGTCCCGGTCGAGCGTGTGGACGAATCCGGTCTGGCCCCGGGCGAGATAGAGCAATTCGTCGAGGCGCGAGTCCGGAAGGCCCGAGACCATGGCAACGCCGTCGCCGATCGATTCCACCCGGCCAATTGCATCGACACGCGGCCCGAGATTGGCGCGCGCGATGCAGCTCTGGGCCTGCGTCAGCCAGTCTTCAGGCGATCCGGGCATGATTGTCCTCATTGAGGCTCTCCACCATGGCGTCGAGATCGGCGCGCCAGCTGTTGCGCACGACGGCGTGGGGCGTGCGAAGCTCCGCGCCGGCGATGAGATCTGGATCGACCGCGAAAATCGGGGTCGCGGTATCCGGCAGGATTTCGCCAAGCGCGCGCGCTACCTGCGTCTGCAGATCGGCCGTCAGCGGCGCGGGCGTCGCGACGGTGACGGGCCCGGCGGCCGCCAGGCTGAGGCGATCCGCCTCGGAAAGGTCCCCGAGCCGCGCCTTGAGCGCGTCGACCATGGCCTGCACCGTCTGCTCGGGCGGGAGACGAGCGAGCAACGTGCCTGCCATCGAGGCGGCGAGGCTCGCTGCCTTTTCCCGCCACTGCGCCGCCACCCGCCCGCGTTCGGCATCGATCGCCGCATGGCCTTGCTCGACGACGGCGTCCGCCTCGAGCCTGGCCTGCGCGAGGAGGCGCTGGCGCTCCGCTTCGGCCTCGGTCCGGATCTCGGCGCGGCGAGCCGCCGCATCCGCGACGAAGCCGTCATTCTGCGTCTTGAGCGCCTGCGCTTCGGCCTGTGCCCGGTCCTTTGCCTCCCGCGCTTCGTCGAGCAGCGCCTGGGCCGATGCCTGGCGGGCAGCGATGGCATCCATCACCGGACGGAACAGGAAGCGTCCGAGCAGCCACACGAGGATGAGGACATTGACCGCCTGCAGCGCGAGCGTCCACCAGTCGATCCGCATGTCAGGCGAACGGGTTGGCGAAGAGCAGCAGCAGCGCAATCACGAGGCAGTAGATCGCCATCGTCTCGATCATCGCGAGGCCCACGAACAGCGTGCGCGAGATGGTGTTGGCGGCTTCGGGCTGGCGCGCGATCGCGTCCATCGCGGCGGCGACGGCCCTGCCCTGCCCGAGCGCCGGGGCGATTGCGCCGATCGAGATCGCGAAAGCGGCGCCGAGGATGCTGGCGAGATGGATCCAGTTCATGCGGGGGACTCCTGTTTGGATGGCGGGCGGGCGCCGTTCTCGCTGATAGCGCTGCCGATAAAGACCATGGCGAGCGCGCCGAAAATGTAGGCCTGGACCGCGCCGGTCAGCATTTCGAGCGCCATCAGCGGGATCGGGACGAGCAGCCCGGCCAGGCTCAGCACGACGCCGATCATGAAGACACCGCTCATGACGTTGCCGAACAGGCGCACCATCAGCGAGAAGCTGCGGGTGAAGAGCTCGACGATATTGAGCGGGGCGAGCAGGATCGAGGGGCGCGCGAAGGTCGCGAGATAGGCCCTGGGCCCGAGCGCGCGGACGCCGAACCAGAGCGTCGCGCCGAAGACGATCAGCGCCAGCGCCGCGTCGGTTTCGAGGGTCGCGGTCGGCGGCTCGACGCCGGGGATCAGCGACGACCAGTTGGCGACCAGCAGGAACAGGAACAGCGTGCCGATCAGCGGCAGATAACGCCGCGGCTCCGCCTCCATCGTCTCGCGGATCTGGCCGGCGACGGTCTCGACGACCAGCTCGAGCGCCGCTTGGGCTCGGGTTGGGCGTAACGCAAGGCGGCGGGTCAGCAGCCAGCTTCCGATTGTAAGGACGGCCATGATGCCCCAGGTCGTGGCGACCGGCTGGCTGATCGGCACCGGACCGATCGCGAACAGCACATGGCTTTCAAGTGGTGACGCGAATATCATCGGGCGCCTCCGAGCCGGTGGAGCATGATCTGGCGCCCGCCCATGAAGCCGGTTGTTGCGGCAAGAAGCGCCGGCCACCCTTGCCGGCTGGCGATGACAAGAACCAGAATAGTGACGGCGAGGCGCCCGAGCCTGAGCAGGATCGCGCGCGATGCCGGGCCGCCATGGGTGACGAGGTCGGCTTCTCTGGCGATGGCCGCGAAATGGGCGAGGCCGACCGCAAATCCGAGGGCCAGGAACAGGATGGGGGAGAGCTGGCTCATTGCCGGTGCATCCAGCGCCAGCCCGACCAGCAGCCGAGGGCGAGCCCGACGAGCAGGAGCGGCGCGGTCCAGAAGATGCCGCTATCCAGCCGGTGGTCGAGCCAGCGGCCGATCGCGAGACCGACCAGCGCGGGCAGGACGATCTGCCAGCCGAGCACGCCGATCTGGCCGAGATTGCGGGCGACGGAAGGAAGCCGCTGCGCAAGCCGCCGCCGTTCCGCGCGGGTCCGGATGGCTTCGACGATCGGCTGCTCGGGCTTGTCCGTGCTCACAGGCCGATCTCCCGGCCACCACCCTGCAGGGCCTCGACCATATGGCGGATCGCCTGCATCCTGAGCTTCGCCGACGCGGTCCGTTCGGATCGTTCGCCCTCGTCGCGCTCGCGGTAGCGCGCGAGCACGTCATGCTCGAGCGTTCCAAGGTCATCGCCGACATGGCCTTCGCGCGTCGCGACCGCGACCTCCGTGCCGTGGCTCACGGTCAGAATGCCGTTGCGCACCGCGCAATAGCCGGGAGCGCCATCGGGGCCGCGCCAGGAGACGATCGAGACGCCAAGCGCGGTCAGGAAATCGGCATGGCCCGACAGGATGCCGAAACTGCCGCTGGCATCCTCGGCGCGAACCGACGCGACATCGGCGTCGACGAGGATCGCGGTCGGATCGGTGATGCGCAGCTTCATGCGCCCTGCCCCACGCGAGAGCGTGCCTCTTCAATATCGCCCACCATGTAGAAGGCGCTTTCGGGCCAGTCGTCGGTCTCGCCCGACAGGATGGCCGCGACGCCCTTCAGGGTATCAGCCAGCGCCACCGAGCGGCCGGCCTGTCCGGTGAAGGCCTGGGTCACCATGAAAGGCTGGGTCAGGAAGCGCTGGAGCCGCCGCGCCCTGCCGACGATCAGCCGGTCTTCGCGGCCCAGTTCCTCGATGCCGAGCAGCGAGATGATGTCCTGGAGCTCGCGATAATGCGCGATCGTCTCGCGGGCCTGCTGGGCGAGCGCGTAATGATGATCGCCCACGACCTGCGGATCGAGCAGGATCGACGAGGACCCCAAGGGATCGACCGCGGGATAGATGCCTTCGGCCGCCATGGCGCGCGAGAGCAGAATGGAACTGTCGAGATGGGCGGAGATGGCGGTGACTGCCGGGTCGGTGAAATCGTCGGCGGGCACATAGACCGCCTCGATCGCGGTCACCGCAGCCCCATGCACAGAGGCGATGCGCTCCTGCAGCGCGGCCACCTCGCTGGCCAGCGTCGGCTGATAGCCGACGCGCGAAGGCATGCGTCCAAGCAGGCCCGACACCTCGCTGCCGGCCTGGACGAAGCGGAACACATTATCCATGAGCAGCAGGACGTTGCGCTTCTGCTCGTCGCGGAAATGTTCGGCGATGGTGAGCGCGGTCAGCCCGACCCGCCAGCGCGCGCCCGGCGGCTCGTTCATCTGCCCGAAAACGAGCACGGTCTTGTCGATCACACCCGAGCCGCGCATGTCGGTGAGCAGCTCATGGCCCTCGCGCGATCGCTCGCCGATGCCCGCGAACACTGAGACACCCTCGTAGCGGGCGACCATCGCGTTGATGAGTTCCATCACCAGCACGGTCTTGCCCACCCCCGCGCCCCCGAACATGGCGGCCTTGCCGCCCTGGGCAAGCGGTGCGAGCAGATCGATGACCTTGATGCCGGTCTCGAACATCGCCGTCGCCGCGCTCTGCTCGTCGAGCGGTGGGGGTGCGCGATGGATCGGCCTCAATGGCACATCCGGTCCGAGCGGCGCGCCGCCGTCCCCCACCTGCCCGGTCGGCGTAAGGAGCCGCCCAAGAACCTTGTCTCCGACCGGAACCGCGATGGGTGCGCCTAAGGCCACCACGCCGACATTGCGCGCCAGACCGGAGGTCGGCTGAAGCGCGACGGCGCGGACGGTCCGATCATCAATATGGCTCTGCACTTCCGCGACCAGCGGGCCTGACGCCGCATCGATGCGCAGTGCTTCATTGACTGCGGGCAGCGGCCCTTCGTCGAACTCGACATCGAGGACGGGACCGCGGAGCGCCGCAATCCGGCCGAGCCTGGCTATGGACGGTATCACGCCCATGCCGGTTGCCGGGTCAGACCATAATCATGCCCGACCGTGCCGCGATCATGACGGGACGGGTAGAAGTCGCTGCCCGCGGGCACGACATGGACGACAAGCCAAAAGTGCATTGGCTGAGCGTCGCAGGCAAGCCGCAGATTCGGCATACGTAGAGTTACCGATTCTCTCTGATTCAGCCTCGCCGAATATCGGCGGCGCGACGCGATGAGCCTCAGGCCAGGGCTGCATGCCCGATACGCTGGAGCTTAGACGCGAAGAGAAAGGTTCATCGTCCCATGCCCTATCCGGTCGATCAACTTGCCGCGCTCGCCAAAGCGAATGTCGGCCTGATGCTGAAGCTCGCCGAAGTCGCCCGGAAAGGTGGCGAAGAGTCGCTCGAGGTCGGCAACCGCGCCGCCGGCCGCTTCGCCGAAGAGGCGCGTGCCTCGATTGCGGGCGCGACGGACAAGACGTCGGACGCCGGCGCGGTCAGCCCGGCCGGACCGCGGGCACTGTTCGAGGACATGGCCACGGTCCGCGAGCATATGATTGCCGGCACAAGATCGGCGTTCGAGGAATGGCAGCAGGCCTGGCAGGCCGTCGCGAGCGCTCAGACGGCTCCCGGGGCGCTGGATGCCTTTGCTGCCATTGTCGGACCATGGTTCGGGCAGAAAAGCCCGGGCGACGGCGAGAAGCAGGCCACCAGCGACAAATAGGATAGCCCCCGATCGCGGCGAGCCGCCCTAGCCGAGCAGGTGCTGACCGCCATCGACCGGAATGATCGTACCGGTGATATGGCGGCCGGCATCGCTCACCAGGAAGGCGGCGAGCCCTCCGACATCCTCGATGGTCACGAGCTGGTGCTGCGGGACCGTCGCCGCGGCCCGTTCGAGCAGCTCGTCGAAGCGGTCGATGCCGCTGGCAGCGCGGGTCGCGATCGGGCCTGGCGAGATCGCATGGGCGCGAATGCCCTTGGGGCCAAGCTCAGCCGCGACATAGCGGGTCGCGCTTTCGAGGGCCGCTTTGACCGGCCCCATCAGGTTGTAGTGCTCGACCACCCGCTCCGACCCGTAGAAGGTGACGCACAGCAGGCAGCCGCCATCCGACATCAGCGGCTCGGCGAGACGCGCCATGCGCAGGAAGCTGTGGCACGAGACGTCCATCGCCAGCGCGAGGCCTTCGGCCGAGCTGTCGACGACGCGGCCGTGCAAATCCTCGTTCGGCGCGAAAGCGATCGAATGAAGCAGGAAATCGAGGCCGCCTTATTCGGACTTCACCCGCTCGAACAGGGCCTCCAGTTCGCCCGGCACCCGGACATCGCACGCGGCGAGCCATTCGACTCCCAGGGTCTCCGCGACGGGCGCCACGAGCGGCTCGGCCTTTCCGTTGAGATAGGTCGCCGCCAGTCTCGCGCCACAGTCGTGGAAGGCCTGGGCGCAGCCCGCCGCGATGCTCTGCGCGTTGGCGATGCCGATCACCAGGCCGCGCTTGCCAGTAAGATCGACGAGAGGTTTCATGGTTTCGGCTCCTCACGCAGAAGATCGGCGGTGTGGATGGCGATCATCCACTCCTCGTCGGTCGGGATGATGCGCACCGTGACACGGCTGAACGGCGCGCTGATGACCGACGCTCCGCGGAGATTCGCGTCCGTGTCGAGCGCCACGCCGAGCCAGCGGAGCCGATCGGCGACGCGGGCGCGGATTTCAGGCGCATTCTCGCCGATCCCGGCGGTAAACACGAAGCTATCGAGCCCCCCGAGCGAGGATGCGAGGGCGCCAGCCTGGCGCGCGATCTGCCAGACGAAGAGGTCGATCGCTTCCCCAGCGGCGGGCGTTTCGCTGCCGAGAAGCGCGCGCATGTCGCTCGATGTGCCGGACACGCCCAAAAGGCCGGACTCACTGTAGAGGAGATGCTCGACTTCGCGCGCCGTCATGCCCCTCTGCTGGAGAAGATAGAGCACCGCGCCCGGGTCGAGCGCTCCGCACCGCGTGCCCATCACCAATCCGTCGAGTGCGGTGAACCCCATCGTCGTGTCGATGCTGCGCCCCCCGTCCATCGCACAGAGGCTGGCCCCGTTGCCGAGATGCGCGGCGATCGTGCGGCCACCGCCTGTATCGGGATCGATCAAACGCAGCTGCCGCGCGATATATTCGTAGGAGATGCCGTGAAAGCCGTAGCGCCGCATGCCCTCTTCGCCGAGCGCGCGCGGCAGCGCGAGGCGCGTCGCAACCGGGGGCTGGCCATGATGGAAGCCGGTGTCGAAGCAGGCGACTTGCAGCAGAGCGGGGCGCAGCCTGGAGACGGCGCGGACCGCGGCGAGATTATGGGGCTGATGCAATGGCGCCAGTGGGCAAAGCGCCTCGAGTGCGGCGAGGAGTGGCGCGTCGACCCGCGCCGGCGCTGAATAGTCGGCGCCCCCATGAACGATCCGATGTCCTACCGCGATCAGATCCTCGCCGACCGAAGCTTCGATCTCCCGCAGCAAATCCTTGAGCAGCGTCTCATGCGTGATCGTGACGTCTTTCGTCCAGCGCCGGTCGGCAAGGACATCCCCCTTCGCATCGCGCGCGATCAGGTGCGGCTCAAGGCCGATATTCTCGATCTTGCCGCTCGCCAGCAAAGAGGGCTCATCAGTGCCCGGCTCGGCGTAGAGCGCGAACTTAAGGCTCGACGAACCGGCGTTGAGGCACAGGATTTCAGCCATCGCGGCGCTGTCCCGCAACGCCGGGAGACGCCTTGGTTGCAGCCCGCGCCAGCAGCACCGCGAGCGCGCAGGAGGCGAGGCGCGTGCGCACGCTGTCTGCCCGGCTGGTGAGGATGATCGGAACGCGCCCGCCGAGCACCACGCCTGCGGCATCGGCGCCGCCCAGGAAGGTCAGCTGCTTTGCGAGCATGTTGCCGGCCTCCAGATTGGGCACCAGCAGGATGTCCGCCCGGCCGGCGACCGGCGAGACGATACTTTTGTCGCGCACGGCCGCCTCGCTGATCGCATTATCGAGGGCGAGCGGTCCATCGAGCAGCGCGCCTTCGATCTGGCCCCGGTCCGCCATCTTGCAGAGCGCCGCGGCATCCAATGTGGTGCGCATCCTTGGATTGACCGTCTCGACGGCGGCGAGGATCGCGACCCTGGGTTGTTCGATCCCGATCACATGGGCAAGGTCGATCGCGTTGCGCGCGATGTCGGCCTTGTCCTCAAGCGTCGGCTCGATGTTAATCGCGGCGTCGGTGATGATGAGCGGGCGCGGATAGCCGGGCACATCCATCACATAGGCGTGGCTGATCCTGCGTTCGGTCCGAAGGCCCATGTCGGACGATACGACCGCGCCCATGAGCTCGTCGGTATGAAGCGAACCCTTCATCAGCAGCGCGGCTTCGCCGGCCCGTACGCGCGCGACGGCTTCGGCGGCGGCGGCGTGGCTGTGCGGGACCCCGATCACCCGGAAGGCGGCAATATCGACACCGGCGTCCTTCGCCGCATTCGTCATACGCGCCGCAGGTCCGATGAGAATTGGAACGACGATGCCGGCGTCGGCGGCCTCAGCCACCGCGCGCATGGCGTCGGCGCTGCACGGATGGACCACGGCCGTGACGCACGCGGATCCGTCCTTGGCGCGCTCCATCAACTGGCGGAAGCGGTCGTGGCTGGCGATCCGCACGTCGGGAAGCGGCATGCGGGGCCGGCTGACTTTCTCGGTGGGCGCCTTGACCTCGGCCTGGCCGCTGATGACGGTCTCGCCCTTTTGGTTCACGCAGGCGCAGTCGAGAACGATGACATGATGCTCGGCGCGCTTCTGCGCGACGGTGACGCAGGCCGTGATGGTGTCGCCGACGCCCACCGGGCGGGTGAAGCGAAGCGATTGGCCGAGATAGATCGCACCGGGCCCTGGCAGCTCGGTTCCCAGGATCGCCGAGATGAGCCCCGCGCCCCACATGCCATGAGCGATGACCCTGTGGAACATGTCCGTTTCGGCATAGACAGGGTCGAGATGCGCCGGATTCACGTCGCCTGACACCGCCGCGAAGAGCTGGATGTCGTCGGCGGTCAGCGTGCGGGTGAGGCTGGCCGTGTCGCCGACGGCGATCTCGTCGAACGTGCGGTTCTCGATGAGGTTGGCGGTGGCCATGGCTCAGCGCTCCAGCACGTAGCGCCCGGGGGCATCACCGAGCGGCGGATAGTTCCGTTCGGGCGCGCCCATCGACGGTGGGGCGGCCGCCTTGCCCGAGTGCGATCCAAGCCATGAACTCCATTCCGGCCACCACGACCCTTCGCGCAGCTCGGCCCGCTCCAGCCAGGTATCGGGACCTGGCGCCGGGCCATCCTGCATCCGTGTCGCGACGCGAAAGTGGCGATGAGGATGCCCGGGCTCGGAGACGATCCCGGCATTGTGGCCACCGCTCGTCAGCACGAAGCGGATCTCCGCGCCCGTCAGCATGTGGAGCTTGTGGGTCGAGCGCCACGGCGCGACGTGGTCGGTTTCCGTGCCCACCATGAAGATCGGCATGCGCAGCCCCGAGAGCGAGACCGGGTGGCCGCCGGCCTCGTAGCGCCCTTCGGCCAAGTCATTGTCGAGGAACAAGCGCCGCAGATATTGCGCGTGCATGGCATAGGGCATGCGGGTGCCGTCGGCATTCCATGCAATGAGGTCGGTCATCGGCTCGCGCTCGCCCATGAGATAAGTCGAGAGGATGCGCGACCAGACCAGATCGTTGGATCGCAGCATCTGGAAGGCGCCGCCCATCTGACTGCTGTCGAGAAAGCCGCGCGCCCACATCATCGCATCGATCAGGTTGATTTCCGCCTCGTCGATGAACAGGCCAAGTTCGCCCGGCTCGCTAAACTCGGTCTGGGCGGCGAACAGCGTGACGCTCGCCAGACGCTTATCTTCATCGCGCGCCATCGCGGCCGCGGTGATGGCGAGCAGCGTGCCGCCGATACAATAGCCGGCCGCGTGGATCTTCTCGGTGCCGGTAATCGCCTGGATGACATCCACGGCGGCCATCGGCCCAAGCAGGCGATAATCCTCCATGTCGAGATCGCGGTCGGCGCTGTCGGGATTGTGCCAGGAGATGCAGAACACGGTGTAGCCCTGCCCTACCAGCCAGCGGATGAGCGAATTTTCCGGGGAGAGGTCGAGGATGTAATATTTCATGATCCATGCCGGCACGATCAGTATCGGCTCCGGACGCACCGTCTCGGTTGCGGGCGCATATTGGATCAGTTCCATGACCCTGTTGCGAAACACGACCTTGCCAGCCGTGGCTGCGACCTTCTCGCCGACCCGATAGGCCTCCGTGCCCGCTGCGGGCTCCCCGCGTACCAGGCGTTCCAGGTCGTCGCAAAAAAATCGCGCACCCTCGACAAGGCATTGTCCTCCGGTTTCGAGGATGCGCTGCTGGAGCACGGGGTTGGTCGGGATGAAATTGGTCGGGGACACCATGTCGAGCATCTGGCGGGTCGCGAACTCGACGATCGCTTCGTGGTGCCCGGTGACGCCGCTCACGCCGGTCGTCGCGGCATGCCACCATTGCTGCTGGAGCAGGAAGGCCTGCTCGATCAGGTCGAACGGATGGCGCTTCCAGGCTGCGTCGGCGAAGCGCCGATCCTGGGGCAGCGGATCGATCGCCGGCTCGGGATCGCTGCCGGATGCGCTGCGCATGGCATAGTCGGCGAGCCGCATCAGCTTGCGCCCGCCCTTGGCGGCGAGCTGCAGCTGCCTGCCTGGCGAGCAGAGAATGTGCGTCCACCAGTCGGAAAAAGACTGCGCCAAAGTGGCGGGCGACTGGCCTGAAGTCAGCTGCGCGATGGCGGCGAAGCTCGACCGATCCAGCGTCGTGGCCAGACCGTCCAACGGGTCAGGGATATTGCTTCGACTCTGCACATTTTCGCTCCTGCTGCGGTGCAACAAGCCCTGAAGCGCAGGAAGCCTCTGCGCACTCCGTAGTCCTACGGAGGGATTGCCTCGCATATGCCAGCCCCAGAAGTCAGAGCTCAGCACGACATTGCTGTATGAAAAGCGGCCAAATACGATCAGGAGGCTCAGTGCGGTCGCACGGGCGAGCCAGCTATCCCGCCGAACCAGTCCCGCAATACCGGCGAAAGGGTCTGCGGGTTGCCGCCGATATGGCGAAGATCCTCCGCCAGCAGTGGCGGGCGGACTGCGAGGAAATATATCGCGAGGCCCGTCGTGAGAATGCCAAGTGCGATCAGCACCCCGGCCGCCAGAGCGGGTCTGGTCCGAGAGGCGGCCGGCGCTAACATTTTCTGTCGAGACTCAGTTCGGCGATGATGGGACAATCTGGCCGCTCGTCGCCATGACAGCGCTCGGCGAGATCGACGAGGGTCTCGCGCAGTGTCGTCAGCGCTTCGGCCTTGCGCTGCAATTCCTCCGCCCGCGCCAACGCGACCCGCTTTACATCGGCGCTGCTGCGGCCCGTGTCGGCCCACAGGCCGAGCAGGGTCCGGATCTCCTCGATCGGAAAACCGAGATCGCGGGCATTGGCGATGAACCGCAGGCGATGGAGGTCACTCTCGCCATAGTCGCGATAACCCGCTCCCCGGCGCGGCGGCGCCGGGATGAGGCCGATCTTCTCATAATGGCGGATCATCCGCTCCGAGACCCCGCTTTGCTTCGACGCCTCCCCGATGTTCACAGCGCTTTCCGGTTGAGGCGCAGCGCGTTGGTGACCACGCTGACCGAGGAGAGCGCCATGGCGGCGGCCGCGATGATCGGCGAGAGCAGGATGCCGAACAGCGGATAGAGCGCGCCCGCCGCCACCGGCACCCCGGCGACATTGTAGATGAAGGCGAAGACCAGGTTCTGGCGGATGTTGGACATGGTCGCCTGGCTCAGCCGCCGTGCCCGCACGATGCCCATGAGATCGCCCTTGAGCAGCGTCACGCCCGCGCTCTCGATCGCGACGTCGGTGCCCGAGCCCATGGCAATACCGACATCGGCGGCAGCCAGTGCGGGGGCGTCGTTGACCCCGTCGCCGGCCATCGCCACCACGCGCCCCTCGCTTTTCAACCGCGCGACGACGGCACTCTTCTGGTCGGGCAGTACCTCGGCTTCGACATCGTCAATGCCGAGCCGCCTTGCCACCGCCTCTGCTGTGGTGCGGTTGTCGCCGGTCAACATCACCACGCGAATGCCTTCGGCCTTGAGTGCGGCCAGGGCCTCCGGCGTCGTCTGCTTCACGGGATCGGCGATTGCAAAGGCGCCGCCGACGGTGCCGTCGACGCCGATGAAGATCGCGGTGGCGCCATCCCGGCGCAGGGCGTCGGCCTGCTCCGCCAGCGCGTCGGTTGCTATGCCCTCTTCCGAGAGGAACCGCGCATTACCGAGCACGATCCGGCGGCCGTCGACGGTGCCGAGCGCGCCGCGTCCGGTGGGGGAATCGAAGTCGGTGACGTCGCTCGTGGGGATGCCGCGATCCTTGGCGGCCTCGACGATCGCCAGCGCGAGCGGATGCTCGGAGGCCCGCTCGACCGAGGCGGCAAGCCGCAGCAGTTCGGCTTCGTCGAAGCCGGGCGCCGGCACGATCTGGGTGACGGCAGGCCGGCCTTCGGTCAGCGTGCCGGTCTTGTCGACGACGAGCGTGTCGACTTTTTCCATATGCTCGAGCGCTTCGGCATTCTTGATGAGGACGCCGAGCCCGGCGCCGCGGCCAACCCCGACCATGATCGACATCGGCGTGGCGAGACCCAGTGCGCAGGGACAGGCGATGATCAGCACGGCGACCGCCGCAACCAGCCCGTAGGCGAAGCGCGGCTCGGGGCCCCAGATGCCCCAGGCGATGAACGCGACCACCGCGACCGCGATGACCACGGGCACGAACCAGCCCGACACCTGATCGGCCATGCGCTGGATCGGCGCGCGCGAGCGCTGCGCCTCGGCGACCATCTGGACGATGCGCGCCAGCATGGTGTCCCGGCCAACCTTGTCGGCGACGATAACGAGCGCGCCGGTCTGGTTGAGCGTGCCGCCGATCACCGTGTCGGCCTTGGCCTTGGTGACGGGCATGGACTCACCGGTGACCATCGACTCGTCGAGCGAGGAACGGCCGTCCTCGACCACGCCATCGACCGGCACCTTCTCGCCGGGACGCACACGCAGGCGGTCGCCGACCGCAACGAGATCGAGGCTGATTTCCTCTTCACTGCCATCGGAACCGATCCGGCGCGCGGTCTTTGGCGCAAGGTTAAGCAGCGCCTTGATCGCGCCCGAGGTCCGCTCGCGCGCGCGCAGTTCGAGCATCTGGCCGAGCAGCACGAGGACAGTGATCACCGCGGCCGCCTCGAAATAGACGGCAACCATGCCGTCCTCTCCGCGGAAGGCGGGCGGGAACAGCTGGGGCGCGAGCGTCGCGACGACGCTGTAGATCCAGGCGACCCCGGTCCCCATCGCGATCAGGGTGAACATGTTGAGGTTGCGGGTCTTGAGCGAGGCCCAGCCACGCTCGAAGAAGGGCCAGCCCGCCCAGAGCACGACGGGTGTCGCCAGCACGAACTGGATCCATACCGAGATCGACATCGGCACGAGGCGATGGATCGCGGGAAAGAGATGCGCGCCCATCTCGAGGATCAGCACCGGGAGGGCCAGCATCAGGCCGACCCGGAAGCGCCGTGTGAAATCGACCAGCTCATGGCTGGGGCCGCTGTCGGCAGTCACGGTCGCGGGCTCGAGCGCCATGCCGCAGATCGGACAGGATCCGGGATGGTCCTGCCGGATCTCTGGATGCATCGGGCAGGTCCAGATCGTGCCTTCGGGCGCCGCGACCGGCGGCGCTGGCGGGCCGAGATAGCGCTCGGGATCGGCGATGAATTTGGTCCGGCAGCCCGCGCTACAGAAATGATAGCGTTCACCGCCATGCTCGGCTTGATGCGCCGTGGTCGCCGGGTCGACGGTCATGCCGCAGACCGGGTCCTTGACGCCGGTCGCCGCTTTCGCGGCGCTGTGGCCGCCGCAGCAACCGCCGCCATGCGCCGCTCCATGTGTCTCGTTCATCGCCTTGCTCCTTTCGACGCCTGACGATCTAGGGTCTGACACCGTGTCAGGGTCAATACGTAATCGCCTAAGCGGACAAATCGGCGGGCCCGTTCGCCTGGCCGCCATCAGCCAAGGTCATTGGCAACCGTAAGGCCGTGGTCCTGCGCCGGTCGATGCGCCGTAAACAAGTCGATCGCGCCGGTGATGGTCAAAAGCCGAAACGTCTCGGCCACATGCCTGAAGCCGGCCGCCGCGATCAGGCCGGGGAGCACGCCGTCGGCATTGGGCCGGGTATCATCGATGCCATCGAGCCGCTGCACGGTCAGGCGGAAGGCAAGCCGCATGAAACCCTGCTGGCGGCCATAATCGGCGATCACCAGGCGCCCACCCGGGCGCAGCATGGCGAACATGGCGCGCAGGATGGCGCGCAGGGTTGCCGCCTTCTCCCTGACCGGCATCTGATGCAGCACGAGACTCGACACGACAGCGTCGGCGGTACCCGGGGCCACGTCCCTGGCAAATCCCTGACGCCAGTCGATATCGGCCCGCCGCACAGCGGCCTTGTGCCGCGCGATGTCGAGCGCCTCGGCATCGGGATCGAGACCGATCACCTGCGTCCTGGGCTCGGCTTGCTTGAGCATCAGCGCGAAGCTGCCGGTGCCACAGCCGACGTCGACGACCGTCTCACCGGCTTTGGGCGCCAGGGCGGCGAGCATGGCGGCACGCCACCGCTTCTCCCGCGTCCACAGGCGGATCGCGCGATCATAGTCTTTCGTCGATCCGGTCCCGAGCGGCGGGGTGTAGGATTGCATTGGCTTCTCCCAACGCGAGGCGTCCGAAACGATAAGCTACATCGACATGGGCGGCGATAGTGTCCCCAGCCAGGCGACGAGCCCGAGAATGACGATCGCAAGACCGCCTTCGACGACGAGGCTCGCGCGCAGCAGCGCCTGCGCCCGTGGCGCGTCCTCTTCCTCGATCGCCTGCGCAAGTGCCGGGGTCAGGCGATAACGGTTGAGCGCGGCCAGGCCCAGCATGCCGGCGAACAGCAGCAGCTTGGCGATGAGCAGCAGGCCGTAGGTCGACTGCCCGAGCGAGGCGATGTTGCCCGGACCGACGAGGAACCAGCCGTTCACCGTCCCGGTCAGGATCAGCAGGGCGACGATGATCGTGCCGACGAGGGAGAAGCCCCGCAACGCTTCCTCGGCGAGCGTGACCCGGTCCATGTCTTGAGCGGCGAGATCGTCGGTTGCGAGCCTGGGAAGTACCAGCGCGAGGAATGCGGCAAGCGCGCCGACCCAGGCGCCGGCGGCGAGCAGATGGATGAGATCGGCCCCCAGTTGCAGCCAGCCCGCCTCGCCTTCGCCAGCCGCGCCATGCCCACTCCAGGCGAGGGTCGCGAGTGCGACCGCGCCTGCCAGAGTGGAGGCGATGAAGGCAGGACGGGATTGCCGGCGATAGAAGGGGATGGAGAGCAGAAGAACGAGGAGCGCGACGAGGCGCGCCTTCAGCGCCGTTCCCATGGACGTGCCGTTGAACAGCTCTGCGACCATGGAAAGATCAGGCTGGGTGAGCGGCAGCCCGGTCATGGCCGCTGCCTGCAACGCGAACCCCAGCGCCGACAGCAGGAGGGCGAGACAGGCGAGACCGGCCACCATTGCTACCATCGGCAGATGCCGCTGTACCATCCGGCCGCCGCCGGGCGCATAGAGCGCGAACAGCGGCAGGCCGAACAACAGGCCGAGATCGACGTAGAGCGCCCAGCGGACGGCGACGAGTGCCACGTCGTTCATGGCGTCACTTGACGGTAAAGGCGAGATTGCCCTGGATGCGGTGCGTGTCGGTCGAGACGACGTGCCAGGCGACCTGATAGCTGCCCGCCATGAGCGGCTTGGCGAGCGTCAGCACGAGCGTCTTGTCGCCTTCGACGGACGTCTTGAAGCCGGTTACCGCCATGCGGTGGTTGGGCATGCCGGGCATGCCGGTCATCACGATCTCGGCGCCCGACAGCTTCGGCATCAGACCTTCACTGAAGGTGAGCGTTATACGCGACGGCGCCGGGACGCTGGCGTTGGCGGCGGGCGTCGAGGACACGAGCTTGGGATGGGCGTAGGCCGGAGCCGAAACACTCAGGCCGACGGCGGCGATGGCTGCGAGCGGCGAAAAGAAGCGCATTTGGACATTCTCCTGTCAGTGACATGAGAGAATACGCAGCTGCAGCCTGCACCCCTCTCAAATTTCTTTTCTGTTCCGAGCCAAGGGGTCGTGGGCCAGAATGCGTATTGTGAAGAGAAGACGGAGAAACATCATGGACCACCTCGACGACATGCTCAGCCGGTTGCGGGAAGCGCCGCTCGATCCCCGGCTTGCCGGGCTGGACAGCCGCGTCATGGCCGAGATCGCCCGGCTCCAGGCCATGCCCCGCCTGAGCGCCACGACATTCGGTATCGCCGCGGCAGCAGCCTTGTTCCTGGGAATTGCCGGCTCGGCCGTGCCTGTGCGGTCGACCGAAGCCGGGCCGATATCGCCCTTTAACGCGCGGCTCGCGCTCGCTCCTTCGACGCTGCTGAGTTCACAATGATGCGCGACCGCCGGCTCCTGCTCCTCGTCCTGCTGACCTTTGCCGCGGCGATCGCCGGTGTGGTCATCGGCCGCGTCTATGTGGTTCCGGTGCGCCCGGTCGAAAATGAGTTGCACGACCTGCTCCATCGCGATCTGAAGCTGGACACCGCGCAACATAGCCGTCTCGAGACGATCGAGAAGAACTATGCGATCCGGCGTCAGGCACTGGAGGCCGAACTGCGCGCCGATAACGCGCGGCTCGCCGAGGCGATCGAGGCGGAGCATGGCTATGGTCCTCGGGTTGCAGGGGCGGTGGATCGCTCGCACCAGGCGATGGGCGCGCTGCAGAAGGAAACACTCGAGCATATCTTCGCGATGCGGGCCGTGCTGCGCCCGGATCAGACGGACAAGTTCGACGACGCCGTGGTGAAAGCGCTGACGGCCAAGTCCAAATGACCGCGTGCCTCCCCGACTGCTCGGACGGGGAGCTCGCGGCTCTGGCGCTTGGAGGCCGGCAAGCGGCCTATGGCGAGCTGGTCCGCCGGCATCAGGGCTGGGTGCACCGCCTCGTGCGCAGCCATGTCGGGAACCGCGACGAAGCGCTCGACGTGACCCAGGCAAGCTTCGTCGCCGCCTTCGCCGCACTCAACCGCTATGACGCTGCGCGACCTTTTCCGGTCTGGATGTCGCGGATCGTCATCAACAAATGCCATGACTGGCGCCGCCGCCGCGCGGTCCGCAACTTCTTCTCCCACGCGCTGGCGCTGGGGGAAGCCGAACATGTCGTCGACGAGGCGCCACTACCCGACCAGGCGATCGGCGCCGAGCAGCAGCTGGCAGAGGCCATGAAAGCGATCGCCGCCCTGCCCGCATCGCTCAAGGACACGCTCGTCTTGCGGACGATCGATGAGAAATCGGAAGCCGAAACCGCCGAGATTCTCGGCATCTCCCAGAAGGCGGTCGAAACACGCCTCTACCGCGCCCGGGCGCGCCTCGCGGAAATTTTGAAGAAAGTTTGAGGGGCACGCGGGCGGGCTGCGTATTTCCAGTAGGCCCGCCCTCTTTCCGCAAGCTGAGACAAACCGAATGATTTCTGCTCTCGACCGCCGCCAGTTCCTTCGCGGCGCGGCCCTCGCCGGTGGCGGCGCCGCCTTGTCAGCCTGGCTGCCGGCCTGGGCGCAGACGATCTCGCCGGGGATGCGGCCGACGCTGCCGACCGTGTCGGGCGAAGACATCACGCTGACGATCGCCCGGCAGTCGATGAGCATCGATGGTCGCCAGTTCCGGGCAATCGGCGTCAACGGCACGGTCCCTGCGCCACTCATCCGGCTGCGCGAAGGCCAGCGCGTGCGGCTCAACGTCATCAATCAGCTGGAGGAGGACAGCTCGATCCACTGGCACGGGCTGATCCTGCCGGCCAATATGGACGGTGTGCCGGGCGTGTCTTTTCCGGGCATCAAGCCGGGCTCGAACTACCTCTACCAGTTCTCCGTCGTGCAAAGCGGCACCTACTGGTACCACAGCCATTCAGGCCTGCAGGAACAGGAAGGCCATTACGGCCCGATCATCATCGATCCCGCCGGTGCCGATCCGGTCGCCTATGACCGCGAGCATGTCATCGTGCTCGCCGATCACAGCGCGCTCTCGCCGCAGGCGATCTTCCGGCGCCTCAAGGTCAACCCCGGCCATTTCAATTTCCAGCGCCAGACCCTGGCCGGGCTCCTGTCGGGCAAGGATCAGCCGCTCAAGGACCGGCTCGACTGGGGCCAGATGCGGATGGACCCGGCCGACATCTCCGATGTGACCGGATCCACCTACACCTATCTCGTCAACGGCCATGGTCCGATGGACAACTGGACCGCGCTCTTCACCCCGGGCGAACGGGTGCGGCTGCGGGTCATCAATGCGTCGGCGATGACCACCTTCAACGTCCGCATCCCCGGCCTGCCGCTGACCATCGTCCAGGCCGACGGGCAGAATGTGGTGCCGGTCACCGTCGACGAGTTCCAGATTGGTGTTGCCGAGACCTACGACGTCGTTGTCAGCCCAGGCGATGACAAGGCCTACACCCTTGTCGGCGAGGCGATCGACCGCTCGGGCATGGCGCGTGCCACGCTCGCGCCGCGCGCCGGCATGGCCGGCGAGGTTCCCCCCTTACGCAAACGGCCGCTCGCCGACATGAAGGACATGGGCATGGACATGTCCTCGATGCCGGGCATGGAAGGCATGGACATGTCGGGCGGCGCTATGCGGGGCGTCGATCCGACGGCCGAGAAGAACGCGTCCGCGCGCCTCGCGACCGGCGCGGCGGCAGCGATGGCGACCATGGACAATAGCGCCATGGCAGGCATGGATCATTCGGGGATGGATCATGGATCGATGGCCGGCATGGACCACGGCGCGATGGGCGCCGATGGCCAGATGGCGGGCATGGATCATGGCGGGCACGCGATGGGCTCGATGAAGATGCGCGACTTCTCGAACGCGCCGCAGGTGAAGCGCGACCCGAGCGTCCAGACCATCTCGCCGATGCCCGTAGACCGCACCGGCGAGCCCGGCCAGGGCCTCGCCGACGTCGGCCACAAGGTGCTTGTCTACAGGGACCTGATGGCGCTCGATCGCAATCCGGACGTGCGCGCGCCGAGCCGCAGCATCGACATTCACCTCACCGGCAACATGGAGCGGTTCATGTGGTCGTTCGACGGCGAAAAAATGTCGGACCATCACGAGCCGATCCCCTTCATCGAAGGCGAGCGGGTGCGCGTCAATCTCATCAACGACACGATGATGGGGCATCCGATCCATATTCACGGGCATTTTTTCGAGCTGGTGACGGGGCATGGCGATCATGCGCCGCGCAAGCATACGGTGATCGTCCAGCCCGGCGGCAAGGTGACCTGGGACTTCACCGCCGACGCGGTCGGCGACTGGGCCTTCCACTGTCATCTCCTCTACCACATGCATGCAGGGATGATGCGGGTCGTGAGCGTCCGTCCGAAGGGAGACGCGTAATGACCCGCATCCTCACGCCGCTGGTGAGCGCGATCGCCCTTTTCGCTGCCGCGCCCGCCTTTGCCCAGGATCATTCGATGCACGGCATGCCCGGCATGGCGCCGCCGGGCGAAGTGGCGCCGGCGCAGGAGAAGAAGAAGGACAAGGCCGCCGCCAGGCCGCGCGCTCAGACACCAGCGCCGGACGCCACCTCGGCGATGGACCATTCGCAGCACCAGGCCAGTCCTGCGCCGCAGGGAGATGCGGCCGGTCAGCCGCAACCCGCGTCTCCCGCGATGCCGGAGATGCCGGGTATGGACCATTCGCAGCATGGCCAGACAACGATGCCGGGAATGCCCGCCATGCCCGGCATGCAAATGACCGGCACGGCGCTTCCGGCCGGCAATGCGCCCCCGCCGCCTCCCCCAAGCGACCACTTCGCCGATCGTGATTTTCCCGGCGGCGAGATGGCGCGCTCGCGCGACATCATGATGAAGGATAGCGGCGGCAACAATTTCGGGCAAATGCTGCTCAACCTGTTCGAGTATCAGGCGCATAGCGGCCGCGATGGCTATCGCTGGGATGGCGAAGGCTTTTACGGCGGCGACATCAACCGGCTCTGGCTCAAGAGCGAGGGCGAAGGCGAGTTCGGCCGCGGCATCGACAGCGCCGAGGTGCAGGTGCTCTACAGCCGGGCCATCGACCCCTATTTCAATCTTCAGGGCGGTATCCGCCAGGACTTCGGCCGCGGGCCCGACCGCACCTACGCGACGATCGGCGTCGAGGGCCTGGCTCCTGGCATGTTCGAGGTCGAAGGCGCGCTGTTCCTCTCGACCAAGGGCGATGTTCTGGGCCGGGTCGAGGGCTATTACGACCAGCGCATCACCCAGCGCCTGATCTTGCAGCCGCGCGCCGAGGTCAATTTCGCCGCGCAGGATATTCCGGAGAACGACATCGGTTCGGGGCTGGTCAACATAGAGCTCGGCGCGCGCCTGCGCTACGAATTCAGCCGCCAGTTCGCACCTTACATCGGCGTTTCCTATCTGCGCAAAGCCGGAGACACGGCGCGGCTGTCGAGGCTTGCGGGCGAGGACGTCCATGCCACCAGCTTCGTCGCCGGCGTTCGCTTCTGGTTTTAGCATCAGGACGGCTGATGGCGGGGGCGAACAAGAGAGCGGGGCGTTGCACTCATACCCAGGTCGGCCGGCGCCGAGCGAAGGAGATACGCCATGGACCATTCGTCCCACATGAACACCCGGAAGATGGGCGCCTATTGGAGCCTTGCCGTTCAGACCGTCATCAGCGGCGTCATCATGTATCTGGTGATGTTCGTCATGATCGACGGGCTCGACAGCTTCTACAACAACCTCAACATGCTCTACATGACGCTGATGATGGTCGCGCCCATGGTGGTGCTGATGATCCTTGCGATGCGACATATGTTCCCATCGAAAGCCGCCAACATCGCGCTGATCGCCGCGTCGCTGGTCGCCTTCTTCGGCAGCTTTGCACTCATCCGCACCCAGACCACGATCGGCGACACGGCCTTTCTGCGCTCGATGATCCCGCACCATTCCGGGGCGATCCTGATGTGCCAGGAAGCAAAGCTCAGCGATCCGGAAGTCATCCGGCTTTGCGAATCGATCAAGCGCTCGCAGCGGCAGGAAATCGACGAGATGAAGGCCATACTCGCGCGGCGCTGAGTGGCACGGTCGGGCTACGCCCGGATACGTGCGCCCGGCCAGGTATGTGAGCCGGCCGATGGTCGACACGAGGCGCGGGGCGGACGAGATTGCAAGCGACGTAGCGCGGCTTGCGCCGCTGTTCCTGCGACAGGCTGGCGGCCACGTCCTGACGCTGCTCGATCCTTCCGGGATCGTGCTGAGCTATAATGAAGAAGGCGAGCGTGCCGAATGTTGGCCGCTCGACCGTGTTCTGGCACAGCCGCACCACCTGTTCTACCCGCCAGACGAGATAACGGCAGGACGGCCCCGCGCCGACTTGGACGCCGCTCTGCGCGAAGGCACTCTGGAGCGTGAAGCCTGGCGAGTCTGCGAGAACGGCTCGGAATACCTTGCGCGATTGACCATCACTGCGCTGTTCGAAGACGACGCCCATCGAGGCTTTGCCTGCATCAGCCGGGATGTCACCGACGAGGCGGCGGTCCGGGCTTCAAACGAAACGCGCGAGCAGCATCTGCAATCGATCCTGGCGACCGTACCTGATGCAATGATAATAATCGACGAGGCCGGCGTCATCACCTCGTTCAGCGCTGCTGCCCAGCGCATGTTCGGCTATTCGGAAGCCGAGCTCGTCGGGCAAAATGTCTCCTGTCTTATGCCTCAGCCCGACCGCGACCGGCACGACGAATACATCGCGCATTATCTGCAGACGGGCGAGCGCCGGATCATCGGTCTGGGCCGCGTCGTTGTGGGTCAGCGCCGCGACGGCTCGACCTTCCCGATGCAGTTGTCGGTCGGCGAGGCCGGTGAAGAGGGCCAGCGGCTTTTCACAGGGTTCATCCGGGATCTCACCGCCAAGGAGCAGGATGAGCTCAGGCTCAAGGAACTGCAAGCGGAGTTGGTTCATGTCTCGCGGTTGAGCGCGATGGGTACGATGGCCTCCACGCTTGCTCATGAACTCAATCAGCCGCTCGCCGCAGTGGCGCTCTATCTCGAAACCATTCGGGACATGCTCGCTGTCCAGAATGATGAGCCATTCGTCTCTCTTCGGTCCGTAATGGACGATGCCGCTCAGGAGACGCTGCGCGCTGGCCACATCGTCCGGCGCCTCCGCGACTTCGTCGCACGCGGTGAGGTCGACAAGAGTTTGCACGACCTGCCGCAAGTCATCACCGAGGCAAGCCAACTGGCACTGGTCGGCGCGCGCGAGCGGGGCATCCGTAGCTTCTTCGCAATCGACCCCGCAGCCACGCCGGTCCTCATCGACAGGGTGCAGATCCAGCAGGTGCTCGTAAACCTGATGCGCAACGCCGTTGAGGCCATGGCAGAATCATCGATCCGCGACCTCAAAGTCGCGACGAGTTTGCGTGCCGACGGCCTTGTCGAGGTTACGGTGGAGGATACCGGCCCCGGGATCGCGGAAGAAATTCGCGAACAACTGTTCATGGCGTTCACATCGACGAAGGCCGACGGCATGGGCCTTGGCCTCTCGATCTGCCGGACGATCATCGAAGCACATGGCGGCCGCATCTGGATGGAGCGCTCCGACCGAGGCGGCACGTGCTTTCACTTCACGCTGATCCACGCGCGGGCGGAGGAGGAACATGGGGGATAGACGCATCATTCATCTGGTCGACGACGAGGAGAGCATCCGCAAGGCGGCAAGCTTCGCGCTCAAAACCGCGGGCTATGATGTCATCGCCTACACCTCCGGAGTGGAATTTCTCAGGACAGCGAAGTCCGCTGAAGTAGGCTGCGTTATCTTGGATGTGCGGATGCCTGAAATGGACGGTCTCCAAGTCCAGACCACTATGGCTGCGCGTGGGATCAACATGCCGGTCATCGTCCTGACCGGCCACGGCGATGTGTCGGTAGCTGTGCAGGCTATGAAAGGCGGCGCGATTGACTTTCTCGAAAAGCCCTTCGAGAAGGCTGCCCTGCTCGAGGCCGTGAGGCGCGCTTTCGCTCGTCTCGACGATGTCGACCTTCGCGCGCTGGAATCGTCGGAAGCCGAGGTGCGGGTTGCTGCCTTGACCCCCCGCGAGCAGGAAGTGCTGGAAGGATTGGCGAACGGCTTGCCCAACAAGACGATCGCCTATGATCTGGGTTGCTCATCCCGGACGGTCGAGGTTCACCGCGCCAGCCTCATGGCCAAGCTCGAGGTCCGCAATCTCTCTGAGGCGTTGAGGATCGCCTTTGCTGCCGGGTTCGGTCGCAAGACGTGATAACTGCGCCCTCTACGTAGCGACGAGGATGCCGCATCGTGCGAGCCATTGCCGTGATGCAACAGGTCCTCATGTCGCGCGAGATGTCTTCGTTTTCTGACACACAAGGTGATGGGCGCTACACCATCCTCGTCTCCGACGACGACCCGGGTGTTCGGCGTGCCCTTCAGCTTCTCCTTAGATCCCGTGGCTACTGCGTCTGTAGCTATACAAGTGGTAGCGCGCTTTTGGCCGATTCGCGTGCCAAGCGAGCCAATTGCCTGATTGTTGATTATCGCATGCCGGACATTGATGGCTTTTCGATCCTGCGCCAACTCCGATCGCTGGGCTGGTCCGGATGCTCCATCATGATTTCGGGCTTCCATGACGAGGTTCTCGCCCGCCGCGCTGCCGACGCGGGCTTTGATCACATGATCACTAAACCACTAAGGAGCCGTCTACTCCTCGAGGCAATCGGCCGTCACAGACGCCTCTCGTCGAATGAGTAAATGGACCGCGTCCGACCGCCAACGCTAAAGAGGCCAGGTGGGGACACGAGCACGTCGTTTTTCCAGAGGAAACCAACCCAGCTGCGCCCAAGGGCCTTGCCCGCGGCTGGGCTCATTTGTCACAGCAACACATCTTGGATAGTGGTGGACGGTACGATTCATATCGATTTACGCGCTCCCCTTATCCGCCTGACGAATTAGCACCTGAAGAGGGCCGTTTCCAAGCTAGTGGCAGGACCACAAGCAGCAGGAGCGACAGGCCGGCAATGCTCCAGAGGACGAGAGGCTGAGCGCCGGGTGCGGCGAAAGCGAGCGCCACGGGCGCCAGTGCCTGCCCGATGCTGGCAGCCGAATGCTGGAGGCCAAGCCTCACCCCTGAGGCCGCCGCAGAACCGCTGATCCAGAAGCTTGTGACCAATCGCAGGCTCGCCGAGCTCCAACCGGCGACCAGGATGAACACGCTCATATCGGCTATGCTTGATGCGAGTGGAAAGGCAACGAGCGCCGCTGCCAGCAAACCGAGCGTCAATCCGGCAAGACGCCCGGGAACCTTCACTAACCAATCGAGCCTTGCATGAAAGATCTGCGCCGCCAGCATGCCGAATCCGCAAAGACTGAGCATCCAGGCGATCTGCTCGCGGCTCAGCGAGACCGCACTGCGCGTCATCAGGAGATTGACGTGCATAGCGGCAAGCCCGGCCCCCGCAGCGATCGTGATGAGTAATAGGACTCCCGTGGCGCAGACTGTCGGCGGCGGCGGATCTCCTGAGTCGAGGCAGTGCGCACAGCGGCCTGGCAGGCTTACAAGGCAAAGCGACCCCGCGACGGTGCCGATGCTGGCAGCAACGATCATGAGCGGCGCGCCGGGCATGATCGCAACGGAGACTTCCGCCAAAAGCGGTCCGCCGAGGTCTCCCAAAAATACAGACCCCGTCAACCAGGTGAAACGCCGCGCCTGCTCCCCACGGCTGACCGCGGCGAAACTCGCACTGAGCAGCGCAAGCGGTATGATGGCGGCGGCCGCCATCCCCGCGACCGTGCGCAAAACGTAGAGAGTCGGCAGAGCTACGAGGCCAACTGGTGCAGTCACCATCGCGAGGATAATGAGCGCTGTGCGCAACATGACGCGGTAGTCGACCCGGTCGGCAATCCAGCCCCAAAGCGGTGCCGCCACCAGTGCTGCCAGCGGGTGGACGGCGGTCAAGCTCGCGACATGAAAATCATGCGCTGAGGAAAGCCCGCCGGGATTTGGGTCGACCAGGGTCGGAAGGAAAGCGAGAATGGCCGTCTGCCCTGCCGAGGCCGACACCGCCGCGAGCAGCAACACAATGAAGGAGGATTGACCACGCTTGCCATCGTGTGATTCGCCTTGGGGAACAAGCGGGTCAGCGGTTCGTCGGAGAGCCGGTATCACCACCAAGCGCGCAAGCCGATCACCAGCCGGTGTTCGGATGACCCCTCGCCCCGCAGGCGTCGGAAGCCCGCCGTGCCATCGAACGCACGCTCCCAGACGAAGCCGATATAGGGCGCGAACTTGCGCGACACCTCGTAGCGCAACCGTCCGCTCAGCTCGACATTGCTGAAGCCGCTGCCAAGCTGCCGATCTCTCGACCGCTTCGAATAGATATTGGTCTCTACCTGCGGTGTGAGGATCAACCGATTGGTGAACAGGACCTCATAGGAGGCCTTGGCGCGCGCCGCGAGACGCCCATCGGTCCCTACATAGCCGGTGAGCTGGACGTCGAACCAATAAGGCGCCAGTCCCTCGACGCCGGCGGCCAGCCATGTCGTCGCGCCCTTGCCGAGATCCTGCCTGACCCCGAGCAGCGTGCCCCAGAACGGGTTCTTGCTGTGCCACCACAGCGCCTCGACGCTGCTCTCCGGATCGAGACGTTGGTCGCGGGAGTTCTTGAGGCCCTGGCTGCGCAGCCAGAGCTTGTCATTGTCCTGACCCTTGGTGACGAGCACGGTCCAACCCACGCCCTGACCCTCGTTGCCGCTGGCGAATTCGAGCTCATCGACAAGTATCTTGGGGATCGAGAGCTTGTCGGCCATCTCATAGCCCGGCAGCGTCGAGTTGCGATAGCCGTCGGCATAATCGTCCGAGTTGCGCGCGTCCGGCGGGGCCTTGCCACCCTGCATCGAGCCCATGTCCATCGTGGCGCCGTTACCGGACGCCTTCGTGTCGGTCATATCCATGCCCGGCATGTCCATGCCCGCATGGTCCTGAGAGCCTTGCGCGGAAGGGGTGTGCTGAGCGG
>Ga0209930_1001758_pt1 | contig 30676 bp, 26 predicted proteins | sample ThiBiot_500_biof_2_FD_183948 | JGI IMG/M metagenome (GOLD analysis project Ga0209930, IMG submission 183948) | Wastewater bioreactor microbial communities from Cape Town, South Africa - Thiocy_cont_500_biof (SPAdes) | ecosystem: Engineered > Bioreactor > Thiocyanate-remediating >... | reverse complement strand
AGGCGTGGCTGTTTTACGGCCACCAACGCTCAGCGTGTGATTTCTTCTACGCTGACGAGTTGGCCGCTCTGAAGAACGCCGGGACGCTCACCAATCTCTCGCTGGCCTGGTCACGCGACAGCGCGGAAAAGGTCTATGTGCAGCACAAGATGCTGGAGCACGGCGCCGAGCTTTTCCACTGGCTGCAGGAAGGCGCGCATTTCTATGTCTGTGGCGACGCCAAGCGCATGGCCAAGGATGTCGAAGCCGCATTGATGGGCATTGTCTCAGCGCATGGCGATTGCTCGCCTGATCAGGCCGCAATCTATCTCCATGCCCTGAAGCAGGAAGGACGATATCAGGCAGACGTCTACTGAAGCCGCGCACAAATGTCCAAGGTGGATGAAATCCGACAAATTGGCGGCCGTGCACAGACGCGCTCGGAATGTCACCTCTCGGGGCTCGCCGTCCTATTGCTGCCAGTCCGCTTACGGCCCCACTTGAGACGAGAATTTATCTCCGCCGCACTTAACAACCTCTGCCCCGAAAATCCGATGGCGTGATGCCGTAGCTGCGCCGGAAGGTGCGGTTGAAATACGACTGGTCGCCGAAGCCGCAGGCGTGCGCGATCGAAGCGATGGTGCTGGATGAACATTCACGGCTGAGCAGCAGTTTTCGTGCGCGTTCGAGCCGCAGATGCAGTACGAAGTCGGAGAATGTCATCCCCTCTTCCTGGAACAGTTTTCGGATGTAGCGCGGCGAGATGTGGTGGCCGGCAGCGATCCTGTCGATGGAAAGCCCAGGGTCGCAGAGAAATCGGCCGATATCCGCCTTGATCGCTCTCAGCCGCCCCGCGCGAACGCCCCGGCGTTCGTATGCGGCCGGGCGATGATCCGGTGCGGTTGCGACCGTCGCGGCCATGAGATCACGGATATGACCGGCGGCGAGATGGCCAAGGCCGTGCGAAAGCGGTTTCCGCCGGTCTTGGAGCAGACCCGCATAGCCGAGAAGCAGGTCGAGCGTCTCGCTTTGCCGCCTCACCACGGTCATCGAGATGTCTTCGCAGGTTGGGAGCTTTTCCCTCAGGCCGTGGATCGGCACTGATATGTTGATGAGCCTTGCCCGTTCGCGCCACTGGATGACACTCTGCTCCCCGCCTAGCACGAAAACGGCGTCGCCGGCGGCGAGCACTTCCTCACGGCCTCCCTGCGAAACGAGGATGGGGACCTCCGCGGTGATCAGAAACACCGTCTCCGCCATTGCGTCGTCAATGAGTCGTCGTGGCCGCGAGACCTGAACTGGGCTGGCCGTCACCGAGGCAAGGGCGGCGTCGGGCACCGAACACAGTTCGCCTTCGGCATGAAATGCCGTCCCTTTCGCCGGCTCGATGTCGAGCCGCACCATCGTCCGCCCGAACACTTCGCGCCAGACGGCAAGCCGGTCTCGCGCGGGAACTTCCGCCGTCGACAGAAACAATGACGGTGGCGGTATTGCCTCCACCCGATCGTTGATCGCCATTCACGCATCCCCCTGCTGCGAAGATGCAGTAGCGGCCGACAAGCGTCAATTCGGTTCCGTTTTGTCCGTAACCGGTTCCTTCCTGTTCAAGACAGGCGGGTGCCGGAGGACTATCACTGAGAAAAGGAATGGCGGCGGAGGAACGATCCCATTGAGCTTTCCCGGCGAGATCGCGGCTGGTGCGAATGACGGCGCTTCCACCGGCTTGCCGCCGCGCCCGGGAAAGGGGCTGCGCGTGGTGGCGTTCTTCGCCTATTTCTTCGTCTTCGTCATCGGCCTGCCGATGCTGGCGATTGCACTCGTCCAGGCGAAATATGGCCTGATCGACGGCCCGCCATCCTTTCCGGCTGACCCGTTCGGCGAGCAGGTCAAGACTGTCGCCAAATACGGCATCTTCGTCTGGGCGGGCCTGCAGTTCTTCATCTTCGGCCGGGTCGCCACATGGGTCAGTCATGTGCCGGCCGTTCCCGGCATCCAGCCCGTGGCCGCGGAAACGCTGATGCAGAGCCTGCTTTCCATCAACGAGCAGAACGTTCCCTATACGATCAAGCGCGGCAAGGATCACAACGAACTCGTCGTCGACTGGCGCTATGCCGACGCCAAATGGCTCGACCTGATGCGCATCCACGGCATGAGCAAGGGCTACCGGCTGGTGCTTCGCTTCGACGAGCGCGCGCACAATGTCCGGGCGCAGGACCGCTACGCCTCGTTCGACTGGTCGGCTGGTCCGAATCTCCTAAGCCTGAACTGGAAGATGTCGCTTGGCATCACCTTCTACGAATATCAGCATGAGCGGGTGTTCGGGCTTCAGTTCAGGGACGGGAAGCCGACCTTCGACCTGAGCTACGCCTATACGTTCAACCTCAACGAGATGAAGCAGCCGATGATTGAGATCATCCGCCATGCCGGCTGGAACTTCCGGCCGGTCATCACCTTCTTCCGCCCGGTTGGCGGCTGACTGACCAACGCAGGAGTTGATATGAACCTCATCGATCCAGTTTCCCTCCCTGCTCGCAGGAGCCTCCGCAGGGCGATGCTCGCGGTAATCCTGAGTGGCCTTTCGCCGGCCGCGATCCTGCCGGCCGCCACCCAGGAGAGCGAGGAACAGCCGCGTTGGTTCGGCAGCACCTACGACAGAACGACAATGCTCGCCTACGGCGTACCCGACAGCGATTATGTCATGCTCCATTTCTCCTGCACCGTCGGCAAACCGATGGTGGACGTCTATGTGCAGGACGAAGAGAGCCAGGCCGAAGAGGGCGCCATGCTGTCGGTCAACCTGTCGGTGGGCGGGGATCGGATCGCGTTTTCGGAAAGGGCTATTCCCAATGAGGATTCGGGCGGAAAGGACGTGGAAGGCCATCTGCCGCTCGACGATACGCTGCGGCGTATCCTGACCGCGACCGGAACGCTGGAGATCGCCGTCGACGGGCATGCACAGCGCTACGACATGGGCGGCGCGGCCGAGCCGGCGGCCGCCATGCTTTCGGCCTGCGACACGCCGAAGCCGGCCCGCGATCTCGACGTGACGGTGACCAACAAAGCGAGCCGCGCGCTGCATAGCCTCGGCTATGCGGAGGCGCGCGTTGCCTCCTTCGACAGCGATGCGTTCGGCTACGAACCGCTGGAGCCGAACGCAAGCCGAACCTTCACCATTCCCGAAGGCCGCGACATCTGCACCTTCGATGTCGCGGTGACCTTCGTCGAGGAAAGCGACGAGGAATGTTGCGGTGGAGACGTGCCTGCCGGCACGCAGAATTTGTGCGAGAACAGCGAGTTCGTCGTCCATGACCCGGCTCGCTGATCGCGCATTCGCGGCCGTCGCGCTTGGCCTTCTGGTCGCTCCCTGCGCACTGCCGGCAAATGCACAGAGCGTTCCAGCGAGCTTCGATTGCGCGAAAGCAGCAAGCACCGTCGAGAAGATGATCTGCGCCAGCGCCACGCTGCGCTGGCAGGATCTCGCCCTTTCACGCGTCTACAAGGCCGCGCGCGATGCCGCCGCCGGCCCTGCACGCGACGACCTCATGCTGGTCCAGCGCGACTGGGTGCACGAACGCGATCGCCAGTGCAGCGCCGACCGGACGTTTGGGGAATTGTCCGATCTTTCGAGGGAAATCGGCAGGCAGTCTTACGACTGCCTGAACTCCACCTATCTCATGCGCCGTCTGCGCTTGCAGGACCTCGCCGCCGCGCCCCTGTCGTCAGACCCGCGCGAGATCGACCTCGGACCGATAGCAGCCGCCCGCCCCGAAATCGCGGATAACGGGACCGTGCGTATTTCCGAAATACGCGCCTCGCCGAACGGCTCAATGCTTGCGGTCCTGCTGCCCAGCCTCGAACTCGATGGTCCCGATCAGGTCTGGCTCTACCGCGTCGCGGACGGCAGGCTGGTGGCCGCCACACCCGCGTCGGACCTGCAGCAACCGCACCCCGATGGTGCGCCGATGACGATTGGAGCGACCGCGTGGCAGGGCGACACGCTCTACGTGCGCGTCGCCGAATGGGGTGGAGAAGGCGAGACGGCGCCGCAGTCCGTCTATGCTGCGACAGCGGAAGGAAGCAAGCGGCTCGACGAGGTTCCCGCCGACATCATCGCCCTGCTCGATGCCCATGGTAAGTCGGCCGATGCCGGGCAGGACGAGTTGATGGAGAGCGACGGGGAAAGCCCGGAAGTGATCCGGGGCAATCGTGATTTCATCGCCTGGGTTGACGATCGCGGCCACGGCACCATCGAACTGAAGATGCGCAAACGGACGACCGGGTCGCCGCCTTATCTGATGGGGTGGGGCGGCTGGGAGCTTGCCTCCTATCTTTTCGAAGCCAAACGCTCCCTGCTCGTCTATCCGACAGACACAGGCTTGGCCGTGCTCGACATGGCGACGCGCCATGAACGGCGCATCGCCGGCACGTCGGCGGGCGACCGCCCCCATGCGCTTTCGGATGATTTCAGCCTGCTCATCTGGTCCACCCGCAACGCCTGCGGTGACGAATTGCTGGCAGCGCAGGACGAAAGCGCGCCCGAGCGTTTCTGCCTCGCGCGCCTGGCCGAGCCGGAGGGAAGCGAATGAAGCATACCGTGCTTGCCGCGATCGCCGTCGCCGGCCTTCTGGCTCCCGTCCCAGCGCTTGCAGAATATGCGGGACGCGACATCGGCTATGCCGCGACCGGCCCGATCTTCGACCTGCCGGCCGGCGTCAGCGTCGAGCGGCTGGACGTCCATATCTCGATCTATTCCGTCCGGCTGGCTTATGTCTTCAGGACTTCCACGCGGCAGATGATGCATTTCAGCTTCGCCATGCCGGATATGCCGGTGGATGCCAGCCCGGACATTGCCACGCTCGATGAAGAATCCGAAACCGCAGGCCTTAAAGCCGACACGCGGCCGGCCAACTATATAAGCCTCTCCGTCAGCGTGAACGGGCAGGAACAGGCGCTGACCGGCCACGGCCGGGCACTGCTCGAGGGAAAGGACGTCACCCGGCAACTGCTCAATGCTGGCGTGCCCTTGCTCACCGGGCCGGACGGCGACCCGATATGGCGGCAATTGCCGCCGGAAAAGCAGGCAACGCTCGCAGCGGGCGGCCTGATGAGCGAAGACACGGCGCTATGGACCTATCAGGCCGATTTCGTGTGGGACACGGTTCTTGCGCCTGGCGAGACTCGCGTAGAGGTGAATTATATCCCGGTTTCCCGCTACTGGAGCGACATCAATCTCGACTATTTTCCCGAGATAGCGACTGACGGTTCGGCGACGCAGGCCTACTGCATCGACGATGCCGTGCGCCGCGCGTTTCTTTCCGGGGACCATTATTATGAACTCTATACCGTGACGCATCTCGCTCCACGGGATGGTTGGCGCGGCCCGGCCGGCCACTATCGGCTGGAGGTCGACAAGCATCATCCCACCGATTTCGTCGCGTTCTGCCCGCCTGACGCGAAAAAGATCTCGCCGACACGCTTCGAGTGGACCGCCACGAACTACACGCCCGGCGACGAAACCGGCGTCCTGTTCTTCTGGGACACAAGCGCGGCGGACGAACAGACCGACGAGCAGCAATAGCCTATGAAAAGATTGATCCCACATATCTTCCTCGCGCTTGGCTTGCTGGCGGCGATGCCGGCATTCGCTGCCAGTCCGGGCTTCGATTGCGCCAGGGCGACGCGCCAGATCGACAGGGCGATCTGCAAGTGGGAGACGATCGCCCTGCTCGACGGGCAGATGGCGGATGCCTACCAGACCGCGCTCATGGCGCAGGGCGGCGAGGCTGCCTTCGCCTCGGTCAAGGCCAGCCAGAAGGCATGGCTTGCCGAGCGCGACACGCGCTGCCGGCTGGACAACGTAACCCCGCTGGAAGGCAGCGTGGACGGACTGAGCCCGAAGGAATACGGCCAGTTGATGTGCCTTCAGACGATCTACCCGGAGCGCCTCGCACAACTGATGGACATGACCGCGCCGCCGTTGGTGCCGCTCGACGTCAGGACGGTGCCGGTGGAGCCTTTGAAGGCGGCCTATTCCGATGGATGGCTGCAAGCGGACTACGAGGCGCAGCTTTCGCCCGACAAGTCCCTGATGGCGTTGGGCATCAAGGACGATGCCGGCTATGTCATCCAGGTCTGGCTCTACGAACCGGCAAGCGACAGGCTGGTCGCAGCCTCGCCGCGCATGCACAAGGGCAAGGTGGAAAAGCCCGAGGATATCGCGGCGCTCAATGTCTGGCTCTGGGGCGATGATGGCCGCTTCTACGTACGCACCGACCAGCCGCTCGGCGAGGACAGGCTGTTCGCCGCCGATATGAACGGCTATGCCGAGGTCGCCGACCCACCGTCCGATATTGAAGAGGACCTCGCCGCCTATGACGCGGGGCGCGGCCCCGTGCTCTACAATAGCGAGACTCCCGAGGCGGACCGACTGCCCGGCTTCGACGACGACAGTTATAACGAGCAGGGGGGCGGCGCCTTCACCGTCTGGGACCAGAACAGGGGGCATGGCTCCTTCGATCTTCTGGCCGCACGCGCCGGCGACACGGAGCCGCGCCTCATCGCCTCCGGCGGGTCCGAACTGGAGGATTTCCAACTCGACCCGAGCGGCGCGCGGTTGTTCTATAATGGCGAGAACGGGCTCGTCGTCACCGATCCGACGAACGGTGAGACCCGTCGTCTCAAGGGCACGCACGGAATGTCGCTCGAAGTGCGGCCGATCCAGATGTCGGCCGATGGCGGCGTCCTCGTCTATTGGACCATCGGTTCCTGCACGGACGATGCCGCAGACGGAATCGATCCAGACGTAGACGACGGCAACGCCCGGCGCGTCTGCCTCGCCTATCTACCGCCCGTCGAGACACCGGCACTGCAAGCTACCCCCGAAGCCGAACCAGCAAAGGCGGATGCTGCTCCCGCCGATCCGTGGGCGGGCGAATGGAGTGGTGGCGACCTGACAGCTACGATCCGCCGTGGCACCGCCAAGCCGGATTATCTGGTGATCGACCTGGTGACGGGCATTGAGGGCTGCGCAGGTGCCGTCACGCTCTACGGCAAGCCGAGCGGAGCAACCGTGCTCGGCCAAAGTTACGACCCGAACGACCCTTCCGCCCCGGTCTGCCAGGTGGAACTGTCGCGCGACGACGACGGCGTTCTGAAATCGGAGGAAGCCGGACCGTGCAACTACTATCACGGCGGCTCTTGCGGCTTTGGCGGCAGCATGACGCATAGCGAATGACGTGGATGCGAACTGCCTTGGAGAGGAGAATGGCATGCGGATAAAATCGGCGATCGCGGTGGCTCTACTCTTGAGCTTGCTGCCGATTGGCTCGGCATCGGCGCAATTAGCCGATAGCGAGGAGGAATTTCAGCAGATGGCAGCGGCCCTCAAGGCCGATGACGACGAACGACAAGGAGCCATCGCCACCTGCATCGCGCAGGGCATCGGCGATAATCCGACCGGCGCCGCCGAGTTCATGGGCGTACCGGTGGAACAGGCAACCGAAGCATGGTGCACGCGCATGACCAACGGCATCGCCAACGGCCTGCTTACCCTCGCCGATATCAACGGGCTGGGCGAAGGGACGGTGACGCCTAATGCGCAAAGAGTGCTGACGACCGTATCGGAAGGGAAATGAGAGCCATAAGGGCTGAATACTGGGACAGCCGGCAAGCCGGGACGAACAATTTTTGAAAACCCATCGCTTGCCTTGGAACGGCGGAGATGGAGACGTCCACTGAATGACTGCCTGCTGGCCTCCTCGGCCAAAACCGGACAGTCAGCAAACGGCCCCGAATGAGACGGAAATCGATTTCCACTTCGATCGTGCCGGGATCATTTTGACGTCTATGAGGCGGTTTCCTGCCCGACCGCTTCTGGGCGCCAAAATTGAAAAAGCGGTCATTGAGGTGCCGCAGCACCTCGACTGCAATGCGCCACAATGGACGATGGTCCAGATTTTTCTAGCTACGGGCTTGAGCAGGCGCCGTCCTCCAACTACGCAAGTCGCTCGGCCTTGTTGACCAGAATCGATACACGACGCGAGATCCATACGAAGACCGATCCTAGAAAGGCAAGTAAAAGCATCTTGTATTCTGTAGGCAGGCTCTCCCACTTTGTCTGATTTGCACGGTCGCTGTTCACCCAAAGCAGTTCTGCGTTTCCAGAAACCTTCAGGAGGCCGGAAACAAAAGAGCCATTAATTTGGCCCCCAATTGCAACGTAATTGTCGCCCACTTTAAGAGGCCTCTCGTTTCCATTAACGGCCACGGACTTCAAGTTGCCTGAAATCGAAATCATGTCGATACGCTTGTCGCTAACAACATCGAGAGTTTGAGGGTCGATGCCTTTGACGGCTACCCACCCTCAGTCGCCGTTAAGAGTGACAACGTTATTCGACAGGCCTACGGATTTGGGCGTTGGCGAAACCACCAATCTCACTCCTAGCAACGAGGAATTGCCCATATCTAGAGCCTTTGTTTCAAAGGCTTGACGTGTCGGGACGGCAAGGCAAGCAATCTTTTCTGATGAAATATTTGAAGCGGCGCTGCGGAGACTGATGATATGGTCGTTTCCGTCAACTTTGAAGTGCAAGCTCGGCGTGGCCTGTGTTGCTTCATCTGGCTTGGCTGGCGGCGTAATCATGAATAGATCGAGCGAGCTAGATGTCAGTGCCCATCTTCTTCTTGGGGCGGCCACCCTTCCCGAGAATGAGGCCGGCTTTGAGGTCATTCGTATAGAGCGTGCATAGTTCCTTGACCGTCATCGCTTGGTGATCGAGTTGCCGTTCCTCGGACGGATTGTCACCACGCGCTACGCGGCCGAGTTGAATCTTCGCTTCCTGTCGGGCGGTCTCTGGCGTCCAAACACCGTGAAGGCCGATCGTATCGACGCGTTCGGCCGGCAGCGCGATACTGAATGAGATAGCTGCGCTTCCCGGACGCGAACATGCGCAAGCCGAAACCGGGCAGTTCGTCGTCTCAGATGAAATAGTCCTTCTCACGGATTTCGGCGGCGTCTACAACGCGCTTGCTTAGTTTTGGCATGCGACGTCTCCTGTGCCATGGAGGGGCTGTTTCCACGGAAGCACCACGGAAGCAGGGGGGCGGATATTGGAGCGAAATTTCGGATATGCATTTCGGCGCGAAATTCCGAAATTTCTAGTGGTTTCAGGTGGTTGACGCATTGTAGCGTGCCCTGGCGTGCATTTAGGATGGGTACCCTAAATTGCTCCGAAGGCAGAGGTCACAGGTTCGAATCCTGTCGGGTGCGCCAACAATTTCAATAACTTATGACGAAGCTATACGTTCGTCTTTATTGCCAGCAATCACATAGCAAGCACCAAACGTTTTGTTAAGGCTATCTTGGTCCCGGCAGGAGCTTGCCTCATGCTTCGCGAACGCCCTAGCAAAAGGGCAACCGGTCATACGCCCAAATCGGAAGAGTTTGTCACCGGAAGTATCTGGCATCCCATAGTCGATTTTGAAAGAAGCTGCCTGAGGGTTTGCAAAGGCACCGGCTTGGATGGAAACAGCTTCAGCAAAGCTCGGGTACAAGTTCACCATCTCAAGGTCGACTCCGGGGAAAAGAGTGTGACATGTCAAGTGCACCCCTTGTCCGAGGCTGTCCCGTAACAAGAGACAGGTCGCCTCTCCCCGCATGCACTTAAGATAATGCGCACTTAATAAACGACAAAGATGCCTCTGGGCGCCGGGCTATACCAGGGAGCGTGCAACAGGCGCGGGGCGATTTGGCGGCAGCAACATGCACGCCGGTCGTGTTCACCGCCACCGTAGAGTCCACGGTCTACCTACCTTTGTAGCACGCATTATGGCGATCAATCATGCCCCTGCTGATTGGCTCAGCTCTACCGCACTCCGGTTCGCCCTCACGTTGACCGCAATTGCGGTTGCTCTGCCTGGGCACTAACCGTTTGGCGTATTTCAGATAAATCTAATTCAGGATTTGATTTGGGAGAATTTAGGGACGAAATCGGCTGTTATGGCCGCGAAGTGCGTTGAAGCATTTAAGTGAGGGCCCTTCGTTGTTCCAGGTACTTGTGCTCATTTGTGCGCAGAGCATTTCGCCTGCCGATTGTCAGCCTTACACAGCGACTGATGTGATCGTTGGCCCGCAGGCGAACAGTGTCATGGAATGCGGTCTTTACGGCCAGTCTCTTGTGGCTTCCAGCGCTCACCTCGGACGATCACCGGGCGAATATGTCAAAATCAGGTGCGCCAGGCCGAGAGAGGTCGTGCGCGACCACACCCAGCGGCGTGGGTAATGTTCTGCCTATTCGGGTAAAGGGGAGGATTCCATGAAAGCTTCGTCGATTTGTTTCCCAGTAGCGGTCCTGCTGGTCCTCGTTGGCATGGCTTGGGGCATCGAGATGGCGATCTCGCAAGACCATTCGGCCATGCCGGCACATGCTCATTTGAACCTGCTCGGATGGGTCTCGCTGTTCCTCTTCGGGATTTTCTACCATCTACATCCGGAAATCGACCGGAGCCGCATTGCGAGCATCCAGGCCTATGTCTGGATCGTCGGGACGGTAGTCCTCGTGATCGGCGTGGGCATGGTCCATACCGGGCATGAAAGCGGCGATCCGATTGCCGCCGTCGGCTCGCTGATCGTGTTGCTGGGAATGTTGATGTTCGGCTGGATCGTGATCGGGCGGCAAAAGGGAGGACAGGCAGCAGGCAAGCGTCTGACGCCGGCCGAATAGTCCGCTGCTATCCTAATCCTGCGTTGGACTGAGACGTTTGGGAGGCGCATGATGAAGAACAAGACGACCGATAAGACCATGATAGATGCCTTTCACCCGGAAACGGCATCGGGCCATTCCATAGGAACCTTTGGGGCCGCCAGCTCGGGCGGCAGTCCGGCCGGTAGCGAACATGGTGATGGTGGCAGCATTGCCGCTGAGACCACCTATTTCACCGCCATATGCAATGGTTGCTCAGGCGATCCGACCACGGAGAGACCCGCTGCGCTGGAACAAGCCCGCCAGCACATGGTCGACTACCCGGGGCATTCGGCTTACGTCGAAGCGAAATCGGCACCTACGTCCTGACGCCGCCATCGCATGAGATTTAAGCTGCTTTCCGCAACTTCTCACGTTCGCTTTCCCGGCTGTCCTGGTGCCCGAACACAACTCGACGGCCGGGCTCTTTTATTCAAGCGGACGAGGACTACTGGCAAACGACCCGGGTTCGTCCATCAGTTGAATGAGTCCGATTGCAAAGGAAACTCCGGGGCGGCTCTGGCTTGTCCGGCTGTTTGGTAGCTTCGGTGACGGGCTTCTTTGCTTTGCGACGGGTTTTCGGTTTGACACGCTCTTGTGGGGCCTCCAGAGGCGGCGAAGGCAGGAACTCGACGGTAGGTTCAACTGGCCGCAATTCCCGGTTCTTGCGAATGGACATTCTGGGTATCCAGCCCTGACGCGAAACCGTCATCACATATTTTGGCTCAACAGTGCCGTCATCTGTTCGCGCGCACGAGCATAATGCGACCATGGCCACGATGGCGCAGACAGATCGCGACATGTCATCGAGTCTCCGGTACCGACTAGCACGCGACAGGATAGGTCTCGTCGCGGGCAGAACGCTAGCAAGGAAGTTCAGGTTGACCAACACTGACCTTATCGCCCTGTAACACAGTTTGGCAAAATATGTTGGCGCCCCATGGGTTGTAAGTTGCTTTATTTCTCAATTTCTTGGTGCTCAAAAACAGGGCAAAATCCAGGAAAAATCCACGACCATCGCCAATCTCACCTACCCGCAGGAGATTGCTTTCGTCTCGGCGATCGTCGCCCTGGCGGCCCGCAACATGGCGCTGAAGCGGCTTTGCAGGCCGGCTACACCGATGATGAACGAGAGGCTGGGGATATAGCCGAGCCTGCTTTCTGCCCGCCGTATCAGGAGCGCCATTGCAGGCGAGACCCGTTCCCGTTTGAAGCCGCCGCGGCGGCTGCTTTCACGACCCTTATGAACGTCTGCATAAACGGTCGGTCCGAGTCGGCACGCATCACCGCCACCCAGGAAATCCTCAGCCGCGCGATCGGGCCGATACCAAGCCGTTCTGTTGCCATCACCGCGTGCATCAATTGAAGAGCTGCTGGGGCTGCTCGACAAGGCAACCGAAGAGAAGGTGCTTAACGGGGAGTATGAGGCGGGGTGGGGTAGCCGGGGCTGCGCCTCTCAGGACGGGTTGGGGCTTCTGGCTGGTGTGCCTCAAATACGCTCAGCGAACCTCTACATCGGTTTCCGGCTCGCCGCCTCGGCCGGTCGGATACGCAGCTCTCGCCAGAAGTACCGCCCGCCTCCGCCGCCAGCCCACAGCGCCCATAAGAAGCACCGTGGAGGTGGGAGCGGAGGGGTCAGTGGGCTGTCCTACGAAATCCCACACACCAAAGCCTATAAAACAACAGCCCATTAGGAAGAAAAGGGCGCAAGCCATAGCTGCGGACCGTTCATCGGGGCCGCTGCAAGGGCCTACACGATGAAGGGGCGCACGTCGTGCCGCCTCGTTCCAAACGCTCGGCTATCGCCGTCCGTCTGCATCGCCTCAGGGCGGTCCCGCATTGGAAGGCCGTGACCGGGACAACTGCCTGAGCCACACGTCATCTCGAAAGCGCAGTTCAAGAAATTAACCCGACATCACCAAACCAGCATATCAGGGTTCAAAGCTCGTAGATTGACCGTAGTATTGCAAGATGGCCTTTCGATCGGCATCAAGCGCCGGCGGGCCGCGCCGAACGGGCTGCATCATTCCGTTGATCTTAATCGGGCTAACGAAAGTGGACGTCTCTACGCCGCCCGGCATCTCCATCTGCTGCACCCAACCCTGCATTTCGACATGGGGATCCGATAGGATCTGGGAATAGGAGCTGATGGGCGCGCAAGGTACACCCACCGCCTCGAACATGGTAAGCAGATCGGCAGTGCTGTGCTGTATAAAGAAGGGGGCCAGCATCTCGGCGAGCCGCGCCTGGTTTAGGGCTCGGTCTCTGGTGGTTGCGAAACGTGGATCATCGACCAGATGTGGCATGCCGACCGTATCGCAGACTGCACGCCAGAGCCGATTATTGCCTGCCGCAACCACGAAATGGCCGTCGCTGGAGCGATAGGCCTGATAAGGCGCATTGCGCGGATGGGCGGAACCGAGCGCTTTGGGGTCCGCGCCGGTACCGAAATACTCGCTTGTCTGAAGCGCGGCGATACTGAGGCTGGTGCCTAGCATCGGCACGTCGATATGGCCGCCTGCACCACCAGCCCGCACGCGGGCGAGCATGCTGGCGATAGCGAAGGCAGCATAGAGGCCGGCCGAGAAGTCTGAAACCGGCACGCCGCATTTCACCGGGCCGCCGCCGGGCTCACCGGTGACGCTCATGATACCCGACATGGCCTGGATTGTGAGATCGAAACCGCCCTGCTGGGCACGCGGCCCCTCTTGGCCGAAGGCAGAGATGGAGCAGTAGACGAGCTGCGGCTGATCGCCTACGAAGCTTTCGTAATCGAGCCCCAGCCTGCGCATGACACCCGGGCGGTTGTTCTCGATCACCACATCAGCGGACCGTACGAGGTGACGGGCGAGATTGCGGCTCGCCGGGTCCTTCAGGTTGAGCGCAATGGACGACTTGTTACGATTCAGTGAGGCGAAGTTCTCGCTGAAACCTCCCCGGAGAGGCGGCCATTGACGCAGCGCGTCGCCCTCGGGCGACTCGATCTTGATGACTTCGGCGCCCATGTCGCCGAGCAACATGCCGCAGAACGGGCCGGCTGCCACGCTGCAGAACTCGATGACCGTCACCCCGGTGAGGGGCAGGGGATCTCTAATGGATTGCGCAGACTGCTCGGAACCGAGAGCCTGGCTGCCGAGCGGTCGATTCGAAATGTCGTTCATTGATACGGTCGCAGCGTAACGAACTTGGTGATTAGGTATGCTTCAAGCCCCTCGCTTCCACCTTCGCGGCCATAGCCGCTGTCCTTGACGCCGCCGAACGGTGTTTCTGCAGTGGCCAAGCCGAAATGATTGATAGTGATCATGCCGGCCTCGAGTTTCGCGCCGGCCCGGGCTGCACGACCGGCGTCCTTCGTCCAGGCATAAGCCGCAAGGCCATAGGATGTCGCGTTTGCGCGCCGCCAGGCTTCCTCCTCGTCGGAGAAACGGTTGACGAGCGCGATCGGTCCGAACGGCTCCTCCTGCATTACGCGAGCCTCGTCCGGCACATTGGAGAGAACGGTCGGCGCGAAGTAATTGCCGCGGTTGCCCATCCGCGCGCCGCCACAGTGCAGTTTCGCGCCCGCAGCGACGGCCTCCTGAACCAGGTTCTCCAGGAAATCGAGTCGTCGGCTCGTGGCCAGCGGTCCCATCTGGGTCGTCGGGTCCGAGCCGGGGCCGACCTTGAGGCCTTTGGCGTAGGACACGAACGTATCGAGGAAGGCCTCGTGCGCGGCACCCTGTACGAAGAAGCGGGTCGGCGAGATACAGACCTGGCCAGCGTTGCGATACTTGAACGTGGCGAATGCGGAGGCGGCCTTCACCGGATCGACGTCGTCGAAGATCACCGCGGGGCCATGGCCGCCGAGTTCCATCGTGCAGGGTTTCATATGCTGCGCCGCCATGGCCGCGAGATGCTTGCCGACCGGCACGGAGCCCGTGAAGGAGACCTTGCGGATTACAGGGGAAGGAATGAGGTGGGAGGAAATCTCCGGCGGACGTCCGAATACGAGGCTCAGTGCGCCGACGGCGACGCCGGCATCTACGAAGCAGCGCACGGTTTCGCAGACGGCGCTCGGCGTGTCCTCGGGGCCCTTTATGATGATACTGCATCCTGCTGCGAGCGACCCGGCGATCTTGCGCACCGCCTGGGAGACCGGAAAGTTCCAGGGCGAGAAGGCTGCTACTGGACCGACGGGCTCGACATGGGCAACCTGGAACGTGTCGGGCTGGCGGGCGGGAATGACACGGCCATAGGCGCGCCGGCCTTCCTCGGCGAACCATTCCGTGATGTCGGCGCCGTTGGATACCTCGGTCTCGGATTCGCGCAACGGCTTGCCCTGTTCGCGGGTGATGGCGGCCGCAATGATGTCGCGCCGTTCGCGCAGCAACTGGGCGGCCTTGCGCAGGATGTTGCTGCGGGCCATGGCCGGCTGAGCACGCCAGGTCCCGAAGCCGCTGGCTGCAAGTTCCAGCGCCCGGTCCAAATCGGCGATGCTTGCAACGGGAAGCTGCGCGATCGTCTCGTTGGTGGCGGGATTCTCCACAGGCAGCATGTCGCGGTTGCCCGGCTCGAGCCAGCCGCCAATGTAAAGCGTTGGTTGATCAGTCACTCTCTGGTCCATCTCATTATGCCTATCGGCCCTCCGCATATGCCGCTCCGCCGATGAGTGCACCGGCAGGCGGCTCTTCCGCACTCTTCAAAGGGTGGCGGCTATCTCCAGGATGCTGGCCTCAAGGGTGTCGAAGATGGTATCGATCTCGTCTTTCACGATGATGAGCGGCGGGCAGATCGCTATCGCTTCGCGGATGGACCGCACCAGCACGCCTCGGTCCTGCGCCGCTTTGGCGATCTGCGGCTGGATTCCACGGGCCGGGTCGAACGCTTTCTTCGTCGCCTTGTCCTCGACAATCTCCACGGCGCCGATCAGGCCAACGCCGCGTGTCTCGCCGACGAGGGGTAATTCGTTGAGGGCCTTCAGCCGCGCCTGGAAATGCGGAGCAACCTCGCGGACATGGCCGATGATGTCGCGCTCCTCGTAGATCTTCAGCGTTTCGACCGCTACGGCAGCGCAGGCGGGATGACCGCTGTAGGTGACGCCATGGGCGAAAACACCGGTCTTCTCGCTCTGTGCGCTCATCGCCTGCCAGATTTTCTCCGAAATGATTGTGGCGGAGATCGGCAGATAGGAGGCCGACAGCGCCTTGGCGCAGGTTAGAATGTCGGGTTTCAGGTCAAAGGTCTCGGAGCCGAACATCGAGCCCGTCCGTCCGAAGCCGGTGATCACTTCATCGACGATAAAGAGGATATCGTGCTTGCGCAGCACCTCCTGCACCTTGGCGAAGTAGCCCTTGGGCGGGACGATGACACCGCCCGAGCCGTTGACGGGCTCGGCGATGAAGGCGGCGATCGTCTCAGGGCCCTCCTTCTCGATCAGGGACTCGAGATTGCCCACGATGCGGTCGACGAACTGTTCTTCGGTCTCCTGAGGCTGTCCGAAATGGTAGAAGCTGGGCGTGTCGGTATGAAGGATGCCCTTGATGGGCAAGTCGAACAGCGCATGATTGGCGGGCAGGCCGGTCATGCTACCGGCTCCGACGGTCACTCCGTGATAACCGCGCCAGCGGGAGATGATCTTTTTCTTCTCCGGCTTGCCGATAGCATTGTGGTAATACCACACCAGCTTCATGGCCTGGTCATTCGCCTCGGACCCCGAATTCGCGAATAGCACCTTGGACAGGCCCTTCGGCGCGATGGCAAGCAGGCGCTCCGCAAGCTCGATCGCCGGCTCGGTCGAGCGGTGATTGAAGAGATGGTAGAAGGGCAGGGTGCTCAACTGGTGGTGCGCGGCGTCCGCCAACCGCTTTTCGCTGAAGCCGAGCGATGCCGACCATAGCCCTGCCATGCCCTCGAGGTAGCGCCGGCCCTGGTCATCGACGACATAGACCCCATCGCCCCCGACCATCGTGAGCGGGCCCGTGCGGGCATGCTGGGCCAGGTTCGTATAAGGATGGACGAGTGTTGCGACGTCGCGCTCGCTGTTTGAATTCCGGAAGTGCTGGTTCATCTCACTCTTCCTATCACCTTGGCAATGATGCCCACATTTGTATCAAATAATGGTACGATGTCTCATTCTTTGTCACAATGCCTGCGACGGAACTCGTCTGTCAAGAGGGTGCTGGGGAAATCGGCCGGGGGTCGCACAACCGGGGCGAAGTGGGACGTTCGCTTTACGCCGGTACTGCAGAACACCCTTGACAACTTCAAAAAACGGAATTTACGATATCAAATGATGGGAAATAATCCTAAATATTGGAATGGGAGTTCGTCAATGTCGCATTATCCGTTCGCGGGTGCGCCGGTAAGCCGGCGACAATTGCTAAAGGCAGGGGCGGCGGCGGGAGCCGCTCTGGCAATCCCACATGTCGCGCGCGCTGAAAGCGGGAAGGTAACAGCTGCCATCGGCGTAGATCTTTATTACGCCACCTATGTGATGGCCGATTACAAGGGGCTGTTTAAGAAGCGTGGGCTCGATTTCAGCTATGTGAATTTTGACAACGGCGCCACCGCGCTCGATGCCGTGATGACTGGCAGCGCCGACATCAATTCCTCGACGCTCCTTTCGATGCTGCCTCGCTACGAGAAGACGGAGAGCATGTACGCGACCTCGTCGATCGCCGCTGCCGGCAAGCTCTATTCGGTCGTGACGAAGACCGGCACCAAAACCGTTCAGGACTTGGTTGGCAAGAAGCTCGGTTTGCCGGTGGACGGCATCGCCGCCTATCTGTTCCGCCAGTTTGCCACCAGCAACAATCTTCCGCAGGACAAGATCGAACTGGTGAACATCACACCGCCGGAAAGCGTGGCCGCGCTGGCGCGTGGCGACGTGGACGGAGTCTTGCTGTGGGAGCCATGGCCAAGCAAGGTGCTCACGTTGGTGCCAGACACGCACCGCCTGCGAAATCTGGCCGACGACGGCATCTACGTCACGAACTGGCTCTATATGGGGCAGGCGCTGGCAGGCGATAAATCGCGGGCCGGTGCGACCCTCGATGCCTTGGTCGAGGCTTCCGAATTCATGAAGGCAAATGCCGACGAGACCATCTCAGTGGCCGCCGAACGCTTCAAGCTCAAGTCAGACGGCGCGCGATTTCAATACGAGAACCTCGACTTCACGATGGCCTTTGACAAGGACAAGTTCGTCAAGGACTTCGATCCACTGTCGAAATTCGCACTTGAGAAAGGACGCATCAAGGCGGTCCCACCGGTCGAGGACGTGGTCAAGCCCGAGTTCATGGCCGCGGTACATGCCGATCGCGCGAAGGGCTGGTAGCCCCCCACCACCATCGACATTCTAAATCCGGATTGGAGATTGAGTAGATGACGAAAGGCCAGAAATTCGACATGTGCATGAACAGGCGTCGCCTGCTGCAGGCCAGCGCGGTAATGGGTGCCGCCGGACTATTCCCACCTCTGGCATTTGCGGACGGGCAGAAGGTGGCAGCGGCCATCGGCGTCGACATGTGGTACATCAACTACATCGTCGCCGAGGAAAAAGGTTTCTGGAAGAAGAACGGCCTCGAAGTGTCGATCGCGCATTTCGACAACGGTGCTGTCGCACTGGACGCGATTGTCACCGGCAACGGCGATATCGGCTCGGCCACCAATATGTCGATGATGCAGCGCGTATCCCGCGGTGCAAAGATGTACAGCGTCTCCTCGATGGCCGCCAGCGGCAAGCTCTATTCCATCATATCCGGCAAGGAGCTGACCAAGCCGCAGGATCTGATCGGCAAGAGGCTTGGACTCGCCAAGGACGGGATTCTCGAATTCCTCTACATGCAGTTCGCGAACAACAACGGGATAGGGCTCGACCAGATCGAACTTGTCAACATCTCGCCGCCGGAGGCGGTCGCCGCGCTGACGCGCAAGGATGTCGATGCTGTCATGTTCTGGGAACCCTGGCCGACCAAGGTGCTTGAGCTGGTGCCTGACACACATACGCTACGCCAGCTTTCCGACGACAACATCTTCGTTACCAACTGGTTGTTCATGGGCGAGGCGCTGATGGCCGACAAGCCGCGCGCCGAGGCCACGATGCATACCCTCATCGAGAGCTCGGAGTGGATCATGGCCAACAAGGACGAGGTGATCGAGATCGGGGCGCGTCGCCTGAAGACCGATCCGGCCAACGCACGCTTCCAGTACGAGAAACTAGAGTACAAGATGGAATTTCCGAAGGAGCGCTACGAGAAGGACTTCAAGGCACAGGCCGACTTCAACCTTTCGAAAGGTCTGTTGAAGACGGTGCCGGCGCTTGCCGACGTAGCACGTCCGGAGATCATGCAGGCAGTCGCGCCTGAGCGCGCGACCGGCTGGTAAAAAAAGGCCAAAGCGGTGCCGCTCGCGCCGCTCCTTTCCAACGCCTCGACAGGAAGCCGATGTCGATATCAACAACCTACGGAAACATAATGCCCATTGGGCACACCGAGGCAGCCGTTACCGCGGCTCGTCCACGGCACGCACCTTCCACCAGGATAGCGCTCGACGTGCAGAATGTCGGGCTGCGCTACCAGACGGCCAAGCGCAAGGAGGGGCCGTTAGTCCTGTCGGGTGCGTCGCTGGAGATCAGGCACGGCGAGTTCTTCTGCCTTCTTGGCCCCAGCGGCTGCGGCAAGACTTCGATGCTGACCCTGATGGCGGGCTTCCTGAAGCCGACGGAGGGGCAGCTTACACTCGACGGCAAGGTCATCGGCAAGCCGGAGGCGGATCGCGGCGTGGTTTTCCAGGGTGAGGACGCGCTGTTTCCCTGGCTGACCGCGCTCGACAACGTCGCGTTCGGCCTAAAGATGCGAGGCATGGGCAAGGCCGAGCGATACGCCAAGGCCGAGCAGTTCCTCGAACTGGTCGGGCTGCGCGGACAGGGCCAAAAATATCCTACCGAGATGTCGGGTGGCATGAAGCAGCGGGTGCAGATCGCCCGGGTGCTGGTCAACGATCCGAAGATTCTGCTTATGGACGAACCGTTCGGTGCCGTGGACGCGCAGACGCGCTCGCGACTGCAAGACGAACTCGTCGAGATATGGCAGAAGACGGGCAAAACCATCGTCTTCATCACGCACGACATCAGCGAATCCGTCTTATTGGCCGACCGCGTCGGCGTGATGAGCAAGGGACCGGGCTCCCATATCGCCAGCATCGTCGGGATCGACATGCCGCGGCCGCGTTATCGCGGCAGCCCAGCCTTCGGCGTGATGTGGGAACAGATCAACAATCTGATCGAAAGTCAGGAGGGGCAGCCATGACGCAGCTCTACGAACGGTCAGCGCAGACGACGAGAGGTCCTTCTTTCCTGGCCCGCTTCATGGAGGCGGCGCATATGCCGCTCATTTATTTCGGCTCGATCCTCGCCGCGCTGGTCATCTGGCAGTATGTCGCGACAAATTATTTCAATCCAGCGTTCTTCCCGAGCCCTTCTATCGTTCTAACGACCGCCTGGGAGATGGTTCTCAGCGGCGAGATATTCGTGCATTCGGCGATAAGCCTGCAGCGTATCATGCTCGGCTTCTTCATAGGGAGCGCGGTCGCCATTCCGCTTGGCCTGCTCATGGGCTCGAGCCGTTACATCCGCGCCGCCTTCGAGCCGTATACAGAGTTCTTCCGATATGTTCCGGCCATCGCCTGGCTCACCCCTGTGGTACTCTGGTTCGGTATTGGCGAGATCTCGAAGGTGCTGATCATCGTCTACACGACGGTCTTCATCGTCGCGATCAATACGATCGTGGGCGTCGGAAATATCGCGCCCAACAAGTTCCGAGCGGCGGCATCGCTTGGCGCGACGCCGCTGAAGATGTTCCTGTACGTGACATGGCCGGCAACGCTTCCCTTTATACTGACGGGCATGCGGCTGGCGATGGGTAACTCCTTTGCCACGGTGGTGTCGGCCGAGATGGTGGCATCCGATAAGGGGCTCGGCTTCCTGATCTTCAATTCACGCCTTTGGATGGCGACAGACAAGATATTCGTCGCTATCGTCTGCCTCGGTGCGCTCGGCATGGCTGCCGATCGCATCTTCCGCATGCTGATCCGTCGTTTTGCGCATCAGTACGGCTCTGCCGAGTAGGCGTGGCGGTGCCGCTGTGAACCTTTCCTTGGAACAGATGAGGATCACGTTGAACGGACGAGAAGATTTTTGCGGTAGCCGAGCCCTGACGAGATATCTTCCGCAGCCGCCATCACGGGGCCAATATAGTTATCGACGTTGCGCTCCTTGATGCGGAAACTCGGGCCGGAAATGCCTACCGCGCCGGCTACTTCGCCGCGCGCGTCCCGTATGAGGGCGGCCACGCCCCAAACGCCTTCGCGCCACTCGCCCAGGTTCAGCGCGAAACCTTGCTTTCGGATTTTCTCCATTTCCGCGAGGAAACGAGCCGGATCGGTGATCGTGTGCTCCGAATAGGATTTCAGCCTGGTTGAGAGGTCGTTGAGAAAAGCGTTTGGGCGGCAGGAGAGCAGGGCCTTGCCGGTTGCGACGCAATGCGCCGGCGCGCGACCGCCGACATGCGAATAGGCCTGGATCGGCTCGGAGCTGTCGACTTTGTCGATGTAGATGACCTCGTCACCGTCGAGCACCGAAAGATGGACCGTCTCGCGGGTCGTCTCGCTGAGCCCCTTGAGCCAGGGCGATGCCTGAACGCGAAGATCCATCTTCGAAACAACGTTCAGGCCGAGTTCCCAAAGCTTCAAGGTCAACTTGTAACGGCGTGTCGTCTCGTCCCGGGTGAGGTAGCCGGCGGCTTCCAGCGTCTTGAGGATCCGGTGCACGTTGCTCTTAGTGAGCGGCAGTTCTTCCGCCAACTCGGTCACGCCGCGCGGCTCCTCAGACATGGCGACCCGCTCAAGAACGGAAAGACCCTTGAGCAAAGTAGAATCCATTAGTGTCCTCCCTTCATTCTTTGACTTTTAGGTTATGCGTCAGGATCGGGCCGGTGGCGTGCCGTCCAAAGCAAGCTCCGACCAATTGGATCGTTCTGCCGGAAACGCTTCGGGCCAAGGCCGAAGGATTTGGCTCGAATTCATCCGGCCCAACGCCCATCCGCTGGAACTGACTACTAAAGGTCGCCCGGTACTTATGGGTTTGTCGATCCGCCCTGGCAACTCGACAGGGAGGTATTCCGCTTGTGGCAGCCCAGTTTGTCGGGCTGACTTTGCCGTGTCGACGATACGATCTTCGCCGCCTCCCGGGAGGATCGTCTCGCCATCGAGGAAATAGAATCGATTTAATCTGATCTGACATTGCTCTGGGGTATCGGATGGACAAATAAAATCGTTCCGTTGGTAGGTTCGAGGCCTCTCGCTTGCGAGGAGAGACCGCTTACGCGCTCGGGCCAGCAGGCCGACGATAGCTCATCGACCTGCGCCTTGATCCGAGGTGGTCTCTTCGCCACGTATGAAATAGAATCGTCCCATCCACCTATCCGATGTTCTGCTTCGTCAGCCAGAAGGACCGCCTCTCGTCGGCTCCCGTCCTTCCGTTATTGGAGGGGGATCGAATGCGCGGATGATCGGCGGCTCGCCGTCGAAGCGTTCTATCTGGACGAGCAGGCTTTGGGCAATCGGACCCTGGGCGAGGCGGGACGTGCCAGCGTCGCGGGTAAGGACGTTGACATTCCCGTGGCGATCCATGCCGCGCTCTGGCCCCTCCGTCTCCGGATCGTACCAGGCTCCGGTGGCGAGCTGCGCAACCGAAGGCCGGATGCGGTCGGTAACCACAGCGCCTGCAAGGCAGGAGCCGCGCGCGTTGAAGACGCGCACCAGGTCACCGTCTGCAATACCCCTCGTCGCCGCATCGGCCGGATTGATCCAGATGGGCTCCCGACCGGACACCTTGGCCGCTTTGCTGACGCTGGCGTGATCGTATTGGCTATGCAGGCGTGTCTGGGGCTGATTCGAGATCAAGTGGATCGGCCATTCAGCCGCTTCGGGGGAGCCCAACCATTCCACCGGCTCATACCATTTGGCGTGCCCGGCACAGTCCGAATAGCCGAAGCCGGCGATCCTTTCCGAGTAGAGTTCGAAGCGGCCCGAGGGTGTCGGGAGGGGATTGGCGGCCGGGTCATCACGGAAGCTTTTCCATAATACGGGTTCCTCGGCCGGGCGCGGCAATTCGAAGATGCCCTCGCGCCAAAACGTCTCGAAATGAGGAAAGTCGATGCCCTGCTCGGCGCCCGTTGCCCGGCACCCGTCATAGAGATGGCGCAACCAGCCCATCTCGTCACGATCGCCACGGAACTGGCTGCGCAGTTGAAGCCTTTCGGCGATTCCGGAGAAGATTTCGAAGTCACTTTGCGATTGGCCCACCGGCTCCATGAGCTGCCGCATTGCGACGATATGGTTCTCGCCACGCGCGCAGCCGATGTCATTGCGCTCGAACGGGCTCGCAACGGGCAGGACGATGTCGGCATGGCGTGCGGTCGCCGTCCACCACATCTCGTGGACTATGACGGTATCCGGCTTCTGCCATGCATTGGCAAGGCGGGAGAGATCCTGGTGATGGTGGAACGGGTTACCGCCCGCCCAGTAGATCAGCTTGATGTCGGGAAAGCAGACACGCATACCGTCGTAATCGACCTCGCCGCCGGGATCGAGCAGCATGTCGGTGATGCGGGCGACCGGGATGCGTTGGCGAACGGGATTGTCGAATTGAGGCAGTGAACTCCAGGTAAATGGGCGGGCGCCAGCGCCGACCCGATTGGTCGCGCCATAGCCAAAGCCGATGCCACCGCCGGGAAGGCCGATCTGGCCGAGCACGGCGGCCAGAGTCATCGCCGCCCAATAGGGCTGCTCGCCGTGGTCGGCGCGCTGCAATGACCAGGCAATGCTGATCATCGTGCGCCTCCCTGCCATCTCCCTTGCAAGTGCCCGAACAGTGTCAGCAGGGATCTCGGTGAGCGGCTCGGCCCATTCGGGTGTCTTCGGCTGGCCGTCCGCGATCCCGAGGAGATATTCCCGTACCTTGTCGAAGCCCACGCAGTGCGTGGCAAGAAAATCGCGTGCGTGCAGATCTTCGGTCACGATGGTAAATGCCAGCGCCAACATCATCGCCGTGTCTGAATTCGGACGTATCCAAAGTTGCCGGGCGTCCAGGAAATCCGCAGCATCGCTTGCGATCGGACCAATGTTCACGAATTCGACCCCTGCCTCGCGGCAGAGCTTCAGCCCGGCACGGGTATGATGCGCGCCCACGCCACCGGCCGACACCTGCGAATTCTTGAGCGGGATTCCACCGAACAGAACGAAGAGTTCCGTGTTCTGCGCAATGACGGGCCAAGAGGTGTGACCGTATTCCAAACCGGAGGTATCCCCATTTACGTGCGGCAGGATAACCTCTGCCGCAGCATAGCTGTACGTATTGACCGCTCCGGTGTAGCCGCCGAGTACATTGAGGAAACGATGGAGTTGGCTTTGGGCGTGATGGAACCGGCCGGCACTTGCCCAGCCGTACGAGCCACCGAAAATGGAGGCATTGCCATGCTGGTCCCGCACGCGGGTGAGTTCCGCTGCTACCAGGTCGCTGGCCTCATTCCATGAGACCGGCACGAACGCATCCTCGCCGCGACGGCGATGCGATGTGCCGTGGCCCGCAAGGAAGCCTTCCCGAACCATGGGGGTTCGGATGCGCGTCGGCGACTCCAGCACCGCGGGATCGAAAGCGCCGATCCGCGAGGGATCGGCATCGATCTCTATCGGGCTGAGACGTCGGAGGCGGCCGTCGGACACCTCGGCCTCGTAGGAACCCCAATGCGTCATCGCGAACGCACGCACGGCCCGTTTTGTCATGCAGTTCTGCCCTGTCGTGGCGGCCCGATCGAATCCGGTGTTTCAGCCGCCCATCAGCGAGACGGCCTTGTTCGTGGAGATGACCGGGCCGAGATACCAGCGGTGCATATCAACAGCGGCCCTGTGCAGGTCGGCATTGTGCGTGTTGCAGGCGTCGGAAACCAGAATGGTTCCGTACCCTTTGTCGTATCCGGTGCGCGCTGTGCTCGCCACACAGAAATCCGTAAGATAGCCACAAAGGACCAGGTTCTTTACCCCCATCTGTCGCAGATATTTTTCGAGCATGGTGCCCTCGAAACAGCCGGACGCATGCTTGTCGATAATGAAGTCCTCGTCCTCCATCAGCTCTTTCAGCTCGTCGACGATGTCTATGTCCCATGAACCGTCCGCGAAGATATTCGGGATGCGTGACCGCAGCATCTTGAGCCGCGCGGACACCAGCGAATTCGGGAACACGTCCTTGCCGTTGGCAAGCCGCACATAGCGGAACCAGAAAACCGGAACCTTGCGGGCGCGGGCGCCACGGACAAGCGCGCCGATGGCTTCTATGGTGCGTGGCGCATCCTGCCACATACCGTAGTAATCCATGTTGCCTTCCTTCTTGAGGATGTCGTTCTGCGGGTCGATGACAAGCAGGGCCGACTCCTCGGGCTTGTAGAGGTCCTCCCAGTCGACCATGTCCCACATGGGGGTTTTTCCGAAAACAGCGGTCTGCTTTTCAGTCATTGCTATATCCCATTATTTGAAACGAAATCCCAATTATTGGATAACAAGATCGGAGTGCTTTGTCAATTTACGAGGACGGCCACATGGGTTCGTTATGCGGTTTCCAGAAACATCGGCATATCTCAATTGACAGGCACACCGATGTAGATAATATCAATAGGTGGGAAGACATCCTAAATAATGGGACGAATAGAGATGGTCAACATCGAAGGGAGGTTGAAGCTCCGCCGGTTTATCGCCGACATGACGCTCCTCGTTCATGAAGCCCATGGCGACGAGGCGACGATCCTGGAAAGCGGGCGGCAGCTGCTGGCCGATTTGATTTCGACCGATGATTGGCTGCCCCATCGCTTCTCTGAACCTGGCGCCCTCCAGTATCGCCAATATCTGCTGCATTGCGATCCCCTGGGCCGCTTCTCCGTGGTGAGCTTCGTTTGGGGGCCCGGGCAGAGCACGCCGATACACGACCATACCACATGGGGGATCGTCGGTGTGCTGCGCGGCGCCGAGCTTTCCCAAGGCTACGATCTGGTCGGGGGAGTTCCCGTGGGAGGCAGGATCGAGCGGCTCGAGAAGGGCGAGGTGGCGTGTGTGTCTCCGATCGTCGGCGACATCCACAAGGTCTTCAATGCGCTCGACGACCGGGCATCGATCAGCATCCATGTCTATGGCGGCAACATCGGCGAGATCAGCCGCCACGTCTACGATGACGAAGGCCGCATCTCGTCCTTTGTGTCGGGATATCACAACGACATGCTTCCCAATCTTTGGGTAGCGTGATGGGTCCTGCAGTCTCTGTCGAGTGGCACGGCCGCGTCATGGTTGCCACGCTCGCGGTGCCGACTGCCGGCAACGCATTGTCGGTCGCCATGGTCGAGGCACTGCATGGTGTGGTCGACGCGGCCGAAGAAGGTCGGGTGGGGCTTCTCTGCCTCCGCAGCCAGGGCAACCGGTTCTGCACCGGCTTCGACCTGACAGCGGTCGAGGATGAGACGGATGCCAGCCTGCTCGCCCGGTTCGTGCGTATCGAGATGCTGCTCGCACGAGTTCATTCCGCTCCATTCGCCACGCTTGCTTTCGCCTCAGGCACGGCAACGGGGGCCGGAGCAGATCTCTACGCAGCGTGCTCCCGACGCTATTGTGGACCTGATGCGAAGTTCTCCTTTCCAGGCGCGGGCTTCGGACTCGTGCTTGGGACCGGGCGCCTCGCGGCGCTGGTCGGTGCGTCGTCCGCGCAGGAGTTGGTGGCGTCGGGGCGCACGATCGACGCGCAAGAATCGATGAGGCTCGGACTGAGCAACGCCATGATCGCATGCGACGATTTCGAAGCCGTCCTCGAATCCGAGACGCAGGCGGCGACCCGCCTGGATCGGGATACGCTTGCATCCGTGCGCAGCCTTCTTGCCGACCGCGATGCCGATCGGGATCTCGCAGCGCTTGTGCGCTCGGCCGCGCGAGCGGGCCTCAAGGATCGCATCGTCGCACATCTCGCACGTGTGAAAGCGGGGCGTGCATCCGCCGTCGCCATGGGGAATGCATATGAATGACATGACGTCTGGAGCCGCCGGCCAACGCGACACGGTCGAGGATTTGCGCACGATACTGTCGCCGCGCGGCGTGGCCCTCGTCGGCGCCACGGACGACGCCTCCAAGTTCGGTGGCCGCGCGTTGCGCTATTTGCTCCGGCACGGCTTCGAAGGGGGCATCTACCCGGTCAATCCATCGCGAAAGGAAGTCCTCGGTCTGCCTTGCTTTCCAAACATCGCAGCCATCGGAAAAACAGTCGACGTTGCGCTTCTGCTTGTGCCCGGTCGGCATCTGCTCTCGGCGGTGGAGGAATGCGGCGCGGCCGGCTTGCGCGGCGCCATCGTGGTCACTTCCGACTTCGCGGAGGCCGGGGCGGAAGGCGCTCGACGCCAGGAAGAGCTTGTCGCGACGGGGCGCCGCGCAGGTGTTCGGCTGATCGGGCCTAACTGCCTCGGCTTTATAAATCCCGCCAGGAAGCTTGCTCTTTCCTCGTCCGTCGCCCTCGCGGTCGACAGGTTGCCGTCTGGCGCTATCGGGATGGTGAGTCAGAGCGGCTCCGTAATGGCCTCTATGCTCAGTCATGCCTATGATGATGGCGGCGGCTTCAGTGTCTGTGCGACTGTCGGCAACCAGGCCGATATCGACGCTTGTGACTTCATCGACTATTTTGCGGAGGATCCGGCTACACGGGTCGTCTGCGCCTATCTCGAAGGGGTGACCGACGGCGCGAGGCTGATCGCCTCGGCATCACGCTGCCGGGCGGCGGGGAAGCCGTTGCTGATCGTCAAGTCGGGACGCACCGCTGCGGGCGCCGCGATCGCGCAGTCGCATACGGCAAGCCTTGCGGGCTCATACGAGGTGCTGGAGGCCGTGTGCCGGAGGCATTCGGCCGTGCTGCTCGACGACCCGGAGAACATGATCAAGACAGCCGAGTTCCTGGCCGCCTATGGCGTGCCCCGCACCGATGGTATCGCGGCGCTGACCCCGTCGGGCGGAACGGCCGCGATCACCGGCGACCGTATCTCTGCGGCGGGGCTGCGGCTCGCCGGGCCGAATGCATCGACCGTGGCCAAGCTTCGCGCGATCTTCGGCACGGCGCGTCACGTCAATCCGCTCGATGTCGGCGGCATGCCTGCAGACAAGATGATGGAGGCCGCGGTGCGGCCGATCGAGATCTTCGCCGCGGACGCGGATGTGGGCACCATTGCGGTTGCGATCGCGACCTCGCCGGCACTGGAAAAGAAGGCGGCCGAGTGGTCGCAGGCCGCGGAGCGCTGCGGCAAGCCCGTTATGTTCGTGGTTACGCCTGGTTCGGTGCTCGACCCTGTGCGCAAGGTGCTGCGCGACCACGGACGGCCCTACTGCAACACCATGGACCAAGCGATCGCGGTGCTACGTGCCTCTGCCGCAGCAACGACCGGGGAAGGGGCGGACGTACCGGTTCGCCCAAAGGACATGCCTCCTCCTACTGAAGCGGCACGGGCACTGCAGCCGGGACGGCTCCTCGAGCCGGAAGCCAAGTCGCTGCTCTTCGCCGCCGGCATCCCGGTAACGCGAGAGATGGTAGCGAGGGATGTCGGCGCAGCCGTCGAATTCGCGAAAACGCTGGGCGGGCCGGTGGTGCTGAAGATCGTCTCGCGCGAGATCGTGCACAAATCCGACATTGGCGGTGTCAAGGTAGGGCTCGACGGCGAAGGGGCGATCCGGACCGGCTGGGACGGGATCATGGCAAGCGTTGCCACGCACGCGCCGGAGGCGAAACCGGAAGGCCTGCTTGTCCAGGAAATGGCTGGCGCCGCGACAGAGATGATCGTCGGTGCGCGCTGGGATCCGCAGTTTGGGCCGACAGTGCTCGTCGGCATGGGAGGGGTGCAGGTCGAGCTCATTCGCGACGTCTGCATCGCTCTCGCCCCGCTCTCGCTGGGGCAGGCGGCCGACCTGGTGCGGACCTTGAGGCTGTGGCCGCTGCTCGACGGTTACCGTGGTCGACCGAAAGCGGATCTGGAGGCGCTCTGCGACACGCTGGCACGTCTATCATGGCTGGTCGCGGATCTGGACGGACGGCTGACGGATATCGAGATCAACCCGCTCTTCGTGCGTGACGCGGGCAAGGGAGTGCTCGCCGTTGATGCGCGCGGCGTCATCGCCTGAGACAGGAAAGAGAAGAAATGAACGAGATAATCTACGAATCTAGCGACGGCATCGCCCGCATCGTCCTCAACAGGGCGGAGAAGCGAAACGCGATCAATGAGGCGATGGCTATAGGTCTCTATGAGGCTTGGAAGCATTTCCAGTCGAGTGACGATCGTGTTGCGGTAGTTATCCCGGCGGGGGATGACTTTTCGGTCGGTGCCGACATCAAATCACGGCCGCAAAATTTTCCGCTCGCGATTCCCGGGATCGGCATCGACGTGACCAAGCCCGTCGTTATCGCGGTCGACGGCTGGTGCACTGGCGGCGCGGTGGTAATGGTGCAGATGGCCGACATCTGCGTGGCGACCGAGCGTGCGAAGTTCCTCTATCCGGAAGCCAAGCGCGGCTTCACTGGCGGCATGATCGCAGGAATTGCGAACCGTATCCCGCACAAGATAGCGATGGAGATGATGCTGCTTGGCGACGAGATTTCGGCGCGCCGGGCTTACGAGGTCGGCTTTGTCAATAAGCTTGTCGCTCCCGAGGAGCTAAATGCTGTGGCAATGGACTATGCGCGGCGCTTGACAAGGTGCGCGCCCCTAGTCGTCGCCCAGTTGAAGCAAATGGCTGCCGAGCTTGTACCGCTAGGATCTGCTGAGCGCAGCGCACAACTACGTTATGCGCTCCAAGCGATCCGCGAAAGCGACGATGCGAAGGAGGGCGTTGCCAGTTTCATCGAGAAGCGGATGCCGGCATTCACCGGAAAGTTGTAATCTCATACATTCTAATGGCTCAGCGAACGCAAACGTAATTCTGGACTATGACGATGTCCTCCATCGTCTGTCGGGTATAGCGGTACGCGAGAAACGAAGCCGTGACGATCTTTTCACTCGTCACGGGATAGCAGCCAACATTGTGCCTGACATGTCAATGGCCGGTAAGCTCCGTTTCTCGATTTGCCAAAACACTTTCGCGGCAAGCCTGCACTGACCGACTTCCATTGGCCGGACAGCAATGACTTCCGCCGAGCCGACGCAGAACCACAGGCTCCGAAGAAAACTTTTCGCAAAATGACGACGTGTCCACCGAAGCTGGATATTGGCTAAAATGCCGCGACGGAGAGCTTCTTCTCGTCGGTGAAAACCGAACGGTTAGCCCCAATACGCACAGGACGAGGGATGATACCAGGGCGGATGTGTTCGACTATATCAAGCGCTTCCATAACCTTCGATGGCGCCAGCATGCCAGCAAAATCGGCCACCTCGGGCTGGCTTGGCCTGATCACTCCATCATCAGCCGGTAGCCTACTCCTGTCTCCGTCAATATGTATCGCGGCTGCTCGGGATCGGTCTCGATCTTCTGTCGAAGCTGGCGGACATAGATGCGCAGATATTGCACGTCGGTCTCGCCGCCCCAGACCTCGCTCATCAGCATGCGGTGCGTGAGCACCTTGCCGGCATGGGCGACCAATATGCGTAATATATCGTATTCCTTGGGCGTGAGCTTCACCTCTCCGCCGCGCACGCGCACGATGCGGCGCACCAGATCGACCTCGAGATCGCCGCTGCGGAAAATCGGCTGCTCGCCCTGCTGCTGCAGTCGATGGCGCAGCGCCGCGCGGATGCGGGCGAAAAGCTCCGCCGTGCCGAACGGCTTCGTCACGTAGTCGTCAGCGCCGAGATCGAGCGCCTCGACCTTTCCCTTCTCGTCAGTCCTGCTCGACAGGACAAGAATAGGAACGACGGAACCGCCAG
>Ga0209930_1001755_pt1 | contig 30740 bp, 31 predicted proteins | sample ThiBiot_500_biof_2_FD_183948 | JGI IMG/M metagenome (GOLD analysis project Ga0209930, IMG submission 183948) | Wastewater bioreactor microbial communities from Cape Town, South Africa - Thiocy_cont_500_biof (SPAdes) | ecosystem: Engineered > Bioreactor > Thiocyanate-remediating >... | reverse complement strand
CGCGTTACGACCGGTGCCCAATGGCCTTTCTCTCCGCCATCGCTCTCGCTGCGACCGTTATCTTCTGGCTATGAGCAATGAGTCCTGACCCTAGGAGACCGCACCTTCGCCGGCGGCATTGCGTACTCGGCGTCGGAGACGTCCGCCAGCAATGGCTACAATGAGCTCCTATCGGTTGAGGCGGACGACCAATCCATGTTTCTGCGGAGCATGGGCATGGCGGCGATGGGTGGTAATCGAGATGCCGCGAAGCTGACGCAGGAAGGCGCGGCAGAGCTTTACTGGGGTATGCTCATCGATCGCCTTCAGCCAAGTCGGAGGTAAGCGTGAGCCGGCAGGTGGGTTGGGCCTCTACAACTTTCCCCACGCCGGCGTCCTGATCGAAACCCAATAGCTCTAGGCGCCGCATATTTGGTAGCGGGTAGAGCTCGGACAGGCACCAGGTCGCCGCCGCACCTTCTACGACCGCCGCTGGAGACGGGCCTCTGGCCTATTATATATCAATCCTCCGCGAAGAAATCTTCATCCAGGCGTTTGAATTCCAGCACACGGCTGGACCGGACCCCAACCCCGTGCTCAACCATAAGGTCGGTCAAGCGGCGCCCATCGATTAAAACTACGCGTTGTGGAATGCGAGAAACGAACTCAACGCCTTGGGCGGAGAAAGTTGAAGTTGTTACGAAGACTCCTTTCGATGCGCCGAGGCCGACCAAACTTCCAGTGAATGCTTGGATTTCTGGCCGTCCGACTACGCTCCCCGGCGCATAGCGTTTTGCTTGGATATAAACGCGGTCCAGACCGAGAACATCTTCGTTGATCACGCCATCAACTCCGCCGTCGCCCGTCCTGCCGAGCTGCTCTGACGCATTTCGATGAGAACCCCCGTAGCCCATCGCTACCAGAAGCTCGATGATGACCTGTTCGAAGAAGCTCGGGCTATTTTGGAGAATGCGTTCGAGGAGATCTGCCCGAAGTGCCGCGTGGACAGCTTTGTATGCAGCTTCCACTACCTCCTCTGGCGTCGCAGACTGAGGGTCCACATCGGCAGGTGTGACGACTACTTGAGATTCGTCCCCACCGCGGTAGAAATCGCGGAACGAGGGGATGGTAAGCAAATATTTGGTATCGAGATTGGTGGGGGGATGAGCAAGTACCCGCTGCCCGGCCGGAGTTATTGCGAATCGCCCGCGCTTGGGGCTCTCCAGCAGTCCGGCTTTCGTAAGATAAAACTTCGCCCAATGAACTCGATTGTGAAGAACGCGCTGTTTGCCGCTCGGCAGCATCTGTTCACGGTCTTCATTCGAGAGTTGGAATTTCGTGGCGATTTCCGCTTCGGCCACGGGGACAGAAGTCTCGGCCTTGGCTGCCGCTTGCAAAACGGGGAGCATGAGGGACTGATAGTCAGGGATGGCCATTACGCGGCACCCATTTCGCGCACCTCTCGCAAGGCCCGGCTGAAAAGGTGGTTGAAGATACGATCACGGTCTTCCGCATTGGTCATGATGATGCTCTGTAGGCTGCTGTCGCGCTGATACTGTTTGATCGTCTCTTCAAGTAGACGGCGCACAAAGGTCGGGCGGGAAACATCCGGCGGATTGTTCCGCAAAACCGCCGCCATTTCGTCATCGAGCGCCTTACGCTTCACTTGTTCAAGGCGGATGAAATCCTCTTCCGTGAACTGTGTCCCATGCCGGTCATTGAAGGAACGGACAATCTCGGAAAGTGCCTTCGCCTCGTCTTCGGTATAGGGCTTGGCCCCAAATTCGCTGATCGCGGTGAGCGGCACGGCGTCGCCTGCTGCGAGCGACGCGGAGCCAGCTTCCTTCTGCTGAACGCGGAAGGCGCGTAGGCGCAGCATTTCATCCGTGATCTCAACTTCTGGCGGCTGTTCGCGGTTTGGCAACATCCGGTCCAGCCAATCGGTGTAGGCATAGAGCTTTTCCAAGCTGGTATCCCCCAGCTGGACGATTTGCGCGACGAAGCTGTAGAAGCGCTTGTAGCTTCTCAATAGCTGCCGGAACTCTTCCTGCCGGCCTTCGTCATCCTCGGCTTCAAAGCGCGCCACGGCGTTGCGAACCAGGGATTCAAGCGTTACGCGGTCCTGTGTGGAGAGCGTTCCCTTGAAGAAGATTGTGGCGAACCGCTCGATCTCGCTGCTGTCGAGATAGCCGAATGTGCGGATGCGTGTTTCCAACTGGTAGATCTGGTTCTTGTCGGAAACGGCTTCGAGACTGGACACCTCGTAGAAGGGGCGAAATGCTTCCTTGATGTCATCCGTCGTGTTCTGGAAATCGAGGATGAAGGTTCGTTCCTTGCCCTGATAAATCCTGTTCAGCCGAGACAGCGTTTGGACGGCCTGCAACCCCGCCAGCTTCTTGTCGATATACATCCCGGACAATTTCGGCTGGTCAAAGCCGGTTTGATATTTTTCCGCGACGATGAGGATTTGGTATTCGGGGGTATCGAAGCGCTTGGGCAACTCGCCTTCGCCGAAGCCGTTCAACTCGGCCTCGGTGTAGGTATTGCCATCGACGTGCAATTCGCCGGAAAAGGCGACGAGCGCCTTGACGTCGCGATATCCCTTGTCCTCGATGTAGGTCTTGAGCGCGAAATAATAGCGCAGGGCGCTTTCTCGGCTTGAGGTTACGATCATGGCCTTCGCCTGACCGTCCAGCTCCGGTCTGACATGGCGCTGGAAATGCTCGACCATCACCTCGACCTTCTGGCTCAGGGCGGTCGGATGCAGGGCGGCGAACCGCGCGACCTTCCGTTGTGCGCGCCGCGTGTCCAGTTCCGGGTCGTCGTCGATCGTCTTTTCCAGGGCGTAATACGCCTTGTAGGTCATGTAGTTCTGAAGCACGTCGAGGATGAATCCCTCCTCGATCGCCTGCCGCATGGAATAGAGGTGAAATGGATGCGGGAGGCCATCGGCGCCCACCGTGCCGAAACGCTCAAGCGTGACGTTGCGGGGAGTCGCCGTGAAGGCGAAGTAGCTGATGTTCGCCTGCGGGCCGCGCTGGCGCTGGTATTCCGCGATCAGGTCTTCGATCTCGTCGGGCGTCCCAGCCTCTTCGTCGCGGCTGAGGGCGTCGCTCAACGCCTGGGCGCTCTTGCCTGACTGAGAGCCGTGTGCCTCGTCAATCAGCACAGCGAACCGCCGTGTTCCCTGTCCGCTGATGACGCGGAGATGGTCGGTCGAAAACTTCTGGATCGTGGTGATAATGATCTTCGCCTGCCCCTCGATCGCCGCCTTCAACTGCCGTGAGGTTCCGTCGATCTTGCGGACGACGCCGGGCGTCTGCTCGAACTGGGCGATGGTGTTCTGAAGCTGGCGGTCGAGGACGACGCGATCCGTCACCACGATCGCGGTGTCGAAAATCGGCTGGTCGGACGCATCGTGCAACGTCACCAGCCGATGGGCCGTCCAGGCGATCGTGTTGGACTTTCCCGATCCAGCCGAATGCTGGATCAGATAGTTGTCGCCGCTGCCGTTGGCGCGAGCATGGGCCAGCATCTTCAGAACCGCGTCGATCTGATGGAAACGCGGAAAAATCAGCGCTTGCGTACCGTTTGTGCCGTCGAGGTGGAGAAACCGCCCGATGATGTCGAGAAGGATATCGCGAGAGAAAATCGCCCGACCTTCGGGCTGATCGGCCCAGAGATAGGCGACACGAAACTCCCCGCCGATGTCCGGGTTGCCCGCGCCGCCGTCATGCCCACGATTGAAGGGCAGGAACCGGGTCTTGCCATTCTGGAGGCGGGTGGTCATGGACACATTGTCCTGATCCACCGCGAAATGGACCAGGGCCCCTCGCTTGAACGTTAGCAGCGGCTCATTGGTGGGCGCCCGATCATGGCGATACTGGCGCTCAGCATGACGGAAATTCTGGCCGGTCAGAGTATTCTTCAGTTCCAGCGTCGCCACGGGTAGACCGTTGACGAACAGCCCCACGTCGATAGCGTTCTCGTTCTTCGCGCTGTAGCGAAGCTGATTGATGACGCTGAGGATATTGCTCTCGAAAAGCGTGACCAAGGCCGGGTTGACGCCGGACGCCGGCTTGAAGGCTGCGAGAAAGAACTTGAGGTTCGGGACCAGTTTGAGCCCGTTGCGCAGCACATCCAGCGTGCCGCGCTGCTTTAATCCCTGCTCAAGCTGCTTGAAGAACTCGGCTTCGGCGGAAGGACCATAGTGACCTTCCAGCTTCGCCCATTCGTCGGGTTGCGTCGCCTTGATGAACTCGATCGCGAGGGTTTTGTCGAGCGCTGAGACGCGATCATAGTCCTCGGGCCGGCGGGGACGATAACCTTGGTGTTCCACCAGTGCTTTGCACAGATGGACCTCCAGCACCTCCTCCCGGTGCACGACGCCTTCGGAAAAACCTTTGGCGTAGGGGTGAGGTGTTGATGGCTGTTCGCAATTCATGGCCGATCCCCCCGTGCCATCTTGATCTCATCGACCGCCGAAACCAGGGCCGTGTTGAGCGCCAGCATCGCCGCTTGCAGGTGCGACAGGCTGACATAGGCTTCGAACTCGATTGGCTGATCGGCCGCGTCGATCGGTGCCCCATAAGCGCCATATCGGAACGCGGTCGAGGCTGGATCGATCGCGGCTAATTCCTGCATGCGCCGCACGATCCAGGCGGGAACGTCCTGCCCGTATCGCTCCTTCACCATCACCACGAATCTGTCGGTGAGGGCGATCAGGTCGTGAACCCGCTTCGCGTCGGGCATCGCGGCCTTGAGAATGAGTTCGCAGGAATGGCGATAGAGAAACAGCGCCGCGTTCGCGATCCGATAGTCGGCGATGCGCTTATCCTTGATCGCGTCTACCAGCTCGTTGGCGGCGGCGAAATATTCCTCCGCAAGGGATGCAACATTAGCCTGCATCATCCCGCCAAGGGCAAAACCGTGCGGACCGGACCATTCGTCCTCGCGGGCATGTTCGCCGGTAAGTTCCTCGAAGAGAGGCCGGGTCATGGTCTCTTCGGTGAAGACATCGGCGCGCGTCATGCGAACATATCCCGTGTCATGGTGGGAGTGGTCCGGGGCCCGTTGCCGCGTGGCGTGAGGCCGTTGCGCCTCATCCATTCCAACCAATGGCGGAGATCGCTGTCTTTGAACTTCTTCCCCTTCTCCTCGTGCCATTCGGTCAGGACGCCGTTGACGATCATGGAATCGTCGGGCTGTCGACCGTCCATCAGCGCGTCATTCCACACGGCATAAAGTGTGGCGATGACCTCGACGGGCTCGGTGCCGAAATCGCGCAGTAGACCGATGAGGTTGCCCAGCGCTTCAGCGCGAGGGCCCAGCAGGCTTTTGAGTTCCGCGCCATGGAGTCCGGCGTTTGATAGCGGCGCATAGGTGACGATCGTTCCCGCCCCATCCGCCTGCTCCGCCTTGTAGAAGCCTACCACCTCCACCGCGCGCTCTGTCTCCTCGATCAAGGCTCGATCGAGGGGTCCCGCCGCTTGGCGGAAATAGTTCCCCTGGAGTTCGCTGATGCCGAGATGGGCTTCGGCGAGATAGAGCTCCTTTTGCAGTTTCACCCGCCCGAACTTTGGATTGTTCCGATGCTGATGGATGATCTCCGCTCCGACGACGAGCCGGAACCTGTCCCGATCTGACGTTGAGATGACGGTCGGCAGATTTTCGCGGAAGTCCATCTGGCCGGCGACGGCGGCGGTGATGAGGGCGGCGCGGTGTTCGCGGAGGAGGCCGATGCTGCGCTCAGTCAGCGTCACAAGTGAGTCGATCCGAGTCGTCTTGGCGTCAATATAATCTGTAATTGCAGCTTGTTCTTGCACATCCAACTTCGGCAGGCGGACTTTACGAAAATGGCTGAAGTTCATGTCCTGGCCGTCGCGAATAAAATTCGCTGTCTGCCTTAGCGCCTGAACGTAAAGGCTCGACTTCAAAAGCGATCCGTAAAACCGCCCGTCGACGTCTGGCCCCGCCTTCAACACCGAATAGGATGAACGTACGCATCCTCTTGCACGTGCACGCTCAAGCCCACCATCCATACTACGCATACTGATTACGAAGTCGCCGACTTCGACATGCTTGCGCATTTCCAAATTGGTGACGGCAAGTGTAACTTGCCTTTGTTCTAACTCCTCGTACTGCGCGAGCGGAATCACTCCGTATTTTTGTGTGGCTGACAATAGTTGATCGCCGTCGCGGGCGCGCTCTTTGCTTTGCGTAAAGAGGGCGGTGGGTGGCACGACCTGCCAGTGGGCAGGTATCTGACCAAGCCAATCAACGCCAGAATCCTTGAATTCTACACTCGGGTCGATGCCCTGCGTCACCGCACGGGCGACTACCGCGACCCGCGCTTCTTTCAACAATGTGACGAAGCGTGATCGTTTTACGATCAGCTTGTCGATGCGAGCGGTTTCGCGGTCGAGGAAGGCGGCGATGGCGTTTTGGGTGGCCAGGTCCGCAACCGGAAGCTGGAAATCCTTGATCGCATTGTCCGAGATGCGCCGAAGCCCGCCGGCCCCGGTCATGCTGGCAATTCCAGCGGCTCGAAATGCCTCGGATGAGAGTAAGTATCGGAGATAGTTCGGATCGACCTTCCGGCGATCGGGCCGGATTACATGCACCTCGGATGTCGCGAAACCGATCCGGTTGGGGAGATTTGTCACGAGAGCTTTTTTGCCGTTCTCGAAACAAGGCGTGACCTTAGCGAGCAGCAGGTCTCCTTCGGCAAAGTAGCTATAGCTACCATCCGCGAGTTCGTCGGCCGGCCGCTCCAAGCTCGTATCGAGACCGCCAAGACCATCGGCGAGCGCGTCCATGGGAGCGAAAGTCACGCTCCCGTACCTGGCGAGTTCACCCGCTTCTGTTTTCGACGGGTTGAGGCGTGCCACAAAACGCAGGCGCGTCATCCAGCAACCTCCTTCAAGAGGTTGGCGATATCCGTCTCCAGTGTATTCAACTCGGCGTCGATCTCGGCCAGCGGGCGCGGTGCGACATAGCGGTAGAAGTAGCGGTTGAAATTGATCTCGTAGCCGATGCGGCCGACACCCTTGTCGGCGTCATCCCTGTAGGTCTCGTCCACCCATGCGTCCGGCACGAAGGGTGTCACCTCGCGGGCAACATAATCCTTCCAGTCCTCCTTGAGCGGCACAAGCTCATGGTCGCGCAACTCGGGGTCCGGCTCCGGCTTGCCGTCGCCATCGAAGCAGATTGCGGCGGTCTCATCCCGTTCCGACAGCGCGGAAAGGATGGCTTTCCTGACTGTAGCGCCGATCTTTACGCCCGCGCCCTTGAGCGCCTTGGTCAAGGCGGCCTCGAAAGCCGGGCGTTCCATAAACAGGGTGGTCGGCAGACGATTGGCGATGACGTTCAACACGTCATCCTGGTCGGCGGGGTCCAGCTTCAGGAAAGGCTTGGCGAGCTTCAGTCGCTCGATGCGTTCGGGGCTGGATTGGAAATTCAGCCGGAGCGGGCGCTCCACCCTGATCTCACGGAAGCCCAAATCACTGGCATCGAAAATCTTCGATACCTCGCTCCACGGCCCGCCGCCGTTCGCCATCTCGTGGAAGATATGCGTGATGGTCTCGCGTCCGTCATCTCGGATTTCCCGGCGCTTCGAGCCAAGGCTTTTGCGCATGGGCGCCCAGAAGCGTTCGCCCGATGCGTCGATGAGCTGGACCTTGCCGCGCCGCTTCCGCTCCTTGCGGTTGGTCAGCAGCCAGACATAGGTTTGGATGCCGGTGTTGTAGAAAAGATCGGTCGGCAGCGCGACGATGGCCTCGATCCAGTCATTTTCCAACATCCAGCGGCGGATTTCGCTCTCGCCCGAGCCGGCCCCGCCCGTGAAGAGCGGCGAGCCGTTCATGACGATGCCAATGCGCGAACCGACCTCATCGGTCCGCATCTTGGAAATCATGTGCTGGAGAAAGAGAAGCTGGCCGTCCGAGATGCGCGGCAGCCCCGCGCCGAAGCGGCCGTCTTTGCCCTGAGTCGCCGCTTCGTCCCGGATCGGCTCCTGATACTTTTTCCAATCCACGCCATAGGGCGGATTGGAAAGCATATAGTGAAAGCGCCGGTTCTTGTGGGCGTCCTGCGTCAGTGTGTTGCCGAAGGCGATGTTTTCCGGGTCGTGGCCCGTCACCAGCATATCGGACTTGCAGATGCCGAAGGACTCGCCGTTCAGCTCCTGACCGAAAAGCTCGACACGGATATCGGGGTTGAACTCCTTCAGGGCTTCCTCGGCGAGCGCGAGCATCCCGCCGGTGCCACACGCCGGGTCATAAATCTGCCGGATGATCCCCTGACCCCGGAGCTTTTCATCGTCGTTGACGATGATGAGGTCTACGATCAGTCGGATCACCTCGCGCGGCGTGAAGTGCTCGCCGGCGGTTTCGTTGGAGATTTCCGAAAAGCGGCGGATCAGGTCTTCAAACAGATAACCCATCGCCAGCGTCGAGACGGCTTCCGGCCGAAGATCGAGCGCGGCGAACTGCTCGAACACCTTCCATAGAATATTGGCGTCGGCGAGCCTCTTCAGTTGGTCCGTGAAAAGGAACTTGTCGAGAAAGACATCCCGAACCGAGTCCGAGAAGGCCGTGATGTAGGCGATGAGATTCTTGTGAACGTCGCTCGGATTCTGCGCCCTTATTTTGGCGAATGTCAGCGTGCTCGTATTGTGAACGCGGATGCCGCCGCCGATAGCGCCATACAGCATCATGTCGCGTGTCTGCTCGTCTATGCCCGGCGGTAGTCCGGCATGGGCCTTCAGTACTGCATCTTTGGTGGGCTCAAGGATGCAATCAAGGCGGCGAAGAACAACAAACGGCAAGATAACCTTGCCATATTCCGACTGCTTGAAGTCGCCGCGAAGCGTTTCGGCAATCTGCCAAACGAAGTTTGATTGAATTTTAGCTTTTGATACTACACCCTGATCCACGCAAACCACCCACTTTGGCCGATTCGCGCACATGAGCATCGGGTCGATGTTCGCTTCCGCCCGAGCCGGCATTTTTGCCGCAGCATAGTAGCCGATACGTCGTTAATAAAGTTCAAAGATGTCAAGCGTAGCGAATTCCCGGCGGCATTTGCGTTCGCGTCGTGAGTCGAGGTGACATCGGAAGGTTGAAGCCCAACGCCCCCGACCTTGGCGCTGAGTCACCAAGATCAGCAGCTCAAGTTGCCTTCCGAGCCGTCATCCCATCGTACTTTCGGCGGCCTTCGGCGGCTCTAGCGCGCCGTAGCGTACGAAAGACGGTGGCTCGCCGGGTTCGACGAAGCCACGAACTACGAATACTCGATTCCGCTACACCGTTCTACGCCAAAGCACCCGAAAATGCGAAAACGGGACCGGGACCGCGCAGAGGCGAGACGCCTTGCTGGGAGGCCAAAACCGTCTTTGAGAGACCGCGCGGTCGCCTTGGCTCTGGAGCGAGGCACAGTGCGGACCCGCGATCTCACCGACATTGGTGTTCCCCGTTGCTATCTGGGCCGCATGTGCGACGAGGGCCTGCTCGTGAAGATCGGCTATGGCCGCTATCGTGCTGCCCGACGTGAGGCGGCTTGATCTTATAGATAGATGCGAACAGGAGCACTTGGCGGTCGCTGTTGGGCCGAGAATCAAAGGGTGTTGGACGAAGATGATACGGTTTATCGAAGGCGCGGTTTCGGCAGCCGCATTCGTGGCAGCCGCAGCTACCGTCGGGATTCTCGACAGCTTTGGTCAGTCGAACACCCTCGGTCTCGCCTTGGTGTCGACCCTGATCGTGGCCTGCGCGGTCGGAACGCTCCCGGTTCCGTCACCCTTCGAGGCGCGCTTTGGCGGATCGGCAGACTGGTGGCGGCATGGTGCAGATTTCGCGGCGGCCGCGATTGGTTTGTGGGCCGTGGTTTCGGTGTTTCCGGCGAGCCGGGACTATTTATGCGAGCCGCTGGTGCCATGGCACATTTCGATTGCCCTGTTCGGCGCCTTCACGATGACATGGCTAGGTCGGGCCGTCGCATTGCGTGCGCCGACAGACCGATTCTCGCTCTTGATCTTTCTCGCCTTCTTCTGGATCGGGCCGTTTTATGGTTTTTTCCACGCTCCGTGGTTTCTGGCGCAGACGATCACTTCCCCATGCGCCGATCGACCACTGGTCCAATCCATTATCGTAGTAGCTGGGATGGCGGTCACTGCCGAAGTGGGTCGGCGATTGGCGGACTGGCTGTTTGGGGCGGAGACCTAAGAACGTCACTCATCGTTGGCGAGCAGCGCACCCGAATAATTTTCGAATCACTTGTCGGCATCCGCGTCAGCGGCCATGGCCGAGATCGCCGCTGCGGTTCCGCGGACGGGCCGGGGGTTTTTGGTCAAAACGCGCGTTGCTAAGGTCACGGTGCCATGTGCTACCAGTTCGACCGCGATCCTGACAACCGAATTGCTGCCGCCCACGCGACTACTCGCGGAGTGTCGACGGCCAATTGGGCGAAGCACCGGCCAAGGCGATCAGATTTTGTGCTTTGCAATTCTCCGAATTCAGTTTCTGCCCGGAACCCTCTCTCTTTCGATGGGCAGAAATGACCTTGCGCCGAAGCGATTGGCGTAGGCGGTTAGATCGTCGACAACATTGCCCCTCGCGTGGGCGGTCATCGTCTCTCTTGAGAAAGGCCATGCCGGCACCGATGACAGGAGCGTCGAGCGAAATGCTTCCAGCGTCGCAAGCGATTTCGGAAAGTGGTTTATGGCTATCTCACCGCTGCGAGGGCCAAACGTCGGTCCAGCTTCTCCGCTGATTCCTTACGCTCGCTATATCGATCGGTGAGGTAAGGAGCGACGTCGCGGGTCAGGAGCGTAAACTTCACCAGTTCCTCCATCACATCGACCACCCGGTCATAGTAGGATGAGGGCTTCATTCGGCCCGCTTCGTCGAACTCCTGATATGCCTTAGCGACCGAGGACTGGTTAGGGATGGTAATCATCCGCATCCACCGGCCGAGGACGCGCAGGTGATTGACGGCGTTGAAACTCTGCGAGCCGCCGGAGACCTGCATCACCGCCAAGGTGCGTCCTTGCGTTGGGCGAACAGCGCCGACCGCGAGCGGTATCCAGTCGATTTGCGCCTTGAGGACTCCGCTCATGGCGCCGTGGCGTTCGGGGCTGGTCCAGACCTGTCCTTCGGACCATTGCGAGAGTTCCCGAAGCTCCTGCACCTTCGGATGATCGACGGGCGCACCATCTGGCAACGGCAGCCCGTGCGGGTCGAACACGCGGGTTTCCGCACCGAAGCGATTGAGCAGCCGTTCGGCTTCTAGTGTGAGCAGCTTGCTGTAGGAGCGTTCACGCAACGAGCCGTAGAGCAGGAGGATGCGCGGCGGATGGGTGGAAGGCGTCGTTTGCAGGCGCTCGACCGATGGATTGTCGAGCGCGGCGCGGATCACGTTGGGAAGGTCGGAAACCGTCACGGCTTGGCCTCCACTGGCACGGCGACGGGTGTCCTCGTTTCCGGAAACCATCTAGCGCCGAGCCTGAGCGCAACATGGACGAGCAGGATCAGCGCGGGCACTTCCACGAGCGGGCCGATCACGGCGGCAAAGGCCACTGGCGAAGCAAGGCCGAAAGCGGCGATAGCGACCGCGATGGCAAGCTCAAAATTGTTACCCGCCGCAGTGAAAGCAATAGCCGTCGTGCGCGGATAGTCCGTCGCGATCAGCCGGCCCATAGCGAAGCTGATGAGGAACTGGATGACGAAATAGAGCGCCAGCGGAATGGCAATGCGGAGAGCATCGAGAGGCAGCGCCAGCACGTCTGCGCCCTTGAGGCTGAACATGGCAACGATGGTAAACAGCAGCGCAGCCAGCGTTATGGGGCTGATGCGCGGTAGAAATTCTTGTTCATACCAGTTCGCACCCTTGCGGGCGATAAGAATGCGGCGCGTCAGGAAGCCGGCGAGAAAGGGGATGCCGAGATAGATCAACACCGCCTCGGTGATGGTCCAGAAGCCTACGTCGATAACGCTGCCCTCTAGTCCGAATAGCGGCGGCAGGACGCTGAGAAAGAACCACGCATAGGTGGAGAAGAACAAAATCTGGAAGATAGAGTTGAAGGCGACCAGACCGGCAACATACTGGTTGTCGCCGCGCGCGAGCTGGTTCCAGACCAGCACCATGGCGATGCAGCGAGCGAGCCCGATCAGGATCAGCCCGGTCATATATTCCGGGTGATCACGCAGGAAGATCACGGCCAAGGCGAACATCAGCGTCGGGCCGATAATCCAATTTTGCACCAGCGAGAGGATCAACACGCGCTTGTCGGAAAAGACTTGGTGCAACTCCTCGTAACGGACCTTGGCGAGCGGCGGATACATCATCAGGATCAGGCCGATGGCGATCGGAATGTTGGTCGTGCCGATCGACATGGCGTTGAGGGCGTCCGGCAAGCCGGTGAGTATCGTGCCAAGCACGACGCCAAGCGCCATCGCGGCGAAAATCCACACCGTCAGGTAACGGTCGAGGAAACCAAGGCGGGAAGCTGGCTTGAGGGAAGCCATGAGTAGTCTCCAATCGCAGGTTTGCGGAGGCTGAAAGTCAGGCGGAAGCGACGCGCCGCCCGTGTTCGTCAACGACGCGCTCGCCGTCTTCTTTCACGAATGCGCCCCGTTGTCGGGGCAGCAGATCGAGCACGGCTTCTGACGGACGACAGAGCCGTACGCCCTTGTGGCTGACGACGATCGGGCGATTGATGAGGATGGGATGCTCCATCATCGCGTCGATCAGTTGTTCGTCCGTCAGGCTTGGATCGTCGAGGCCGAGGTCAGCATAGGGTGTGCCTTTCTCGCGCAAGATCGCGCGCACCGTCAGGCGGGCGCGCTTGATAAGTTGCGTCAGCAGAGTGCGGGACGGCGGCGTTTTCAGATACTCTACGATGTGAGGCTCGACGCCCGCGTTTCGGATCAGGCCGAGGGTGTTGCGGGACGTGCCGCAATCCGGGTTGTGATAAATGACTACGTCCATGTTCGCCTCACGCCGCGCTGTCGCGAGGCGACGTCGCCCCTTCGGACTGGCCGATCTCCGTCAGCTTCACTTTAAGTGAAGATCTGTCGAGACTGGGGAACGGTAGCGCGGCGAAGAGCGTGATGCGGTTCTTGAGATACCGGAATGCCGTGACAAAGGCGGCCTGTTTCTCAATTTCAGTTCCTTCCACGGCGGCAGGATCTTCAATGCCCCAAGGCGCCGTCACAGGCTGGCCCGGCCATACCGGGCACGCTTCTCCGGCAGCGTTATCACAAACGGTAAAGACGAAATCCATGACAGGAGCGTCAGGCGCTGCGAACTCGTCCCATGCCTTCGAGCGGAGGCCGGCGGTGGGATACTCGAAATTTTCCAGCACATTCAGGGCGAGAGGATTGACCTTTCCCTTTGGCTGACTCCCCGCCGAGAAGGCGCGAAAGCGACCCGCTCCCTCTTTGGTCAGGATGCTTTCGGCGAGAATCGAACGGGCTGAGTTGCCTGTGCAAAGGAACAGCACGTTAAAGACGCGGTCAGGACCACTGGTATCAGGCATGAGCGGAGCCTTTCGTCGGTTCGTATGTCGGGAAGTCGCAGCAGTGGGACAACGCCGCCATCGCCGGGTTGCACACCTCGGGATGGCCCTGGCAGCAATCGCGCATGAGAAATTCGATCAGGTTGGAAAGCGCAGGTAGCGCAGCGCTGTAGATGATCGAACGGCCTTCGCGGCGGGACTGAGCTAGTCCGGCCTGTTCTAGCTGGCTCAAATGGAAGGACATGCGCGAGGAGGATGCGCCATCCATCGCGTCGCCAATCGCTCCTGCCGACAGCCCCTGCGGCCCCGCCGTCACCAGCAGGCGCACTATTCTCAGCCGGGTTTCTTGCGAAAGCGCAGCAAAGGCACTGAGAGCTTGCTTTTCGTCCATGTCGATCCAATATCTCAAGAGGTGTTGAGATGATATATAACACCATGGATGGCGAAGCCAAGTCCGTAGTGATGATTTTCTTTGCCCTTGTGGCGGGGGATCGACGCCCGTTCCGCTTTCCTATGCCGCCGTGGGCGGACCTTCGGCGGGACGAGGTAGGGCGGAACTGACGAGGCTGGAAGGCCTCGACTTGATGGAGCGTGCGGAGATTGACGATTGAATTGCGCCATCTCCGTTATGCGATCGCCGCGGCCGAGCACGGCAGCTTCCGAAAAGCTGCGAAAGCATTGGGCATTCACGAGTCCGCGGTCAGTCGGCGGATCCGTGATATCGAAGATCAGATGGGGGCTGCGCTATTCATTCGGAGTCCAAGCGGCGTCACGCTGACCTATGCGGGACAGCGCTTTGTGAGCCGAGCAAAAAAGGCCGTCAGCCAGGTTGGCTATGCGATCAAGGATGTGAGCGTGGTCGGACGCGGGGACGAAGGGGTTGTCCGCATCGGCATTTTCTCGTCTTTGGCCTCCGGCTTCCTCGCCGAGCTACTTCACGCATATCGTGCTGTTCATCCTCGCGTTCGCCTCGACGTGATCGAAGGCGGACCTGCGGAACAAATCCCCGCCATTCAACAGCACCGCATTGACGTTGCTTTTCTGACAGGGCAGCCGATCGCTGCTGGTTGTGAGATGGCGCAGCTATGGACAGAGAGGGTGTTTGTCGCACTGCCCAAGTGGCATTCGCTTGCAGTTCGGAAAGAGATTTCCTGGCATGATCTGCGTGAGCATCGCTTTATTGTCAGCGAAGTAGAGCCAGGCCGAGAGATATACGACTATCTCGTCAAGCACCTTGCCGATCTTGGACACCATCCGCTTGTCGAGCGCCATTCGGTCTATAGAGACACGCTCATGCAGCTTGTAGCCATCGGCCGGGGACTGACTGTCACTAGCGAGGCCACGGTAGCCACGGGGTTTCCCGGCGTCGTCTATCGGCAGCTTGCCGGTGAAGTGCTGCCGTTCTGCGCGATCTGGTCCCCGGGAAACGACAACCCTGCCTTTCGGCGCCTCCTGAGTTTGGCCAACAGCATGTCCGTCACGACAGAGTAGCCGAGCGATCACAAAGCCGAAGCCGGACCCTTTGACGGCGCACGAGAGGTTCCTGAAGACGTCCGCCTCAGCTTTGCAAAACCCCGATCCGTAGAGATGAAACGCTCCAGCATGGGAACGATCAGTTTGATCGGGTCGTTCGTGGGTTGTCCGGTCTCCTGAGCAAGTGCTTTGGCATAAGCGACGAGATCGCGGTGCAACGCGGCCGGCATCTCGATTGTGGCCTTGACGGGCTTGTCGTCAGGGATGGGACCGAGCTTGAGCTTGGTCATCTTGGGGCTCCATAAGGTTCCAGGACAAGATCGCGAGTGACGATCACGCGAGCAGGGAAGCCCGGTCGGATCGTCAGCGTGGGTGCGACCTGCAACTGGCGCTGGATGATCTGCTGGCCGGCCTGATTGATGGTGTCTTGAGAGCCGCTACGGATTGCGCGGATTAGCCGGTCCTCGTCGCTCATCGCCAGCTCGGTGCCAACCGCGAGCAGCGTGGCGAGACCCGCGGCTTTCGCCAGATCCCACCAGTGATAGTCGACTTGGTCCTCAAGACCGGCGTAGCCTTGGGTGTCGGCGCCCGGCTGGCGCTCGAGAACGATGGAACGGCCGTTGGGGAAGATCAGCCGGTTCCAGACGAGCAGAACGCGGCGTTGGCCGAAGGTGACGCCGGCAGCATACTCGCCGATGATCCGTGTGCCCTGCGGAATGAGCAGGAGGCTGCCGGTCGGGCTGTCATAGACATGCTGCGTCACCTGGGCGGTGATCTGGCCGGGCAAGTCGGAACGGATGCCGGTGATGAGCGCCGCTGGAATGACGGAGCCTGCCTGAACGACATAGGGTGATGCAGGGGCCATGACGCGATCAGGAGAGACGGTGCGCCGATCAATAGCGGCATTCAGAAATGCGAGATGGCGGTCCTGCGCGCTGGTGCCCGTCATGCCGGGAAGCGGACTGCCGGGCGTTGGTTGGAACGGAGGTCGAGTGCCGGCCGCGGATCGTGTCTGAAAGAACACCTGACTGGTGCGGGCGGCTTCCATCTCGGTAAGGCGGCGCTGTTCCTCCGGATCGGCCTGCGGGACAGGCATCGTCTGAGCCGGAACCGGGCGGCCTTCCTCGCGGGCGCGCACGATGGGCCGCCCGAGGTCGCCCGGCAGTGGCGGGCCGAGTTGGGGCACGCGGCTGTAGTCGATCGGGAGCCCCTGCAAACCATCGGCCGTCGTTCGCCGCTCCGTCGAGAACAACTCCTCCTGCGTCGTCTGCCGGTTGGCGGTCTGAAGCGCGTAGATCAGCGCGCCGCCGATGCCGATGCCGGCGACGAGGCCGAGCCCGGCCAGCACCTTGCGCGAGACGCGCGTGACGCGGGGCGTCTCTCCGCGCAGCCGCATCGGCGCCACCGTATCCGGCGTCGGTTCGGCCGCTGCCACGCCTTCTCCTTTTCGGGGCTCGTTCTCGCTCATGATGTCGGCCTCCCGTCAGTCCGTTCGATCCGCACGCGCTGCTGGGACTTTTCGCCTCCGAGCCGCAGTTCGGCGGCAGCGAACAGGCGATCGACGATCAGAATGTTCTGGTGGATGCGGCTGTTGACGATTTCCGGCTCGCCGCCAGGACCGATGACGAACAGCGGCGGCATTTCGCCTTGCACGATGCCGCGCGGGAACTCGATGTAAACGCGGCGTCCGTCGTCATAGACCGACACGGGCCGCCAGGGCGCGTTGTCGCCGCTAAGTCGATAGCGGTAGTTGCGGGCTGCGACGGCCGGGATGACGGGAGCTGCCGGAACCGCCTGCCGGTGTGAGGCCGGCGGCTGCGGGTAGGCCCAGGCGACGGCGGGCATGTAAGGGTTCTCGCCCGCGCGTAGCTCGATCATGTAGGTGCGGCGGTCGGTCGTAACGACAAGGTTCGTGGTGATCCCCGGCCGCGTCGGCTTTACGAGCACATGCACACGACGGGTGACGCCCGAACCGCTCTCAGTATCACCTATGATCCAGCGTGTTGTGTCGCCGGCGGCGATGGGGCCGGCGCCGGTCAGGCTCTCACCGGGCTCCAAGGAGATATTGGTAATCTGACCGGGCGCTGCATAGACCTGATAGAGCGCTCCTTCGCTCCAAGGAAATATCTGAATCGCGTTGTAGTAGCCTTCGCGTCTCGGCTCGACGCGAGCTGCCGCATTGGCATTCTGGACGCGCGCGGTTGGCGAGCCGGCGGGCGTCCCGCCTCGGCTCGGTGTCCAGGCGGGCGGCATGTGGACCGGACGGGGCCGTTCGTCGGTGATGACGGCTGGCACGGCCGGCAACGGGGGCACGTCGGCGTCGTAGGTGATCTGCGGAGGCCGTGGAGCCGTGGCGCACCCGGCAAGCAAGGTCGCCGATAGGAGTGCGGCCGCGAACGCGGATTTGCTGAAAGCCGGGTTTCCGGCTTTACGGATTGTCGGTCGATTCATTGACCCAGCTCCCTCGACCAGTTGATTGCATTCACGAACACGCCCAAGGGATTTCGTCGCAGCCGTTCGGCGTCGCGTGGTGGCTGGACGGCGACGGTGAGGATGGCGGTCCAGCGCTCGGTTCGGGCAAGCTGGCTGTTCTCATAGTGGCGCTCGGCCCACGCGACGCGGAAGCTGTCCGGCGACGCCCGGATGACGCTCGATACTTCGATGGAGACCTGCTGCCGACCGACGCGGGTGAACGGGTCGTTGGCGCGCGCATAGTCGTTGAGGGCGAGTGCGCCGCGATCGGTCGTGAAGTCGTATGCCCTGAGCCAGTTCTGACGCACCACGATGGGATCGGCGGGCAAGCCGCGCACCTGCTCGATGAATCTTGCCAGATGCCATGCGATCTGCGGGTCCGTCGGACGATAATCGGCGACGGCCGGCTCGACAGCGCGAGCCTCGCCGCGCTGGTCGACCTCGACCACCCAGGGCACGACGGTCCCGCGTGCGGATTGCCAGACGAGCGCGACTGCGAAACCAGCCGACAGGATCAGGCAGCCGAAGGCCATATAGCGCCAGTTACGGGCTTGCACGCGGGCGGAGCCGATCCGTTCGTCCCAGACCTGCGCGGCCTTCTGGTATGGGGTCTCGGGTTCGGGCGTCTTGCCATAGTGGGTGGCTGGGCGTTTGAACAAGTTCATTTTCGATCACCGTCTGAAAGGCTGATGGAGGAGCCGGAGCCGCCGCTGTCGCCGGAGCGCACGGCATGAGCGGTTGCCATGACTCCGTGGCTCATGGCCTGGCTGCGCCGCATCCGTTGCGCCCAGGCAGGTTGGCCATCGGGAGAGGGCGAAGACGCTGCGCTCCCGCCGCCGACCGTGCCCATCGAAGATGAGCCGCCCGTCGCGGCGGCCGCGGCCTGGCCGCCGCGCTGATAGCTTGCAGAGATGCCTTGGGCAGCTTTTCTGAGCGGGGAGATCGCAGCGGCTCCGCCGGCGCGTGCTACACCGCCAAGGCCAGCGGCAACACCGGCCGCGCCGGATTGACCCGCTGAAGCCAGTCCGTAGGCAGTCGATGCACCACCGGCGACGGCCGCGCCACCACGGATGGCTGCCGCGCCACCGCGAGCGGTAAGCATGGCGCTGCCACCGGCGGCGACGGCCGCGCCGCCTACGGCAAGGCCGGTTCCCACGGCGGCACCCGCGCCGAGCTGCGGCCCGCCGGACACGATGCCGTTGGCAATGCCGGGACCGAAGATTCCGAGACCGAGAAGGGAGAGCGCGGCGAGCACGATCGCCATAGCGTCGTCGACAGTTGGCTGCTGCCCGCCGAATCCCTGCGTGAACTCACCGAACAAAGTGCTGCCGATGCCGATAATCACGGCCAACACGAGCACTTTGATGCCAGAGGAAACGACATTGCCAAGCACACGTTCGGCCATGAATGCCGAGTGGCCGAAGAGACCGAAGGGGATGAGCACGAAGCCTGCGAGTGTCGTCAGCTTGAATTCGATCAGCGTGACAAAGAGCTGCACGGCCAAAATGAAGAACGCCATGAGCACCAGTGCCCAGGCTAGAAGCAGGCAGGCGATCTGGATGAAGTTCTCGAAGAACGACCAGTAGCCCATCAGGCCGGAGATGGATTCCAGCAACGGTCTGCCGGCATCAAGGCCAGTCTGTGCGACCCGACCGGGACGCATGAGGTCGGCGGTCGAGAAGCCGGTGCCCGACGCTTGCAGACCGAGGCCCGCGAAGCTCTCGAACACGATGCGGGCGAGGCTGTTCCAGTTGCTTATGAGGTAAGCGAAGATGCCGATGAAGAGCGTCTTCTTGACCAACCTCGCGATAATGTCCTCGTCGGTGCCCCACGCCCAGAACAGGGCGGCGAGCGTCACGTCTATGACGATGAGGACCGTGGCGATGAATGCCACCTCGCCGCCGAGCAAGCCGAAGCCGCTGTCGATGTAAGAGGTGAAAACCTGAAGGAAACGGTCGATGACCCCGGTGCCGCCCATTCTTCACAGTCCTTCGCTCTGCCCGAGGAAACGGCGGCGGTTCTCGGCCCAAATAGAGAGGCAGTTGGCGTCGCGGATCGCAGCTTCGCCCATCTCCTGACAGCGCAGAAGCGCGTCTCGCAGCGGGTCGATGCGGGGCGTTTCAGGGCTGATCGAGGGGGATGGACGGGATGTCGCCGTCGGCTCGCTGTTGCGCGCCATGTGGATCGCCGACGCCGTCATCGCGATGGCGACGAACACGACGGCCAGGAGCCGGGCGAGCATCTTCCCATCCATCATTATCAATTGCCGCCGGGGAACATCTGGGCGTTGCCGGGCTGGTAGCCGGTGCCCGGCGTGAGGAAGCGCCGGCGCTGCTCGCGACCTTGTTCGGCGGCGGTCGCCTGCTCGGCGGCGCCGAGGGCCTGCGCTCGGCCGTTGGCAGCGATTAGAGCCGTGAGGTCGGCGAGTTGCTGGGCCTGCAAGGCCAAAAGCTGATTGCCGGCCTGCGTCGCCTGCAAGGCGCCGGTCGCGCCCTGGCTCTGACCGACCAGCGCGGACATTTCCGCCCGCTGCCCGTCGATGTTGCCGACGACGCCGGCTTGCACACGCATGGCATCCTGAAGTCCGGCCACGGTGTTCTGCCAGCGCTCGCGCGCTTGGCCGATGAGTTGCTGGTCGGAGAGCGACAGGTTGATGTTGCCATATTGGCCTTGGAACGCTTGGTCGATCTGCTGCACGTCGAATGCGATACGCTGCGCCTGCCCAAGAAGCTGCTGGGTGCGCTGGACGGACTGCTGAAGCCGCTGCAGCGAGGAATATGGCAGGCTCGCGAGGTTGCGGGCCTGATTCATGAGCATCTGCGCTTCGTTCTGGAGGCTCGTGATCTGGTTGTTGATCTGCTCCAGCGAGCGTGCTGCCGACAAGACGTTCTCGATGTAGTTCCTCGGATCGAAAACGATCCACTGCGCGACCGCTGGTCGGATGAACACCGGCGAGAAGGCCACGGGAGCGGAGAGAATGGACGCGGCAAGCAACGCCGCGTGAGTGCGACGGATCATCATAAATCGGTCTCCAGGTTGGTGAGGTTGGGGATGAGATCAGCCGCCCAGGCGGCATCCCGAGCGCGCAGCCATGCGTCGAGGAAGCCTTCGCGGCCGTGTTCGGCCAGGAGCCGTTCGATCAGCGCGTGGTCGGATTTCGCAGAGGCGGCGCACAGCGCGAGCGCGACTTCGCTCAAGCCCAGCTCGAATAGGCGATTGCCGCGCCGCGACTGGCAGTAGTAGTCCCTTTTGGGAGTTGCACGGGCGAGGATCTCGATTTGCCTGTCATTGAGACCGAAGCGGCGATAGATGGCTGTGATCTGGGGCTCGATCGCCCGCTCGTTCGGTAGGAGGATGCGGGTCAAGCAGCTCTCGATGATCGCCGGTGCAATCGCCGAGCTATCAATGTCCGAAAGGGACTGCGTGGCGAAGACGACGGAGGCGTTCTTCTTGCGAAGCGTTTTCAACCACTCGCGCAATTGGTCGGCGAAGCCTTCGTCATCGAGCGCGAGCCATCCTTCGTCGATGACGAGCAGCGTCGGCCGCCCATCCATCCGATCGCCAATGCGATGGAAGAGATAGCTGAGCACGGCCGGAGCGGCGTCGGTGCCGATCAGGCCCTCGGTCTCAAACGCCTGCATGGATGCACCGCCGAGATATTCGGTCTCGGCGTCGAGCAGCCGGCCATGCGCTCCGCCGATGCAATAGGGCCGTAGCGCCTGTTTGAGATCGGTTGATTGGAGCAGCACGGCCAAGCCGGTGATGGTACGTTCCTCGACCGGCGCGGATGCGAGCGAGGTCAGCGCCGACCACAAATGCTCCTTCACCTCTGGCGTGATCGCCACGCCCTCGCGCATGAGGATGGCGACGATCCAGTCGGCAGCCCAAGCGCGTTCGGGGACATCATGTATGCGGGCGAGCGGCTGAAGGGATACGGAGGTTTCCGATCCGTCGGTCAGTCCGCCGCCGAGATCGTGCCAATCGCCGCCCATCGCGAGCGCGGCGGCTCGGATGCTGCCACCGAAGTCGAAGGCGAACACCTGACTCCGGACATAGCGCCGGAATTGCAGTGCGATCAGCGCCAGCAACACCGACTTGCCGGCGCCGGTCGGCCCGACGACGAGGGTGTGTCCTACGTCGCCAACGTGCAAAGAGAACCGGAACGGGGTCGAGCCTTCAGTTCGACCAAAGAGCAAGGGGGGTGCATCGAAATGCTCGTCCCGTTCCGGACCTGCCCACACCGCCGAGAGCGGAATCATGTGGGCGAGGTTCAATGTGCTGATGGGAGGTTGGCGGACGTTCGCGTAAACGTGTCCCGGCAACGAACCGAGCCAAGCGTCGGCGGCGTTGACAGTCTCCGCCATTGCCGTGAAGTCGCGGCCTTGGATGATCTTCTCTGCCAGCCTCAGCTTCTCGTCGGCGATGCGGGGATCAACGTCCCAGACCGCCACGGTCGCCGTCACATAGGCCATGCCAGCGTAGTCGGCGCCCAATTCTTGAAGCGCGAGATCCGCATCGACTGCCTTGTTCGCCGCATCGGTGTCAACGAGCGTCGACGACTCGTTTGTCATCACCTCTTTGACAATCGCCGCGATGCTCTTGCGCTTCGCGAACCACTGGCGGCGTATCTTCGTGAGCAGCCGCACCGCATCGGTCTTGTCGAGCATGACCGCCCGCGTCGACCAGCGATACGGGATGGAAAGCCGGTTCAGCTCGTCAAGAATTCCGGGCGTCGTCACGCTCGGAAAGCCGACGATGGAGAGGATACGCAGATGCGCGTTGCCAAGCCTCGGCTCCAGCCCGCCGGTGAACGGCTGGTCGGCGAGCAGCGCGTCGAGATAGATCGGCGTCTCGGGGACGCGAACGCGATGGCGCTTCATGGAAACCGTCGCGTGCAGGAAGGTCAACGTCTCCGCGTCATCGAGCCAGTGGCATCGTGGCATGAAGCCTTCGATGAGCTGGAGCACGCGGTCGGTGCGATCGACGAAGCCGCGCAGGATTTCCCACGGATCGACACCGGCGCGCTCCCGCCCTTCATAGAGCCAGGTCTCGGCGCGCGCCGCTTCTTCGGCTGGCGGCAGATAGAGAAACGTGAGGAAGTAACTCGACTCGAAGTGCGCTCCGGCTTCCTCGAAGTCGGCCTTCCGTTCGGCGTCAACCAGCGCGGAGGCAGCTTCGGGAAATCGGCTCGTGGCATAGTTCCCAGCCGAATGGCGCTGCGCCTCCACGAAGATCGCCCAGCCCGATCCGAGGCGACGGAAGGCGTTGTTGAGGCGACCGGCGACGGCGACCAGTTCGGCCGGAACGGCGGAGTCCAGGTCCGGGCCGCGAAATTGTGCCGTGCGCTGGAAGCTGCCGTCCTTGTTGAGCACGACGCCTTCCCCGACAAGAGCGGCCCAGGGAAGGAAGTCGGAGAGCCGGGTTGCGGTGCGGCGATATTCGGCGAGGTTCATCATGGCGGCGCCTCACACGTTCAAGTGGCCGGGAATACGCAGATGCCGGCGCACCACGTCGACGAACAGCGGATCGCGTTTCGCCGCCCACACCGCCGCGAAGTGACCGATCGCCCAAAGCACCAGGCCGACCAGCCAGAGACGCAGGCCGAGGCCGAGCGCGGCTGCGAGCGTGCCGTTGAGGATCGCGACCGAACGCGGAGCGCCGCCAAGAAGGATCGGCTCAGTCAGGGCGCGATGAACCGGCGCGGTGAATCCGGGGACTGCTTCGTCCATCACACCAATGCCCCGCCGCCGAAGGAGAAGAAGCTGAGGAAAAAGCTCGAAGCCGCGAAAGCGATGGAGAGGCCGAACACGATCTGCACCAGCCGGCGAAAGCCGCCGCTCGTGTCGCCGAATGCCAAGGTGAGGCCGGTGACGATGATGATGATGACGGCGATGATCTTGGCGACCGGCCCTTCGATGCTTGTGAGAATCTGCTGAAGGGGTTGCTCCCACGGCATAGACGAGCCTGCCGCCTGGGCGGCAGGCGTCAGCATGATGCTGGTACAGACAGCGAGGGCGGTGGTCGTGATATGGCGGCGGATACAAATGGCATGGCGGATCATGATGGGGCTCCGGACGTGTCGACGCTGAGGGTGGTGATGGCGTAGTCGCCGGACGGGCCGAAGCCGGCGACGTGCGCCAGTTCGGCAAGGCGTCGCTCGGACCCGCGGCCCGACAACACGGCGATGAGGTCGATGGTCTCCGCGATCAGAGCGCGGGGGACCGTGACGACAGCTTCCTGAATGAGTTGTTCGAGACGGCGGAGCGCGCCGACCGCCGTGCCGGCGTGAATGGTGCCGACACCTCCGGGATGCCCGGTCCCCCACGCTTTGAGCAGGTCAAGAGCTTCCGCGCCGCGCACCTCACCGATCGGAATGCGGTCGGGTCGAAGCCGCAGCGAGGACCGCACGAGATCGGAGAGCGAAGCGATGCCGTCTTTGGTTCGCAGCGCGACGAGATTGGGGGCGGCGCATTGCAGCTCGCGCGTGTCTTCAATCAGCACCACGCGATCGGCGGTCTTTGCGACCTCTGCCAAAAGCGCATTGGTGAGCGTCGTCTTGCCGGTGGACGTGCCGCCGGCGACCAGAATGTTCTTGCGGGTCGCGACGGCCTCTCGCAATGCGTCGGCCTGACCGGCGTTCATGATACCGGCAGCGACGTAATCGGCGAGTGTGAACACGGCGACCGCTGGCTTGCGGATGGCGAATACCGGCCCCGTCGCCACCGGCGGAAGTAGCCCCTCGAACCGCTCGCCGGTCTCGGGCAGCTCGGCGGAGACGCGCGGCGAGCCGGGATGAACCTCGACGCCGACATGATGGGCGACGAGCCGGATGATGCGCTCTCCGTCCTGGGGCGCGAGCCGCTCGCCGGTATCGGAGAGCCCTTCGGAAAGACGGTCGATCCAGAGCCGCCCATCGGGATTGAGCATCACCTCGACGATCCCGGCGTCTTCCAAGAACCGGGCGATGGCGGGGCCGAGCGCTGTCCGCAACATGCGGGCGCCTCTTGTTGTCGCCTCGGATTGCCGGTGAGAAGCCGCCATCTCGTCCCCTTCCTTTCTGGGACCGTCAGAACGGCCCTGGATCGGGGACGATTAGAGAAGGCAGGAAACTGGCGACCGCAACAAGATCGAGGTCGTAGTAGTGCTGTAGCGTAGAAAGACAGGGAAACGGCGGAGCAGCCACGACATTGAAGTGGCAAGTCGGAGGCTATTCCGCGTCCGAATCAGGTTGAACGTCTTCGGCGATTTCCTGGCGAAGTTTCGGACCAGCGGCGAGCCGGCGGCCGAGCGCCGCAACGAAAGCATCGTAGCGCTGTCCGGCTTGCGCGCGTGCTGCAGCCTGCGCCGGTTCGGGCAACGGTGGATTGGTGGTCAGCCAGAAGCGAACGAAGACTGCAAGCGTCTCGACCGAGATGCCGAGATCACGTTCCGCCCGGCTCATACGCCGGTCGAGTTGGTCGAGCCGCTTGGTGACGGCTGCTTCCTGCCGCTCGGCCGCGTCGGGAGAGAGAAAGGAAGCAATAGCCGCCTCGGCGATCAGCGAACGGGACTGGTTGCGCCGTGCAGCGTGGTCCGCGAGCGCCTTCATCACGGGCGGATCGAGATAGACGGATAGGCGGTCCTTCTTGGGTGGCCTCGCCATCGCGCCTCACAGTATTCCGTCGCCAGGATCGAGACGTGCCTGACGAGCGACCTGCTGCATAGCGCGGGTCAGTCCACGCGCTCGAACATTGTCGTCATCAACGTCCAGATCGGCGCCGAACTCGTCCTCGATGAGCGGCTTCTTCTCAACCGCCTTCTTGCTGCTGAGTTCGGGCTGGCGACGCTTCTCCGATTCCGTGGGGTCGTCGTCGTCTTCCGCGATCGGGTTGGATAGCTCGCTTTGGTCGGTCTTGGGACGCGAGGGGAGCGGCAGCGCGCTCCAGTCGTCAGGATTGACTGCATTAACGTGCTCCAGAACCGGCGGCGCCAGGATGCGTTCGGTGAAGCGGACATCCTCGAAGTAGCGGGCTTTCTTCGCCCGGATCGGATGCACACCCGCCACCATGACAATCTCATCGGCCGGCGCGAGCTGCATGACCTCTCCGGGGGTGAGCAGCGGCCGCGGCGTCTCGGATCGTGAAATCATCAAATGCCCTAGCCACGGCGCGAGCCGGTGGCCGGCATAGTTCTTCATGGCGCGCATTTCGGTCGCTGTGCCGAGGGCGTCGCTGACCCTCTTGGCCGTCCTTTCGTCGTTGGTGGCAAAGGAGACCCTGACGTGGCAGTTATCGAGGATCGAATTGTTCGCGCCGTAAGCCTTTTCGATCTGGTTGAGCGATTGCGCTATCAGGAAGCTCTTGAGCCCGTAACCCGCCATGAAGGCCAATGCGCTCTCGAAGAAATCGAGCCTCCCCAACGCAGGAAATTCGTCGAGCATGAGAAGGAGCCGATGCCTGTCGGCCTTCGCGTGCAGGTCTTCGGTCAGCCGGCGACCGATCTGATTGAGGATCAGGCGGATCAGTGGCTTGGTGCGGTTTATGTCCGAGGGAGGCACGACGAGATAGAGCGTGGTTGGTTTCGGGCTGCTCACAATGTCGGTGATGCGCCAGTCGCAACGCGCCGTGACCTTCGCCACGACCGGATCGCGATAGAGACCGAGAAAGCTCATCGCTGTGGAGAGCACGCCGGAGCGCTCGTTGTCCGACTTATTCAACAGCTCTCTCGCGGCCGAGGCCACGACCGGATGCGGTCCAGCTTCGCCCTGGTGTGCGGTTTTCATCATCGCGGCCAACGTCGCCTCGATGGTGCGCGCCGGATCGGACAGGAAGCTGGCGACGCCAGCCAGGGTCTTGTCCTTCTCGGCATAGAGAACGTGAAGGATGGCGCCGACCAAAAGCGCGTGGCTCGTCTTCTCCCAATGGTTCCGGCGTTCTAAAGAACCTTCGGGATCGACCAGAATGTCCGCGATGTTCTGAACGTCCCGGACTTCCCATTCGCCGCGCCGGACTTCCAGCAGCGGGTTGTAGGCTGATGACAGCGCGTTGGTCGGATCGAACAGCAGCACGCGGCCATGCTTCGCCCGAAAGCCGGCGGTGAGCTGCCAGTTCTCGCCTTTAATATCGTGGACGATCGCCGAGCCCGGCCAGGTCAGGAGCGAGGGAATGACGAGGCCCACGCCTTTGCCCGATCTTGTCGGGGCAAAGCACAGGACATGCTCCGGGCCGTCATGCCGCAGATAGTCACGGCCGAGCTTGCCGAGCACGATGCCATCCGGGCTGAGGAGTCCAGCCGCCTTCACTTCGTCGGACTTCGCCCAGCGGGCCGAGCCGTATGTCTCGATATTGCCGGCTTCGCGGGCGCGCAACACGGACATGAAGATCGCGACGGCGATGGAGACGAAACCGCCGGAGGCGGCGATAACCGCGCCTTCATAGAAGATCGACGGCGCATAGGCGTCGTAGAAATACCACCACCAGAAGAAAGCCGGCGGATGGTAGATCGGCCAGCCGGTCAACTCGAACCACGGATTACCAAGCTGCGATTGGAAGCCGAGCCGCCATGCTGTCCACTGTGTTGCTCCCCAAACCGTCATCAGAACGATCAGTGAAACTATCGCGATCTGGCCCCATAGGATTTTCGTTCCGGACATGGTGGCGGTCCTTCCCTCTGAGTCGTTACTGTCAGCGGCCCAAGCCTCGCTGTCGCCCGAAGGTCCAGTCGACGCCGCCATCACTGCGCGCGACGCCGGAGACGTGGCGGCCGATCTGTTTTTCGAGAGAGGGCGACCAGGGCACGAGCTGAAAGCCAAGGCCGTCGTCGATCATGGCGAAGCGGCCAGACGCCAACGCGAATCGCTGACGGTAGGTGCCGGTGACATATTCTCCGCTGCCCGACGCATTAAAGCTGCGTCCGGTCTCTGCGGCGAGCTTTTCACCAACCGCATCCAGCTCGCGGCGGCGCAAGGTTTCGAGCAGCCTGCGCGCGAAGACGACACGGCGGCCCTGCCGCTCGGCGAGGCCATGTTCGGCAAGATGATCGGCACGCCGATCCATCGCCGCGCGCGCCTCCGCGCCGAAGCCGCCGCCGCCCATTGCGACGGGCTCGCGTGCGACCGCCTGCCGGTCGAGCCAAGTGGCACCGTTTGAGCTGATCTGGCGTTCGATTGGAAGGTCCGATCGGACGGCCAGCGCGACCCTCCGCTGCCCCTTGGCGTCATCGAATTTGCGAAGTTCGACGATGGAGCCGGGCGTGCTGTCGCCGGCCGCGTCGAGGTCGGGCAGCTTGACGTGATGGGTGCGGCCATCCACGCCGTCGATGACGGCATAGGCCGTGCCTTTCAGCTCGTCGTCCAGGCCACGCGCGACAAGACGGCCGATCAACGGTTCATCCAGGCTTTCACCAGCCAGCACGAAGTTCGATGCTCCGCGCTCAATGCCGCGTTCGGTCAGACCGCGATGAATCCGCTTGATGATGTCGCCGCGCTCGCCGAGTTCCCTCAGCGTGGGTTCCGCCTTCTCGAAGATCACCCATTGGCCGTTGCCGATCTGTCCGGCGAGACCAAGCGATTCCAGTTTTCGCAGACGGCCGACCTTGAGCGCATGAAATTCGTCCGGCTGCCCGTCCGAACGAGGCGCCATGTCGATGATCCCGCCGCGATGGCCGTCGCGCATGAGTTGGCGGTCGAGATTGGTCCAGCGCTCGGCCTCGATCTGCCGCTCCAGGGTTCGTCGAATGTCGTGATCGGTGCGCGGCCCGAGTTCCTGCGTGATGAGGTTGCGCGCCCGGTCGCGCATCCCCTCCTTGATGTAGTCCCGCGCAATCACGAGATCGGTTCCGTCATCGCGCACGCCACGAACGATCAGGTGGACATGGGGATGCTCGGTGTTCCAGTGGTTCACGGCGACCCAATCCAGTTCCGTGCCGAGATCCTTTTCCATCTGGGCCGCGAGGTCGCGGGTGAAGGATTTGAGGTCAGCCATCTCAAGGGTGTCATCGGGAGAGACGATGAACCGGAAATGATGGCGGTCGTCCTCGCAGCGCTCGGCAAAGGCGTTCGCGTCGGCTTCGTCGGTGCCGGGACCGAATAGACGCGCCTTCTCTCCGTCGCGCGTCACGCCCTCGCGGCGCAGATACCCGAGATGTGTGGACAGTGTTGCGCCGCGGGCATTCATTCGCACAACGCGCGCCTTGACGACAGCGCCGCGCGAGCGAGAGGTCAGGAGGCGGTTGGCCTGAACCGCCGCGCGCTGGCCTTGGCCAAAGCGCGAGCGGTTTCCGGGGCCGATCCGGCCGCCGGAGGAGACCGAGCCGCCGGCCTTTCGGGCGGCGGCGAGAGCCTGCGCGACGAACGGACGGGCGCGCTGCGCCTTCGTCGAGCGGATGCGGCCGGAACGGATATGGAAGTCGCGCTCGTTGCTCATGGCCGCAGCGCCGCACATCGCGCTAACGCGCGGTGGGTGTTAGAGAAGTGCCGAGATCGCAGGCTGCGCCTCACAGGCGCACCTCGCGAAATCGGGTCGTAAGTCATTGAAACACAACCGCCCGCCCGAGCCGCACATCGCGGCCTTTTATCCTGCCATCGTGCGGTCGTGGTTGCGGTGTCCTGCCTCAGCGCACTCCATGCCACGCTGCGGTGCGCTATGCTGCGAAAAGCCGAAAGCGTCGTCATGGCGAACGCTCCGTGCCGGAACGCTCGACAAACAGGCTGCCGGACAATGACGCGGTGGCGCCATCAGCGCGCGTTGGGGGCGTCAATCTATCGTCGCTCGACTGACCGCCAATTTGCACAGAACCGGCAGCATGGGAGCTGGCTGCGCGCGTGACAAAGAGCGGCGCATCCCGCCAGTCTGCTGGTGTTGGTAGTGCCTCACGGCGGGGATCGCTGCGGAGAACGGGCGCGAGCGCAGCGACGTAGGCGCGCGTTTCGGCAGGCAATGCACGGCCCGTCGTGCGGTATTCGTCGTAGCGACCAGGCCCCGCATTGTAAGCTGCAAGCATAGCGCCGATGTTGCCGTAGAGGTCCAGCATCTCGCGCAGGTAGGCGGTGCCCGCGAGGATGTTGTCGCGTGCGTTGAAAAGGTTGCTCCCGAAGCGATGGCGCACGCGCAGTTCGGCCCATGTAGCGGGCATCGCTTGCATCAAGCCCATCGCGCCGGCCGACGAAATCGCGCGCACGTCGCCCGCGCTCTCGGCGTGCATGACGGCTCGAATCCAATGTTCGGGGATGCCGAAGCGTCGCGATGCCTCGGCGATATGCGCGGCATGAGGATCGGCAACCACCGAGCGTTCGACCGCTTCCGGCTGAGCCAGTGCGAGCGCAGGCCATGCGAATACCGAGAGCACGCCGGCGAGCGTGAGAACAGCGTATCGGGAGGCGGACCTGTCACCGCGACGGCGCCAGCCTGCCAGCGTGCTCGCTTCGGTCAAGGGTGCGCGCGAAGCGCCGGCCGATGGCCGCCCTTGACCTCCGCTGCGCGCGCCGGCCGGCGGATCGCCGAGCGGGACGGAGGGATGAGACGGCCTTTCCGCGAACAGAGGGATGAGGCCGTTGAACACGATGTTGATGGGATAACGCATGATCCTCAGTCCCGTTCGCTGCGCTTCGGCGGCCGGTTCCAGTGCAGCGACCATGCAGTCTTGTCGTCGTCGGACTGGAACAGGTTGGCGCGAACCGGCTGCGTGAAGGTGGGGTCGTCAAGCTGGAAGGAAACGTAGTCTCCGGCCTTCTCGCCGGTGCGCTTCCAGCCTGCGCCCACCTCCGGGCCGCCTGCTTCGCCGAGATGGATGCGATAATCCGGTGCGTTCTCCGCGTCAGTGTTCTCGGCCGGAACAAGCACGAGTTCGGCATCGAGTGTCAGTGTGCGGATGCGGCCGGAATAGCCGGTCTTGGTCTTCTGGAATGCGCCGATCTGCGACATGCGTGGTCTCCTGTGGTTGCGGTGGATGAAAGGTCTCAGTGCGTCGGCGCGCGCCATTCGTAGCGGTCGTCGCCTTCTTCGTCGGTCCAGAGCGGGAGCGCCCGGCCGATGACGGAGCTTGCTGGGATCGGCCCGAAGTAGCGTCCGTCGAGGCTGTCGCGGACTTCCCAATTCATGAGGAAAAGTTCACCGTTCGCGATCACGCGGCAGCCCTGCCAAACGGGCAGGTCGCGGCCTAGGCTGTCGCGTTCCAATGCCTCGCCCATCTCGATCCCATCGACGATAACGGTGCGCCCGACGCGGCAAACCTCTTGCCCTGGCAAGCCGAGGACACGCTTCAGGAGCGGCACACCACGGCCGACATAGCCGCGCTCCCGCATGAAGCGCGAAAGCGGCTCGGG
>Ga0209930_1001742_pt1 | contig 31054 bp, 40 predicted proteins | sample ThiBiot_500_biof_2_FD_183948 | JGI IMG/M metagenome (GOLD analysis project Ga0209930, IMG submission 183948) | Wastewater bioreactor microbial communities from Cape Town, South Africa - Thiocy_cont_500_biof (SPAdes) | ecosystem: Engineered > Bioreactor > Thiocyanate-remediating >... | reverse complement strand
GCCTCGCGGGGGATGCCCTTGTGGTCGAATTGATGCAGGCGCTTGGGCGCGTGGGACAGCGAAACCTCGCCGAGGTCAACCGCGTCATGACGGACTATTTCCACGCTCGCGACGCGCTGGAGGCCATATCGCGCAAAGATCTGGTAACAAGGCTGCATGACGGCCTCGTCACGGTTCTCGACCTTCGACCAGAGGACGAGTTCGCGCTCGGACATCTTCCGGGCGCGCTCAACATCCCGCTAGCTGAGCTTGAGCGTCGACTGGCCGAGCTTCCCGCGGACAGGGAGGTCATCGCCTATTGCCGCGGTCCTTATTGCGTTCTCTCTTTCGAGGCTGTCGCAGCGCTACGGTCGCGCGGCTACCTCGTTCATCGCCTCGAGGACGGCTATCCCGAATGGAAGGCCGCAGGGCTTCCGGTTGAGGCGGCAGCCTGAACTAAGACCGGATTCAACAGATTCCGAGGAAGGGTCCTGAGCAGCTTCACGCCAGAGGCGACGGCGCCACTAGCGGCCGGGTGACGGGCGCTCGTCCGGGTCCGGCCCCTCATCGTCAGCCACGGTAAAGCTCCGGCATCGATATGACGAAGGGGTTGCACTTTCAATATACATTCTTATATTATTTATATCGTGATATTAAAAAGGAACTCAGAATGACCCCGGTTCGGATTTCAGACAAGCTTGCAGTCGCCGGGCAACCTGCGCCCGAGGCGTTCCGGCAGCTCAAGACCGACGGCTTCACGGCCGTCATCAACAACCGCCCCAATGGTGAAGACGCAATCCAGCCCGGCTCGGCGGCCGAAAAGTGCGCTGCGGACGATGCCGGCCTTGGCTACAGCTTCATTCCCGTTGCTGGCCCGCAAATCACTGAAGCCGACGTGCGCGCCTTTCAGGAGGCGGTCGCCGCTGCGCCTGGGCCGGTGTTCGCCCATTGTGGGAGTGGCACGCGCTCGCTAACGCTCCACGCAATCGGCGAAGTGCTGGACGGGCGCATGAAGTCCGAGGAGATCGGCCCGTTCGGTCAAAGGTTTGCCTTGAACTTGACGATAGCCGAACAATGGCTTGCGCGGCGCGGGCGGCAGCGGGCCGTCGTCAAGGGCTTCTTCGACGCCCGAACGTCCAGCGTTCAATACGTCGTCTCTGATCCCGTTACGTCGAAATGCGCGATCATCGATCCGGTGCTCGATTTCGATGAGAAGTCGGGCAGCACCGCGACGTGGAACGCCGATGCGATCCTGGCCCATGTCGCCGATCAGGGTTTGAGGGTCCAATGGATTCTCGACACTCATCCTCACGCCGACCATTTCTCCGCCGCGCCCTATCTCCAGAGCAAGACCGGCGCCCCGATGGCGATCGGCGAGCATGTGCGCGACGTGCAGCAACTTTGGGCGACGACCTATAACTGGCCGACGCTAGCGAGCGAAGGGCGGTTCTGGGATCACCTGTTCACCGATGGCGAAGTTTTCGAGATCGGCGCACTTGAGGCGCAGGTTCTGTTCTCGCCGGGCCATACGCTTGCTTCGATCACCTATCTGATTGGCGATGCTGTTTTCGTGCATGACACGCTGTTCATGCCGGACAGCGGCACGGCCCGCGCCGACTTTCCGGGCGGGAATGCAAGGCAGCTCTGGCAGAGCATTCAGACCATACTTGAGTTACCGGACGAGACGCGCGTGTTCACCGGCCACGACTACCAACCGGGCGGCCGTCATCCGCGTTGGGAAAGCACGGTGGCCGAGCAGAAGCGCTTGAATACACATATCGTGGACAAGACCGAGGACAGCTTCGTCAACCTGCGCGAGGCGCGCGACCGCACCTTACCGATGCCGAAGCTCATCCTGCCGGCGCTGCAGGTCAATATTCGCGGCGGGCGGCTACCAGCCCCGGAAGACAATGGCCGGAGCTATCTGAAGATCCCGCTCGATGCTCTTTCCGGAACCGTGTGGTGACACGATGACCGGACAGAACGCCAAGGCTGGCAAGGCGGGCATGACTCTCGCCCATATGGAAGCGCGGTCCGTTGAGGTGGCGGCGATCCTGAAAACCCTCGCGCATCCGATGCGATTGATGCTCGCCTGCTCGTTGGTGGAGGCGGAATACTCGGTTGGCGAGCTCGAAGAGAAGCTCGGGATTCATCAGCCGAATCTCTCGCAGCAACTTCATGTCCTGCGAGAATCCGGGATCGTCAAGACACGGCGCGACGGCAAGCAAATCTTCTACCGGCTGACGCAGGAGAAGGCCGCGCGCCTCATCGAGGCGCTCTTCTCGATCTACTGTGCGCCGGAGGGCGCGCCATGACCTTCCCCTATTGGCCCTCACTTCTCGGCGGCATGCTGATCGGACTCTCGGCCACCATGCTTCTCTTGCTGAACGGCCGTATCGCCGGTGTCAGCGGCATTGCTGGGCGTCTCGTGCAGGGCGCGCAGCTTTCGGCTAATGCAGCCTTCGTGATTGGGCTCGTGATGGGGCCGCCGATCTATCTGGTCCTGTTCGGCCATTGGCCTGTCGTCACGATAACCGCCTCGATGCCGACCATCGTCATCGCTGGGCTGCTTGTCGGCTTCGGTACGCGTATGGGATCCGGCTGTACCAGCGGCCACGGCGTCCTTGGCCTTGCAGGCTTCTCACGCCGATCAATGGCAGCGGTCGTCGCCTTCCTCTTGGCCGGGATCCTTACGGTCACATTGATGCGGATGGCGGGGCAATGACGAATCGCATTTCGCAAGGCGCCGTTGCGCTCGGCGCCGGGGCAGTCTTTGGCATTGGCCTCTCACTATCGGGGATGCTCGATCCAGCTCGCGTGCAGGGCTTCCTTGATGTGTTCGGAGCCTGGGATCCGAGCCTTGCCTTCGTACTTGGTGGCGCCGTCGCCGTCGCCATGATCGGGATGATGCTCATGCGCCGCATGGTGCGTCCGATGCTGGATACGGTGTTTCATCTGCCGACCGCGACGAAGATCGACGCGCGCCTGGTCACTGGCTCCGCGATCTTCGGCGTCGGCTGGGGTCTGGCGGGTCTTTGCCCCGGCCCGGCGCTGTCAGCCCTATCACTCGGCCTCATGCCGGTCGTAGCCTTCGTCGTTGCCATGGTGATCGGCATGGTCGTTCATGACCGCCTCGCTCAGGGTCGGTCGGCGTGAGCGAGGCCGTGTTTCTTGCCCTCGGCGCGGGCGCGTTGATCGGTTTCACCCTTGGCCTGATCGGAGGGGGTGGTTCGATCTTGGCAACACCGTTGCTGCTATATGTCGTCGGTGTCGGCAATCCACATGTGGCGATCGGCACGGGCGCGCTCGCCGTCTCGGTGAACGCCTATATGAATCTGATCGTCCACGCCCGAAATGGGCATATCTGGTGGCGCTGCGCGATCCTGTTCGCTTTGGTCGGGACGATCGGCGCCCTTGCCGGATCGACGCTCGGAAAGGCGATCGACGGCCAGCATTTGCTGTTCCTGTTCGGACTACTGATGCTGGTGGTCGGCGCTCTGATGCTACGTCCCAGCAAGAATGAAGGGGGTAGCATGCGCCGGGTCGATTGGCGCATGTGCACGCTGACGGGCATAGTCGCCCTGATCGCTGGCGGCGTCTCTGGTTTCTTCGGCATCGGCGGGGGCTTCCTGATCGTCCCCGGACTGATCCTTGCCACCGGAATGCCCACGATCTCGGCAATTGGTTCCTCTCTGCTCGCAGTCGGCACCTTCGGCTTGGCGACGGCGATCAACTATGCAGCCGCAGGGTTGGTGGATTGGACGATCGCGACCGAGTTCATCGTGGGAGGGATTGCCGGCGGTGCGCTCGGAACATTTGCCTCGACGCATCTCGCGTCTCGCGAGAGTCTGCTCAATCGGATTTTCGCGGGACTGATCTTCGTTGTCGCGGTCTATGTAATCTACCGAAGTTTGGGGTCCGTGGGATGATACCGGGTGCACGGACGAATTCCTTGGCGATAGCCCGGATGACGATGGGCGGAGGGATGATGTGGGTAATGAGCCTCATTGGAGTCATCGGCATCGGAGCGTTGTACGGGGTCCACCGCACCCGGAACCCGCCCGGCGTCCCATCGTCGCATTCTATGAGTTGGCTTGTTTTCGGCACAGTTTGGGACGATGCTTAAGACTGCCATGAAACTCTGGTCGGCCCGACAGCTCGTTACCCTATTCCTTGCGGTCTTCGTCACCGTGGGGTTGAGCCTGTCCGCCGTTCAGGCCAGCGGCATGACCGTGAAGATGGCGATGGCATCCGACATGGGGAGTTCCGGACACGACGGCTGTCAGGGCTGTCCGTCTGACGATGGTACGAAGGCCATCTCCTGCACCGCCACCTGCGTAGCACCCGTCCTGGCGGTGCTCCCGGAAGCCGAGTCAGTGATGCTGGTTCACAAGACCGTGTCGGTAGTGACGCGATACCCGCTGCTTCACGGCAAGACGTCGCCGCCCGAACCTTACCCTCCGAGACCTATCGACATCGCTTGACGCTGCGGCTCTCGCTCCAACGCGATGAGCCGAGTGAACGAACGCGTCCGCGCGTCCTCTGCCGCGCGCACTGAGCCTGTCGGATGTCATCAGCAATCGAGGGCCGACGCGTTCCGTCATCCACGATGAACGGAAGGGTCGAACGTGAGTATCGAATTAAGTTACCCCATGTCGCGCCGAAGCTTGCTCGGGGCCGGCGGCGGTTTTCTGCTGGCCACAACGCTGCGGGCACGCGCCGCAGCGCCGATCGACCGTCGCATCGTGGCGGCGCCAACCCGCGCGCGTCTCGCCGGGGTAGGCCACCCGGAAACCGATGTCTGGGCCTATGACGGGACCGTGCCCGGTCCGATTGTACGTCTGCGGCAGGGAGTACCAGCCCGGATCGTCGTCGAGAACCAGCTCGACCAGGACACCACCGTCCACTGGCACGGCATCAGGCTGCCGAACGCAATGGATGGCGTCCCCGGTCTGACACAGCCACCGATCAAACCCGGCGAGAGCTTTACATACGAGTTCACGCCGCCGGATGCCGGAACCTTTTGGTATCACCCACATGCCAACAGTCTCGAGCAGCTCGGCCGCGGGCTCGCAGGCGCCGTTATCGTGGAAGAGCGCGAGCCCCCTATGGTCGACCGCGACCTACTCTGGCTCCTCGCCGATTGGCGGCTAACCGCTGAGGGTGAAATCGCCGCCGGCTTCGGCAACCGGATGGAAGCGGCGATGTCTGGCCGAGTCGGCAACACGGTCACGCTGAACGGCCGGGTTTCGGAGGAGGAGCCGGCCCGAGCCGGTGAGCGCATTCGCCTCCGCCTCGTCAACGGCTCGCTCGCTCGCGTCATGGCCTTGCGCTTCGAAGGACACCGGCCAGTGATCGTGGCGGTCGACGGCCAGCCCTGCGACCCGCATGAACCCAAGGGCGGCCGGATCCTGCTCGGTCCCGCCATGCGCATCGACATCGCGATCGACCTGCAGGGCGAACCGGGACGCCGCTACCGCGTCATCGATGATTTCTACGACGGCCTGTCCTACTGGGTGACGCAACTCGCCTATGATGATGAGGCACCCATACGCGCGCATCCTCTTGAGGCGCCACTAAGCCTTTTACGCAATCCCGTGCCGGAGCCCGACCTCGCCGATGCCGAGCGCCACGAGCTGACGCTCCAGGGCGGCATGATGGGCGGCGGCGGTATGGCCGGCATGGGCGGGATGATGGGGGGAGGCATGATGGGCATGGGCGGTGGTGTCGCCTGGGCCATCAACGGCATGTCGATGACGGGTGATGGTCACGCCGGCATGGAGCCCGCCCTGACATTCCGACGTGGACGCAGCATCGTGCTGACGCTGCGCAACCAGACCGCCTGGTGGCACCCAATGCATTTCCATGGCCACAGCATGCTGGTGCTGAGTCGCAATGGTGCGCCGGTTCCCTACCGGCAGTGGCAGGACACGGTCCTGATGGCGCCGAAGGATGCCGTCGAAGTTGCGTTCGTCGCCGACAATCCGGGCGACTGGATGCTGCATTGCCACGTCATGGACCACCAGATGGCCGGCATGATGACCGTGCTGCGCGTGGCCTGAATTCGAACCTGACGAAAGGAAACCCTTCGATGCGAAGACGAACTTTTCTGCTCGGAAGCGCAGCCATCCTGCTCCTGCCGGTGCCGACGATCGCGGACACCGGCATTCGCGCGACGCTCTTCAAGAATCCCCAATGTAGCTGCTGTGAAGGCTACGCCGACTATCTGCGCCAGAACGGATTCCAAGTTGACGTCAAGCCGACCAACGACCTGGCCGAGATCAGCCGCAAGGCCGGCGTGCCGGTGGAGCTGCAAGGCTGCCATACGATGTTCATCGGCGACTATGTTATCGACGGTCATGTGCCGGTGAACATCGTCCGCAAGCTGCTCGCGGAGAGGCCGGCGATTGCCGGCATCACGCTGCCGGGCATGCCGATGGGTTCGCCTGGCATGGTCGGCGCCAAGACCGAGAAGTTCGTGGTCTACGCGCTCACGAAGGATGGCAAGGCTCCGACCGTCTACGCGACGGAATGACCGGTTCCAAGGAGGTCAACGCGATGACCGAAAATTCAACCACGCATCATCCGCCCGAGTCGGTTCAGCAGCCAGTCGGCACTGTTACGCGACGCCGCTTGCTTTTGGCCGCGCCGGTCGTCGGCTTCGGTGGGCTTGCGGCGGTGTTCGCAACGCGGCTCGGGAGCGATCCCAGCCAAATCCCGTCGGCCCTGATGGGCAAGCCTGTGCCGATCTTTAGCCTGTCGCCGGTCCAGGGCCGCACACTTGGCCTTTCGAGCGGCGACCTCCATGGCGAGGTTTCGCTCGTCAATGTCTTCGCGTCGTGGTGCGTCGCCTGCCGGGCGGAGCATCCGCATTTTCTGCGGCTCGCCAGGGACAAGACGGTGCCGGTTCACGGGTTGAACTACAAGGATCGACCCGAGGCCGCGGCCCGATGGCTCGACAGCCTCGGCGACCCCTATGCACGCACAGGGGCCGATCGCAACGGCCGCGTCGCAATCGATTGGGGCGTCTATGGCGTTCCCGAGACCTTCGTGATCGGTGCCGACGGACGTATCGCGCACAAGCATATCGGCCCGGTCACCGAGCAGGCACTTGACGAGACGATCCTGCCCCTTGTTGAGCGGCTGCGCCGGCAGGCGAGAGGCGGCACAACATGAGATGGCTCGCTCTCACTTTCACCGTACTTATCGCCGCGATCGGACCCGTGCTCGCCGATCCGCCGCAGAATTTCGTGTTGCGCGGTGCACCGGCCCCCATACCGGAGCTTCAGTTCACCGATGGTGGTGGGACACTCCGGACTCTTGCCGATTTCCGCGGCAAGGTCGTTCTTCTCAACATCTGGGCGACCTGGTGTTCGCCCTGCCGCAAGGAAATGCCGACGCTCGATCGGCTGCAAACAGCGCTTGGCGGGTCGGATTTCGAGGTCGTCGCCCTTTCGATCGATCGTGGCGGGGCCGAGGTTGTGAAGAAGTTCTATGCTGAGATTGGCATCCAGCGCCTTGCCATCCACATCGACACCTCCAGCAAGGCCGGTTTTGTCCTCGCCGCCGCGGGTCTGCCGACGACGCTTCTAATCGACGCTCAAGGCCAAGAACTCGGCCGGCTGATCGGGCCCGCTGAATGGGATGCGCCAGAGATGGTGGCATTCCTTAGATCGATCATCGCTCGAGACGGGCACCTGGCTGTCCCTCGACGGAAGGACCAATCGCTATGACCAGCATCGATTTCACTAACACTCCGATCCATCCTGAGCGCCAGTCAGGTCCGGCTAGGTTGGGACGCATGCTGCGGGGTCGGCGTCACCTTGTTCTGCTCGGTGTCCTGGCACTCGGTGTCGGCGCGGCATTTCATTGGAACTGGCTAGTCGCGATTGGCGCCGCCCCGCTGCTGCTGAGCGCGCTCCCGTGTGTCAGCATGTGCGCTCTCGGCCTCTGCATGAGCCGGATGAGAGGTAGTAGCGAGGATTGCCCGATAGAGATAGGCGATGCAGCTGTGGCTGATAGCCCAGACGAGACCACCGGTTCGTGCTGCTTTCTGGCGGCCGACGGCTGCTCCTCAAGGTGACCTCGATGGGAATCCTGAAACCCCTGGCGCTGGCTTTCGCGCTCATCGTTACAATCGTCGCGCCGGCTCTGGCGCACTCCCTGGAAGAGGTCGATAAGGACCTGCGCGACAAGGACAAGTATTTCCAGCCGGTCGACAGCGAGGCGCCCGCATTCACATTGCAGGATGCCGACGGCCGTGTCGTTAGCCTCGCCAGCCTGCGAAGCAAGGTCGTCGTGCTGACTTTCATCTACACGAATTGCCCAGATGTGTGTCCACTGCACGCCGAACGGATCGCCGAACTCCAGAAGATGATCAACCAGACGCCGATGAAGGCGATGGTCGAGTTTGTCACCATCACGACGGATCCGAAGCGTGACAATGACAAGGTCCTGCATGAATACGGCAAAACCCACGGCCTCGATCCGGTGAACTGGGTTTTCCTGACGACCGCTCCTGATCAGCCGGAGGACACCACGCGCAAGGTCGCCGAGGCCTACGGGCTGAAATTCACGCAAGGCGATGACGGCGTGCAGATGCACGGCGTCGTCACCCATGTGATCAACCAGGATGGGCGGCTGCGCGCTCGCTTCCATGGCCTGAAGTTTGAGCCGGTCAATCTGGTGATTTTCGTCAACGCGCTCACCAATCGTTCGCAAAAACCTCACGGACATTCGAGTCCGGGCTTCTGGGACAAACTCAAAGGACTGTTTTGAAGCCCACGGGCGCAAGGTTGCAACGAATAGCCACGGGCAAAATCACTGATCGGAGTTGGTTGGAGGCGGCTGCGATAATGGGCACCGCTTAGGGAGGCGTTACAACGACGCCAGCCTGCCAAGTGATCTCACAATGCATCATGCGTCTGCGGCCTAATCGCGAGCGGGTGATCGGCGCGGCGGAAGGCAGGGCGCTCGAAGGTTGGTGTCGGCTCGGGCATACACCTTGTTTTTCTATCGCTTGGCCACGTGAAATCACGCGCTCGACGGCCGATCCCGCGACAAATCGCTTGATTCTGTAGCGACTACAGGAAATAGAACCCTCACGCTGAGGAGAGATGCGATGACGTCGAGCCGTTCTGAAAGCGATGTTGCTCCGTTTACGCCTGCGGCGGGCTTCCATTGGCTGACGCCATTCTATGACTTCGGCATCGCGGTCTTGACCCGAGAGAGCTACTGGCGGAACCGCTTGGTGGCTCAGGTGCGACCGTCGTCGGACGACGTGATCGCCGATCTTGGATGCGGCACAGGATCGCTGCTCGTGAAGCTGGGGAGGGCCGCCCGAGGTGTGAAGCTGGTCGGCATCGATCCCGATTCGACGATGCTGGATCGGGCCCGTGCGAAGACGAGGCGTGCGGGAGTCGCGGTGGACCTGGTTCACGGATTCGCGCGCGACGCCAGTTCATTGCTGCGCGGTCGAGCGGTGACGAAGATCGTATCCAGCCTCGTGTTCCACCAAGTACCGTTGTCGGAAAAGTCGGCGGCTCTCGGCGCTGCGTATGAGGCTCTATCTCCGGGCGGCGAGCTCCATATCGCCGATTATGGCCTTCAACGCACCAAGTTGATGCGGAGGCTCTTTCGCGCCACCGTGCAAAATCTCGACGGGATTGAAAATACGGAGCCGCAGGCACGCGGCCTCTTGCCGGAACTGATCCGCTCGGCCGGTTTTTCAGAGGTCGTCGAGGTCGAGGTTATCTCTACCTCCACCGGATCGATTTCCCTGATCCGAGCTTTGCGTCTGTAATTTCGCGCGTCAGGCCGGTCGGCTTGCGGCTGCGTTGCTGGTCCTTGTGTCAATCAGACGACAAACTTCTCGGCATTCGCCAAGCTATCGAACGGCGATCAGGTCAGGTGTCGTGCCGTTTTTCGATCGGAGTCTGGGCTTCAACAAGGGCTGTCATTCGGATTTTTCGCCAACGGTTCACCGGCCAACACCTTATTCTGGCGGCAGTGACGCTCGGCATCGTCGTGCTGTCAGCGGTCGCCCGAGCGCATGGCGGATCGACGACTGGCAAGCCGGTAGCACGCGCGCATCTCAAGAAATCGTCATGTTGAGGACGACGATCCCGAGCACCACGAAGAGCACGCCGACCGTCTTGCGAACGCTAAGAGATTCACGAAGCGCCACGATTCCGACCAGCGCGACGCCGACCGTCCCGGAACCGGCCCAAATCGGATAGGCGATGCTGACTGGCAAGGTCTTGAGCGCAACGCTCACCAGGTAGAATGCCGTTCCGAACGCAAGGAGGGCCAGCAGTGTCGGCCAGAGCCTGGTGAAGCCATCGCTGAAACGCAGCGCGATGGCGGCGGTGATTTCGCCGATGATGGCTCCGCATAAGAGCAGCCAGGCATGGCTCACTTTGGCGGACCTCCTAGCATCCCGAGGTTTTTTCGGAGCTAGCGTTCAGAACAACCACCCCGACCACGACCAGGGCGACCCCGACGAGCTTGAGCGCACCCAACGACTCTCCGAATAGCAGCACCCCGAAGAGCGCCACGCCCGCCGTGCCGCCGCCCGCCCAAACCGGATAGGCGATGCTGACTGGCAGCGCCTTCATCACGCGGCTCACCAGGAACAGGGCCACCGCGAACGACGCGATGGCGGCGATCGTGGGGGCGGCGCGGGTGAACCCATCGCTCACCCGCAGCAGGAGCGCCCCTGCAATCTCGCCAGCGATGGCGGTCCCTAGGAGCAACCACGGGCCGAACGCCGGGGCGGAGGGCTTTCGGTCCGCCACGGCTATCACGCCCTCCAGAGCAGGTAGAGGCCGAGCAGGATCAGTGACCCGCCTAGCACCGGATCGAGCCATCGGCCGAACCGACTAGCGCTGAGGGCGTGGAGGCCGAGCAGGATCGGCAGCGCGGCGATGGCGTAGCGCAGCGGCGTGCTGATCGCCGCCACCCGCCCCAGCAGGACCGCGAGCGAGCCGAGCAGGCTGACCGCCAGTGCCAACCCGAGAACGAAAGCCACGGCGTTGCCGAAAGGACGCGCCATCTGGCGAGTTGGCGTGGAACAACAGGCGCTCGCGGCGGCAGGGTAGAGCGCGAGGCAACAGGGGTTCAGGCCAGCCACTAGGCTGCCTAGGAGCGCCAGAGGCAGCGCAACCAGATTGCCGGCGGATAGTGCGCCGCCGATGCCTTCGAGCGCCCCCATCAGGCGGTCGGGCGGACTTGCGCGAGCCGCGCTTCGACGGCGGCGACCGTTGCGGGACTCTCACACTCGAATCGGTCGGCGACCTTCCCGTCGGACGTCAGGACAAGGATCGTGGGATTGACCAGCACAGAGTAGCGCTTGAGCAGCGGAGAGTCGTCGCCGGGTCCGAACGTCGCCACCCTGACACGCCGTTCGTTGGCGACTTCGACCGCCTTGATGATCCTGGCGCAGCCATCTTCGCCGCCGGCCTCTCTCATATCGGCGAGCAGCAGGATTTGCGGCGCGCCGCTCGTCGCGGCGGCGCTGGCGACGGGTGGACGCTCGCTTTGCTTGGCCACCAGGACGCCGTCCGCGAGCAGCGCCACGACGGCGAGGCCGATCCATTTCTTGTCCATCAGCAGCACGCCTTGGCTTGGAGTGAGGGAGTGTCGCAAGCCGTCCCAGGCGCGCAGCACGATGCGGCCGAGGCTCCGGCCATATCGCTGTCCGGAGCGTCGGCATCGGGCGCGGCGTCCTGAACGAAAGGCTCGCCCGTCCGTAGCGATGCTTCCGCACGGGCGAGTTCCCGGCCGAGATAGGCGGCATGATCGAGCCGCGAGATCAGCTCGCGCGCGATGACTTCAGAATAGAGGGAGCCGGTGGAGGAGCCTTCCAGCACGCAATCCAGCACACCCTTGTTGGTATAGTGCTCGACGATGAGCAACCCTGTCCTGCGCTCGGGATAGACAACGAAATATCCGGCCTTGTCGAGCACCAGGCGCGCCGGCTGATCGACCCTGATCCGAGGCACGAGGAGATTAGCGAATGGGACCGGGTTCGGGCCGGGCGAGTTCGCCGCACACCGCTCCACTTCGCGTGCGATACGCTCGAGGTTGCACTCCCCGATCATTGGCACCAGTTGGACCTGATCCACGAAGGCGCGCACTTCATCGAGGGTGACGTTCTTGAGGATCGGGCGCTTGCCCTTGGCGCCAACGATGCGGCCGCGATCATCGAGGCCGTTCTCGAACAGGCTTGCAAGACTTTGGCCGGGCAGATGGCCGATGGCCTGCTGCGTGTCTTCACCGCACAGGACGAGGTAGCGGATTTCTGGATTGGCGAGCGTATTCTTGATGATGCGCTCGATGCCGAGGTTCTCGGTGTGCATCGTGCCGACGATCGCCAGCCCTTCCGGGCGGCGTGCGGCGAGCACATTGACCAGATCCTCGCTGTTGAGCGTGCAGGCGGCGACGGGCGCACCATAGCGGATCACTTCGTAGTGTCCCGGCAGCGGAGGCCAGCCCTCGCGTGCGTCGGGTTCATCGGTCGGGCACAGGTCGAGCCCAGCCCCCTCGTCGGGATAGCCCTCGACAAAGGCGTTGGCAGCGAGCGCGGGGAAGCAGATCGCGCACCCGATGCAGTCATAGCGCTTGGGCACGAACACCTCGCGCGCCTGCTGAAGAACCGGGGCGAGCGGCCCCTGTCCGGCCGCTGTCCCTGAGAGAGCTTCAACAGTGGTCTGGAGGCAGCCGCACTTGTGACATTTGGCGTGCTTCACCGCCTGGGAGATTTGATCCTCGACAATGGCGAGCGCCGAGGCTTGCAAGTCCAGTAGATCAGTCATCAGGACGGCTCCGAGCCGGAAAACATGACATCCGCGAGCTGCGCCACGCGATGGTTGCGGATCGTGTAATAGGCCATTCGGCCGTCGTTTCGGTGTTTCAGGACGCCGAGATCGCGCAGCTTGCGAAGGTGATGCGAGGCGGTCGAGATTGTCGTACCGGCGACATGCGCGAGATCGCAGACGCACAGCTCCTCGCCTTTGCCAAGCGCGATAAGGAGTTTCAGGCGCGTCGGATCACTCAGCGCGCCGAACAATCGGCTCGCGTCCGAGAGCGGTTCCGCCTCGGGCATCCTGTCTTTCAGCGTCCGCACCAGCTCCCCGTTGAAGCAGGGGATGCTGCATGAGTCGGGAGACGCAGCGGCTATCTCGGTCGTCATTATGACATTCGTATGCATGTGCTAATGATAGGCGCGTAAACGGGCGAAGGCAAGCAGCGCGCTCCACCATCGATGCTCGCGCGTGAGCGCGGCTACCCAAAGTCGTAGAACGGAGTGAGCCACCGGTGGCCGGCGGCAGGCGTGTAAGTCAGGTCGGACGGCACGGAAATTTCCTTTGCTTCGCCTAAGGCTACATCCTACAGCCCCTACAGATTCGACCGGGAATCGTTGCGGAGGCTAGCGATCCGAGTGCCGCAACCGCCATGATGCTCAGTCTGGCGCCGCGCCAAGATGCTAGCGATTTCTGCCTGGCCGGGTCTCGGCAGACCTCACGAGCCGCGCAAAGTAGATTTCGCAAAGCTGCGAAGCGCTGCATAGCTACGCGCTGGTCGTTCGGCCAATCGCCGCAAGCGATGTCGTCAGGTCTGCCGCGCACTTGCGATTGATCCAGAAGCCCGCAACCAGAACTGTCAGGACGACCCAGTTGGGCCAGTATTGTTTCGGTTGTAGGGAACAGTCCAAGCATCTGGATGTGCGGTACGCCCGTCCGCGGCAAGACTCCCAGGAATCCAACCTCCTGGGAAACCTGCTATTTCCTTTCCAGCGAGCACGATGGCAAGGACCGCGATGAAAATAGCGCTCCACGAAAAGAACTGGGTAATTGGCAAGCGGGTGCTGTAGCGGAGCATGATCCAAGCCAGTACGGCGAGCAGCGCCGCAGCCGCAGCCGCGCCACCCAGCATCGCCAAGCCGTTTCCCTGGGCCCAGAGCGCGGCATAGAAAAGGTTGGTTTCGAAGACCTCCCGATAGACGACGACGAACGCCAGCAGGAAGAGGAACCACCCTGAGCGCACAAAGCGTGCGTCATCTTCGTCTTGATATAGCGCTACCAGGCCTCGGCGTTGCTCTCTGATTATGGCGTGGCGGTAACGTCTTGGGAAGGCCCGTCACCCTGGGAGCCATCATCGGCGGCGCCGTAAGCAATATCGCGGAACGGCTCCGACTTTAGGTCGTCGTAGACTATCTCGACTTCACGCCTGGGCTATCGCTGGCCGGCGTTCGATATTGCCGACGCCGCGATTGTGGTAAACGCGATCCTGCTCGTCATGAGGAGTTTTGGCCGGGACGCGCGGCCAGCGAAACGTAATCGGCCATCACTTCGATGATCCGGCAATCGGCGACCTTTCCGTTCGCGCAGGATCTGATCATGCGCGTTAGCTCGTCCTTCAAGCCCAGCAGCCGTGCGATGCGATCGTCGACCGCCGCGAGTTGATCTTGCGCGATCCGGCTGACTTCTTCACAGGAGGCATCGGGCATCTCCCGTAGTCCGAGCATCGTGCGAATTGTCGCGATCTCGAATCCAAGCTCGCGCGCGTGACGGATGAAGGCGAGCTGCTGAACGTCCGGTGTCCCGTATCGACGCCGCCCACTCTCCGTTCTGCCAGGTTTCGGCATTAGCCCGATCCGCTCGTAATAGCGGATCGTCTCGATATTGACCCCTGTGCGTCGAGACAAGGCGCCGATAGCGATCATCGGGTTGCTCCTGTAGTGGCTACAGGATGTACGTATAGCAGGTGATTGGAGCTGTGTGAACTTGGGGACGATCGTTGACCGAGCATGTCATAGGGCTGATCTGGGATGCTTGGCGCGCACGAAGGAAGGGCGTCAGCGCAATCGCGCAACGCCAGCGCGCCCGTTTCGCCGACATGGTCGCCCATGCCCGCGCCAGCTCGCCGTACTACCGTGAGCTGTACCGCGATCTGCCAGATCGGGTCGAAAGCGCCGAGCAGCTTCCTGTTACCGACAAGAAGACGTTGATGGCTCGCTTCGATGATTGGTGTGTCGATCGGGAGATAACCGAGGAACGGGCGCAAGCGTTCGCAGAAGATCCGAAGCTCATCGGCGGGCGCTTCCTCGACAAATATACGCTCCTGACGACATCGGGCACGACGGGGACGCGCGGCGTCTTCGTGCTCGATGACCGGAGCATGGCCGTGACCACCGCGATGGCGTTTCGGATGCTGACGGCCTGGCTCGGTGCGGGAGATTTCGTTCGAATCGTCGCGGGCGGAGGGCGCATGGCGATGGTCATGGCGACGGGCGGCCACTTCGCCTCGGCGGTGGCTGCGGCACGCCTAAAGAAGAGCCGAGGCCGACGCCTCGAAGTGCTGTCGGTGCACATGCCTTTGCGAGAGCTCGTGACCCGGCTCAACGAGTTTCGGCCGGTGCTCCTCGCGCCGTACGCGAGCATGGCTGCGCTGCTTGCAAGCGAACAGGAAGGCGGCCGTCTGCACATCGATCCGGTGTTACTGGCGCTCTCTGCCGAAGGGCTGCCGGAAGGCGAATACGATCGAATTGCCCGAGCGTTTAAGGCAAAGGTGGGCAACAGCTACGCCGCTACCGAGTGTCCATTCTTCAGCTACAGCTGCGAACATGGATGGTTGCACGTCAACAGCGACTGGGTGGTGTTTGAGCCCGTAGATGCGGATCATCGGCCGGTGCCGCCAGGGGCGCCGTCCCACACGGTGCTCATCAGCAATCTCGCCAATCGAGTGCAGCCCATTCTGCGCTACGATCTGGGCGACAGTGTCTTGCAGCAGTCCGGGCCTTGCCGGTGCGGCAATCCATTTCCATCGATCCGTGTGCAAGGGCGATCATCGGAGGTCCTGATCTTCCGCACCGATGGTGGCGATCGGGTAACTGTCGCACCGTTGGCCTTTGCCACTTTGGCCGATCATGCACCGGGACTGCAGATGTTTCAGATCGTGCAGACTGCGCCGGCCAGTCTGCGCGTGCGTTTGCAGACGCGTGACGCTGATTCGGATCGTGTATGGGAAGCGGTGCGGACCAGCATAAGACGTTTGCTCGTTGATCATGGCCTCGATCATGTGGCCGTGGAGCGCGCTGAAGAAGCGCCGGAGCAGTCGAAGGGCGGCAAGTTTAGGCAAGTTTTCCCGCTCGTGGACAGCCCCCGCTCGTAGGTCGCCTGTGGCAAGGGGGACGTGCGAGACAGGGTATCAAGAAGGACAGATCGGTGCCCCGAATTCCACGTGAGAAGGGCTTTGATTCGACGCTCGCCCTTGCCGGAGATCCATACAGATTCATCTCGAACCGGTGTCGACGCTACCGATCGGACCTGTTTGAAACGCGGCTCCTGCTGCGGAGGACTATCTGCATGACGGGCCCCGAAGCGGCGCGGCTGTTCTACGATCCGAGTCGGTTCGTGCGCCGCAGTGCCACGCCAAGGGCGATCCAGAAGACGTTGCTCGGGGAAGGTGGCGTGCAGGGCCTCGACAACGGGGCGCACCTACATCGTAAGCAGATGTTCATGTCCCTGATGGCGCCCGAGCGCATCGAGCAGCTCATAGAGCTGACCGGCGCGGAGTGGAGGCTCCGCGTGCGCAAGTGGGAATCGATGCACAAGGTCGTGCTTTACCCGGAGTTTCACGAGCTCTTGACGCGCGCGGCGTGTGCCTGGGCCGGCGTGCCACTGGCGGATTCAGAGGTCGATGCGCGAACGCGGGCGATTGCCGTACTGTTTGACCATGCGGGTTCGCTCGGACTTAGGCACCTGTGGTCGCGGTGGGCTCGAAAACGGGCCGACCGCTGGCTGGAGGGGGTCGTCGAAAAGATCCGTAACGGTCGACTCCACCCGCCCCAACAGTCGTCCGCCCACACCATAGCGTGGCATCGTGATTTGAATGGCGAGCTGCTGACTCCCCACGTCGCTGCTGTCGAGCTGCTCAATGTGATCAGGCCGACGGTCGCTGTCTCGGTCTACATGATCTTTGTCGCGCATGCATTGCACGCGCATCCTAAACTCCGAGAGACGGTTCGGGCCGACCATGATGGCTACGCCGGCCGCTTCGTTCAGGAGGTTCGGCGATACTATCCTTTCTTTCCCGCGGTCGCTGCACGGACGCGGCAGGCGTTTGAATGGAACGGATATCAGTTCTCCGAAGGTCGACGCGTGATCCTTGATTTGTACGGAACCAACCAGGACCCTCGGACCTGGGGGAGGCCGCAGGAGTTCGAGCCCGAGCGATTCCGTCGGTGGGACGGGAGCTCCTTCAATTTCATCCCTCAGGGTGGCGGGGACCACAATGTTGGTCATCGCTGTCCTGGCGAATGGATCGCGATTGAGCTCATGAAGCTCGCGGCAGATTTTTTTACCCGGCGCATGACCTACGACTTGCCGGAACAGGATTTGCGGATCGACTGGTCGCGGCTGCCCGCGTTGCCGCGTAGTCGGATGGTGATCAGCAACGTCAGGGAGATTTAGCGCCTCAATTTGGGTTTTCGCTTCGATACTCAACCAAATGGACACATGACAGTCTTGTTCGGAATTCCAATACCGTCTGTTGATCCAATATTTCTGAGCATTGTCGTCTTCCATATCCTTATTGGCTTGCCCACCGTGATCGTGGGCGCGGTAGCAATGCTTAGCCGCAAAGGGAGCCTTCCACATTCCCGGTTCGGATCGCTCTATTTTTGGCTGCTCTCGATCTTGTTCATCTCTGCAACAGTTCTTGCTGCAATGCGCTGGGAGCAGGACTATCATCTGTTCATTCTCGGAGTTCTGTCGTTCTCGGCAGCGGTTTTTGGCAGAACCGCCGCGCGTCGCCGTTGGCCGCAATGGCCGCGCCTTCACCTCTCTGGGATGGGGGGATCGTACATCCTGATGCTGACGGCCTTCTTGGTGGACAACGGGCAGTTTCTGCCGGTCTGGAGAGATCTGCCGCACTTGACGCTGTGGTTCGTGCCAAGCGTGCTCGGCTTGCCGTTCCTGATGAATGCGCTGATCAGGCATCCGCTGGTCATTGACTATGGTCGGCAGCCCTCGTCGTACCGACTCTCAAACTGACGCCCCCACTCGAAATTGGGCTTGATCCTGTAGTCTCTACAGGAAGTAGATTCGCTGAAAATCTACGAGGAGTCTAACGATGAAAGCCGCGGTCGCTAACGATCCCGAGACTAACCTCCCCCAGACAGCGCAACGGTCATTGCCCATCCGGAAAGGTCCGATTGTGACGGGCTTTTTCGAGAAACGGACCTCCAGCGTCCAGTATGTCGTCGCGGACCCGGAAACAAAACACTGTGCCATCATTGATCCGGTCCTGGACTTCGATCCGAAGTCAGGCGCGATCGCTACATCGTCTGCGGACGCCCTTCTAAAGTACATCGATCGTGAGGGGTACACGCTTGAGTGGATTCTAGATACGCACCCCCACGCTGATCATTTCTCGGGCGCTGGATACCTGAGCGACAGAACCGGAGTTCTGACCGCAATCGGCGCCAAAGTGGTCGACGTCCAGAAGTTATGGAAGGGAATTTACAACCTGCCCCAAAGTTTTCCGGCAGACGGTTCGCAGTGGCACCGGCTTTTTTCCGACGGCGAGCGCTTCAAGATCGGCAATATGGATGTCGAGGTGCTGTTCACGCCGGGGCATACTCTGGCCTCGATTGCTTACGTCACTGGCGACGCGGCCTTTATCCACGACACGCTGTTCATGCCGGACGGCGGTACGGCGCGCGCGGATTTTCCCGGCGGTAGCGCGAGCGCGCTGTGGAAGAGCATCCAGCGCATTCTGGCGCTGCCGGACGGGACGCGTTTGTTTACTGGCCATGATTATTGTCCGGGCGACAGGAAGCCGGCGTGGGAGAGCACAATCGCCCAGCAGAAGGCAGAAAACATCCATGTGACCAAAGCGATGACGGAGGAGGAGTTCGTCGCTCTGCGGGAAGAGCGCGACCGAGAGCTGCCCATGCCGAAGCTCATCCTGCATTCGTTGCAGGTGAATATTCGCGGAGGGCGGCTGCCCGAGCCCGAGAGCAACGGCAAGCGCTATTTGAAGATCCCCCTCGATGCGCTGGAGGGCGCACGCTGGGACGAGTGAAGGAGTTAAAAGTGGCCAGCGCAAAGGAACTGGTCGCCGAGGCTACCAGAGAGATACAGAGCCTCTCGGCCGCGGTCGCCGTAGAGCTCATGGCAGACCCAAACATCGTGCTTGTGGACGTGCGCGATGGGGAAGAGCTGAAAAAACTGGCAAGCTCCTGGGCGCTGTGCAGTACCCTGCGGGTTGCTCGAGTTTCAAGGCTGACTCGGCAAGCCCGACCCACAAGCCGGAGCTCGGGGTTGGGAAGAAGCTGGTGCTCTTTTGCGGCTCAGGAAGCCGTTCTGCCCTTGTGACTAAGGCGCTCTTGGAAATGGGCGTCACCAATGTCGCGCACGTTTTTCGAGGAGAAGTCATGACCATTGTTGAATTCCCGCGCCGCGCCACCCTCCACGGGGAGTGGCGGCCGGACGAATGGCAACAGCTCGTGGCGCTGTTCTTACCCAACGCCGCGACTGTTGGCATCACATGGGATGTGGGATCGACCGAGCGGAGCGACCCGCAGTTCTATCTGCTCGGGCCCGGGCCCAATCGCGACTGCGTGCTGTGCGTGTCGCGGCTCGCGCAGGGCTACGTGCTGGAAGACGGCGCGGGCCGCCTGATCGGCGAGGCGCCCTCGCTCGACCAGTTCGCCGAGCAGGCCGCACGCGCCGCAGTGCGCGGCGGACGCTCGTTCATCGCGCGCGTTGCAGGCGGCTTCCCGGCGCTTCAGCAAGCCGGAGGCCCTCTTGAGGAGGCGGACTGATGATGCACGACATGATGGGGGGCGGGATGATGTGGGGCATGAGCGTTTTCGGTCTCCTCGTCATCATTGTTCTGGTGCTCGGGGCGATAGCTCTCGCCAAATATGTCTTTTCGCGGAAGTGAGCAGGCCTGTGCTTTGTCCGGGCGGTGGCAACTAGCGCATCTAGCTGGGCCCAAGGGCCTGAGCCCGGGAATCCCGCAGGGCAAAATCAAATGATCAGAAAGAGTCGCTCGCTGCAGCGCAGCCCTTGCTTCTGTAGTGACTACAGGATGTAGGGTTAGCAGGAGTGAGAAAGCGTGGAGCCGAGCGCAATGACAATAGTAAGGGGATTGTGATGACTGCTGATGCCGCGGCGATAAGCCCTTCAAGCACACTGCGCTTCAAAGTCGATGGCTTGGATTGCCAGAACGAGGTTCGCGCGCTTCGCGTTGCCGTGGCGCCGCTTGTCGGCGGCGACGACAAACTGACCTTCAGTACTCAAGCCGGAGTCATGGAGGTAAAATCCGAGAACGCTTCGGCGATCGACGCCATTGAACGGGCGGTGGCGACGACCGGTATGCGAGCGCATTTCCTTGGGGAGCCAGTGCAGCCACCTGCATCGGCATTGCTGTTTCGGGTCGAAGGGCTCGACTGCAAGAATGAAGTCGCGACGCTCAAGCGTGAGATCGGTCCGCTGGTTGGGGGCGAGGCTTGGCTGATGTTTGACACCGCGAAAGGCTTGATGACGGTCGGGCCGCAACGACAGGCGACCATCGACGACATCATCGCCCGCGTTGCCCCGACTGGCATGCGTGCTTCCCTTGTTGAGGTTGGCACGGCAGAGACAATGCTCTTTCGCGTCCACGGCCTCGACTGCAAGAACGAGGTGGCGGCCCTCGTGCGGGAACTGGGTCCGCTTGTCGGCGAGGACAAGCTCGCCTTCGACACTGCGCGAGGCATCATGACCGTGGCCCCCCAAAAACGGGCGGCGGCCGACGCGATCGGGGAAGCCGTTGCTCGAACGGGCATGCGCGCCGAGCCCTGGTCGCCGCCGGCAGTCTCGCGCAGTGCGACCGAGCGCGCCGGAGTGCCTGAAGGTCCAGCGTGCGGCTGCACCGCAGAGGTGGAGGAGGCACTCAGTCCTCCGATTCCGACCCGCTTGGCCGGCCAAGTCGTGTTTCGCATTCACGGCATGGACTGTGCCGACGAGATCGCGGCGTTGAAGCGCGAGGTTGGGCCGCTGGTTGGGGAAGACAAGCTCGCCTTCGATCTCCTCAACGGCCGTATGTCGATCGACGTGACGCCGGATGCGGCGCTCGAAGCCCGCATCGAGAAGGCGGTGGCCCGTGCCGGTTTACACGCCGAGCGCTGGATCGAAGGAGATACGAGCGAAGCCGCGCAGGCTGAGGAGCGGCGCAAGCGGGTGCAGTCATGGCTCACAACGGCAAGCGGCGTGCTCACGGCGTTTGGCTTCGCGGTCCATGCTTGGCTCGGCGGCGGCATCATCGCAGCCTTCGAGGCAGGCGAAAACGCTTTGGCTTCGACCCCGTTGCCAAGCATGGTGCTTTACGCGGTCGCGGTGCTTTGCGCGGCGCGCTACGTCGCGCCCAAGGCTTGGCTCGCGGCCAAACGGCTACGTCCCGACATGAATCTGCTGATGATGGTCGCGGTCGCGGGCGCCATCGGCATCGGCGCCTGGTTCGAGGCGGCTACAGTCTCGTTCTTTTTTGCACTGGCTTTGGCACTCGAGGCTTGGAGCCTGGGTCGCGCGCGTCGGGCGGTTGCCGCCCTGATGGAGCTCGCGCCGCCGACAGCGCGCGTGAAGCTGGAGGACGGCTCGGAGCGCGACGTTCCGGCGGCCGAGGTTCGGATCGGCGCGCATATCATCGTCCGGCCGGGAGACAAGGTGCCGCTCGACGGCCGGGTCGCCGCTGGCGAGAGCGAGGTCAATCAAGCGCCGATAACCGGGGAAAGCGTCCCCGTATTCAAGGCAGAAGGCGACGAAGTCTTTGCCGGCACCATAAACGGAGAGGGTGCACTTGATGTCGTGACCACAAAAGCGGCGAATGACACGACGCTCGCTCAGATCATCCGCATGGTCGGTTCGGCGCAGAGCCGACGCGCGCCCAGTGAGCAATGGGTGGAGAAGTTCGCGCGTGTCTACACCCCCGTGGTGATGGTACTCGCCATTGCGATCTTTCTCGCTCCACCCTTGCTCTTGGGCGGTGCGTGGGACGTCTGGTTCTACCGGGCTCTTGTGCTCCTCGTGATCGCTTGCCCCTGCGCCCTCGTGATTTCGACGCCGGTGACGATCGTGGCGGCACTCGCTGGCGCGGCGAAGCAGGGCGTCCTCGTGAAGGGTGGCACCCATCTCGAAACGCCTGCGCGCCTCAAAGCCATCGCCATGGACAAGACGGGCACTCTCACCGAAGGGCGGCCGCAGGTCGTCGAGATCGTGCCGCTTGGAGGCCGTAGTGATAGGGAGCTCCTTGGCATGGCCGCGGCCCTGGAGGCGCGAAGCGGACATCCTATCGCTCGCGCCATCCTGGCGAAAGCAGCCGAATTCGGTGTCGCCGTGGCGCCTGCTAAGGATGTCCAAGCAGTCGGGGGCCGAGGGGTGACGGGTTGGGTAGGGGGCGTTGAAGCGTGGCTAGGCTCACGCCGCTATCTCTTGGAGCAAGGTGTCGCCTCGACGGCAGCCTTACGGCGCGCCGATGCTCTTTCGCGCGCGGATGGCACCTTCGTGGCTGTCGGGGACCGCGAAGAGGTGTGGGGCTTCATCGCCGTCGCGGATGCCGTGAGGCCGGAAGCGAAGGGCATAGTCACTGCACTTCACAGCGCGGGCATCCAGCAGGTGGTGATGCTAACGGGGGACAATTGGGCGACTGCAGAGGCGATTGCGAAGCAGACGGGCATCGATGAGGTTCGGGCGGAGCTACTGCCCGCGAACAAGGTGGCGGCAGTCGAGGAATTGGTGCGGCGCTACGGATCGGTTGCCATGGTCGGCGACGGGGTCAACGACGCTCCCGCGATGGGGCGTGCCAATCTCGGCATCGCCATGGGCGCCATGGGCAGCGATGCCGCCATTGAAACGGCCGATGTGGCGCTCATGTCGGACGACCTCTCGAAGCTTGCCTGGCTGGTGCGCCATTCGCGCGCGACCCTCGCGGTGATCCGGCAGAACGTTGCGTTCTCCATTGCTGTGAAGCTTTTGTTCACAGCGCTGACGGTGATTGGCCTCGCATCGCTATGGGGTGCCATAGCGGCGGATGTCGGTGCGTCGCTGCTGGTCGTTCTTAACGGCCTGCGCCTGCTCAACCGCAGCCAGACCAGCACTCAACAGGGTGGCCCCTCCGGCGGCCTCGGCGTGTCGCCGCACCGGCGTCAGGCTGCCGCGTTCACCCACCCGGTCCCGGGATAGCGAGTGCAAGCGGCTCCGGCACAATTTCGACCCAGCAAAAAATGCACTGGCGGCAAAGAACGGCTGAACAATGAGGACTGATTGATCGTGGCGTATCCGAGTTTGATTCGACGAACTGTATTGGCCGGTTGTGCCCTAACTGCCGCCCTTGCTGTCGATTTCGTCACGAAATGGCTGATCGTCAACATTGTGATGGTGCCGCCGCGCACGATCGAGATCGCGCCATTTTTCAATCTGACGCTCGGTTTCAACACGGGCGTCAGCTTCGGAATGTTCCGCGATCTTTTCGTGGAGCGGCCACTGTTGCTCGCCGGGATAGCAGTCGCGATCGCGGCAGGACTCCTCGTCTGGGCCGTGCGAACCGCAAAGCGCATTGAGACATTCGCCTTGGGCCTGATTGCCGGCGGTGCTGTAGGCAACGTGGTGGACCGGGTGCGCCACGGTGCGGTGACCGATTTCCTTGATTTCCACGTCGGCGATTGGCACTGGCCCGCCTTCAATATGGCGGATGTGATGATCACCATCGGCGTCGTCCTATTGATCACAGGTTCCCTTTGGTTGGCAAACCCGACGGTTCAAGAGCGGCCAAGTAGAGTGGGGCGCTCATGAGAAATCGAGGACGGAGGTCTCGACCATGTGGGAAGTGGCAGCCGGCTTCTTACAAACTGCTCGAGGCTGAAACGCGTTGAGTTTCAAAGGCGAACGAACGGGAAAGGAACAATCCCATGTCAGATACATCGATGACTAAGCCTCAACCGAGAGCCCCAGGCATGTTGTGCCCCAACTGCAAGATCGATCTCGTCATGGCGGATCGCCAGGGCGTCGAGATCGACTATTGCCCCAGCTGCCGGGGGGTCTGGCTCGATCGGGGTGAACTCGACAAGATCATCGAGCGGAGTGCCGCATACGAGGCGCGTCCGCCGGCGCCGCAGGAGACAGCCCAGCCGGGCAGCGTCCAGCCCCAAGCCACCACGCCCTTCCTTCCGCCTCAACCTGCGCCGTTCCCGCCGGGCGGCTACCCGAACCAAGGCGGCCACTATGACCAGGGCGCCTACGGTCGTCGCGATGAGTGTGATGATCGTGGGCGCCAGGGAAGCCGAGGGTTTCTTGGGCGGTTGTTCGACTAGGAGAGGTGCCTATTCCTGGATCTTCACGCCGCAATTGACACGGGCTGACCTTTCAACATGGCGGACAATATGAATGCCACCAGGGTCCTCATGCTGATTGCAGACTCCGCGAGATCGACGATTCCTGTCCGGAAGCAGCCGAGGCGAGCCGGGCACTGATGATGACGCTCATCGAGGTGTCTTTACTGGGTTTGACAACGGCGGCGACGGCGGGCGCCATTTCCTTCCTGTCGCCGTGCGTGCTGCCCCTTGTCCCGGGCTATCTGTCCTACGTCGCGGGAGGAGCGGACGGCACTGTCGGCGACTGCAGGACGCGCCGGCTCCATGTTCTCGGACCAGCGCTCCTGTTCGTGCTCGGCTTTACCACCGTCTTTGTCCTGCTCGGGCTCAGCGCGATGGCCCTCGGCGGATTTCTGCAACGCTACCAGATCGAAGCAAATCTGATCGGTGGCGCGCTGGTCGTGATTTTCGGTCTCGCGATGACGGGGCTGCTACCCGTGCCGGTCGCGCTGATGGCGGATCGGCGCTGGCGCGGGCCGAAGCAGATCGGAGGCACTTTCGGGGCTTATCTCCTAGGCATTGCCTTTGGCTTCGGCTGGACGCCCTGCATCGGCCCGGTGCTCGCCTCGATCCTCACCGTTACGGCAACCTCGGCCGGCAATGGAGCGGTGCTCCTTGGCGCCTACGGTCTCGGCCTCGGCATTCCGTTTCTGCTTGTTGCGCTGTTCTTCGGCAGCGCGGCCGTAGTCCTGAAACGCATGCGGCGCGTCGGAGCAGTCCTCAATATCGGCGCTGGGGCAGTGATGGTCGGCATTGGCATTTTGATGATGACGGGCCGACTGCAGGAGATTGCGATTTGGATGCTGACGACGTTCCCAGCGCTGGGCAACATCGGGTGAGGTGCGCGGCCGCATACGATCGCTCGGTCGGGGCAGACAGGCAGCGAACTCGTCTTCTGGCCATTCGATCCGCTACCCGACGGCTCCGTCCTGCAGGCGACACTGACATTTGGCCCTCAAGGAAAACCATGTTGGACCATCAACCAATTAACAGGCGCGCGCTGGTCTTCTTGAACCCGCGAAGCCGCAGCGGTGGCAGTCGCGCAGCTGATGGCGCCATTAAGCAGCTTGAGGCTGGCGGATTCATCTTGACGCACGGGCTGTGCGATCAGTCGGGAGATATGACCCGCGAGATCGGTCGGCATGCTCATCAGGTGGATATCGTGATCGCCGGCGGCGGCGACGGGACTGTTAACGCCGTGCTCAAGGGTGTTCTGGAGACTGGCTTGCCGCTCGGCATCCTACCGTTCGGCACGGCGAATGACTTTGCCCGGACGCTTTGTATAGCCGCGCCCTCGGATGAAATCGACGAGGTCGTCTACGAGCTTTAGATCGATGGACCGGATCGAGCTGATAGCGTGGGCCTTTCTATTATTGCGTTTGGACTCGAAGGCGTCGAGTGCGCTCGGGGAACCCCGTGCCGTCTTGAACGCCGCTCATTTGGCGCTGCGTAGTGGATTGATGATCTCGATGTCCTGAAAATCCTTCTCGTTGTCAGTGACGACAACGCATCCGTTCGCCTCGGCAACGGCCGCGATGATCGTGTCGAGGCCGCTGCGCGGGCGGCCCTTGGCCTTTCCATCTGCCATCAGCCGCGCCCAGATCAGACCTGCCTTCTCGTCGAATGCGAGGATACGGTCGGCAAAAAGAGCCTGCGGGCCCTCCGGACCCGTGAACCATGACTCCAACTGATCGCGCTTCTTGCCGGCAGGTTTTTCGAGGACGCCGCGACGGATTTCGGCGACGGTCAGGGAAGAGATGAAGAGGTCCGTGTCGGTCTGCTCGGCCATCCAGGCCAAGAGGGCCTCCGATGGCGCGGGTTTGGTGGCGTTGCTGAGGATGTTTGTGTCGAGCAGATATCGCATCAAAGGTCGACCTTGCGACCTTCCTCGCGGGGACGGGTCAGGTCGAGGTCAGCGCCGACCATGGGAGAGCGGCGGAGTGCGGCCAGGATGCCGCCTTTCTTCGGCGGCTCGCCACTGATCGTTTGACTGACCGAGGCCCGCAAGCGCGATGCTTCGGGTCCGTCCTCGGCGAGGCGACGCGCAAGAGAGCGGATAAGATCTCGGTCGCTATCGAGCCCCAACACCTCAAAGCGTGCTAGGCCGCGCTCGCTCAAGCGAGATCGATAGTTTTGGATGGCGCGCTTCTGTGAACTGCCCACGGTGACCTCCAGCTTATTTCCAGTAATATAGCCAGACAATCGGCGTTCGGCAAGGTGTGGGCTGTCGGTTGCGCGGCTTGGCCGCCATCCGATGGCATCTGCCAGCTGCGCGTGATATGGCGTAGTGACGGTATTTTTAGAGGCCGAGCCGGTTGTGTCGCTCGACGCCACGAGGTGAGTAAATCGACCGACTGGCCCCGATAGTCGGCGAAACCTCAAAAAAAATTTCGCGGCGATTTTTCCTCTAAAATCAATAGCGTAGCTTTTTGACGGTGCTGGTGTCGGAATTTGTTCGCCGCCAGAATAAATTTGCTAGTGATTTCAATGTGTTATAGGTTGATTAAACAATGGAGTGGGAGTAACACGGCGGCTGCCCGGGCCCTCGATTCAATCCTGAGCGATGTTTTGGTTGCTGAGCGCGATGTGACGCGGACTCCCGAGACGCGTTGCAAGCGTCAGCCACGTGCCAGAACTATGTCGCATGATGGACGCGTACCGTCCGGAGAAGCGATTTCGATGAAAGTGGACCTCCCAGGAATTACCAACGCGTACGCTAGCCGGCGCCTCGATGATCGAGCGGGGGATGGTTCGGCTGCGCCGTTCTCAGCCGCAATGGCCTCGGCTCAAGCGGATGACGGCAAGCAGAGGGATCGCGTTCAGCAAACGGACTTCGGGAGCATGACCCGCCAAGAGATGCGCGATTGGGTCAACGATCAAATCCGCAGCGGGAATATGACGCTCGACGAGAGCACCCCGTTCGTGTCGATGACGATGAAAATGTCGGTGGGCGGGTTCGCCGAGGTGGACGCCGCGACCGATAGCGAGAGGATCGATTTCATCCAAAGAGCGCGGTCCGGTATCGAAGGCGCACGATCGCGCAGTGATGACGTGACGGCGAAGTTGCTCGATGCGGCTTTGCAGATCATGCAGCGGTAATCGAGGCTGGGCCATCGGCGTCGACGATCGCGCCCAGAAGCGTAAGGGCCGGTTTCCGACCGTGCAGCTTAGTGCTGGCATCACAACATGTTCAGCCAACCTCCCGCCTGCTACGATCCCATCGGTTAACCTCGGGCCGATGTTGCCAGTGGTCGTTGTGCCGCCCATTCGCGGCGCAGCAGGGCGTATTGCATGGTGTTTTCGTAGATCGGATTGCCTGCGTCGTCGTTGGCGAACGATACGAATTCGACGAACACGCCTTCCCGGCGCATTCCCAGCTTTTCGCAAAGGCGTTGCGAGGACTTGTTATGGTCCTCGACGTAGGCATAGAGCCGGCGGAAGCCCTTGACCTGGAAAAGATGGTCGACGAAGGCCTTTGCGGCTTCGAACGCATATCCTTGGCCACCGAATTGCGGATTGAGATTCCAGCCGACGGAGGTCGTCTTGTCTTCTTCATCGTCATCGTCTCCGCCGCCGAACAGATCGCCGATGACCTGGCCAGTCGTTTTAAGGCAAATCGCCAAGCGACCCTCGTCGAGAGCACGTTTCCTAACCTCGGTTTCCGCCTCAGCCAGATCTGCGAGCTTGAGCGAGAAAAAGCAGGGGGCGGTCGGCGCGCGCAGATAGGCGAACAGGTCCGCTGCATCTCCCTCCTTGAAGGGTCTGAGGATCAGGCGTTCGGTTTCAATGGTCTGCATGTTCGGAACTCTTTGGAAAGCGCTCGATGATGACCCATTTAATCGTTCGTTTTTACAGAACGATATGAGATATATTATGAATTGGATCGATTAGTCTGATTCCGTCATCTTGGAGGCGCTTCATTGGAAGGGCGCCTCATGATGGATACCAACCCTCAAATCTCGGCACAAACTGGCGTCGTTGGACCGTCTGGCGGCAGTTGGGACCTGGTTGAAATCTGGCCCGGGCTTTTGCTGACGGCAGTTATCGCGGCGCTGTCGTTTGCTCTCCGAGACCTTCCGGGCGTGGCGATCTTCAGCCCGATGATCCTGTCGATCCTGCTCGGGATCGTCCTTCATAATTCGATCGGCACACCGAGGATCGCCAAAGCCGGCGTCACGTTCTGCGTGCGCCGCGTGTTGCGCTTCGCGATCATTCTGCTCGGTCTGCAATTGACGGCCGCACAAGTCGTGGAGGTCGGCGCATCTGGCATGTTGGTTCTCGTCGCGACGCTGGTCTGTACATTCGTATTCACGACCTGGCTCGGACGTATGATCGGCGTCGATCGCAAGCTTTCGCAGCTGATTGCGGCCGGCGCGTCGATCTGCGGGGCGTCGGCGGTGATCGCGACCAACACCGTCACCGATGCACATGACGAGGATGTCGCGTATGCCGTGGCGTGCGTCACGGTGTTCGGGTCGATCGCGATGTTCGTTTACCCGTTGTTGCCGGGGCTTCTGCATCTCGATGCTCATGCTTATGGATTGTGGGCGGGCGCCTCGATCCACGAGATCGCGCAGGTTATGGCTGCAGCCTATCAGGATGGCCAGCAGGCGGGCGATGCGGCGGCCATTGCCAAGCTCTCGCGTGTTGCCATGCTGGCGCCCGTGGTCATCGTGCTTGGAATTCTCGCCGCGCGAAATATGACGTCTGGTGATCGCGCAGCCTCGTCCGCAAAAGCTCCGATGCCCTGGTTTGTGCTGGGCTTCATCGCGCTTGTCGGGCTCAATAGTATCGTCACCATCCCAGCTGCGGCGAAGGCAGCGATTGTTCTCGTGACGACGTTTCTGATGTCGATGGCGCTTGCGGCGATGGGGCTGGAAACGGATGTCGCCAAGCTCAGGGCAAAAGGCATTCGCCCCTTGATTTTAGGGTTTGCTGCCTTTCTTTTCGTGGCAACATTCAGCTTGAGCCTCATCAAAACGATGAGCTGAACCGCCCGAGAGACGCTGCATGACGCTGGAACAGCTTCGCATCTTCGTTGCCGTTGCCGAGCGTGAGCATGTCACCCAGGCGGCGAAGGAGCTGAACCTGACGCAATCTGCAACAAGCGCCGCGGTGTCGGCGCTTGAAGCTCGCTATGCGACCAAGCTTTTCGATCGCATCGGCCGCCGCATCGTATTGACCCAGGCCGGAAAGCTATTTCTCGTCGAGGCGAAGGCGGTGCTGGCGCGCGCCGCTGCGGCGGAGAAAGTGCTCGCCGATCTTGCGGGACTGGAGCGCGGGTCGCTGAGGATCGGCGCAAGTCAGACCGCCGGGAACTACTGGCTGCCGGAGATCATCCATCGCTACCAGTCGCTCTTTCCCGGTATTTCAATAGCGCTCAAGATCGGCAATACGGAAACGGTCGCTGCCGATGTCGAAGACGGCGTAGCCGATCTCGGATTTATTGAAGGCGAGATCGACAATCCGGTGCTGTCGGTGACGCCGGTTGCCGACGACGACATGGTTCTGGTCGTGGCCCCGAATAATCCGTTGGCGAAACAGCCGTCGTGCGCGCTCTCTCAGATCGCGCAGGCGCGCTGGGTCGTGCGCGAAGCGGGCTCGGGAACGCGTGCCATTCTGGAAACGGATGTCGCGAAACTCGGCATCGATCCTAAAACCCTCGATATCGCGCTTGAGCTTCCCTCGAACGAGGCCGTCCGAGGTGCGGTCGTGGCCGGCAGCGGTATTACAATCCTTTCGCGTCTTGTTGTCGCCGCGCCGCTCAAAGCAAAAACACTCGTTGCCCTCGATGTTCCTCTCCCGGCGCGCAAGTTCTTCGCGCTTCGTCATAAGGAGCGCTATTTCACGCGCGCCGAGCGGACGTTCATCGATGTCGCGACGGGCAAGCAATCTACGCGCGCGCCGGGAGCGATCGTCGGCTAGGGCTTGCCTAGTGTTCCTGAGAAATGACAGCTGCAACCTCGGCGCCGGTCGCATCGCGAGGTAACGCGAAGAAGTCGGCGTCTTTTTCCAGCGCGCGCTCGAGCTGCGCCTGGAACAGGCCGCGATCCAATTCGATGGTGCCGAACTGGCGGAGATGCTCGGTCACGAACTGCGTATCGAGGAGCGTGAAGCCGCCCTTAATCAACCGCGCGGTCAGGTGAACCAGCGCGATCTTGGAAGCGTCGCGCTCGGTCGAAAACATGCTTTCGCCGAAGAACGCGCTTTTGAGCGCCACGCCATAAAGTCCGCCGACGATCTGGTCGCCATGCCAGACCTCGACCGTATGACAAGCGCCGAGATCGAACAGCTCGCGATAGAGCCCACGGATGCGGGAGTTGATCCAGGTCGACATGCGTCCGGCGCGCGGCGCGGCGCATCCGTCGATGACGCGTTCGTAGTCGTTGTCGACTTTCACTTGCAGCGGCGTGGTGCGGACGGTGCGCAGAAGTCGGCGGGGAACGTGGAAGTTATCGAGCGGCAGGACGCCGCGCTGCTGCGGCTCGATCCAGTAGAGCGCGGGGTCGTCCGCGCTCTCGGCCATCGGGAAAATGCCACAGCTGTAGGCCTTCAGGAGGACCTGAGGCGTAATCTCGAACATTGGATCGTCACGCGACGCCATGCCGGTACTTGCCAAGCGAACTCTCAAGCGCGCGCGGAACAAGTCGCGCAGAG
>Ga0209930_1001741_pt1 | contig 31054 bp, 27 predicted proteins | sample ThiBiot_500_biof_2_FD_183948 | JGI IMG/M metagenome (GOLD analysis project Ga0209930, IMG submission 183948) | Wastewater bioreactor microbial communities from Cape Town, South Africa - Thiocy_cont_500_biof (SPAdes) | ecosystem: Engineered > Bioreactor > Thiocyanate-remediating >... | reverse complement strand
TCCTTGCAAGAACCTTACTGTATCTTCGAATGATCCTACACTGAAAATGCAAAGATTTTCTCTTACTCTCTCTGCAGTGTTATTTTCGTTACAGGTACATTTGAAATGGATTTGTTTGCTAGTTTAAGCATTAAAAAATTTTCAAATTTCACTTATAAACCATTAAACAAATGTAAACAAAACAAACTTGGTTTTTTCTTTATCGAATTAGTGCGTTTTCGCCGAAAATTTTTCGGTAGAAGGTCATTATCGGCGAAAATCATCTTCAGCGAAAACCAAATGTTCCTTTTTTATTCATTCATCTCACCGTCAAGAAGAAGAAGAGTACACAGTCTGAGAAAAATCATTCATTTTGATTCATCAATATATTTTGAGACATCGATGTGAAGCTAGCACGACGAAGCGATAATTCATATAAAAATTTTTAAAAAGTATGTCCGGTAGATAAAAAGATTACCATTCGACGTAGAATTAAATTCTGAATCGAAAGGACTAGTTTGGATAGATCGGCAATACTTCTGAAAAAAGTTTTGTATGAATTATCGTTTCGTCGTGCTAGCATCACATCGATAATCATTCTTCGTTTGCTTCACTTAGATAAAATTGAATAGAACGATTAAGACGTAAATAAAAAAATAAACGTCTGCACTTTTAAAATTTTTGTAATATGTTAGCAATTTATTTAAATAAAATTTAAAAAAAACATACCAAAGAAATTTCTTTTTTTTGGATATAACTCAGTAGTTATCATGTGTTTATTGATCTCTAATTAAGGCGGCTGACTGCAATTTATTGCAGCAAGACGACTTATTGCTTTTAACTTGCTTAGTTGCCTAGCAAAATTCTTCTTCTTCTTCTTCTTTAAGGTGGCTGACTGCAATTTATTGCAGCAAGACGACTTATTGCTTTTAGTTAGCTTGGTTGCCTAGCAAAATTCTTCTTCTTCTTCTTCTCCTTCTTCTTCTTGTTCTTCCTACGGACACATGAGTCACACTTCAATTCCGCCAACCTTTCTAAGTAATTGTCCATCATTTTGAAAAGAAAAATATATATTCAGAATCCTCAGAATCTGACAAACAATATTCTGAAATCTGTTTTTCGAAATTCAAAGTCGTTCGGGAAATATAAGATATACAAAATGACTAATTAACATATTATAGTTTCGCCTTATATGGTCATATATGACTCATTTTTAATTGGCCATTGATACGTCACATGCCTTATGCATACACGATTTAATTAAATTTGTTGAAATTCAAGTTTATCCACTGCAGAGTCTTTTAGAAAAAGAGAGATCAAGTAATGGCTGTTAGAGATATTTCCTAAAATTTATTCTTCAAGTGATCAATGAGATTAGAAAAAAGCACAACGTATGTCTTTGAGTCAAAGACTTTGACTAATATTCTAACTCTATTTGTTTTAACTCTTGCACATTAGGGATTTGCAGTCAGCCGCCTTATCTACTCGGCTTTGTCTCGAGTGGAGTTCTAGTTTTAAATTGATTTTAAACTCTTCCTAAATCAGAATGATGATAAATATGATAACAAACTAAATTCTTATTCTCGATTATTTTATTCAGTAGAAATTCAAAAATTTTTCATATATGGTGGCGAAGGTAGATTTGAATCAGTACCACTATAAATAGCAGCTTGTTTAAATGGACATGGTGTTTCATGCCATAAATATCGTAGACCTCGAAGTTCACGTCGATTACACGATTCTGGTAGTGTGACTGTTACTGTTAAGTCAACTACATTGGAAATGATTGCTGGAATCCATTTATCATCTTTCGAGCACTCAAGAAGATGACAACAAACCTATTAAATTCATTGAATTCTTTTTTTGAAAACAATTTATGATAATTATAATTATACGTACTTCGAATCCATGTTGACTGCGTAATTCAATCGATTTTACTGCGGTATATGTTATATTTATAGTGTGACTTTCTGTAGAATGAACGACGTTGAATACAAGTGGACCTAGAAATTCGATACTTTGATTATAAGCAATTGCTAGACCGGCACGTGAAAGTCGATAGGCAACATCATGTTTATATCGAGGATGAATACTAAAAATCAATTATAGTAACTATAAGATATTTTGTTTTTTTCTTGAACAGACCTATTTGGATCATCACGTAGATCTAATGCCACCGCCATGAATACTTTTGGAACGACATTATTTGGCACATAACCAACATCAAATGTTTGATGCCATCGTATCCAAGGAAATCCTCCAACTATCATACTGTTATTCTCAAATGTTGCTAATTGTACAAAACCAAATGGAAATTGTAGATCAGTACTTCCATTTGTACGTGCATACCATACCATTCGCCAATATTCGATCATTTTTGAAAATGCACATGAATATTTATCTCGATTATGTTCTGCATTGGACTCGCCTTGATACCAGATTACTCCGTAGATAGTCATTCGTGTGAATGGATAGATCATTGAATTAAATAGATTTGAATTGTTGAGAGTTGGCGCACCATCGATGTTTAGATTTCCATTGGAAATCTTACAATCTTGTAATGCTTGTGGTGGCATCCAAAGTTCAATATTTGTTCCACCCCAACTAGTTGCAATTAATCCCATAGGTCGACCATTCAACGCTTGATGAATCATACGACCATATAGCCAACAAACTGCTGACATATAAGTAAAAGATGGTCCGCCAACACTTTGCGGCGATGCTACAGACCAATTTAACCACATTCCTAATAATTCTTCGATAGGCGACGCCGATGGAATAAGTGCAACAGTAAATAATCGAAGTTTAGTGAAATTTCCTGCATTATTTATTTCTTCAGTTCCATTGAAAACATCTATCACTGACATTTGCATATTCGATTGTCCTGAACAAATCCATACATCACCAAATAAAATGTCATGAAGTGTAATTGTCACATTTGTACCATTTGTTAATGATTGAGAAACATGTATGTCAAAAGGACCTTCATCTGAAACGGGATCGAGTGTTACCGACCATATACTTTCACTTAAACTAACTGTCGTATGAATTTGATTATTCATTCGAAGAGTTATCGATGCATTTGATGAATCTGTATAACCCCATACGATAGCTCTTTGTGGAGCTCGTTGTAATACCATATGATCTTGAAAGTAATTAGCAAAACGAGGAAGTCCATTGGTATTTTTAACAACGAAAATAACAAGAACAAACACGATAGTTAACCACATTGAATTCATCATCATCATTATAATGTCTTATTTTCTAACATTTCTTTTTTGTCATTGAGATAAAGTATACATAATGATAAGAATAAATTCTAAAGGTTTGGAAGATAAAAACAGATTTACCCTTTCATTATAACCTATCGTTTAAAATGAAAGAGCAAGAAACTGATTTCATTTTGTTTTCTACAGTGTTTACATGTCAGCAATTTCGAATACTGAATTCGAAATACAAACAATCGATAAAAATATTGTTACTAAAAGACAATCACGTTTTCGTACATATAAAAATATTTTAGCAATTAGTGTTGCATTTCTTCTGCAATTCACTGCCTTCAATGGCATGCAAAATCTTCAAAGTTCACTCAATACAGACGGTAATATTGGTCTTAATTCGTCATCCATTATTTATGTTTGTCTTATTCTTGCATGCATATTTTTACCACATCCATTAATGTCAATTCTTGGTCTTAAATGGACTCTTGTCATTTCTCAAATATCGTAAGAATAATTACTGACAGATAAATAGTCACTTTTTCTTCGTAGATATGTTCTATTTATAGCTGCTAATTATTATCCAAAAGCATATTTAATGTATCCAAGTAAACATAAATGTTTTAAATATAAGTCAACGTATGCAATTGACTAAGTTCATTTCTAGCTGCTGCACTTGTTGGACTGTCAGCGGCACCTTTATGGACATCGAAAGGCAGTTATATAACTGATGTCGGATCGATTTATGCTTCTGAAAATAAATTCGATAAAAATGCTATTATCAATTGGTTTTTTGGCATTTTCTATACGTTCTTTCAATCATGTCAAATCTGGGGTAATCTCATTTCATATCTAGTACTTACACCAGAAGCTCAAATATCGAAAGTCTATGATAAATGTGGTGCTGATTTTAATGAACAAGAATATCATAGTTCAGAAGTGGCTAATAAAATTGACCGACGAACAGTTAATACTCTCTGTATCATTTATGTTTGCATAGGTATTTGTTCGATAATTACTTTGATCATTTTTCTCGATCAACGACGTTCAACATCTCGTGATCAAATTTCCGTTATGCTTCGTAATTCTATGAAATTACTTGTATCAACTGTTAAACATATGCGTAATATCAATCAACTTCTTCTCATTCCAATGACTATTTGGGCCGGTCTACAATTAACATTTATTTTTGCCCAATTTACTCAAGCATTCGTTTCATGTACAATCAATCCGAAATATGTTGGTCTGATTATGATTGCTTTCGGAATATCCGATTCAATTGGCAGTTTTATATTCGGTCATCTTGTTAAACTTGTCGGTCGTTGGCCTTGTTTTGCTATTGCTACAATCATTAGTTATGCAATGATAATTACAATGCTTATTTGGCGTCCATCAACCAATCAAATAAGCGTTCTTTTTGTTATAGCTGCGTTTTGGGGATTAGCAGATGCTGTTTGGCAATCACAAACAAGTGCTCTCTACGGTGTCTTCTTTACTGATAATAACGAAGCAGCATTTTCAAATTTTCGTCTTTGGGAATCAGCTGGATTCGCTCTCTTCTACATTCTAATACCTCGTATACGTACTCGAACAACTCTTATTATTCTTCTTGTATTTCTTTCAATTGGCATTGTTGGTTATGCATTAGCTGAATATCGATGGTTTAACGATCAGAAAAAAGAAAAGAAAACTGATCATCGTATAGAATTTCATTTCGAACCTTAAATATACGTATATATGAAATAATAAGATGAAAGAAACCTTACTAAAGAGTAAACATGCACAATCTTATAAAGAATAGGAAAATGAAATAGCCATACAAAAATTATTATGAAACGGTTGCACGTTAAAAAGAATCGAATTATACATGTTTCTGTTCGAAGATCAAAAAGTATTTTATCAAAAACATCTCAATCTTCGAATCTCACGATTAATTCAAGTAAAATACCGAACTATCGAAGTCAATCAGTACAAACAAACGATACATGGGCCAATCCAAGTGATTACACTAAAACACTTGTACAAAATAAGAAAAAAAAGAAAAAGTTTGCTTAATTTCGACTATTTCTTTCGTTGATTTTTAAATTAAAACTATAAACTTAGATATATACGTCAACGGAATATAATAGTATCTACAGTGACTTTATTACTCGTGACTGCATTGTTCATCACACTCTTGATTATATTATTGAGAAAGTCTAATAACAAAACCAGTAAAGTGACTCAATAGTTATAGATTTTGAAATTTAAATTTGATATAGAATATTCAGGTAGTTTGCCTGTTCTGCAATGGAATAGAACAGGTATAACTATAGCAGGTGCGACAGGCCAACCTGGAAATGTTTCAAATAGATTAAACCATCCGTTTGGATTATATATAGATTGGTCTAATGCTTTATACATTGCAGATCACTTCAATAATCGAATTCAAAAATATTTGAAAGATGCAACATTTGGTGAAACAGTAGCAGGTGATGCCACAGCAATACCTGGATCCACATCGAAGTTTTTAGATCATCCTAGTCACATCGTAGTGGATTTATATGAGAATATATATGTGTCTGATAGATATAATACCAGAGTTCAACTATGGAAGAAAGATGCATTAAATGGAAGTACGATAGCGGGAATAACAGGTTTGACGGGTAATGCATCCGATCGATTTCAATATCCGTATGGAATTACTCACGATCTTGTCAACAATGTAATTTATGTGGCGGATTATGGAAATGATCGAGTAATGTCTTATCGTGTTGGTATTAAAAATGGTACAATAGTCGCTGGAGGTAATGGACGAGGTATGAATGCTATACAATTGAGGGCTCCAATGGGTATACGTTTTGATAAAATATCAAATAGCATTCTCATTGCCAATCATCTTGCTAATAATGTTGTACGATGGAAATTGGGTGACTTCAATTGGTCATTAGTAGCTGGCGATCTCAATGGAGCAACAAGTGGTGCATCGAACATGCTCTGTTCTCCAGCAGATGTTGTCTTAGATCCAATGAATAATATGTATGTTGTCGATCTTTCCAACGCCCGAGTTCAACTCTTTCTCGATAATGCATCCAATGGTTCAACTATTGCTGGTATCACAGGTACAACTGGTAGTAATGCTTCGTTATTTAATTGGCCGATTTCAGTAGCACTTGATAGTCAACTGAATTTATATGTTTCTGATTATCTTAATGAACGAGTGCAAAAATTTCTACGTTATTAAAATTCGTAAATGAAAAAAAAATGTTTTTTTTTTATTTAATTACGTGCAAAGACGAAAGGGAGTGTGTAGGTGTTTTAATAAAAATCTCTAAGTATTTTGTAAGGGATCTATTTGTGAGTGATTGTTTTCACTTTTTGTTGTATTACGAAAATCAGTGACTCCAAAAATTATTCTCCCATTTTTACACGACAGCTTTATTTTTGCTACAACACAAGAACAATAGGCGAAATACAGTGAAACCTCTCTACAGTGGACACCATTTGGACATCCTAAAAATGTCCACCTTATACAGGGGAATTCATTTGATGTATCACTTAGTTGAGCGAACCATTCGAAGACAACTTTATCAATTAATTGTCTATTATCGTTCTTGTGTAATAGCAAAAATAAAATTGTCGTGTAAGGGTGAGCCAATAATTTTTAGAGTCACTGTGATAGACATGAAAAATAATCATCGAATAATAAGAAGAACACGATCAGTAAAGATTATTCATGTAAATATTCGACCATCAAGCAAAATTCATTCGGTTTGATCATGTTTTTCAAGAAATTCATTTATTTTACAGTTATTGTAATAGGCAACGAGCACGAATCAAGTTACACTTACAGAAAACTATATACCTAGTGGCATAACCAGCGGAGTGCGAGGGGTGACGCCGTCCCATTATCCGCGGAATTTTTCGCAGCTAAAGTTTAATTTCGCCTCACCATCAGGATCGGGGAGAATTTCAGAAGTTTTACTCCCTCATTGTCCCACCATTAGTGAAATTCTGATTATGCCAAATAATGTGCCTCAAACAATTAAACAAGCTGAAAGAAAGTATATTTTACTTAATCAATAACTAATTCAATTATTAGTCAATGGTTTAGTTTTATTCAGTTCAGTAACGAGTGTATCCAAATAAGTTTTTAATTGATCTTTACTTTTTGATTGATCGAAGTTTTTTAGTAATGCACATGTTTCCTCAATTGTTGCCATTTTATAGAGTGTATTTTTTTATTATACGAAGAAAAAACAAACAACATACACTGTTCTTTTCTTTTTCTATTGAATATTTCACAACTGCTATATAAATTTTTTGTTATGACAACGAGTGTGAATAACGTGATTCAATGACATAGTTTTTTTTTTTATTCCAGATGGCGTTCTACTACTACATTACCATATATTTCACTCGAAACTTCATACTTATAGTTTTGCTACAATACCTGCATTCTTCCAATTCATATCGTATTCATACATCTCAAAAACTGATCTGCACACCCTCACCCTCGAAATCATAGAAACTTCACATCGATGAAGCGTATCTTTTAATAAAAAAAATATTGCATACTTGATTTCCATCATCAATTTGACGAGTCCTATGAAATAATTGAAAAAACTTCTACGGCTTTCCATGAAAAAATAATAGTATCTGCGATTCTTGTCTTGCCTATTCATTTCATTTTCAATTTTATTTAACATAAGCGCCGCCAAACACCCGTGCCAATGGTCTGTAAAAAAACCTATTTATAATTAAATACGATCTGATGTTTCATTTCTTTCAGACAAATATTGATCAATATCGAGATAGTATATTGTTTCGTTCATATGCCGCTCAGACATTGAATAATGCAGCATCATCATCAGTAATGCCAAGACTTTCAACTATTGAATTAACAACGATATCTAGTGCAAAATCCAACACTGAGTTATTTCAATCGAACGAAACAAATAAATCAATTGGTCCAAAGAATAGTTTCCTTAGGTAATTATTCATATTTTCTTTAGTATTATTCAACTGTTAAAATCATAGTCGTTTCAAAGACATTTTATCGTTATCAACTTCCAACGGTTGTTGTGTTGGTTTAACCATTGGTGCATTAGTATCTGGTATTGTTTTAGCCATCATATTAATACTATGGTTACGTCACGGTAAGTCGAGAAAATATTCTCAAACAATACTATCAAAAGTTTCTTTAGGTACGATGGAAACAACCACATTTACAACAGTTACCACTACTACTGTAACAACCTCTACTACTACCACAACTACTTCAACAACGACTACTTCAACAACGACAACATCAACAACAGCAACAACTTCAACGACAACGACTTGTGAGTAACTCGTAATCAATGAATAATTTTAGAGTTTCTACTAACATTATGTTTGTATTGAATAGCATATGGCAGTGGTTATGAAAGTCAAGTTAGGTATACAGCTGGGCCTAGTCCTGTTGGGCTCGGTATCGGTGATCTGAATAATGATAGCAAACTTGATATCGCTATTGTAAATCGCGGTACAGACAATATCGGTATCTACTTTAACAGAGGCGACGGTACGTTTCTTGCGCCACAAACATATTCTACAGGTGATAACCCACACTCTTTAAGAATAGCTGATGTTAACAACGATAATAAACCGGATATTATTGTTACAAATGCTGGCTCAGGATCATATAATGTTGGTATTTTTTTAAACAAAGGAAATGGAACATTTTACGCCCAAACTACTTACTTGACTGGAGCGGCATCATATTTGTTCTCTGTTATTGATGTCAATAATGATAACAGACTTGATATTATTGTTCCAAACTCTAACACAGGCACTGTTGGCCTTCTTCTCAATGCAGGTAGTGGTACCTTTTCTACTCAAACGACCTATGCGGTTGGTACTATGCCACATACAGCAGCAGTTATTGATGTGAACAATGATGGCAAACCTGATATCGTAGTTGCAAATCGTGACTCAAATAATGTTGGTGTTCTTATAAATACAGGCATTGGTACTTTTCAATCCCAAATTACTTATCCAACTGGAGCTCGCCCAACGTATATAGATGTAGCAGATGTGAATAGAGATGGTAAACCCGATATCGTGGTTCCAAATTCCAGTACTACTACTATGAGTGTTCTTATTAATGCAGGTGATGGTACATTTCATTCACGAGTGACGTATTCAACCAGTACTACGCCAGGGTCGATTACATTAGCAGATATTAATGGCGATAATATACTCGATATTGTTGCAACACTCTCTTCGAGTGTTGGTATTTATCTCAATACAGGCAATGGAACATTTCTTTCAGAAATCAACTATTCGACTGATAATGGACCCCATTATTCAGAAGTCGCTGATTTAAATGGTGATAATAAACCTGATATTGTTGTCACAAACTACGGAGCAGCTACTATTGGTGTTCTATTACATGTTTAGTTTTCTTGTTTAAATAAAATTATAAAATAACATTCCTTTTTCTTGAGAGTTGAGGGATACTTCTCTCGTATTGAAATTGATCAAACCTGGATTTATAAGGCAAATAACGGGCATGTAAAATAATTAAAAGATTTCCTATGGCTTGTCTAATTAAATTCAATCGCACATACCCTCTTTTCATGTTCGTAACTTTCACTTTCAATTCGTACAAGTCACAATACACGATGGTCTGCTCATATTTCTGCATCTCGGAGTGTCATTGAATCTTTGATTTTTTTAGACTAAAATTGATCAACTTCAAGGTAGTTTATCGTTCGAAAGTTATGCGACTCAAAGAATCAATAACTTGAACAGATATCGAAATAATGATCTCAATACACCATCATCAACTTGCAAAGCTTGCTGTATTGGTTTAACAATTGGTGTCTTACTTTCCGGTCTTGCTTTATCCATCTTGTTAACATTATGGTTAGGTCATAGTGAGTTCATTAAATATACTCAGTCTATAATCAAATCATATTTCTAGCCACAACGACGACAACGACGACAACGACAACAACGACAACCTGTAAGTAACCCAATCGAAAGATGTAAAACATTTGTATAATATTATGATTTTTGCATTGGATAGCATATGGTAGTGGCTATTTAAGTCAAGTTACTTATGCGACTGGATATGGGCCTATAGGTTTATCAGTTGTTGATTTGAATAATGATAACAAACCCGATATAGCGATTACAAATTCAAACTCAGATAATATCGGTGTCTATCTCAATGCAGGCAACGGTATATTTCTTACTCCAACTACGTATTCTGCAAATCGTTTTACACATTCTCTGCAAACAGCTGATGTTAATAATGATAACAAACCCGATATTATCGTTACAAATGCTGGTCCAACAGCATATAATGTTGGTATTTTTTTAAACAAAGGAAATGGAACATTTTTTCCTCAAGTCACGTATCCAAACGGAGCCGGTGGACTTTTATTTTCTTGTGCTGATGTGAACAATGACAACAAACCTGATATTATTGTTCCAAATTATCAAGCAAGCAGTGTTAGCGTTCTTTTCAATACGGGTAGCGGTGTCTTTTCTGCTCCGACGAACTATTCAGTTGGCAATGCTCCACATACAGCAGCAGTTATTGATGTGAACAATGATGGCAAACCTGATATCGTAGTTTCGAATCGTGATTCAAATAATGTTGGTGTTCTTATAAATACAGGCACTGGTACTTTTCAACCTCAGATCACTTATCCAACTGGCGGCAATCCAAGATATATAGATGTAGCAGATGTGAACAGAGATGGCAAACCAGATATTGTCGTTCCAAATTATAATTCAAATAGTATTGGGGTTCTGATTAATTCAGGCAGTGGTACATTTCTTGCACAAGTTACTTATCCAACTAGTAGTCGTCCAAATTGCATTACGATAGCTGATGTCAACGGTGATAATATACCCGATATTGTTGCAGGACTCTCCTCGAGTGTTGGTATTTATATCAACGCAGGTAATGGAACGTTTCTGTCTGAGATTAATTATCCGACTGGATCTTATCCACATTATTCAAAAGTAGTCGATGTCAATGGCGATAATAGACCTGATATTATCGTTACAAACAAAGACTCAGATACTATAGGTGTTTTGCTACATGCTTAAAATTTGAATATTTTTTTCTTTTATTAAAATCACAGATTTGCATTTTTAAAAATAGTATTGCATTCTAATTGAGCAAGTATAGTGCTTCGAACATTGGGATCAAGATTTGTAATATTATTTGCTATTTCACCACATGCAGCTGGCATTATTTGTTTAAAAAATGCATTCAATTCAATTGGACCAGACGGTGGTGCATGTGTAATTCGAAGACCAGTTGCAGCAGCGTCTAATAAATTAGGATAATCATCCATATAAACAGTTCGTACACCCCATTGATAATCTAAAAGTGCTTTCGCTGTTTGACATCGAGCAAGAAGACCAACAAATGATGTTGGTGATTGAATAAGTAATGGATGAGTAATTGCTTCATCTTCTAATTCAACAACAATTTGTATAGATTGAGATGTTAACATTGGCTGTCGAATATAGATAATAATTGAAAGTGTTGAACCATCGTATGTAAAACCATTATTGGTACCATCTTGACCACCGATTAACTCATTGAATGGTTCGAAAGGAATACTAAAACCATTGAGAATAACAGATTTAGCAGTAAACGTACCACGAAGTTGAATTTCATAAGAACGTGCTTTTGGAAAGGTAGAAAATGAGCCTGATGCTGCCGAAATTTGAAATATAAGAGAATTTCCTGTCATTGAATAATTAAAATTCGTAATAGCAGTCGTTGTCGATGAAGATTGTTGATAATCAATTGAAATACCGTCATCTTCATAAACGTAACCTTTGCCTTGTGTTGATCCACCGAGTAGTGTATAGAGAAGAAGAGTATTAGGTATACGTTGAGCACGACCTAATCGATCTCGATTTGATTTTGGTTCAGGTAGAAGTGGAATAATCGAACCGATTTTAGCATAAACTGGCATTTCATCTAATGTAAATGATTTCGATTGATTCGATGATAGATCACCAGTGAACAAATTAACCCATTCGTAATCTGGTGGAAACCACATTGGCCAATTTTTGACGAGACCTGTTTGATTATTAATTGGCTGACTGATTGGTGAAATAAGAATATCTTCACCGAATAAATATTGATTCGAATATGTATAAGCTTGATCATATTCTGGATAGAGATAGTAAAGTGGTAAAACAACAGATAAACCCGTATCATAAGTACGTCGTGCAGCTGTATATAAATAAGGAATCAATGCTTGACGAAGACGAGTAAATCGAGCAAGATTATTCTGATAGATCCATGGATAGGTCCAAATACGTCGATCATTATTCGCATATTTACTGCAATGTGTTCGAAACATAGGTGAAAATGCTCCCCATTGAATCCAACGTGTATACAATTCGGGACCGGGTGGTGTCATATGTCCACCTAAATCATGACTCCAAAAACCGTAGCCAACATTAGCAGCTGTTGCAGTAAATCGTGGTTGAAATGAAAGTGTATCCCAATTTGGATAGACATCACCAGAAAATCCGACCTGATAACGATGATTACCAAGACCACCCCAACGATGTAACAGCGCCGGACGATTATGACCAAAATAGGAATCAGTAAAAAATAGATAATTCAACCAGAATGTTGGATTTGTATAGGAAATATTGCGTGTCCATCCTTGTTCACCTTGTTGCCAATCTAACCACCAGAGATCGATGCCAACATCTTGTAATTTATGAAGAACAACATCAAACCATGCTGTTACATATTTCTTATCGGTAACATTGAATGGAACATAATGATCTGTCGATGGATCGATGCCCATAATTCGTGCCATTTCAACGTATTTTTCTTCCCATGGTTGAATACCTGATGCTGGATGGAGATTTAGAGTATTTTTCAAGCCTAATTGTTTACACCATTGAAGAAATTTTTCATGATAAGGAAATAAATGTTGATCGAATGTAAAACCTGACCAACCGATATGTTGTCCAGCTTGATCTCGTGTTCCATTTAAATTGGCTAGTTTATAGAATGTTTTATGCCAATCCATATCTGTAACAATAACATCCAATGGAATGTCATGTTCAAGATATTCTGTCACAATATCTCGTTCATCATATTCCGCATATGCCCAATACCGACTAAAAAATACACCGAAAATATATCGTGGTGGTAATGGAATCGATCCTGATAGTCGAGTAAATTCAAAGAGTGCTTGTTTATACGAATGACCATGACCGAAAATGTAGAGATCTTGTGGAGCTTGAGATGAATAGAAACATGATGATGGTGCTTCAAAACAACAACCACGTAGAATACATTCGCCTTCTCCAGTATCATTTGTTGTACCACAATTACGTCGTTCATTGATCGGTACTGCACTGCATTGAGTTGGATCCGATGGTGAATATTGTTTGTCAACGATCCATGCCCATTGAGTATCATTGTCGAATTGTGGTCGACGTGTATCATCGACAATGGCATAACCACGTCGAGATATGACACCATAAGTACAATGAAGATCGTCACGAGGTTGATATCGACAATCTAATTCTAATTTCGAATCATTATTTCGATCTAATGTTCGAATCGTTCCAAGAAGATTACCATCATATTCTTCACCGGGCACCGCATTCCAAACGACGACAGTTTTATCATTAACTCGAATTGTAACTCGAATATTTCGTTGATTGAATGTTGTTGTTACATTACGTTTATATTCAACAGTGACAAAATTTGTTTGAATAATTAAATGAGTATCATTTCGAGTCACGTTGAATGCTGGTGGTGTCAATTGAATTTGTCGTGATTGAACAACTCATGTTTTAGCATCGACAAAATCTTTTGTTGGTGACCATTCGAGACGAATCAATTGAGCTGATAGAATAGTAAAACGTGCTAAACCTTCATAAACAACTGTTGATGGATCTGCAAGTGCTAAATCACACGTTGCTGATGCAAGAAAAGACAGTAGAATTAACTCGAAGAAAAGATGCAACACCTTCATTCTTTTAAATGCGAAGAATGTGTTTTGTATACTTTACATGTATATTATCATTGCAGTGTTATCAAAACGTACTTAAATTGAGGTTATATGAAACAAAGAAATAAGTTTGGGATAGAAACAAGCTGAAAGAGAAAACATATGATTTACACATAGGTTTCGATTGGGAATAGAAATTGTAGTTGAGAGGATCACCGTATAAAACAATATATCTTCGAAGTATTTGCCCTCGAGAAAGTGATATGATTAAAAAATAGAGCAAAATAGTAAATGAATTCAGTTCTGTCAAAATGATCTAACACTTCTGTTACAGTGTGATGTCCTTATCATACATCACCCTCAACATTCTTTCTCGTCCTCTTTTTCCCACTTCGTTTATTTGTTCTTTTATGATTCATACTCATTCCATTGTTATCTCTTCATATGTATGTACACGCTTCTGCTTTTCTCTTTGAGAAGTTTCCTCTCGTTTTTTTCGAACACGAATGAATTGTTTGATTGTGTATTCGATCCGAAGATACACTCTCACAACTTCCATAAGGAATGTCTAGTAAATTGAATAGATTTGACGATACAGTTGGTTTGTGTATAAAGTCACAGTAACACCATTAAGTCGTCTACGTGGCCAACCTTTGTTTTTCTCGCAATGATTCAATTTCAATATTGACATTGTTTTTCGTTATAAAAACATCTGAAAGGAAGAAAGAAATAACAATTTGAAAGTGGAGTAAGAAAAATGTGCTCGTTTTGCATAATATTTTGTTAACCGATGATTGTAGATTATGAGTAGTTATTCAATTTCTGACAAAGAATTAATGAATTCAGTTCATCAAAAATCGAATATCTACGACAGATTTTCACCATTCTCGGAATTTCTTCGAACACATAGTTCGATTTTACTCGATGAAATTCGAGAAAACCTTTCGAATGCAATTCAATTGAATGAATTTCAACCAGGCTTTACAATATGGTCGACTAGTTTGGAACGATTTATTTCATCTTATGGTTTTGATTTCACTAAAGTTGATCATTTAAAATTCGTTCATTTTTATTTATCAATTCTTTCTGATTTCAATTTAAATCTTCAATATGCGGAAATTTGTTTCAAAATGTTATATACTCTATTACAGTTTGTATTCAACCATTTATTGTGCCATAAAATTTAAATTTCCCATAGGAAAACTCGTCTTCTCACACGAGATGATCTAACAATCGATTGGCGAATAATTTATGGTTGGGCTCAAATCATTTCCGATAATCACGACAGTAATTATTCATTAGTGATCCCGCCGAAGTTTGTTTTTGTTCGATTTCATCGACAAATTAAATTTTTGTTTGTTTGTTTGTTTGTTTTTGAAGAGATATCGAACTTGAACTTCGATATTGTGCATTGAAATGTTCACCATATTATTCAAATACAGCAACTCAAGAAATTCTCGATGAATTACGTCCACAAATGTGTCCTGCAGGATGGGACTTTTTGAGAGTCATGAAGTTATTTCAATTACTTCTTCCGCATAATCTTCCACCTGAATTACATGATCAAGGCTTTAGATTATGGCTAAACGAACTTTTCAATATCTGGGAAAATATTTACAATCAAACACTATGGGAATTGGTTGGTTTTGATCGATAAATAATAACTATATGATTGTATTTTTTTTAGTGTATGCCTGCTATTTTTTCGCAACTTGCTTGGAATAATATTGGTTATGTTCATTGGGAATCTTGGTTCCCCAAGATATTCACACGTTTACTTCGAGGTTTTTCTCTACCAGTCGGTAAAATGGGTCTCGTACCATTGAGACATTCATATTTTGAAATCTATTCGGCAAGATGGATTGTTGCTATGATAGGCAATAGAAATTCATGTCTACAATACTTAAGTGATCTTCTTATGAGCATGAAAAGTTTCTATCATCCATCGAATAATGACAAATTTCAAGAGAAACTTATCAAATTTCTCTTACGACTTGCTGAGGAATTTACTCTTCGAGTTCAACTGTAAGTTATCGCCATAATTATATTTGAATGAGTATAATTATATTCTATCTAGTGAACGAACAAATCGTCCATCATGGTCGTTTGCACCGGAGATATCATACCGATTGACTGAACAAGATATCACTGATTTTGTGAATTGTATTAAAGATTATGTTTTTATTTCAATTTTCAATAAGAGTCATGCACAAGATGCTGTTAAAGCTTGCCAACGTCTTTCAATACTTCGACCTGAATTGATCATACCACGAATTGTTAAAAAGTAGTAGTATAAATTCACTTTTGTTTCGATATACTTGAATGAGTATAGTCAAATGTAAATCGTTTTGTAGACATTTTTCATCAATCGATAGTCTAACTGAACCACATCGTTTCATAGCTATTCTCGATTGTCTCAAACATATCACTCGTCAGATATGTTATTCGAACGAAAAAATTCATGTCATACCATTACTTATGTCTGTACTGCCTGGAATTGATTTGAATGATATGAAAAAAACGTCTGTGACTTTGGATTTTCTCAATACAATTCTTATGAACATCATTTGTGTTGATTGTTCATCAGCAGTACATAATCGAAATGATTTAACTGACATTGAAAAGCAAGTCTGTTTATCAACAGGTCAATTTAATGATTTTATCAATGAACTTCTCAATCGAATATTTCATTTGATCGATATTCTCTCAGCTGATATCTACGATTCTGATGCACTTGACGCAACAATACAAACGAAATTCTCGTCGATTTTATTCAGTATTGTTCATCAATCTAGTGACGATATATTTCGATTGATACAAGAGAAAATGATGTTTTTTGTCACTGGTTCATGTCTATCACCACAAGTACGTTCAATTGTATCGTGTCTTGTTCAAGGACTTGTCAAAGGTAATCCGATGGAAACATTGAAATATTTCCTGCCGAAAACATGCGAATCGATAATAAATATAAAATCAATCGATGAGAAAGAAGATATCGAATTAAATTGGTATTTATCGCTTTTTGTTGAACTTGTTCGTGCTCGTGGTGATATTCTCGTTAATTACAAATCAATGATTCTGTCCGTGTTTCATCATTCAATTCATATAAAGAATAAAAAAACATACGAAATCTTAGCTAATGCGACAACATATTTACTTCAATCACTCTGTCAAGTCTATGCAATTGATTATCGACTTACAACTGACAATATCAATGAACTATCATTTCGAGCATGGGGCCATTCAGTTGATTTCGATCAACTTCAAGTTCAATTTCACCGACCCAATGATCAAGAAATCGATTTTGCTTGGGAATTTATCGATACATTTCTCTATCCTGAACTCACTCTATTGAATGACAAAGGGTTAACTATTTCGAATAATGAACGATTACGATCTCTGACAATTATTGAATCAATAGCTATAGGATGTGCTCGAATGGTATCATGTATTCCAAATGAATCCGTGCAAGATTTAGGCGTACACTCTAGTGTACCATATCGATCCAAATATCAAACTCAATTTCCAATTTATTCGAGAGATCGATCTGAGACGAAGGAAAATTTACGAATGCGTTTATTGACTGATATGGAAAAATTACTTGATCGACTTTTAGAAAATCATTCAGATGATGTTTTATCTATCAACAAAACTTTGAATGTAAAAGTTAATAATTAAAAGACATTATATTATTTTTGTTTTGTATTTCGTAGATTTATCCATTGGTATCAGTTTATTATGGAGTATTTATAGATGACGTCACTACATTCAGACGAAATTTAGTATCTGACGAAAATCTAATGAAAAATAAACTTATTCATCAAGGACAACCCATTCGTCGTTTAATTATTCAACGAATGGAATTACAAATTCAAGTATACGAAAATCTATCATAGAGAAAAATCATTCATCTTGAAATTTAGAACAAAGAATTATATCAGTCTGGACCGATGACTGATATTGATAGGCAAATTATTTTGAAATTATTCGAATTATCAATGAATCGATATAGTGAAGTTCGTCAACGAGCTCAGAAACATTTACTATCTCTTCTAAGAACATTTCAATGTTCATATGGATTAGTTACTGATCGTATTGTTGAAATACTTGATTCATCGAGTGAAATCGACGATCATGATCGTATCAAAGGTTGTTTGCATGTTCTTTTGGGCGATAATTTTTACTTTCTATTAACAAGAACATCATGGCAAATGAAAGAAAAATTATGGCCATTAATTGCACGTATGTTACATGCAAATAAACGTAGTATAACAACTTTATATGGAGATATTAGTAAGAAAATTCGAAAAGAATTTTCAACAGTAGCCATTATTCAACATGCTAATGATCGAAGTAAAAAATCTGCAATTGAACTATGGCATCGGATAGAATTCGATAAGATAAACATAAAAACACATGAAATATGTGATCAAAATAATATTCAATCGTATACTAATCTTATGGAAACGTTGAGTCAATTACTTGAAATTGGAACATGGGCACAACAAAATATAACAATGTCTTTGCTCTGTCTCCTATTGCAAAGACATATACCGATACCATTAACATGTGTGAAAGCTTTTGTCGATTTTCTCAAACACGATAATATTAAAATGAGAGAAGTTTGTTTTGAAATGAGAAAAAGAAATTTATCTAAAAAGAAAACTGTTTTTTTCCTCGAATTAGTATGCTACGAAGGGTGTTGCAGCATTATGTCGTTTACAGAAATCAGCTCGGATCTATGCTGAAAAGATTTATTCGGGTGATAATTGCTGGTTAACAATCGATGATTATCAACCACCTGAAACACAAATCGAATGGGAAGAAACATGTTTTCTTGATAGATCCTATAATGGTTATTATGCATGGCCAAAAACAATTAAATATGTATTAAATAAACGAACACGTTATACACAAGAGAATATGTCTGAACAAGTAGCTATTATTTATAATCGATTTATGGATAAACAATTTCTTGTTCAAACAGTACAATTAATGATTTTGAATGAAAAGAATGAAGAAAAAGATTTCGGAAAAAATCAATTTCGAATGTTGAAGGTACGTTTGAGAGAGATATTCGAGTCGAATAATTATTTTTATTATGATAATGTAGGGTTTGTTTCGTAATTTTGGTCTTGCATTTTTCGGTAATTTTATGGAACAATTATATGCATTGATTCATGAACCTCTCAAAGAAAAACAAGAAGGTAGCCATCGAGTAGCAGCTGAAATTGTGGCGGGAATGATTCGTGGTTCGAAACATTGGACATTAGAAATGCTTGATAAACTTTGGGACAAACTTCGACCATTTCTAACTGAAGTTTGTGATAATCTCAGTGTTGATACACTTGCCTATTGGAATGATTGTTTTCGAACGAGTATAGTTAGTTGACATAGTTTGAATTTGTTCGATTGAAATACACTGTTATTTGTGCTTTATAGGAAAATAGAGATCCTCGACGAATGTATCGAGTCATTGATTTTCTTCGTACATTGATCGAACATAAACCAACATCGAATACATTCAATGAAGCAGCTCATTGGTCTCTAGTACGAAATATAAATCAATTCGATTGGCGTGTACCATCTGTTTGGAATGAGATCATCGAACAGGCGAAATTAAATCTTGATCATTCAGCTACCAATGTTCGAGATCGTATTGCTATGTAAATATAAGACAATTTCAAATAGAATTTTTTTGTCTCTCTTTTTACATAGTTTATTTGCAGCAGCGTTCATGTTTGATGTCGAATTAGTCACTATAAAATCAGTTCATCAACCGAATACCAATCAATTTATCGATAGTATCTGTGAACGATTACAACAAATCATTGAAATAGATGATGGTGATACGAAACAACGTTTAAATTTTGTTAAAACAGGTAAAAATAAAAAGTATTTCATCTTTTTTTTTGATTTTGAAATATCTATAGTTATTGAAATGCATGCATATTTCTTTTCCTGGTGTCGACAACCGATCAAAAGTTCACTTCTTCGTCTTTTTCCTTATGTATGTTATGTGTTTATATAAAAAAAGATGATAAATGAATATATTTATTCATGTTTAGTTATGCGAAATAGAGAGTATGGAAGTAAATGATGAAACATTTAAACAGGCTTTAACAGTTAGTCGATTAAAAATTGCTTTGAGTTATTTACATGCAGAATTCATTGATGAACTTATGCAACAATTAATAAAAGTAGAATAACATTCGCTTGATGAAACAGAATCTATCGTATGTAAATCGATATCTAGATTTGTAAGAGTTCGAAATGGCATGCACGACGAGCAGCTATTGAATTTGTTCAAAATATGGTCTTTTCCAATCTATTCAATGTTCGATCTCATACACAAGAACTGCGTGAACTTGCTATTCAATGTCTATTTGATGAACAATATGAAGTACGTGTAGCTGCATCTACTACTCTATCTGGATTATATCAATGCAGATATTTGCAAGTAACTGAACAAGATCTAGTAAGAAAAAAAGGAATCGTTCTCTTTTGCACGAAAAGAAAATGATATTATTTATTATCTGAAGGATCATTTTTGTGCTATGAGCAAAGCAGATTCGACTCAACATATTGTTCAACGACATGGAGGTATTTTAGGTCTATGCTCGATTGTTTTATCAAGTCCCTATGATATTCCATCGTATATTCCACGTGTACTAATGATACTTTGCAATCATTCTCATGATCATAATTTAATACAAGTATATACGTATATTAGGACATCTATTTGAATCTTTTGTTGATTTATAATTTTAGAAATCGATTAAAACATGTTTGTCAGAATTTCGTCGAACTCATTACGATTCTTGGCATGAACATCGACAAGAATTTACTGATGATCAATTAGCAATGCTAGCAGACATTTTAATTTCTCATAGTTATTATGCTTGAAAACATGTAGCCCGATTGAATTTTATGTCATCTTTGAATTTTTAATAAAGAAAGAATTTCATAAATATTCAAAACTGATAGATAATTAACTAATTATAATCAACAAATGTAGATTTGACTTACAAAACAACATAAAAGAAGGTATGTTATTAAATGCAAATATTACGAACATGTATATTCTTTTAACCTTCTCTCAACGAAGGTTAGTTACTGTGTTTATTGTGTTCATATTGTGTTCACTATCATTGTTGTTTGGTTTCCAAAAACAAATAATCTTCTTTAATTCTTGTCGATAGATACGTGATGATAATGTAAATATATAAAAACTTGTTGTGTAGCTTACATAGAGTGGTAAAATGGACATTTGAAGTAAAAAATTGAATACAACAGTTGAACTGCTAATAAATAAAGCTATTAAACTCAAAATAGCAAATGGTAAAATACATATAACTTGTGTTAAGATTTGTCCAAGTAACATTCGAATCATTTGTTGATCAATACGACGAAGACTCTGATTACCATTTCTTAATGCTGGATGAATTCGTTGAACTTGTTGACGAATATTTTTCAATGTTAATACGCATAAAACACCCATGCATACCGATGGTAATAAGCAATAGATAACGAGATAAAAAATTCGATAGAACAAATCGTAAGCACCCAGACGACTATAACAACTTGGAGTGTTATTTGTATATTTGATTTCGAAGAATATTGCCATATGTAAATAGAGTAAACAAGCCAGAAGAATGGCACCAATACATAGTTTAATAGCTGTTTTCTTATTGCACCATGCTCGTTTTGAAGTTGATATTGAACTTGAACAATATCGATCAAAACAAGCTAGAATCAAGAAATAGGGCGATACAGCTAAGCATATATAACCCACATAATATCGAAATTTACAGAGAAAATCCGATAATTTTGTGATATCATTTGCAAAACCACCAGCAAGAAGACGAGTCAATAGATTTGTATAAATTGCAAGAATGTTGGCGATTGAAGCAGCAAATAGATAAATGGTACATGATAATTGCAAGAGTTTTGGTCGAGTAAATATGAGAATATTGAGAATGTTACCAATAGTGCCAAATACAGTGAAAGATGTTAAGACAATACGTGTTGCATACAGAGAAATATCGGGTAACATCGTTTTTTTACAATGATATACAGAATGAGAAAAAAAACCCTAATTTATACTTATTCACTGACAATTGAAGAACCTTCGAGCGAACATTGTCAAAAAAAGTATGAACGACGTAAATCATAATCCGTAAAATGAAAGACCTTGTTATATTGATTTTAGTTGAAATTATAAATTGTAATCATTAAAATAGAATCTTTTTTATTCTTTTTATTTACATGTTTATGTACAACTACTCCTCCTTATATGAAAAACTTTATTTTTCTACAATGGCCTTCTATTCATAGAAACGCCTAAATCACTAAATAATCGTTTTGAGGTATATGTCATTCACATGGCAAAACACATTTCCTCGAATTAAATCCTCCTTTAAGCAGACATTGGATACTTAGTAAATTACTTAGGAGTTTTGGTACTTTTACTTAAAAAAAGTACTAATTTACTTTAAATTATATACCAATTGTTGGATTTTGGTCAGATCTATATATGAAATCGTTTCTTTCTTTTTTTATTTCTTTCGTAATTCATTTGTTTTAAAATTATCTCAAATACATATAGTCTCGTTGTTTCTGATTATGATAATTCAAGTTTAACTTTATATGAACTTAATAATTTTTAAAAATAATAAAAAAAACAATCTACAGGTGTAGGAGCATATTGTATCCATTCATAATAATATCATGCTGATAAAATGTTTCTCCATGATTCATATATGTTGAAATAAGGTAGAATCTTCTTTTTTTTCTATTCTGTTGTCTTATCAAATGGGGAAAAAGTAACTTGTATTCTTTTAATATTAAACATTGAATGATATTACTCATGGGGTAAAAAGAATTTTTCCGCTAATGTCGCCGTATATAAAGCGTTGGCAAAAGTAGACAATTTTATTAATTGATTATGCCTCAATTCAAATACAACCAAGTACAAATAGATTCCGAAGCTCCGCAAACGAAAACATCCAATTCAAAATGTTGTCGTTGCTGGGGAAAATATATTGCAGCAATAGTCATACTTCTTTTGGTTGCTTTAAATATTACATTTGGTGTTTTATGGGGGAAAAGAGTCAATCCATTTTCATCGACAAAATATGCAGTTGAAAAAGGTGTTATTGGTTTCCCCATAAGTTTACCGAACGATGGTACATATATTGAATGGACATTCTTACAGTTAAATGATGTTTATGAAATGTTACCCATGGATAACAATCGAAAGGGTGGTTTAGCACGTGTTGCCCATTTACGAAAATTATTATTAGATGAAAATCCACGTACATATACATTTCTTGCTGGTGATCTTATTTCACCATCGGCATTAAATCAAGCAATGGTTAATGGAAGTGAACTCAATGGACAACAAATGATCGAAAGTTTTAATGCAATTGGACTTGATTTTATGACATTTGGTAATCATGAATTTGATTTTGGTGCCGAATCCGTCATTATTCAACGTATGGATGAATCAAAATTTACATGGATTAGTACAAATGTTCTCGATCGAAATACGAATAAACCCTATCATACAAGTATTCAATATCATGTTTTAGAAATTGAAAGTGTTCGTATTCTAATCTTTGGTCTAACAGTATATGTTGATAAACCCTATGTCCGAATTATCGATGATAAACAACTTATACCATTTGTTCAACAATTTCTCAAATCTATATCCAATGTGAAATATGATGTTTTAGTTGCATTAACACATTTAAATATTGAGACAGATAAGGAACTTCTAGAAAATATACCCGAAATTGATCTTATCATTGGTGGACATGAGCATCAAGATTATCATTTACATCGAGGTTCACAATATAGTCCCATTTATAAAGCTGATGCGAATGCATTTAGTGTCTATATTCATCGATGTGCATTCAATTTAGATCAACGACGTTTTCGTATTTATAGTACTCTTGCATTTGTTACACCTGATGTACAAGAAGATGAAAATACACGTGATGTTGTTAATCATTGGCATAGTTTAGCTGTCGACGGTTTCAAATCGATGGGCTATGACATCGATCAAGTTGTTTCGTGTTTACCTGATTCAGTTGAATTAGATGGTCGTTTTTCATCCGTACGAAATTTTGCAACACTTCTATCGAATTTGACTTGTGAATGTATGATGTATGCAAGTAATGATACTCAAACGATTGCTGGACTTTTTGATAGTGGATCAATTCGTAATGATGATATTATTCGAGGTAAAGTAACGCAATATGATGTTCTACGTATTTTACCCTATCAAAATCCACTATATGCATTATCTGTACCTGGTCAAATCCTTGCTCAAGTACTCGATGATGGATTGAAAGAAAAAGGTCGTGGTATGTATATAACGTATGGCGGAGCAATTCAACGAAATACGCAAGATAATACATGGCGAATCAATGGACAAGATATATCAAAATCAGGTTTAAACTATAATATAGCTACGATGAGTTACGCACGAATGAATACAAAATTAAATGATACATCGGTTATTATTCTTAAAACCTATCCTATAACACAAACGAAAAGTTTAATCGATTATTTACCAACAAAATATCCACCATGTTGATTCTTTTTGTTCTATTTTTACAATAAAATACTCTTGTCAAGTCACGAAGTCTTTGACTAGCATGTCTGCAAAAGAATACTTAAACTGTCAGTACCATTATTCAATACAGCCATATCTAATTTTTTATCACCGTTAAAATCTTGAATAACGACAGCAATTGGATTCGAACCATACTCTAATTGAAAGGAGAGAATCGATGAAAATGTACCATCACCATATCCACGAAGTACATCTATACTATTACTATCAAGATTCGTAATGACAATATCTAAGTTCGTATCATTATTGATATCAATGATCGATAAAGAATGATGAGATGAATAAGAATCTGTCGAATAATTGACTAAATGTTCAAAAGAACCATTTCCTAATCCAAATAGAATTCCAATATGATCTGAATTACAACTGGTGAAGACAATATCTGATAGAAGATCGTTGTTTAAATCACCAGTAGCCATCGAACAAGGCATCAAAGTCATACCAAGACGATAGAATATTGGATTAGTAAAAGAAATATTACCATATCCAAGAAAAACACTAATAGTATACGAATTTGAATTAATTGTAGCAATATCATTGATATTATCATTATTAAAATCAGAAATAATCAATGACTTGGGTTGTGATTGATTGCCAATCGAAAGTGTGGTACTCTTTATGAAATCTTTTTCTATGTAACCATTGAAAATAACCATATTATTACTGATTGAATTGACAACAACAATATCTAGTCGATTGTCATAGTTAAAATCACCAACAGCGACGGACCTTGGCTGATAACCTGCGAAATATTGTTTTTGTTGTGCAAAAGAACCATTACCATAACCGAGAAGAACACTTATATCATTGCTATTTAAATTACTGACAACAATATCTAGTCTAGTATCATTATTGAAATCGCCAAGAGCGATTGAAGATGGAAGATAGCCAACCGGATATGATGTAGGTTGAAAAAAACTACCATTACCGAGACCAAGAAAAACATCCACTTTATTGATACTCCGTCTTAGAGCTACAATGTCTAATCGATTGTCATTGTTGACATCACCAACAGCCATCGTATATGAAGCATAGTCATATGGAAATGTTGTTGTTTCAACTATAAATTGATCACCTTGATTGACAAGAATGATCAGATTAGAATCAGTCAAATCGAAAACAGCGATATCCAATAAAGTGTCATTATTGAAATCACCAGCGGCAATAGTTTCAGGAAAAAAAGCCAACGGATGTATTATTGGTTTTTCAAAAGAACCATTGCCTTGACCAAGAAAAATAATTATACCGGCGATATAAAAATCAGTAACAACAATATCTAGTCGATTGTCATTGTTAAAATCTCCTACAATCACTGTTTGTAAAAAGCTACCAAATACAATTGTTGGCATTCGTTGTTCAAATGATCCATTATTTTGACCCAAAAAGATATTAATTTCACCGGTTAGATCACTTATCACAACGATATCTAACCAAGTATCATTATTGAAATCACCAATAGCAGCTGAATATGGATGATAGGAAACTGAATATGACATGGGCTGTGCAAAGCTCTCATTCTCTTGGCCATGAAAGATCACAATACTCTCGTTTGCACTACTGAGAATAACAATGTCTAATCGATTATCATTATTAAAATCATGAACAGAAACATATATTGGCTCTTGGAGATTTGAATATGTTGCGTGTTGTGTAAAGGTTCCAATATCGTACGCAGAAAAGATATCTATAGTGTCTCTACCATCATAAATAATAGCAATTTCTGATTGTTTGTCATTATTCAGATCAGCAGACAGCATAGCCAATGGATGTGATTCAAAGGCATTCTTCGTGGCTATTTGATCAGTAAATATACCATTACCATGTCCTACCATTAATGCTAAGTCTTTAGTACCATCATTAGCAACTGCAATATCCAAAATTTGATCACCAGTATAATCCCCGAATGCAATCAGTGTTGGACGAGAATTCAGAACTTCACTGATAATAAATTGTTTTTCGAAATTTCCATTTCCATGCCCAAAGAGAATACCTATATTATCAGTGCCGTAATTAGCTACGACAATATCAAGATAAGAATCATTATTCAAATCTTCAACAATTATGCATTGTAAATTAGATGCATTAGCAGCTGCATAAGCAACCTTATTTATCATAGCCCCTCGGTTATATTGTAACAATACGGCTATATCATCAGTATCTCGATTGGTAACAATAAGATCACGATGATTATCACTGTTGAAATCACCGGTAATTGCAGAGTACGCATAATAATCAACTGAATATGTCGTGTGTGACCCAAAAGAACCATTACCTTGACCAAAAAGGATACTTATACTACCGTCACCTGCATTGATAACAATCATGTCTAACCAATCATCATCGTTGAAATCATCAACAATAATTGATTTTGGATGATTACCGACTAAATATGTTGCCTGTTGTACAAAAAAGCCTTTACCATTATTGAAAAGAACACTAACATCATTGCTTAAAGAGTTTGCAACTGCGATGTCCATTTGAGCATCATTATTGAAATCAGCGACAACAACAAGTACTGGTTCGGCACCAACTGAAAATGTCATTTGTTCTAAAAATGAACCATTACCCAAACCGAGAAGAATGTTCACACTATTCATAATCCAATTGGCAACGACAATATCTAAGTACGTATCATTGTTGAAATCACAAACAGCAAGAGAATACGAAAAACCATCAATTGAATAGCTTATCGATTGTGAAAACGAACCATTGCCTTGATTCAAAAGAACATTGATACCAGTGATATCCATGTTCGCAACAACAATATCTAGCCAAGTATCATTATTAAAATCACCCATAGCGACAGATTGTGGCCTAAAGTTAGTTGGATATCTTGTTTGTTTTGTAAAAGATCCATTACCATAACCGAAAAGTATGCTTATATCATTGCTATATGAATTTGCAACAATAAGATCTAGCCGATCATCATTGTTTACATCACCGACAGCGATGTATCCAGGATAAGAACCAACCGAATATTTTGTTTGTTCTCCGAAAGAACCATTACTGTGACCAAGAAGAATACTCACATCATTGCTCGCCTTATTGGCAACAGCGATATCAAGTTGAGTATCATTGTTGAAATCTTCTGCGATGATATGAACTGGAGCAGTACCAACTGCATATGTCATTGATTTTGAAAAACCTTCGAAATGACCAAGAAAAATATCCAAATTCTCGGGATCGTCATTGATAACGACGATATCTAATCGATGATCATTGTTTAAATCACCTATTGCCACAGAAATCGATGAAGACGATCGAGTATGATAAGTAGATGAATTTTGAAAATGACCATTTCCATCTCCAAGAAAAAGTGCAATATTAGGTGAACCTTTATTGACGACGATGATATCGACATGATTATCGTCATTGAAATCAGCAACACGAATTGCGTAGGGAAAAGCAGAATGAAATGAGTAGAATTCATAATTTACAAAAGTTCCATCGCCATTATTGAGAAATATTTGGATTTGACGTGTTCCAAAATCTGCAGTGACAAGATCAGGAAATTTATCAGAATTGAAATCACCAGTTGCTATTGATCGTGGCCGAGAATTCGGTTCAGTAATTGAAATGATAAGTTGTTTATTGTTACCAAAAAGTATAAGAATATTATTTGTACCATAATTAGCTATGGCTATGTCCATATAAGTATCATTATCAAAATCTGCAACAGTTAATGCAATAGGAAATGAATCATAACCTGTCGAATGCGTGATGGATGATTCAAAATACGTAGAACCATGATAAATGCTCACACTATGAGTGCCATAATTGGCAGTAATAATATCTAAATATGAATCATTATCTAAATCAACAACTAGAATTGCTATTGGTCGAGCAGATCCTGTTGAAAATTGAATTGATTCTGTGAATAAACCATTTCCTTGTCCGTAGAAGATAACAATTCTATTACTATCAAAATTTGCTACTGCAATATCCAATTGATAATCATTGTTAAAATCAGCAACTTCAACTATGCTAGGACTCGAATAGAGACCTGTTGAATAGTCAATTTGATTTTTAAAAGTACCATCACCGTTTCCAAAATATATTGTTATTCTATTGACCATTTGCTGAGCTATAACTAGATCCAAAATATTGTCATTATTAAAATCACCAATGGCTACAGATCGTGGACCATAATGATATTCAACCGGCCTTTCAGCCATTATGTTGAAGTTGAGTTCACATTTTGGTGCTAAAATATCAACAATTGATTATCTATGATATTCTACTAGAAACAAATATCGTACCTGTAGGCTTTGGGGAAGTTAGATAAACTATTAGACTGCCAATAATGACTATTAGACATACTAATATAACAAAACAAATCGTTGTTTTCCTACGACGATGTCTCGACCAAAACGGTTTTGTTCTAATAATAAAAGAATAGTATTCAACTTTACAATTAAAACAAAATAAAAATATGATATACAAATATGTTGGAACCATCGGTGAAATATGATTTGGCGTCATCTATGTTTGTTTATAGTGAGTGAATGCAAGAAAAAGTGTCATTCTGCCTCATCTTCTGTGAATAATGTTATGATAATTGTGACTCCATATATAATATTTTCCTTTTATGATCAATTTATTTTACACTTGATAACTGCTAAAAATATCATCTATTTTACGTAGTTACGCCTTCTGGGCAAAGAGAAATGACGATATTGATTTTGAATATGCTAGGAACAAAAAGAACATTGATAACATATTGATAAAATGATTAATCCAATCTTTAAGACAAGTATAGCACAGATATGAATTAAAATAGCAAGCAATCAGTAGTTTCAACAGTAGTTCTACTCGAAGAACAAAAGATTTCAGACAATCATCGATTAACTACGTCGAAAATTAATTTTCAACAGCTTTTATTTCTCTTTCCAATTGTTGTTCCTTTTTGGCAATGTGGATGGAATCTAGTATTAATTAATCCACTAACTTTAATTATTACATATAGAATTGCTCAAAGTTTTCTTCTTTGTTTTCATCTTGGTCAAGATTTTTTCTATAATTTTCTAACAAAACAAAATAATATAATAAGAGTTATTCTATTAGAATGTCATATATTTCTTTTGGTTTCAATTTATATTATTCAATGGGTTGTTATAATTTTCTTGATAGATATTTCTATCCTGATGACGTAATTCGATCAGCTTATATGTGTTTAATAGTCGGTTATATTCTTTATTTTTTCTTGATGTACTTTCAAAACTATATCAAACATGAATTTTGGATATGCATGACATTAAATATTCAACATTTGCTTGCATTTATTTCGTGTGTTTTTCGGCTTTTATACGATATATATATCGATATTTTTGAATATTATTATCAAACATATCTGTTATTGTATGCATTATCGTTTCTATTGTTGGCTCTCATTTAAATATTGACTGAACGGTGGTTGTTTAACTGACAACGTACTCTATAATACAATACAACAGAATAATTGTTTGTAATCAAGATCATATCTATAAATTCTTCAATAAATGAACAAAAACTTAATAGTCTGAAGATGTATTTCTAGCAAAACTCACTTAATCACAAAATTGTCTTTTACAGAGTCAATGCTTATCATATTAACTACTTTCTAGACACACTTAAATGAACAGTTTAAGAGATATTTTTTGATATGTTTAATAGATCGAATAACTTCATGAATAATAAAGAAAAAAATAGCCGAAAATATCGTGTTCATTTTGAAACGTTTCAATAACTGTCAATTATCTTCGACAGTCAAATGAAGTTTTATTACAAGAAAGATGAACTTATAAATATCCACGAAATATAAATTGAGACAGAAAAAAAGATCTGAAATCTGATTAATTTCATATAAAAAGAGAAAATAAAGAAATTACTTTTAAAACTAATCCTCATATAAGTTGCAATGACACTGTGAAATTGAACATCACACCAAAACTAAAGGATAAAAACAGCTGTATCAATCTATCTATCATTCATTCATTCACTCATTTACTAATTGTCATTTTCGAAATTTTGAATCAGTATGGTTCGCATCTCCACTTACATACTATTCATTTCGAAGTTATTTGTATTATTCACTTACACTACATCAGCACAAATTCTATGTATGTACATTGATTTTCTTTTCTTTACCATCAATGAATATACGATGTTTTTCTTTTGTTTAATAGCAAATGATTTAAATTTACCATCACAATGTCATAGCTATTCAGTTATTCAAGATGAATCAAGAAATA
>Ga0209930_1001718_pt1 | contig 31400 bp, 40 predicted proteins | sample ThiBiot_500_biof_2_FD_183948 | JGI IMG/M metagenome (GOLD analysis project Ga0209930, IMG submission 183948) | Wastewater bioreactor microbial communities from Cape Town, South Africa - Thiocy_cont_500_biof (SPAdes) | ecosystem: Engineered > Bioreactor > Thiocyanate-remediating >... | reverse complement strand
GAATAGCAAGTTTTGTAATTGGCTCATCGTGCAAATCACTCGGTAGATTTTTCATCCATTCGATTTGTTTGTTCTCAACTATAGTATCGGAATCTAGTTTCCAACAACAGATCTTCATCGTATCGAAGTTCTCCTTCTTCTTTTTTTTATTGAATCACTCATAAAAACTAGATGGCACACGAGACGAGCTCAGGTGCGAAATGCGGTGCGAATGCAATCAAAGTTTTCGATTGAGTTGAAATCTTGCATACGAAAAAAAATTCTCTACTTCTCAATAGCCAATCAATTTGTTTCGATTACTCCATAGTTTATAGTTTTAATTATTCGAGTATTTTGAGCGCCTAACTTTCGTTACAGCTGATATTTTAATTATCTTGGATATTAGTAAACTATGGAAAAAATATTTACGTTCCCTCAAAATAACGAAAGATCGTAGTGGGAATTTGAAAAAAAATATCACTAGTTCGACATCAACATTTGAATTTTCTCTTTTGAACGAAAGTTGTGCGACTTGTAGTTCTCAAGATCATTAGGTAACAAAGTAAAGTGTGGACGTCGAGAAAGAAAAAGAAAAAGAAGAAGAAGAAGAAGAAGAAAAAAAAGAGGAAAACACGAAACGCGCAACATAAATGCTTTGTGCATTCGCACCGCATTAATAACATATTATTGACTATTGAAGAAGAAAAGAAAAGAGCGCTTTCATGTCATAAAAAAATAAAAGAAAGAGAGATAATATATTCTGAGTTATTTGAATTTCGGTGCACTACGATCATTTGTTTTTGCCTTTTTCAGTTTCGCCAAACTGAAATCGGTGATTGAATTTAATAATTGTGATCGATCGCCTGATGCAGGTGGTGGTGCAGCTGCTGCTGCTGGCGGTGGTGGCGGAGGAGGAGGTGCTGCTGAAACTTTAGGTGGAGCTGCTGCTGGGGGTGGTGGTGCTGCTGCTGTCGGTCTTTCAGGAATATCGACACTCATCTGGGATACCATTGGCTTTCTTGACGATGATGATGATTGTGCGGTAGTTAATTGTAATGGATCAACGCTGATTGAACGTTGAACTGTTTCTTAAAATTTCAAAGAAAATTTTCTATACTCGAAAGAGAGGAATTAAGTATCGAATTATACTTGATGTTGTTGAGACGTTTAAATTCGGATCTGAAGCTAGTCCTGCTGCTTTTAACTGAAAACAAATTTAGTCAATAGAAATAGTTTTGTGTTGTGTTGACATACTTGTCGTTCTCGTCGTCGTTTGAGTTTTTCTTCGTCTGACATGAATTGACTAGAATTTTTCAATCGACGTACATTTTTTATCTAGATCATATATTTTTGAATTTTAAAGAAAATCAAAGTTGTTGTTTACCTTCGTCTGATCACCTTCCAATCGACTTTGTGCAGTTCGACTGATTTGTTCGAAGGCTTCTTTACCTTTTGAACTTAATTGTACTTTGAATCGTTCGATATTACTCGATGTTGTTATTTGAAAGAATGAATCATTGAGAAGTTCTTGAATACTCGGTAAATCTCCAGTTGGACAGAGAATTTTCAGTAGAATTGGCTGTAATAGTGTCGGTACAGAGCTAGGAAATTGCATGCAAGTCGTTGTTGGACATTCTTGGCCAGTTGCCATTTCATAAAGAACTCGTCCAAAAGCATAAACATCACATTGATCAAGTGTCTATAGTAAAAAAACAATGATATTTGTTTGCTTTTTCTCCTGTATCTTTACACGAATCTGTTTGAGTTCAGATATATAACATCGATATTTCGATGAGACACCGCTGAGTGCATTCGATAGATCGAGTAATTTAACTGGATGTGACGAATTTTTATCAAAATAAATATTTCCACTATGTAAATGTCCGTAAACGAGACCATTTTCGTAGATAGAATTTAAAGCTTCGAGAATAAATCGACCATAGACTTTGATTTGTTCTAGAGTGAGTCCTTTCGATGGCGTCTTTCGACCGTATCGTTTCCAATATGAACCATTATTTGGTTTTGTCTGATTTAAATGATCTTTCAATGAACCTTGACTGAAAAATCTATACACAACCAATACACCTGAATCATTCGCATAGATTTCTTCGATTGGTACGATTAATGGATGCTAAATGATTTCGAAATTTTCAATAGCAAAATAAAAACAACATAATATTACTGCGATTGATTTTAAAAATTTCAAACAATGGGTTACTTCCTTCTCTCCGAACGTTTTATCTAATCCGTATTGACACTAATCAAACACAAAACAAAAACATAAGGTCAAAAAACTAAGAACTCAATTTCATACCCATGATAAAAGATAACGGTCATCTTTATTTAAAGATCCAGCTTTAGTTGCAAGAAAATACGTTTTCGTGTGTCTCCAACCTAAATCAGGTAATTGTTCGACTATTTGATACGCATTATTTGTTGAACGAAGAAACATTGATGTGTACTGTAATGCTAATTCTTAAAATAAAAACTCAAAATCTATTATCAATTTTAAAAAAATAAATCAAATCTACCGGAATGATTAATGACGTGATTTTCAGGATCGAGAAAACGCTGAATCAATAATGAATTACAAAGTTCGAATTGTTTAACAAGTGAATCGAGATATGTCTTAATGAATACAAAAAAAAAATACTTAATTTATATCGATTCATGTTTTTCACAACACCTACTTGAAGACCTTTCTGTCTTTCTGCCATAAATGCTTTATCAGTTCGTCCGAGAATTTTCTTTGGTGGTAAATCAAAATCATAACCGTATTCTTTTAAAATCGTATTTAGATCATCGAATTCTCGGAAACGTTTCGTTACAACCCACGATCGTAACGGATCATCGGACACACGCGAAATTCGAATCGAATATTCCTAATCAATTGTGTTTTTTTTTTAATGAAAATTAGAAATCAATTAATATTTGTGTTTATGTTGTCGTTCTTTCTCATTACCCCGTGACCTTCGTTTAATTGAGAACCTTCAATAGTGCATGTCAAAGGAAATGTATCGTCGAACGTACTTTTTGCTCGAATCATTGTATGTACTGTTTTCGTTTTGTTACGCGAAGAATAGAATTTCTATTTCACTCACTTGATGTTTGCTCGTAATGTTACACCTACGTATATGTAAAAGAAACGAATGAAATAACAAGTGAAAAGATAAGAAACACGTATCTACGTCAATGAAGTGTTCGAATGATATGAATGAATAAATAAATAAAACAAGTGCGAAATGAAAATTTATTTCTTTTAAAAATAAGAAGAAAAGGAAGACGGAAAAAAAAATTAATAAATAAATAAATAAATTAAAATGGAAATTTAATTGTTTGTTAGGTCTTCATCATTTGTATCAGCACTGTTCGTCTGCTCATCAGTATTCATCGCAACAAATGATCGTTTCGTTTGATGATGTTGATGAGTATGTTTTCGTCCTTTTGTTTGTTTTTGAAATTTCAAAACAATGATTATTTATTTAAAATAAAAATAGAAAAAGAAAACTTACGACGATGTTTACGTTTTTTATCAATTAAACGAGTCGTATCGATTTGTAATTTATTCGTAGGCGGAGGAGTTGCATCAACGATAACAACACATTGATGTGTTTCCATTTTTTGATCTTGAACGACGAGTTTATCGTCATGTATTGGTCGACATTGAAAATGTGAGATTTCTTCGTGAATAGCTGCACGTAGTTGATCTAATGTCCATTTCTATAAATCAAATGCATGATTGTATTGTTTTATTTTATCTTCTTACTTCACTTTCGAAACCGAAATCGAACTTTTCGGCTTCTTGTTCCATCATGGATTCATTCGTGTCATCGAATTTAACAAGAAATTCATTGATAAAACTATGATTTAGTGCTGCTGTTGCACTTATACGTTGTTCAGGTTCGATAACAAGTAATTGTTTTAAAAGATCGACTCCTTCATCAGTTGCATTCGGATATAAAGCTTTGAAATTTGCTGGTTGACGATTGCCAACACCTATTCAAAAAGCTGCGTTTTTCTTTTCTCCTCACGAGATATCTTTGTTCATACTCAAAATTAAACGTCGAAAACAATCGCTATTCAATGATGACAAATAACTTTTCGATGGCGTTCCGAGAATAATAAAAATCAATTGAATCTGTGCAATCGTATTCGTTCCCGAGAAAATCGGCTTTCGACCGAACATTTCAGCAAGAATACAGCCCATCGACCAGAGATCAATCGCTTGAGAATATTCAGTATAACCGAGAATAACCTCCGGTGCACGATACCAACGCGTGACGACATATTGAGTCTGATCATGATCACGATACTGTCGAGCCATGCCTAATTGAAAATCAACGAATTATTTTCCCTCAATTGCAAATGATTTTTTAAAATCATCTACCGAAATCTGCAATTTTTAAATTACACGATTGACTAACGAGTATATTCGATGGTTTTAAATCTCGATGAATCTAGAGAAAATATCGACGCATAAACCATCGACTTCGACTCTCCTCAACTCACAATGCCTGCTTGATGAATGAAAGCGATTCCATTAAGAATTTGATATGAAAAATATTTGATATGATCATTGGTTAATGTTTGATTCGATTCTAAGACTCGTTTTAAATCCGTATCCATATAATCAAAAACAATGTAAACATCTTTCTGTGCTTGTGTATCAAGAAAAACATCACGAATTGTAATGATATTTTCATGATTTGTTAAATGTCGAAGAATTTTTATTTCTCGATATGTTCGCATGCCGATTAAGAAATGTTCGAAAACATTGGCAATCTTTTTAATGGCGACATTGGTTTGCGTTTTTTGATGACGAGCTAGACATACAACGCCATAGGCACCATTTCCTGAATGAAAATTTTGAAGAATTGATAAATAGAAGAAAGAACTTATCTACCGATATTCTTTATTGGTTCATATTTATTATCATGAAAATCGAAATTGACATCAAAATATTGTTTATCTAACGTTTCATTCATCATCTAAAATAATCAAAAGTACAACATTCATTTTGCTCTCGACTCTTGTCGTTTTAATTGTACAATTCATTCAAGCATATCAGTCATTACTTTTTCTTCACACATTTTCTCCTCTTGAGGGTGAGGGTGTTGAGCAAGTAAACTTTTCATTTCTTCAAATATGTATATTTAAGAATATTAGAGAGAAGACACAAATATATTGAGAGAACTGTACATGAACACACACACACACAAAGTATACGTATATATATATATTTAAAGAGAAATGCACTTGATAAAGTTGGAAGACTCGTCGTATTGATGGAAACGACGAAAATCTTCAGGATTTTATCACTGTTTTCATCCGCATAAAGAGATAAAAAAAAAGAGAAGATTTTCTAGTTTTGTAACTAAAATAAGAGACAACTAATGAAGACAAGGAAAGAAGAAGAAGAGAGAACAAAAATGAGGTTGAGAATGTTGTTAGTTTGTTTAGTGCGGATTTGAATTTGAAAACAAAAGCAATTAGAAATGATCGACGCTACCCAACTGAACCGAACTGATTGAAATCGTCATTCGTCGGTGTTTTATCGAATTTTTTCACTTCTTCTTGCATCGATTCTTTCAATTTCAATATCGCATTCGTATCAGTATTTGACTCGTCGAAATTCGTGTAAGTCGGAACATCAGGCGGAACAGGAGGCGGCGGCGGAAGAGTCGAATTCGGTGATTGTTTCATTTGTTGATCGTATTCGCCTAAACGAGAGAGAGAGAGAGAGAAATAAATGGACGATCGATCGACTTTGATTTACCATTCATCGGTGTGTGATGAGACATGTCAGGTGGAAGATGTGTTAGATGTTGATCATGAAACTAGAAGACGAAAAAAATAAAATTGGAAAGAAATATTTAAAAAATAAAACCATTGGGGCAGGTCCGGGTGGCATCGTTCGCATAGAATACGGTTGCATTTCTCCACCATTGGCATCTTGAGGACTGGACATCATTGTAGGAGTTGTTGGAGTGTGACCACCGGTCGGACCGTACGGAGCTGGTGAAGAAGAAGAATAGCCCATCTAAAACGAGAAAAGACGTAGATTGTTGTCGAAAAAACTCGAAATTTGCATTACGCCAGGTGAATTTGTCATGTACATTCGTGGTCCTGGCGGATTGATCGATGGCGACATGCCTTGAGGTCGATATGCATTTGGCATTGGTCCACCAGGTGGACCTGGATGACCGATGGGAGTCGTTGGCATTCGAGCACCGAGAGATGGCATACGTAAACCTAAATATTCGATTGAATACTTATCTCTTTTCAAATTATTGAAATACCATTTCGAGTTGGATCCATTTGCGGTGGCATTCCACTCTGAAAATCGATGGTTTCTCTTCGAAATTTTATTATTTAAAAAAAAAGACTCACTGAATAGTCCGGTTGCGAAGGCATTCGAATGAGTGAACGCGGAGGAGCATTGGGATAACGAGGATACTGAACAAAAGCAAATTCACATTTTTTACATTCTTTTTCTTCTCAAACGAAATACCTGATTCATCATCTGTGGTCCAGGCGGCTAAAACAACGAAAATAATAGTTTACATTCAATCGAAAATCAATCTCTTACAGGAAACATCGGTACGCCTGAGTTATGCATTCCGTCATTGACATTCATCGGCATACTTGGCGGTCCATTTGGCTACAACAAAATTACGAATTTCGAGTAAAGAAAAAATGTTTCATCCTACTTGAGGTGGTATTCCACCATTCGCATTGATAAATCCCTAGAACACACACATACACATCGTTCTATCTCTTTTCTCTCACTTACATAATCGTGAAACGCTTTTGCTTCTTCCGAATGTGGATGTTGATCTCGTCGTTCAGGTGCTGCACTATATAAATCCCAAAAAACACTAGAAAACCGAAACATCAATAGCAAATCCTCGAAATCTTTGACTTTTCGCATACCACCACCAACTAAGTAAGAAACCAGGCGGTTCACCAAGTGACATTTTACTTGGTTCCCATTTCATCTTGAATTGAAAAACGAAAATCAAAATCTCATCTTCTCACTCAATCGATCAATCACTTACATCGGCACAAAATCCCTGAGCAGCTTTCGCTGCACCGATATGATACAAATATTCATATATGTACAAATTTAATCTAGACAAGATATCGATTTAGAAATATACGTGTTTTTCTTCTTCTGATTTACTTGTCTTTAGCATGAATATCAGATGGAGCATTGAGAGTTTTATTTTTTCCATACATGATCGTTATTTACGTATGAATTCACTTTGGATAAGCATTTGATAGGCCAAGCAAAATGACGAAGAATAAGAAAAAAAAAAGAAACTCAATAGAGATTGATTGATTTGCTGCTAATAAATTCTGTCAAGTGGCAGCCATTGTTCCATTTCGTTGACCTTCGAACGAATGATTTTTTTCTGCAAAAATTCAATCGAAGAATTTATTTTTATTTTTTCAATTCGAAAATATTTTTCTTCATCGATTTTTTTCTCGTAAATCCACTATTGTTCGTCTATTGGCCGATCGTTTCCACCAATAATGATTCAGTGAGTGGACTGTGTCTGTCTATATATTCGAATTCTTTTTTCTTGGAAAAATGCTTGTGTCTTTCGAGTGCAATCAAACGCTATCATCGCCAAAAATGGAAATGACTGATGATGAACGTGAACAAATGAAAGTTTTTGAACAGGAACGTGAAGCAACTTTTGACAAACACTTTCAATATAAACGATTGCATGAACCATCATTAGTACTCGATGATTTTCTCTTTCTTGGAAATATCCAACATGCATCAAACGAAACTCTTCTAACGAAATTTCAAATAAAACATATCATTAACGTTTGTGATTTAAAATTAAGCTCACAAATTCATGACAATTTCGATGTTATACATATTTCCATGGCCGATGTGCCACATACGGATATTAAACAAGTAGAACGAATCGATGTTTGATTGTTTTTTTCTCTATTGTTTTGTTTAGCATTTCGATCGAACGAATGAGTTGTTACATAGTTTCTTTGAGAAAAAAGAACGATGTTTAGTTCATTGTGCTGCTGGTAAAAATGAAATTGAGCTAAATTGTTGATTTAACTAATTCTTGTTTTAGGCGTCTCACGATCAGCGACGATTGTTCTTGCCTATTTGATGAAATATCATCATAATACATTGAAAGATGCATTTAATTTTTTGTTTGAAAAACGTCCTCAAATTTGGCCGAATGAAGGTTTTATTTTACAGCTATTACGATATGAAAAAAACCTACTACAATCAAAAGAAATCGTTGAACATAAAGAAACAAATCCTCTTCAAACATTAGAAGAATTTGAAGAGAATAAGAAATAATCGACAATATATTTTTTTTTGTATCGAAATTTTATTTATTTTCTATTGAATAAATGTAATTTTTTTTTCTCTTCATTTCACATCACCATCGTTGTCAGAATCGAGATCTGCTTCTAAACGTAATGCTATTGATTTTGTATCACAAAAGTTAATTGATATGTCCGGTTGTATGAGTTCGTCATCGTCGTTACGGGAACAGCGTCGTTTTCGTTTGCCATTCAATTGATAATTGAACATATGTCGTGATGTTGGAAGAACAACGACAACAACAACAACGAGTATAATACACAGAATTGGTATCGAATACATCGAGAGATTGTTGAAAAACATATTGAATCAGCAATCATGGAAGAGAACGAAAAAGCGAGACAAGAATAAAATGAATAATAGACTAAAATTATAAAAAAAGAACTCCTCGGCACGAGGAGGTAGATAAATATTATCTTTTCGTAACAACGTAATAAAACATGCACGAATCGTATGAAGAAAAGGTTAAATATTGTTTTTCTGAAGAGGTTGGTTGTGCCACCAATGTCAATTTGAATTGATTTCGAATTCCGAAAGAAAAAAAAACGAAAACCCATGAGTAATATAATATAATGTTGATAAATATTTAGTTTATTTCAAGAAGAGGAAGAAAACGAACATCGCTTTAGAACAAAAACAAAAAGCTGTTTTTTGGATTAAAAGAAAAGAATAAAATGTACGTTAAACGCGTATATTTGGACCGTATTTTAAAATTGTACATGTCCACTTGTATTTGGACTGAAACGATTCGGTGAACGATCGTGACCACTGGTCGGTGCGCCAGGCGATGATGCCGATGTTGGAAGTAAACTTTGAACTGGTGTTTGTCGATCGGAATGATTTTCTTCGAGTTCATCACGAATCATTTTCTCCAAACGTTCTTGTTTCATTTCTTTGCTCATTTGATTATCCTCGGAAATGCTATTGAGTATACGTGTCAATGCTTCACGTCGTTTCATTTTGCCTTTTTCTAACGATTCTAATTTCGTTAGAACACCATCGATCTAAATTGATTGCCAATAAAAAAAACACGAAAAAAAAATTGTTCGAAGTCCTACTCGTGAAACAATATTGCCAATTGAATATTCCATTCGATCGATACGTCGAACCAAAATAGCGAATTCATCGTAGGTTATACGATTAGCCGGATCATTTTCATTGCCACCTGTTGCTCCGCTTGATGTTGTTGTAGCTGCTGCAGTACTGCCGTCTTCTTTATTATGTCTAAATTCAAAATGATAATCGATCGTTTTTTGTTTTATTTTGCAGTTCGTATACTGTGCTCCATGGGAATTATTTAAATCGTTGATATCCATTTCGAGATTATTCTCTTGTGCGGCGAGATCAGCTTTGAATTTACGTTGTTCGGCATCACGAAGAACACGATCACCATCGGAATCGTATCGTGCAAAGACATTCTCGATTTCGACATCAGTATAACCACGAGCTTTCAATTCACGACGCCATTCATCGAACTAAACAGAACAAATTCAATATCAAATCATCGATTGTAACTAAATTTACTTCGATGATGCCATCTTTGTTGACATCGGCACTTTTCAATGCATTTTGAATATCGATGACACGCTAAAAACAAAAAAAACGAATAATTCGAAATGAAAACATATCGTCTTACGTCTCGTTTGACATTCAATCGATCGAGCATTTTGTCGTAGGATTTTTTAAAGTAATCGCCTAGTTCAAATTCAGATTTTTGCGTTGACATGTCACTCTTGACTTCGGAATATGTATCATTGATAATAGCCAAGAACATATTCAAAAGAACGAAGAAGACAAAGAAGACATAAGTCAAGAAGAAGATCGGTCCGAGAATACGATGTGCATCCAAAATAGCTAAAATAAAAATCAACATTCTCGATCGATTGATCCAATCAATGAATATTCTGTTTACCGTTGAAATCAAAATCACCAAGAATAATTCGAAATAAAGTAAAACTAAAAATCACAAATAAATCTTCGTCAACTCGTCAAATCATTGGCTTACATCGAAATGGCGAATGTTTTATAATCCTCAACCATCGAGCCGAATAATAAATAGCCCAATTGTGCATAAGCCAAGAAGACAATCATGAACATGACACTAAAACCAAGTACATCTTTGGCACAACGAGATAATGTTGTCGATAGTTGTGTCATTGTTTTATTGAATGAAACATATTTAAAGATCTAAATGAACGATTGATTCATATGTCCGAGTCGGATTCGTATTTTACTTTGATCCAAGCAAGAAAAACGGCGAAAGCAACGACATTATTGAATTGTATTTGCCAATAAGTAAGAAATTCGAAGTCAGCAAATGTTTTTTGATCTTGCAGTAATTCATCGAGAATTTTACCGACTTTATATTGACGATAGACATTGAAAGCAATGCAAACATAGGAGATTAAGATGATTAAAACATCGAGTGTATTCCAAATGCTTTTGAAGTAATGCCAACGATAATGTTTAATCTACAGACAGACAGTCGTGTACTTTTCTTTTTTCTTTTATTTTTAAAAACCTACTTCAAGAGCTTCTTCGACTGTATAATAAACCGTAAAGACAATGAAGAGAATTTCACAGGCCAAAACGAAATAATCCATTGATGAAACATACTAAACATCAATCGATTCGATTACTTTCATTTTTAGTTCGTTGTTTAGTTATACATACACGAATTAATTTGACAGTTGAAAATTGTTTCGATGGTACGGCGCCACCTGATGCCGGAAATTCGACGGTTAATTTAATTTGACAGAATAAATTGATGTTTGCATTGTAAACTGTAAAGTCCAAGAAAACAACTCGAGTACCACGATCAATCCAAAGATTTTCTTCTAACTCCTCGATTTCAGCTGTTGCATTCTCATAACTTATGGATAAATCTTGAATATAACCACCGCCACCATACCGAGAAATCAAGCCCGTAGTCGATGAACCGCTCAAATTTTTCGATGATCGATATTCCCATCTGAAAGAACAACATTTTTTTGTTTTTTAAAATTCGATCGAGCAAACAAATCATGATCTCTTACGCGCCCTCTGTTACGTTGACATTTTCAGGCGTGTAAGTCGTTCGATTTTCTCGACTGCGACTATACACACCGTAGCAATCGGGAATGATCGCTTGAAATTTCTCGTGAACTTTACACGAATGATTCGTCACACGAAGTTGACGAAGTCGTGGCAAGCCGAGAATTTTATTTTCGAATAAAACATAACCGTACTGATTTTCTTCTAAAGGTTCGCCGTTGTACCAGGTCTGATCGAATAGACCGTTGAGTACCGGACCTTTCAGAACCTGAGAACAAAAAGAATGAAGTTTGTTTGTTTGTTTGTTTGTTTGCTTAACTTACGTTCCAAAAATCATCGAAATTGGCAATATCATCGTATGCTGGTTGATCGCCTGTACCGATGACTTTTTTTTCGGTAAAGATCGTTCGCAAAACGGTCGTAAAATAATACGTTTTCGACGATGTCATACCGAAAGTAACTTAACAAAAGAGAGAATTTCTTTTTGTTTTTTGTAATCAGAATAAGTTTCTTCTAATTTACTAATGCAAAGAATTGTAATGAAAACTAGATAGAGAATCAATTCTCGTATTGTCGTTTTCACATATAAATCTTTGTTTTTTCGAAGATCTTTTTCCGTTTGTCGTGTTGCCCAAAGTGCTAAAAAAAACGTCAAATAATTCCGTTATCTTTCGAATCAACAACTCTTTTGTTTTCTTGATTCATACATCGAATTCCACGAAGAATCGTTCGACCGAAATTTCGGCTTGTCACCGGATCATGTCGATGAGGTTGCGGATGTGCTCGACTTTTTTTCTCATCGTCTGGCTTGACAATGAAAATATTCGAACCCATCGGACTCGGCGCCGCACTATTTCGAACACTGTGTCCATCATCATCGAACGCAGGATTCGCGTACGATGTTGGTCCTTGTTCGGGTTTCATTGCACGTATTATAAAACACTTTTGTGTGAAAAGAAAAAGAAAATACCGGTTGCCGAACTTGTTGTCCTTTTGCTCACAACTACTTACGATTTCTTTTGACGCACTTCGAGAAATATCTCCTTTGAGAAATGTCGTTTTCTTATATATATTGAGTTAAATTACTTTTTTTCTCTCCCTCTCTCCATTGTTTCCCTTTTTTCTCTCTCTCACTAATCAACGAAGAAAATGTAAATTAAAAAATAAAAATTATTTTCGGCTGACGTTTTTACGTCAATGGGAGACAAAGAGAAAAAGAAACTGTTACTTAACTATTCCTTAGTGTATTTTTTCAAGTAAATATCAAAAAAAGAAAAACATGGGATGCCTGTTTGTTCATGATAAAATGCATTTAAAGACAAATATAGAGAAAAAAAAATTTAATTTACTCTTTTTCTTTTTTGCATAGACATTGCAATTTCATTAGTGTTTCCGAGAAAAATTTATTTTTCAAAAAAATATTTGAGGAGAAGACTCGAGAAGAGCTCTGCAGTCGTTTGTTGTTGTTTTTTTTCTTCTCCATCAAATAAATACAAAAGAATGCATATACATAATAAATTGTTTTCTTAGGCCTTTGAAAGAAGAAGAAGAAGAAGAAAGAAACGATGCAACAACCTTGGCATATATTAAAAGATCGATTTTTTTTGTGAAATTTAATCTCAACAAATGATGTGCTTGATTGCAAGTGTATATTCATTTGGTTTGTCATCGGACAAATAGATTGCCTACTTTAAATTCAAACGAAACGACGAAAAAATATTGCACTTTTATTCATGTTTCTTGTGTCTATTTGTTCGGTGTGATATTGATACACGTATATATTCTGTTCGGTTGAAATCGAAGGACATTTTGCGTTTTTTTTTAATACTTTTTCGACTATAGACGACAAGTTATAAAAGATCAATGTTATTATCTCTAATGTTTTAACCTCTTTAGTTGTTAAGTAGAAAGGCGAAGACGAAGAAAAAAAAGTTGAATTGATTGTCATAAATTCCAAAATAAATAAAGGATATATAGGTATATATGTGAATGATTTAATCATTTCTTTTTTTCTTTCTAATCAAAATAAGATAATATTAAAACGAAAGAACAAGAAAGAAAACTGCCATGTCTTTCGTGATTAGGATGCTTGCGGTAAACCTTGAGTTTCGATCGTTTTTTTTTCGTTTTTTTTTTCAAATAACAGATTGAATTTTTCTCGGTTTTCTTTTCTTCTTCTTTTCTCTTTTGAATTTGAATGATGGATCTGCTGAGTTATGCGACGAAATTAAGCGCAGGAAAACATCATTCAGCTCGGAATGATGATGTTTTTATCGATCGATTAAATCATCGATATACAGTGACGATGATTTTAATCTTTGCAGCTGTTGTTACAACACAACAATACTTCGGTTCGCCGATATCTTGTTGGGTGAGGAATTGCAAATATTGATTTTTGTTTCACACATTTGAAATTTCTAGGTACCAGCTCAATTCACTGGTGGCTATGAAAAATATGCAAATGATATCTGTTGGATTATGAATACATACTATGTACCAATGGAAAACGATATTCCACATGCAGAAAATCATCGATACGAACGTATGAGACATAGATTTCGATAGCATTTCATTTCTTGTCTCAATCTAGGAATGTTGAAATATTATCAATGGTCACCATTTATACTTCTTTTTATGGCGCTTTGTTTTTATTTTCCACGAATGATCTGGCGATCTTTAAACAATAAATCTGGTTTAGATATCGAAAAACTAGTTGATCAAGCGCTAAAACACGAGCAACAAACGGATGAACGACAAAAAACAATCGATTATATAGTTGGTTCACTTCAAATTTACATTGAAAATCGTTATAAAACGCCCGAAAAAAGATTTCCACAAAAGTTTTGGTATCGTCTAGCATTTTGGCGTCATCGACATTTGAGTTCTTATATTGTTATTCTATTTACATTAGTTAAATTTTTATTTCTATTCAATTCATTCGTACAAATCTTTCTGTTGAATACATTCTTAGGCAATGATTATCATCTATTTGGTTTAGAAGTTCTCGATAAATTTCTTCGAGGTTTAGATTGGGGCGAATCAAAACGATTTCCACGTGTGACATTATGTGATTTTCATATACGTGAAATTGGTATTATACATCGATATACAGTTCAATGTGTTCTACCGATTAATTTATTCAACGAAAAAATCTTCTTGATTCTTTGGTTTTGGATATTGATTTTAGTTGTTTTCAATGTTTGTGATTTTATCTCATGGCTACTTCGTATCTTACGTGTTGACGGTCGTACAGCTTATGTTCGACGAAAACTCGCAATGAATCGTTCGTTCGATCCTCAAGTATCTTCGGCTCAAATGAAATTCGATGAAAAAAAATTGAGTCGAGCATTCGTTCGAGATTATTTACAAGAAGACGGTTGTTTTGCACTTCGTTTACTTGCTCGTAATGGTCAAGACATACTCGTTGGAGATGTTATCGATCAATTATACAAACATTTTTGCACAATTTATGAGCAAGATCATCTCAATACCGATCACTCAATCATATCACCACCGATTACACCAAGATCAACAGCTCTTCCGGATGAGAGTCGTATAGGTTTAGTATCTCGAAATACAACATCGTGACTTTGAAAAGAAAATTCAATGTGATGTAGCTTAGTTATTATTTCCTTTTTAATTTTCATTGAATAAAGAGAAAAAGAAATCGGGTTTTTTTTTATATAACAAAATCCAATTTATTAATATTTATATACGAAACAGCAAAATACACGCACACACGCACAAAAACTCGATCTTTTATTATACACATATCGACTAGGTTGTCTATTCGCATTCATATATGTATATAAAACGAAAAATGAATCATAAATACATAGATTATTTCACAATATGCAGAAACAAACGAAGAAGAATGACCAGAACATACAACGAACAGAACAAAAACAAAACAAAAAAGAAATACAGTTCATTCTTTATTCACCCCGAAAAAGAATTGTAAATAAACAACAAGAAAAAAATAATAATAATAATACAAGACTACAAAACAAAAAAGATGAAATCACGACATCAACTTTGACAAACGAAAGACTTATTTGGCTGTTCAAATATGTTGTTTGATTATTCGTGAATGACTAGGCCTTCAATGTTGAGACATTCGAAAGAAGATTTTGGGTTGTTTGATGATGATTTTCTTCTTCACCACCCTCATCATCATCCGTTTCACTTTCATCTGAATTTTCTTTTTTTGTCATATTAACTGGTTCTTGTTCATCATGTTTCGATGATTTAATAATTAATTGTGAACGATTAATAGGTTCTAATTTAACTTTATTCGGCACAAAGATTTCATTATGTTGCTGTTGACTTGTTAAGGCATTGGAAAACAATGGTTGTGTCACTGTTGTTGTTGCATTTGTTGAATTCAATGACGATGATGATGACGAATTCGTATTATTGGTTCGTGATCGATGACTTGAACGCAAATGTGAATACCAATCTTTGGGTATTGGAAATGTTTGATTACATAATTCACAACGATGAGGTCGTACACCTGAATCATGTGTTTTAACATGACTATTGAAATTTCCAATTGTTCGATAACTTTTCAAACATAACGGACACGCATAAGGCTTTTCTCCCTTAAAAAAAAGAAAAGATCAACTTAAATTTGAAAACAAAAACATCGAACGTACTGTATGTATTCGAACATGTATTTGTAAATCTCCCGAATTCGTAAAACGTTTTTCACAATAAGTACATGGATATGGTTTATCATTTGTATGTCGTCGAACGTGAATTTGTATGTTCGTAACGACTTTTTCGCAAAGAGCACATCGATATTTTTTCAAATTACCGATTTGTTGTGCCATGAAAACTTGCTTTTGTCCCGTGGGATTTATTGCTGTTATTGCTAGACCTTCAGCTGTGGGCGCTGTCGAAATATTCGACGATGAATTCGCTTTATTTCCGCTTAAATTCGAGCAACTATCGTTACTTAAATCTCCATCATTGGATATATTATCATCGTCATCGAATGATGGTGAAAGAATAGTTGCTACGGTTGATGAAAGTATATTGTTTGTTGTAATCGTATCCAATGCAGTTGAGGAGGCTAATTTATGACGGCTCGAACGAGTTTTCGATGTGTCTAAGGATTTGAGAAAATGAGAAGTTGAGAATTTATTGAGAAAATGATTGGGAAAGTTCAGTCACTGCAAAATCTCATGCATTCTTACCTGAGACTTATCTTATTTCGAAAGGCTAGAGGAGTTGTTCTGTTTTATGTTTTGAGAGAAAAATAGAACGAAAGTACACTTACTGGGATCGGAAGAATGACCATTGGTATCATCAGATAGATTTTCTGTTCCCTGAACGAGAAAATTTTAAGGGTAGTTAAAACTTGGAAATGTTTTTTGATTCAAGAAGAATTACCGAAAGAAGAGAAACAGCTATTCGTTCGATATGATTGCCTTTCACCGAGTTGGTTGATCGACTGTTCGATGAAGTGTGAGAACCGGATGTAGGAAGAGAACTCGTTGATATATCAGTTAATGTGCTCGGTTTTAATAAATTAATACAATCATTATTCGATGTTTCAGATGTTATTGACTAAATAGAAGAAAAATTTAAACAAAAAAAAGATTTATTCATTCGTTCGTTTACTGTAGGTTCGGAAGTTCGAAGTTTTTTCTTTTGATTAGTCGTTTCAGTTAGAATGTCATGTTTATTTTTCGAATTTGTTCGTTGATTAGCTTGAGATGTTAATGAATCAATTGACTCATCGCCGCCATCATCATCGTGATGAAGTTTGAAAAATAATTGCCCGTTGGTTTTCGAATGTTGATTGATATGTTTCGGTGCACCTTTACGTTTGGATAAACGTTTCGGTTCTTCATTTGGTTTTCGTATTGATATTGTATTGTTTTTCATTTGTTGATCGATTTGATATCGAACAATATGCGATGTTTTACGAAATTTCGAACGAAGATTCTTTTGTGTTTGTTCATACGAACGATAGGTTGTCTCGAGTTCGATCAATGATGTTGCACATGTACCACAAATAATCGTCGAATATTGATCATTTGGATTATTAGTTTCAGGTAGATTTATCGATAGATAACGTACAATTAAATCACGATAACGAAATGGACGACGTTTATATATATTATAAATTCGATTTGTCTGTTGTGATGAGCAAATTTTGTGATGTAACGAAGATGCATCTTTTAGACGTGTATAACAAAGACGGCAACGATCTTTTATACTCGTCCCAGTGGTCATTTCTAATCAATACAGCAAAAAAGAAAAGACACTATGAACATGATTATGATTTATAGAATATGACAAAAAATGAGTGTGCTGACGTAATAAGAATGGTTTTCTTTTTTTTTGTGTATTTCTAAACCTTTAAAGGATCTGTGAGTAAGAAAAAAGAAATACGTACGCACGTATGAAGATAGTAAGAAATAAAAAGCAACAAAAAAAAGAAACGAGGAGGCTCACAGAAAGAGAGAAGAAAAATTCTCGTCAAAGCTCTCCATCTTCTGGTCGGGTATGAACATATTCTGCACGCACACCCAACTACTATCACTGAAAAATGAGAGAACGAGAAGAATATGCTGTTTGCTCGTTCGTTTTTCTCTTGTTGATTCTCATGATGATGATGATGTTCAGAACAGTTCTTCTTTTTTTTTTCTTCTCTTCCTACTCTCTTTCTCTCTCTCTCACGCTACGTAACTCACTGAGAGAAAGAAAAAAGACAGGCACTTTTTTGAAGGACGACAAGACGTGCCTGTTGGTGGCACGGTCAGGATTGAACAGCGCAATGGTTCTTCTTTTTTTCCTCTTCTCTACAAAAAAAACTCCTCCTTTTTTTCTTCTTCTTCTTCTTCTTTCTCCGGTTTTTCTCCCTCTTTTATTCAAACCATCCTGTTCACAATTGCGTGTATAATGCTTCTATGTGCATATTTTCAAGGTTCCCTCCTTCTTCATTTCTGTCTAACTCGGCGTTGGGAAAAGACGGGAATGGAAATAAGAAGAAGACGAAGAAGAAGAAGAAAAAACTGAGGAGTTGTATAACGCACACACACATCCCACCATACATGGATAGACTTTTTTCCTTTCTTTCACCGATTGTGTGTTCAACAGAGTCTTCTTCGTACTTTTTTTGTCTCCAATAGACTGACGACAGAAAAAAAAGGGCACATATAGCAGCACACTATGACGGAAGTGATGTATTGCACAGAAGGGAGCAAAAAATAGAATTGCATACAATACAAAGAGAAAGGAAAAATATATATAAAAGCTTTTCAAATAATAAATATTAACAACGCATCTTTAAGACTGAGTGAAAGAGAGAAAAAAAAGTTTTTTTTTGTTTCGTATATTTACTTACATTACAAAAAGGCAAAAGTGATATCGAATTGTATATAATAATTGTTTCTTTCGTCAAGGTGACGAAAGATTATGCACAAGAAAAATTAAATACTGTTTCTTCGTTTTTTCTTTCGTTGTCTATTTATTCAGCCCTATCATCATCCACCTTCTGTCGCTGTATACTCGCACACATTGCCGTTACTTTCTTGTTACGAAAGATGACTAGCTTCTCCCTCACACACATACACTTTCGCACGACGAGAATCTTTATCTAAAATACACGACGTTGTCGTCAATGTATTTTTTTTGCATTGTTCTCTCTCTCTCTCTCTCTCTGTTTCGTTGTCGATTCTTACCTGTTCCTTTTCGTACAACAGAAGGATAAACTTTTTTACGGCACACACATGCATCTGTATATGTTCTTCTTCAACGACGTACTTTTCTCTCACATATTATCAATTTTCTTCTTTTTTTTTTCTCTAGTTCGTTTTTTTTCTCTTCATTTTTGTAACAGAATAAAAAAAAAGCACGATTGCATTAAATACATACGTCGGTGTAAGAACGAACGATGGGACTAAACGTCATCAGAGCTTCATTGCCTTTTTCTTTTTATCTTGTACGACTGAGTATTTTCTTTTTTTTATTATTAAAAGAAGAAGAGAAAAAAACACAGGGAGTCAGTGTTTACTAAATGCTGCATCGAATTGTTTGTCACCGCGTTTGAAATCTAATCGACGAACGAATGCAAGTGATTCTTGAGCGCCAGCTTCTCGGTCCATATCTCCATCTTCCCATTCGACTGACAATGGACCTTGATAATTGATTTGATTGAGAGTACGAATGATCTTTTCGAAATCGATTTTGCCTCGTCCTAATGAACGAAAATTAAAAAAACGTCTCGGATCACCGAACATTGTGTGACCACCGAATACGCCCGCTTCACAAGGACGTTGCCAATCGAATTCGACATCTTTCATATGAACATGAAAGATTCGAGATTGAAATCGACGTAGAAATTCAAGATAATCAACAGCTTGATAGCCGAAATGTGACGGATCGAAATTGAATCCAAACGATGGATGATTGTCAATCGCTTGCAGAGCTCGTTCAGCAGTTACAATGTCAAAAGCGATTTCACTTGGATGAACTTCAAGTGCGAAATGAACATCACATTTTTTGTATTCATCTAAGATTGGTTTCCATCGTCGAGCAAAATCATCGTAGCCTTCATCGATTTGTTGACTATCGATCGGAGGAAATCCGTAGAGTAAATGCCAAATACTCGATCCAGTAAAACCAGTTACTATGCGAATGCCGAGATTTTTTGCTGCATAAGCTGCATGAATAACTTCTTGAGCAGCTCGTTGTTTGACACCATCGGGTTGACCATCGCCCCAGACATGTGCAGGCAGGATAGGTCGATGACGTCGTTCGTCAATCGGATCACAAACAGCTTGACCAACGAGATGTGCTGAGAGAGCAAATAATTTCAAATTATATTTCGATAATAACGAAAGAATCTCTTGGCAATAGGCTTGATCGGTGGCTGCTCGATAGATATCGAGATGTCCACCTAATTCTAATCCATCGAAACCCCATTCATGAGCTTTTCGTGCAAGAATTTCAAGAGGTATATCAGCAAATTGAGCTGTAAATAATGTCACTGGTCGCATATTGAAACGAAACGAAAAGAAAACAACAAATAAACACAACGTATGTGTGTGGCGACAAATAGATAACAGTTTCATGTGTACGATTGGTTATACATGAACTTCTCTTTTTTTTTTGACACTGTTTATACGTCCTGTAAAAAATTTCATGCACTCTTGAATCTGTTGAGTCTTAAAAGCAGGATAAACTATTTATGGTGTCAACTAATTATTAAAATCTTTTTTTTTTCTCATAAATTGAAATATAAAAAGAATCCTTTTTGTTCTACTTTAATGTTTTGTCTTCAAACTGATGGAAATCGTAAATATCTGTCTTTATTCATTGACTTTATGTTTTTCAATAGCTGTAGTCATCATGTCGATATCTATCATCTTTTTAATGATCATTCGTTGGCAGTTTATGCGACAAGATCGAGTTGAATTACTACTTATGGCAAATACATTTATGGCTGGTGGTGAAGCTGTATTCTTCATCGGTATTCTATCCATATTTTCAATCTATGGACATGTGAATGAAGTATTTCTCTTTGAAGGATGGTTCTGTCTAATCATACCATTCTTGTTGTACATTGGTGGATTCACATATTTCAATAGTTTTGCATTACAAGCAATCTATCGATACTTTCGAATTGCATATCGAACTAATACTAAATTACAATCGTTTAGATTTTATCAAGTATGCACTGTCATCATTTGGTTAACATCACTAGGTGCAATGCTGACTCTTCTCTTATGTCATCAACTTGAATATATACCGTACGATTATCATTGTCAAGTAGCACCGATGAATCTTCAAGCATCATTGCTATTGTATAGTTCTGGTTTTATTATACCATTTAGTGTGACTTTATTTGCTTATATATGTGCAATGCGTTATATTCGAAAACAAGCTTCTACATTAGTTACAGTCAATCAGAATATCAATAATAAACGTGATATCATGGTCATAAAACGTCTTGTAATTTATCTCATCATTGTTGGTATGAATTCTTCGCCACATATTGTTCTACCTTTAATCTATCTACTTTCTGGATTTCTTCCAGTATGGATGATTGCAGCTAAATGGCTCCTAACATCATCATGCTTATTAACAATTCTATTGTTTTTATTATATACTCATCCGATTTTGAAAAAACTACGTTCAAGATCAACTAGTATTCGACCGAATACAATAGCTGCAGTCACTATTCAAACGACTTAAGACTATTTATTAATCAAATATCAGTTGTTATGTTCGAGCAAAGGAGCAGAAGCAGATTCAAAATAGTTTCGTTCTGTATTGGATGTGTACCGTAATTGACTTTCGTTCATTTCACGTTCACCGTTCTCAGCTTCCACAACAGGTGAATCGCTGTATTGAAGTTCTTGATTTACCCATGAACCTTTGCTGATCAACATTCGATCGAAATAGTCCGAATCAATACATAAAAGATGACGAAAAAATTTTGCTGTATTCACTTTCCTTTTAGTTTGGTCTAATAAATTCAAGTTATTTATTAATGTATAGGCCCAAAACCAACGAAACTTCGCTAGTGCTTGTCTTCGCACGGATATCTAAATAAACAGAACAAGTTCTCAATGTAGAAAACTACTGATTGAATCTTACATGCATTTCTCTGATTTCAGGAGTAGTCGGCGGACTATCTGACTCGAGACAACAGAGATTACATTGTGTGTTTGGTCGTCGTTTACAAATATCTTCATATACCAAATGACAAAATGCTAAGTATAAACAAATAAAATTTGTCATTTTTCTACTTTTTTTCATCATCAAAAGTAAAACTTTACTGAACATAATAGGATTCGTATTTTCAGCATCCATATGTAAATAAGCTTGATAAACATTTAAATTTGAGTCTAAATTATTCATAGTATCGAATCGAGCCATGAAAAGTATATCTAAGAATATGCGTCCGATCAAACGAAGAAAACATGTTACAATACCAAGTAAACAATCTATAGAAAAATAAAGTTCCTTTTTGTTTGGCTACTCTTAAAAATCTCATTTACCGAAAAGAAAAAATATATAGAGAAGCACTGCATACAATGCCGGATGTTGTTGTACGAGGGAATTCTGTGCAGCAAACCAGATAATAGCATTAATAGACATATAAATAATGAAAATAGGTAGAATAGTAGCAAATAACGATTCAATAAATGGTATTTTTAAGGCAATAACTTTCATTGACAATAGAAGAAAAACTATTAAATGAAACCAAACTAGAAATCCACATGTCATATAACCCGTTAAATATCCAAAATAACGAAGAGATTTGGCTACTGACGATTGACCCATCAATTGTATTTTATGAGGATAAGGTTTTCGAAATAATTGATTTCGATGAATTTGATAATTTCGTAAAGTGAACCATAAATGAAGTACATAGATAATAACAGTCGTTATTCCACTGATGAGAATTGTTGGTCTTAATGGAAGAAAGCCTTGATATTCTAAGAAGAAAATTCTTTCGATTGTATGTGTAATAAATGATGCATGGCTTGTTGATCGTATGATATATATAAATATCAATGTACATGATAGATAATAAACAAAGATACTAGCAACTGTAAAAGCACAGACGATAACTGTTGGAATATGTGAATATTGATATTTTTCATCCTGTGATCTTCTAAATAGAATAGTTACGTAATTTTTAGCTAAGATGGATTCATTTGATTCATGTTGATTTTGTGTATCTTTAACTGTATCGTAGGTAGCTCGAATACATAATTCCGCAAGTAGATAAGAAAGTAGTAGGAAATGTGGAATGTTTTTGATCAACCCAAAAGTGATGAACCAATTACTCATTTTCTAAATGAAAGAAAAACTTATAAAGAAAAAGAAATTAATTAGAACAAACATTTTGAAGTTTAGCTTCTTCGAAGGGAGCGTGATATTTCGATAGAGGAAGAAATGAAATACATGATTGTTCTCGAATAATTGTATAGAGTAAATCAGCAAATAGATACATGCATGTTAGAGAACGAATGATCAAATTTCGAAATTGTAACGAAGCAAGAACAGGATAATATCGAAGTCTAGAATTAAAATATTCGTATAAAAAAGAGAACAGTTATTCGACGTACCCGATGAGAAAGATTAATCCTATTTTGTCGATTAATTCATAGAAAGCACCACGACTCAATGGATTTGTTGCACTGAAGAGTAATTCTTCGGTTATTTTCAATAGTTTATAAGCAATTATGCCGAAAACTGCAGCTGTTGTGAAACGATTTGACCGACGAAATGGTTGAAATGGAGATAATAAACTGGGTTGACATTCCCAATTGTGCGTACACACATCGTTTTTCCTAGGCAAAAATGAGAAGATAACGATTAATATCAATGCAAATGGACAGAAAATCAAATTTTCTAATCGACAATCGGTGAGAGTTCCTCGTTTAGCTATTAATTGAGATGTTTTCTCCATCAATTGATCAAATGCTGCTTTGTCTAATAGATTAGTTTTGAATGATTTCAAATAAGTTGTCACTAAGAATAACGTTGAAACAACACAAAACACGATCGTTAATATCAAAACACAGCAAATACGAGCACAGTCATGCTTATTAAATTTTAGTTTTTGAATGAATTTCGAAGGTTTTATCTTAAGTTCGTTCCAAAGCTTCATAACTACACATATGATATATGCAAACGCATATAAACCTATTACAATACTTCCACCAATAATAATTTGTTTGCCTTGTTTCGAGACTAAAAAAATCGATCGTATGTAAAATTCCAACGAAATGAAATACAAATATTATTTTACTCTTTTCACAATGAGGACCTTCGTATAAATACGAACAGTAACATTTATAACCTGAGCCTGTATTCATACATCGACCATTACGACCGCAAATATTATTTGCAAAACAATGATCCATTACATATTCACATAAATGTGGGTATTTTTTTTCGATGTCGATGTTATTCAACCAACAAATGGTCTTATTCGATGGTGGAGAAGTTTGTGATGAAAGAATGAAAATTTTCGATTCCGTTTTTGTGATATTCCATTTAATTTCATGACAAAGTTTTTGATAATTATTAAGAAAATTGAGATTATCATTTGTGTTTTTTGGAAACAGCCAACTTGTTAGATTATTATGTCTATGAACTTCGTATGTATCCCAATCGATAGGATCGCCGTACATAACTTCTGGATATTGTTTTTGAATTGATTTTTGAATGTCTCTCGACAAACCACCGAGTCGAATACCAGCCAATTCGAATTGTTCGAAAATTTGTTCTTTTAGTTCGTAATATTTCAAACGATGTTCGAGAAATAGATTTTTCATACGTTTTGAAATTTTCGTTGAATTTTTATTGATTTCAATCATGATTGCTGAGAGATTCGATTGTTTGAGAACCGAAGCAGCATAGAATAATTCAACTGCATTATCGACTTGTATGAGATGAGCACGTGTAGACTGACACGTTGTATTCGATAGATAATAACATGAACCACCTAAATGTGTCCATTGTTTCGGACAGCCGAAATTTTTGAGTAGAGAAGATAAATCTTGTTGTGTAGAGAGTTTTATTATTACGAGAAAAATAACGATAGAATTGACAAGCATTATGTTTCGTTTATGACTGAATTCTGTCATAAAGTAGACAAAAGAACGGCGTTTTTATATTTTTGTTAACTTGACAGAAGGTTTCGAACACGATTAAGTTGCTTTTTTCATTCGTTCTTTTTTTGCGGCTGTAATCGAATCGAGTGTTGTCACAAATAAAACTCCTATTAATTCAATACTATTCGACTCTTCAATTCGCCATTCGATCGCATTTACATTTTCACCGGGACGAGCTTTGTAATTTTCAACCGTACTCGGAAATGTTTTATAACTGCCATTTTTGACACTACATTCAATCACGGGAATCCATTGTTGATCTTCATGAGTAAAAGGTCGTGCATAAACAGGATCGGCACTATAATGAACACTTGGACTTAGAAAAATAGCATCAGCAAAATTCTTGATACCGAAATAGGTATCACCTCGAGCGAAATGATTCTTCGGTGGACTCACACGAAATCCACTGCTAACCACAGTTCCAGGCACGACTAAACCATCGAAAATAATCGATTGAACAGCAAAAATATTTGTTCCGTGATAGCCTTTTTTCGGAAAGACTTGGGTGTCATGATCTCGAAGTTTAAGATACATGCAAGTTAAAGGATTCGTTCGTTTTTCTAATGGTTGATTGAGATGTGCTGCTAGAAGAACATCAGTTGGCAGAGTTAAATGACCGGGTATTATATCTCGATGACGAACAAATGCATGAATATTTCCGAGTACGGGAAGAACATTTTTACATGTCTGAGATGAAAACCAAAAGAATGTTGGCACTGCCATTGTATAGAGACGAGCAGTAGGCTCGGTTGATAGAAAAACCGATGGTAGTTTGACAAGTTTTGATTGATCAGCACGAAGTTCGATTTGAAAAAAACAAAGACATCCAGTTAGATCAAAAGTATCCTGATTAGGAGATAGAACTGTCGTAATGTCAAATTTAACATCATCGGTGACACATCCTGCAGCAAATAGAATGGTTAATCCATGAACTTCAAATGATTTTTCATTGTTGACGGGCGCTTTGAGTGTTAGTGAAGTTCGTTGTGCATATTTTGAAAAGGCTCGATGTTCAAATTTAGGTGCCTCGCGAGCCACCTGTTGATATTGATTCTTATTTGGTAATGTTCTATGACCACTCAAATGAATAGGAGTGTCGATAAATTTCGAGCAAGCATATCGTGCTCGATAGATAGCCGATAGGACGGTTGAATCTGGAGTATTAAACTGAAGTAAACGTCGTGCAATTGAAAAATACGAATAGTGATTGCCTGTTGCTGAAACTAAATCATTGTATGTCGATTTTGTTGTCAATTTAATCTTCATAACGGATTCGGAACTATGACCATCATTTTCATCATCGAATATGTGAACGTCAAGTAATTTATCAGTTTTCAAATTATTTTTATATTGTTCTAAAATTTTGTCGATTTTCTTCGCTGATTCTTTATCAACATTAGCACTAATCTCTTCGAGAAAGATATTCGCACCATATTCATTTTTAATATTCACATCAGCGCCATATTCAAGCAACAACTCAACAACGGCAGCATGACCACGATATTTCGCACCGTGTAACGGCGTACTTCTCGCGCCTGTACTCATCTGAATATTTACATTCGCTCCATGGGCTAGTAACCATTTAGCAAGTGAATAATGCCCATGTCGACTTGCATAGTACAATAAACTGACGCCATTCGAATCGATTTTATCCGTAGTGATTTCATTGAAATAATAATAGAACCACCAATCTTTTCCTTGACGAGCCATTTCGAACATATCGAGTTCACGAATAGCTTTGAATCGATCGGTAATACGTCGTCCGTGTTTACAACCTTCTTCTTCAGCTGTTGTTCCCCAACGATTTTTTAATGTTGAATCAGCACCACGTTCGAGTAGATAACTAACAATGAGTTGATAGCCTCCGTAACAAGCGAAATGTAGAGCTGAATTTTCATTGAAATCAACGAGATTTATATCGGCTGAACATGTTTCGACAAGCCAACGAACCATATCGAAATATCCTTTTTTACTTGCACAATGTAACAATGTTTGACGTTGAGAAAAATATTCTTTATCTCGATGTTCAGTGAGACCATTCGTTTGCAACCATTCAAGTTCATCAGCTGCAACACGAACGAATGGATGACTTTTCATTTCCTTGAAAACTTGTTTGACATCGACATCTCGATCGTCGATTTCTTGTTCGGCAGTGCAGAGACCACGATTGACAGACCGATAATTGGCACCACTTTCCAATAGACATCGAACAACATCGGCATGGCCATAGAAAGCAGCAACATGTAAAGCTGTACTCTTCGAATTCTGTGGAACATCAGGTTCAGCTCCGTGTTCAGTTAGAAATTTAACTGCTTCAAGATTACCTGCACGAGCTGCACTGTACAATGGTGTGTGACCTGTCACGGGATCTTTTGCATTGATTTCAGTTAGAGTTGCTTTATCCAATCGTTTTTTTAGATCACGTAGAAGTTCAGGTTCAGCTGCTAATTGTTGTGGAGTGTATTGATCTATAGGTAGATCCGGTGTCCATATTCGTTCAGTATTATAACGTTGACGTTTCTCTTGATTTGATAAGATTTCATATGCTCGGATTATACGTCGATATTTAACTGCTGAGATTTCCTGTCGTTTATATGCATGGATTTTTCTCTTGAATATCTCAGTTAGATCGATATTTTCGAAATTTGACTCAACAACTTCCAATATTTCATACGGAGTTAACTCGGACGTAGTTGCCATTTGAAGTATAGTAGGAAAAAATGACTTCACCGACATCCTTTTTCTTCACTTTGTTCACTTTGGTATATAAAATCTTATGATTCGTCGGTTTCGAATTCAATGAATCTTTTTCTTAAACTAACAAAAGTGTCGCTTTTAACTGCTTGGGTGAGTTTTTGAATGTAATATTTATCTCCCTTCTAACCCACAATCGAGTAATCTATTTGACAATCGAATCACGTAATAATTACACACGACTGAGTCTTATTTTTTACAAAACGCTCAACAATGCAAGATTCAATATTCATTTATTACATGTGCCATTGTACAGAATTGTTTTCATATTATTAGTCCTATTACAGTACACGACAGCCTGCCGGTATTTTTTGTTTACAATATTAACCTTTCCTACCATAATCTCAATGAAACCAGCACATAACGTGACTCAACCGTATTTCGATTTTCCTTCAACATATTCCAGCGAATCAGTATCATATTCTATATCGCCTTCCTTTTGCCAAATCAATATTCACAAAAATGATTTAACAACATTAGGTTAAAAAAATTGAATTTTTTTCATGTCTTTAAAAAAGAACAGTTCCCACATATTCAATGAACAATAAATAATCAAATGGAAAAGTGTCGTACAGACAGAATTTCTCTAACATTACTTTTATCGAAGATCTCCGTAATCCTATTAAGTAAATCATGAACAATCATAAAATCAATATTTCTCGATAAACACAATCTCACTAGTTCCTATTAACTCAAGCAGCAATTACCTTCATTCACTCTCTTATCATCTTTCCACTGTCCCTATATTTATTTTACTATTCTGTCATTTTTACATAACTCCACAATAAAACCGAAAGAATTCGTTGAGATATCATTCATGAATTACACTCCTCATAACGACGACCATCTGGAAAAGTGAAGATACCTTGACCATCCTTCTTACCATCTTTCCACTGTCCCTATATTTATTTTAATATTCTGTCATTTTTACATAACTCCACGATAAAACCGAAAAGAATTCGTTGAGATATCATTCATGAATTACACTCCTCATAACGACGACCATCAGGCCAAGTGTAGACACCTTGACCATTCATCTTATTATCTTTCCACTGTCCCAATATTTGTTTTAATATTTTATCATTTATAGGTAACTCGACCAAAAACCGAAAAAGATTCGATGAGATGTCGTTCCTGAATTCTACTACTCATAATGATCACCATCTGGAGAACTCAAGATACCTTGACCATTGATCTTATCTTCTTTCCACTGTCCCTATATTTATTTTACTATTCTGTCATTTTTACATAACTCGACGATAAAACCAAAAAGAATTCGTTGAGATATCATCCATGAATTACACTCCTCATAGCGAGCGCCATCTGAAGAAGTCAAGATACCTTGACCATCCTTCTTATCTTCTTTCCACTGTCCCAATATTGATTTTAATATTCTGTCATTTTTACATAACTCCTCAATAAAACCAAAAAGAATTCGTTGAGATATCATTCATGAATTACACTCCTCATAGCGAGCGCCATCTGAAGAAGTCAAGATACCTTGACCATCCTTCTTATCATCTTTCCACTGTCCCAATATTTGTTTTAATATTCTATCATTTATACATTACTCCACGATAAAACCGAAAAGAATTCGATGAGATGTTACCCATGAATTACACTCCTCATAGCGATCACCGTCTGGAGAAGTCAAGATACCTTGACCATTGATCTTATCTTCTTTCCACTGTCCCTATATTTATTTTACTATTCTGTCATTTTTACATAACTCGACGATAAAACCAAAAAGAATTCGTTGAGATATCATCCATGAATTACACTCCTCATAGCGAGCGCCATCTGAAGAAGTGTAGACACCTTGACCATTCATCTTATCTTCTTTCCACTGTGCCAATATTTATTTTACTATTCTGTCATTCACACGTAATTGTATAAGAAATCTGAAAATATTTCGATGAGATGTCATTCACGAACTACTCTGCTCATAACGATCGCCATTTGCCAAAGTACAGACACCTTGTCCTGTTTTGAGATCATTGACCCATATACCATCGTATTTATCTCCATTTGCATAATCCATTCTGCCTCTGCCATGTTTTTTGCCATCTTTAGTTTCTCCTTTATGTTTATTTAATAATCATGTAATGTATGATTGTGTGTTTTTGTGTGCTGAATAAATGAAAGTTTGATATATCTGAATCGGTGTGTCATAGCGATTGCCATATTGATCGGTGTTAATATGATGTAAAGGTTGTTGTGAATTAGACGTATGTATTGATGTTGATCCGATAAATGCTGACTCTAATGATGTTGCTAACTGTCCTTCATGGTCATCTGTAATTTCTTGCAAATGAACCAGTTGCATTGGTGGTTTATCGAGTGGATTGCTGACAACTTGAAGTTGTGTACCAGGACATAGGAGTACTTCGTTTTCGTTTGGAAAATTGGTATATTTAGAAATATCTTTGGCATTGACTACTTCAATTAGAAACAGTGTTGAATTTGGTCCTAAGAAGTTTTCGATAACATCGACAGAAGTTGAACATGAACTTATTGCCCACCAAGTGAACATGTCACCTTTTTTGTAATTTTTCGATATATCTCCCGTAATTCCTCGCCACACATTTTTTCGAACAGTCGGTAGTTTTTGGACTGCTGTATCAAATAGTTTCAAGTAGGGAAACCAAGGTTTTAATGTGGAACGATCTTCAGCACGAAGTGCACGATTAATCACATGGTAGAAACTATTGTCACCGAATTCTATTGTATAGAGAAAAATTGCTGCGGATTCTTCTTTTGTGAGTCCATGTTCTGATGGATAATGACAGTTGGTTTTGGCAATTTTAGTAAATCTATCGAGTTGATCGATTTTAGATGAAATCGGTTCTAACGATTTCTCTAATGTCAGAAGTGGTGCTGTTAAATAACCGTAAATAGGCGTGAGAGATGTTGGCGCGGATTCAACATCAAGAAATCTCGCCATACTAACCTGGGTTTTTTTTTCGTTGTGTAAGTTTGTCGAATGTCGTATTTGAATAAGTGTTAACTTTATATGTAAAACGTTATCTTTCTTTTGATAACAAATATGTAAGAGAATTCGTTACATGGGACTCTCGAAAATTTTATCACGAACTATGTCGAAACTTAACCCTAGAGAAAATCTTTGCATTTTCAGTGTAGGATCATTCCAAGATACAGTAAGATTCTTGCAAGGATTCGCTGTTTTTTCCTAAGGAAACGACTTTTTCCTAAAAGAAGTGTGTAGCCACGGTTTTGTAGGATCGTAGTAAGATTTCGAACAGAAAAATCAAGGAATCGTCAAGGTTTTTTGTCATAGTCCGTAAAGGATCCTTCCAGGATTTATCAAACTAAAAAGCAAAAAACTGATTCAAGATCCTATGCTTATCCAGCTTTCAGGATCTTGTCAGGATCTGGTTCTAACTACCGTCCAAGATCTTTCCACGATTCAGTGCTACCTACTTTTCAAGATCTTGTAAGGATTTATCTAGAATGAAACAGGTTATATTATATATATTATCAAGACTAGAACTTACCGGTATCTTGAGATGTTCTTGACAGGATCGTTGCAGGATATCTAAACAGAAAAGAACACATAGAGATTTGAACTCTAGACCTTCAGTTCAAGAACTGAACAG
>Ga0209930_1001716_pt1 | contig 31424 bp, 39 predicted proteins | sample ThiBiot_500_biof_2_FD_183948 | JGI IMG/M metagenome (GOLD analysis project Ga0209930, IMG submission 183948) | Wastewater bioreactor microbial communities from Cape Town, South Africa - Thiocy_cont_500_biof (SPAdes) | ecosystem: Engineered > Bioreactor > Thiocyanate-remediating >... | reverse complement strand
ATCCCGTCCCGATCATCGCGACGCGCAGTGCGCTCGGCATCGCTGCCCTCCTGTCCCGGTCGGCGTCGACCTCTCCGCGAGGATGCCAAGGAACGGACGCCACGGCGAGCAGTTTGCGCAAAAATAGACGGATGCCGCAGCCCCCGCGACCCCGTGTCACGCTCGCCGCCGTGGCTGCGGCGACGGGGCTCAGCGTCGCCACGGTGTCGCGCGCGCTCGCGGGGCGCGGAGACCTCGCGTCCGACACCCGCGCGCGGGTGCTCGCGGCGGCCCGCCGGCTCGGCTACACGCGATCGGGCGAGGCGCGGGGGCGGCCGCGCGCCGGCACCGCACGCCTGTTCGATCTCGTGCTCGGGCACTTCCACGACCCCTACTCCGACGAGGTCACCGCGGGGGCGCGCGGGGCTGCGGCAGCCGCCGGGTTCGACCTCGTCCTCACGGCGGAACGCGATCGCCCCGACGACGACTGGCCCGCGCGCATCCGTGCCCGCGGGTCGGCCGGTGTGGTTCTGGGCCTGGTCGTGCCGACCGCCGGTCAGCTCGCCCAGCTGGAGGCCGCCGCCATCCCCGTCGTCCTCCTCGATCCGCGCTCGGTGCACACGCCGCCCCTGCCCGTCGTGCACACGACCGACCGCGACGGCGGGGTGTCGGCGGCCGCGCACCTCATCGACGCGGGCGCAGACCGCTTCCTCGTCGTCACCGGGACGCCCGCCTACCGGTTCGGCCGGGCGCGCATCGAGGGTTTCGTCGCCGAGGTGCGCCGACGGCTGCCGGACGCGGACGTGCGGCGCGTCGACGTGGACTGGACGGGACGCACGGCGCGGCGACGTTCCGCCCCCTTCATGGCGTCGGTCCGGCCGGGCGAGCGCCTCGGCGTCTTTGCGTGCGCGGACACGCTGGCCGAGGGCGTCTACGCGGCCGCGGCGGACGCCGGCCTGGGCATTCCGCACGACGTCCTCGTGGTCGGCTTCGACGACGTGCGCACGGCACGGGTGCTGACGCCGGCGCTGACCAGCGTGCACCAGCCGATCCGCGAGATGGCCGCCGCCGCGATCGGCCTCCTGACCCGCGCGGCCGCGGGTGAGACCCTCGAGCCGACCGCGACCGTGCTGCCGACGCGGCTCGTCGTGCGCGCGTCGACCGTGCGCGGCTTCGGCCCCGCAGCGCCGTCCGCGTGAGGGGAGCTACGAGGCGGTGAGCGACGTCGTGGCGAGAGCTCGCTCCACGAGCGCGTGGATGAAGGCTGCGTCGGCGCGCTTCCCCTCGAATGCGACCCGCACGAGCACGCCGCCCGTGAGCATCGCGAGCACCGGTGCCACATCCCGGGCAGCCAGGTGTGCCGCGAGGACGGCGCGCAGCCCGCTGGTTCCGCTCTCATAGAGGCGCTGTCGCAGTTCGTCGACCACCGGGTCGGTGCCGCTCCGTTCGAGCACACCCCCGAGCACCCGTGCGAGCGAGCCGGTGGAGAGGTCGTCGGCGAAGTCGCGGAGGCCGGCGACCAGGTCGGCCCGCAGATCACCCGTCGGTACCGGATGGCTCGACTCGTCGCAGATCCGGTCGACCGCGTCCCGGACGAGATCGAGTCTCGTCGGCCAGTGCGCGTAGATCGTCGCCTTCGCGTACCCGGACCGTCGGGCGATCTCGCCGTGGGTGACCTGCTCCCACCCGGATTGCGCCAGTACGTCGACAGCCGCGCCGATGACATCGCGGCGGGTGCGCGCGATGCGGGGATCCGGTGCCGACGACATGACATCACTCTAGACAAGACCGTACGAGTGTGGTGTTAATAGACACTATGTTTAATAGTACACAATCAGTACAGCAAGGTGTGACGTCCCTCCACCAGCTCCCCACGGGCAGCTACTCCACCCGCGCGGCACTGGCGTTCCGCGGCGGATCACTGTTCGAGACGCGGCAGTTCTCCGCGACGCCGGTCCTCCTCAGGCATCCGTCCGGCGACGTGCTCCTCGACGCCGGCTTCGGGCGCGACTTCGAGCAGCATCTCGCGATGCTCCCGCGCTTCCGGCGCTCACCGCACGAGCTCGGCGTCGCTGCGGTCGACCAGCTCGCTGCCGCGGGCTACGACCTCGACGGGCTTGCCGGAATCCTGCTCACCCACTCGCACTGGGATCACGTGAGCGGCATCGCGGACCTGGACGTCCCCATCCTGATCACGGCGGACGAGCTCCGCTACGCCGCGGATGCGCGAGACGATCGCGTCTTCACGGCGGTCTCGGCCGGCAGGACCGTGCGCACCTACGAGTTCGACGGGGGGCCGTTCGAGGGGTTCCCCTTCAGTCACGATCTGTACGGAGACGGTGCCATCGTCATCGTGCCCGCTCCGGGGCACACGACCGGGTCGGTCATCGTCTTCGTCACCACCGTCAACGCCCAGAGGTTCGCCTTCATCGGCGACCTCGCCTGGCAGCTCGAAGGTGTCGAGCGGAACGTGGACAGGCCCCTGCTCATGCGGATGCTGGCCGACAGCGACCGGGCCCGCGTCCGCACCGACCTCGCCGCGGTCGGGCGTCTGGCGTCGCGCTGGAAGATCGTGCCGGCGCACGACCCGAGAGCGTTCGCCGGCATCCCGACGCTGGATCCGGACCAGCGATGAACGGGTCGGACCGGGAGTCCGCGGGGCGGGCCGTCTACGCCCGCACCTTCGGGGTGGACGAGTCGACGGCGCAGCACCTGATGGAGAGCCGGGCGGGCGCCGAGTACGTGGCCGAGGCCTATCTCGCCGCGGGCGGCCCCGGATGGACGGGCGATGCGCTCTCCGACCGGGATAGGTCGATCGCGACGATCGCCGCGCTCGTCGCTCAGGGCGTGACCGACGACCGCCTGGAGGTTTACCTTCGGGTCGCTCGGCGGAACGGTGTCGACACCAGGGGCCTCACCCAGCTGATGATCCTGCTGATGGCCTACCTCGGGCAGCCGGTGACGAGTCTCGGGATGGCCGCCGTGCGTCGAGTGGGCGATGACGCCGCAGGGTGAGACCGGGGCGCGTTGATTCTTCGGAGATGTGCAGGATGGCGGGGCGATCGCGCCGATTCCTCCGCCGTTCTGCACATCTCCGCAGTTCTGCGCGGCACCTGCGCGGCGCGGCCGGCGCGGCACCAGCGCGGGCGGGACGGCGTCAGCGGACGGCGCGGCGCGCGAGCGACGTCCAACCGCAGAGCAGGAGGACACCGGCGACGCCGAAGGCGAGCCACGTCAGCCCCGCCGCGAGCCAGCCCGTGACGAAGAAGCCGAGCAGGAGCGCGGCGAGCCACAGCAGTCCGACGACGGCGAGCGTCGCGAGGAGGAGGAGGATGGCGCGCCCCGGGGTGTGCCGGAACACCCCGAACCCGGCGACGCCGCGCCCCACGGCGACACCGGCGAGGACGATCAGCACCACGGCGATCGCGGGCGTGACGAGCCACGACGACACCAGCCCGGCCAGCGCGATCACGAGCACGCCGGCGAGCGCCGCGACGCCGTCCGTCCACCGCCACGCCGGTGCACCCGCATCCGCGGCCCCCCGCACGCGCGCGACGACGACGGCGAGGGAGACGACGAGGGCGATGCCGGATGCCGCAGCGAGCAGCACGAAGCCGACGGCCGGGCCGGGTGTCGCCTGCGGCAGCGACGTCAGCGCCTGGACCACGGCATTGCCGACGATGGCGGCCAGGAAGACCGGCCAGCCCCGCGCGAGCACGGCCCTCATCCCTTCCGTGCCGCGTCGTCGAGCACGGTCATGATCGCCCCGGAGTAGAGCGTGCGGTCGCCCACTGTGACGGTGACGACCGTCTGGTCATCGGCCGGGGATGTCGCGGCGAGAGGCGTGCCGTCCGTCGTCTTGCCGGTGCACGACACCGCGCCCGACGCCGCCTGCGTGCAGTCCGGCGCCACGAGGACGTCGATCCCCGCGTCGAAGAAGACGTCTATCGCCGCGTACCGCACCTCGGCGAGGTGGTCCCCGCCCACCGGGGCGATCGCCGCGACCTGCGAGCAGCCCGCGAGGAGCGGGGCGAGGAGGAGGGCCAGGACCACGGCCCGGCGCCGCATCACAGCCCCCTCGCCGTCTCGTAGGCGACGAGTCGCGCGCGTTCGGTCATGTGCTGCGCCTCCAGCGCGGCGTCCGTGATCGCGGACAGGTCGAAGGGTGCGCGCAGCAGCAGCTCCGTGTTGCGGTCGAGCGGCGACCCGCGGCGCATCATCGGCGTCTCGGCCCAGTCGTTCGCGGCGAACTCGCGGCTCTGCGACGCCAGGTCCCGGACGCTGCCGCTCCGTCCCGGCACGGCCGGAGACGCGTGATCGAGCACGGTCGTGAACAGCGACATCGTGCCGTCGCGGTTGTCGACGACCTCTACGACCTGCTGCTGCTGCGGGAAGTCGATGCACGACGCCGTCGTGATCTCCCAGAAGCCGCCGCCCGACGCCGTCGTGTGGGCCAGGATCTGGTTGAGGTGCGTGTGCCCGTTGAGCCATCCGATCACCACCGGGTACTTCAGAAGGAGGTCGACGAACTCCTCCGCGCCGTGCAGCACCTCGGTGTCGCCGGGGCGCTGCGCGCGGTTCTCGAGGGTGAGGCTGTTGTGGTGGCTGAAGATCAGGACGAGCTTCTTCTCGGTCTGTGCCTTCTCCAGCTCGCGCTCCAGCCAGCGGAACTGCACATCGGGCACGGCGCCGTCGGGCCCCGCCACCTGGTTGCAGGTGTCGAGTCCGAATGCCCGGATGTGCGGCGTGAGGTCCGTCTGCCACCACGTCTCACCCGAGTCGAGGTTGTGCTGCGTGAAGCCGTGACCGACCGGACCCGGCGCGGACGCGGTCTCGAAGTGCTCCGCCATGAACTCGCGCTGTGCGAACAGGAACCGCTCGGGGTTCGCGGTGACCGACCGGAAGCCCGGCCGTCCCAGGGCGAGCCCGAGCGCATCGATCGCCTGCTGGAACGCACTGCCGCTCGAGGCGTACCCGTTCAGGATGCTGCCGGCCGTGGCATCCAGCGAATACGACTTCTCGCCGCCCACCGCGAGCGCGTGCAGCTGCGGACTGAGGTCGAAGGTGCCGAGGAGCAGGGTGTCGTGATTGCCGTATACGGCGTACCAGGGGGCGGGGAGGCCGACCGATTCCACGGGCCGTGCGATCGCCTGCGCGAGCAGATCGGGCAGCCGCGGGAAGCCGTAGTCGCCGAAGGGGCCACCGGTGGGGTCGCCGGGGCGGTACGCCCACGTCGCCTCTGCCCACGCCTGCACACCCTGGAACCGTTTCCCGGCACTCGCCGGGTCGACCGGCCGGCCGTCCATGAGGTCGATGTACCAGCGCAGCTCGAGATGTGAGTGCATGTCGGCGCTGTCGCCGGTGACGATGGCCGCGCCCATCGGCGCGCCGGTGAGCGGGCTGTAGCGCGCGTCGGAGAACGACTGCACCATCGCGGCGGTGGCGTGCGGGCTGAGCGGATCGTGCGGGTGGAACGCCGAACCCCACGCGGAGTGGTCCTGCACGATCATGGGCTCGATGCGCCCCGGCGACTGCGCGTCGATGACGTGCAGGTCGGACAGGTGGCCCAGGTAGAGGAGCGAGCGCCGGGATGCCGCGCGCGCGGCCTCCGGCTTGGCGAGGAGGACGTCGAGCCGCGGGATGTACGGTTCGCCGGGGCCGGTGGTGAGGCCGCGGTAGCTCCCCTTCACCACTCCGCCCTGTCGGATCGTCTGCAGGAGCGTGGTCGGGATGTCCCCCGCCTGCGCGGCCGTCGCCGACGAGCCCTCCAGGAGGCGCGGCGCCAGGTCGGGGAGGCTGACGCCGGTCGCTGCCGCGAGGAGGGCGCTGCGGAGCAGGAACTGTCTGCGTGACAGCACGTGTTCCATCCATTCGGGTGATGGGTGACGAGCGCTCGGGTGCCCTCGCGGCACGAGCATATCGCCCGGTGTGCCCGCTCTCCGCGGCAGGTCCGGGGGTGTGTTCCGGAGGCGACGCCCCGCCGCCTCAGAAGCGGAGCAGGACCTTGCCGACGCGGCCGGCGGTGTCACTCGCCTCGACCGCGGCACGGGCCTCTTCGAAGGGGAACACCGCCTCGACCGGGAGCCTGACCTCGCCGGAGCCGATCCGCTGGACCAGCTCGCCGAAGAGCGCGCCGCGGGTCGCGGCATCCATCGTCTTGCTCACCTGGCTCCCCCAGAAGCCCTTCACGACGGCCTGCTTGAAGATGAGGTCGCCCGCAGGCAGCTCCAGCGTGCTCGACCCCATCGAGCCGAACGACACGAGCGTTCCACCCTCGCCGAGCAGCGACAGCAGCTCACCCGCCGCCGCGCCGCCGACCGAGTCCACCGCCGCGCGGGGGGCCGCGCCGCCGAGGATCGCCGCCGCACGCTCACGCCAGTCCGCCCGCTCGGTCGAGACGACGTCGTGGATGCCGGCCGCGGCGAGCTCGTCCACCCCGGCATCCCGTCGCACGAGACCCAGCACTCGCACGCCGCGCGCCGCCGCGAACTGGGCGAGCAGCCGACCGACGGCACCGTTGGCGGTGTTCTGCGCGATCCAATCCCCCGGCTGCACGTCGAGCGACGCGAGGAGGCTCAGCGCACTGAACGGCATCGAGACGAGCTGGGCCGCGGTCTCGTCGTCGATCCCGTCCGGCACCGGGACGAGAGCGGATGCCGCGGCCACGAAGTACTCGCTCCAGACCCCGAACGTGCCGCCGGTGACGACCCGCTGGCCCACCTCGAATCCGGTGACGCCCTCGCCGAGCGCGTCGATCACGCCCACGGCCTCGGTGCCGGCCGCGGCGGGCAGCTCGGGCTTGTAGCCGTACGTGCCGCGGATCGTCCACAGGTCGTGGTTGTGGATCGGCGAGAGGAGGGTGCGGACGCGCACCTGCTTCGCGCCGGGTTCGGGCAGCGGCCGCTCCGCGACCTCGAGGACCTCGGCCGGGTCGCCGAAAACGGTGTGGATGAGTGCGCGCATGGGTGGTGCTCCTTGTCTGGCGGCCGGGTGCGGCCGATCGGCGGCGGGGGTCTCCCGGCGTCCGGTTCACGGCAACGCCGCGGAGGTGCGGTGTATGCCCGCCGTGCATCCTCGCACCCCGCGCTGGACGAAAAGCTCGGGGATCGGCTCACCTGACGGCGGGCCGACCCCCGAGCGGGATACGCGTTCCGGACGCGGCTCAGCCGCCGCAGGTCACGGTGACGCCGTTCACCTGATGGGTACCGGGGCCGAGGTCGCCGCACATCCGGATCAGCTCCGAGGCGCCGACGACGGCGAGGATGACGATGATCACCGTGAGCACGAAGAGGACGGCGCCGACGATGATCGCGGCGACCGCCCATCCGTTCTTCGCGCCCGCCCTCCGGCTCTGGACGAGCGCCACGATCCCGAGGATGAGGCCGATGAGGGAGAAGAAGATCGACACGACGAACGCGACGATGCCCAGCGTCCGCCCGGGGACGGGCGCGGCGGGCTGGGTGTAGGCGGGCGGCGCGGGTGCGGGCGGCGGGGGTGTGGCCGGATCGATGGGGCCTGGTGCGGACATGTGGTCGCCTCCTGGGGTGTGGCGGATAGGTGGCCCGAACATAGCGGACGCATAGGCCGCCGCGGAAGGGGGTTGCTCCGCGGATGCCGCTACGCGGGCGTCCGCAGCGGTTCGAGTGCGTCGAGGATCAGATCGAGACCGAAGGAGAACTCCTGGCTCGGGTCGTACCCCGCCGCGACCAGCGCGCTGCCGGACTCGTGGAGGTACGGGAACTCGTCAGCGGGAATCTGCGGCAGATAGACGTCCTCGGTCATCTGGGCCAGTTCGGCGGCGCTGTCGAACGGGAGGCTGGCCTCCTGCAGGGCATAGCCGTACACGTGGCCGTTGAGCAACCAGTTCGCGTGGGTCGCCATCACGACCGAGAAGCCGGCCTTCCGCAGACAGGCGGTGACCGCCTCGCGGTGGCGGAGGTTCGCGGGGCCGGGCGAGGTCCGCGACTCCATCAGGGCGATCGCCCAGGGATGCCGCGCGAGGACCTCGCGGGCGGAGTGGGCCTCGCGTCGCATCGCGGTCCGCCAGTCGTCGGCGTCGGAGGGCAGTTCGATCTCCGTGAACACGACGTCGATCATGGCGTCCAGCAGCTCTTCCTTGTTCGCGACGTAGTGGTAGAGCGACATCGCGCCGGCACCGAGCGCGCCCGCGAGGCGGCGCATGCTCAGGCCGTCGACCCCCTCACGATCGGCGATCCGGATCGCCTCGGTGACCACGCGCGCCTTGCTCAGCCCGCCGTCGGGTCCTGACTCACGCTCTTCTCTCGCGGTCACCGGTCTCCTCGCGCACTCGAACGACTTGACAATCGTACAGCGTACGAGTCATAGTACGGTGTACGACGTACAGTGTACGAGCCACGGCGAGTGGGTGGCTCGGATGACAGGAGGCACCGTGGGAATCGAGCATTCGTCGAAGGATGCCGGGCGCGAGTCGACGACCGTCGCCCCGGCCGCGGAGAGCATGCGGGCCGTGGTCCAGCATCGCTACGGTCCGGCATCGGCTCTCGAGCCGGCCGAGGTGGCGATCCCGACGCCCGGTCGCGGCGAGGTGCTCGTCCGGGTGGGCGCCGCCTCCGTGCATCCCGGCGACCACTTCGTCATGACCGGCCGACCATACGTGCTGCGGCTCGTGTTCGGGCTCCGCCGGCCACGGCGGATGATCCCCGGGACCGATCTCGCGGGGGTCGTGACCGCGGTGGGGACCGACGTGACCACCCTCCGTCCCGGCGACGAGGTGTTCGGGTGGACCGGGACGGGCGCCCTCGCGGAGTACGCCGTCGTCCCGGCGGACCACCTCGTCCCGGTGCCGGACGGCCTGTCCCTCGCGGAGGACGCGGCCGTGCCGACATCCGGGATGACGGCGCTGCAAGCCCTGCGCGACATCGCGAAAGTCAGCCCCGGCGACAGGGTGCTGATCACGGGCGCGTCCGGCGGTGTGGGCTCGTTCGCGGTCCAGATCGCGAAGTCGCTGGGCGCCGAGGTGACGGGGGTGTGCAGCACCGGGAACGCGGAGCTCGTCCGGTCGCTGGGGGCCGACCACGTCGTCGACTACACGACCACCGACTTCACCCGCGGCGACCGACGGTACGACGTGATCCTCGACAACGTGGAGAGCCACCCCCTGGCCGACGTCCGCCGCGTCCTGACCCCGACGGGGACCATGATCCCGAACAGCGGGCACGGGGGCCGCTGGATCGGTCCGCTCGGGAGGATCCTCAGAGCCCGGATGCTGTCGGCCTTCACCCGCCAGCGGCTGAAGCCGTTCACGTCGCTCGGGAAGCGGGATGACCTGCTCGTCCTGGCGGACCTGCTCGCGGCAGGGCGGCTCGCGCCCGCGATCGAGCGCACGTACCCGCTCGACGATGCGGCCGAGGCGCTTCGTCATGTGGCGAGCGGCCACGCCCGCGGAAAGGTCGTCGTCGTGATCTGAGTCCGCCCGCACCCGATGTCAGCCGTATCCCACCCACAAGGAGATTCCGAACGTGTCCCACACCCTGCCGATCGCCGCGCCGCTCAAGATCGCGGCCGCCTGGACGACCTTCATGTTCCTGTACATCTACGTCGACTTCTTCAACCTCTACAAGCCCGGCGTCGTCGACGGCATCCGCGACGGCTTCGTCTGGAAGTTCGAGGTCACCGCGCCGCTGCTGACCCTCATGCTCGCGTCCGTCGCGATCCCGGCCCTCATGGTGGTGCTCACGGTGACGCTGCCCGCCAGGGCGAGCCGCGTCGTGAACATCGCCGCGGCATCCCTCTACATCCCGTACTCGATCTTCAACGCGGCCGGGGCGACGTGGGAATGGGCGTTCTTCTACGGCCTGTCGATCGGCGTCGAGGTGGCGCTGCTCGTCTTCGTGATCCGCTGGGCGTGGACGTGGCGCGCCCCCGCGGTCGCTCCGACCCTGGCTCCCAGCCGCTGAAGCCGTGCCCCCGCGATCACGGGTGGTCGGCGGGTCGAGGGAGAGTGCCGTGTTGGATGAGGAGGTCGTAGATGCCCTCGAAGGCGCGCGCGATCACGTCACTCTCCTCGGGAGCGAGCGCGTCGAAGAACACGGATCGGACGAACGCCATGTGCCCGGGCGACGCGCGCGCGAGCAGCGCGCGTCCCTCGGCGGTGAGGGCGACGTCGGTGGCCCGGCGGTCGTCTGCCCAGGGCTGCGCCCGCACGATGCCGCTCTCGGCCATCCGTCGGATCTGGTGCGAGACGCGGCTGCGCTCCGCGCCGATACGGATGGCCAGGTCGGACACGGTCATCGCGCCGGCGGGTTCGCTCGTCAGGGCGACGAGCACGTCGTAGTCGGCGAGCGAGATGCCGCTGTCGTCGCGCAGCTGGCGGTTCATCTCGTAGCGCAGCCGCAGCTGCACTTTCAAGAACGCGTACCAGGCACGGACCTCGTCGTCGGTGAGGGACGCGTACGGCGACTCGGGCGGAACCTCGTATCGACTCATGCGACTGATCCGTGGCTGTGGTCTGCTCTATCCCGAGCCATCGGCCGGTCAGTCGACGAGGACCGTGTAGACCTTGGCGAGCAGGCCATCGCGCACGATGCCGATGTCCACGCCGCGCACGACGGGGGCACCGCCGGGGCCGAACGTCCAGGCGAGGTAGCCGAGGTCCTGCACCTGGCGGACCTCGCCGTCGGGCGCAAAGACGAAGTCCGGGCCGGCGCCGTCGCGGACCTCCTGCGCCTTCGCGTTGAGGGCCTCGTGTCCGCGCGCCTCCCCGTGCGGGTCGGCGAAGACCACGTCGTCGGTGTAGGTGCGCCGGATGACCTCGAGGCGGGTGGTCGCGTCCGGCTCACCGAACACCTCGAGTAGGTTCGCGTGCATCAGCTTCTGCACCACGGCGTCGGTCATTTCGGGCCTCCCGAATTTACGTGAAGTTTCACTTAACGTATCGAGGCGAGCTCGGACCGTCAACGTGCGGCTCGCGAGGGATGCCGGTACGTGAGCCACTTTTCCCCAGGCGTCGTCTGGCGCCTTCGGGCAGCGGATAGCCTCGTTCTGACGTCCGTCGAGGGAAGAGTCACGCATGGCAGAGGCATCCGAGAACAGCTGGCGGAACGTCATCGCCGCGCTGGCGAACCCGCACACCCGCCGGCTGTACGCGACGCTTCTCCTGGGGCTGGATGACAGCGCTGTGCTGGACTCGCACTCTCCCTCCCGCCGACGCCACGTCGTCGAGAGCCTGCTCCGAACAGGCACCGTCACCGAGGGGGCCGACGGCCGGTTGAGCATCCGCGAGGATGCGTTCGGCGAGATCCTCGCGCAGCAGCCCGCCCGTCGACGCACAGGCGTCGAGCGCTTCCTCGTGCGGGGCAGGATCGGCCAGTACCCGTCGAGCGTCGGCGAGCGCGAGGAACTGCTGCGGTGGGTCGCCGGACGGGTGCTCGCGGCTGACGAGATCCTCGACGAGCGATCCCTCACCGAACGGCTCGCCGACTACACGGACGATCCGGCCACGCTGCGCCGCTACCTCGTCGACTTTTCGATCGTCGAGCGCAGACGCGACGGCTCCGAGTACTGCCTGGTCTCTGTCGGTGGCGGCGAGGGCTGACCTGTGGTCGCGCCCGCTGCGCGCCTCAGAAGTGGGCGGCTCAGGTCGGCTCGCTGGTGCCGGCGCCTCAGGCCGGCGGCACGACCGTTCCCTGGTGGAAGCGGATGGCGGGCGTGGCACCTCCCACGTCCCAGAGCGACGAGTGCCTGCTCTGACCGGATGCCGAGCTGACGCGATACGTCACGAGGACGAGAGTCGGCGACAGTTCGGTGAACTCCCATTCGTCGGTGTCGCGCGTGACGCGCACTTCCTCCGACGCCAGTGCGGCGATCATCTCGTCCCTCATCCAGCGGCGACCGGAACGGCCGATCTCGACGAAGTCCGGATGGAGGAGCGCACGCACCCGCGCGGGATCGCTGCGGACCGCTCCGTCGAGGAGTGCGAGTTCCGCGGCCCTCACCTGTCGGAACCGATCGTCGGATTGTGTCATCCGGCCATCGTGCCAGGGTGGGGTCAAGTGGGTGGTGCCGAAGCTCCCACTCCAGGTACTTGTTGAACGGCCGCACACGGTTCTCAAGCGCGAATATCGCCGTCAGCGCCCATCCGATCGCTTCAGTCGAGTCGAGTTCGGGCAGCCCATCAGAGCGCCCACCCGACTGTTGTCGCGCTGAAGCACGGTGGAACGGTGCAGACATCGATCACGACAGAGGACCGTAGCGCTGTCTATGCCTCCTTCGAATCGGCGCCGCTCCATGCCATCACCGGGCTGAGCCTCACCTGACGATCTCGAGCATGTCGGAGGCCCCCGAGATTCCTCTCAGGGGCCTCCGCTGCTCGTTCCATGCCCGGCGAGCGATTAACGACGACCGTCGGGGGCGCGGCAGAACTCAGACGCCGAACGCGACGTCCTCCCGCGCGAGAGCGTCCATGTCGACCTGGGTGAGACGGACGGTCTCGGGCAGAGTGCCGGTGCCGATGATCAACAGGGAGTGATCCGCCACGTCGACAGCGGCCATCCAGCCATCCCCCGTCGCCGCCAACACCTGGCCATCCAACGGCACGTCCGAGATCGAGACGCGGATCGCGGATGACTCACCTCCGGAGCCCGGGAGCACGGTGCCGAAGTTGCTCTCCCACAGCGCCGGTGCGATGTCCCGAACGGTGCCGTGCTCGAACGTGTGTACCTCTTGACGTGGCGCCGTTGACCCACTCTCGCGTTCGAACACGTACCTCGTCCGCGCGCGTGCCTCATCGAGCGTTCCCCAGGTCACCGTTTCCATCGTCGATAGCCGGTACAGAGGTGGGAGCGTCCCCGCGGCGTAGAACGCCGCGACGAGAGCCCGCCGGCGCTCTCTCTCCTCGTTCGATACGGGTTCGCCCTCCATCGGATGCGTAACTCTGTCCATAGTGGAGCCCTTCCGTTCTGGTTCGGCGATGCCCGTTAGATGTAGTAGATCGCGGAGGGGGTGAGGACAGTGCAGTCATACAGCAATGTCGACACGTTTCCCCCCAGGTAGGCGCTCGCTTTCCCGCCGCCCGTGTAGGGTTCCGGGTGGCCCGAGACAGTGGTTCCCGGGAGCGCGCCGTCCCCCGCGACCTACTGTGGGTTCCCGCTCGAGATGGCATGAACCCCTCGCGATTCCACGGTAGTTGGCAACGGTTTCAGGGCCAGGATTCCACGCGAAATGGCATTTTCCTACAGTTGGTCCGACTCAACTCAGATGCCCGCTTGCGGCAGGCAGATCGACCTAGAGTGTGTTAACGAGTGAGCAGCCGCGCCGTTCAGAGGCGAGGGCGATCGCCGACGGGGCGGCTCACTCTTCTCCTCATCCCGGTGTTGCTCAGCGCGACCGGCGTCCTCGATCTCCGCATTCCTTGGCCGTGGCTCCATGGCGAGTCCGCGGGGGATCGTCCGGTCGAGCACTCACCCCTGAGAGCCCTGTCAAGGTGAGCTGGACCGGGACAGCCGCTGGAGTGCTCTATCTCGCGTGGCTGGCGTCCGCAACCCTGCGCCCCGGCGGCAACGGGCTATTCGAGACACAATCCCACGCGCGCGACTCCCGGTCGAAGCTGTTCCGGATGGGGCTCGTCACCAACCTGCTCAACCCCAAGGCCGCTGTCATGTAACTCGCGATCATCCCGCAGTTCATAGATCACGGGCAGGGAAACACGACCGCTCAGGGATTCGTTCTCGGCGGAGTTCAGATCATCGTCAGGATGATCGTCAACTCCCTCATCGTGCTGGGCGCCGGCACAATCTCCGGATTCGTGTCGACGCGACTCACATGGATCCGGCACCCCGCTCGGCGCAGTGGCGGTCACGCTGGCCAGAGAGGTCCCGCAATGCATCTCGCCCCTGAACCGGGCGATCATGCTGCAGGACCTCCGTGAGACGCCGCTCAGATAGACCGTCCTCCGGAAGCTCGACGAGTACGAATGACCCTTTCTGAAGGGATTGAACAGGACTGTTGTTCTGCACAGATTCTGCTAGGTAGAGTGGGATTCCATCCGACGGAACCCGCCGTCGGTGAACAAAGGAGTTCCAGAATGCGCATCGTCTTGGTTCATGGAGGTTGGCAGGGTGGTTGGGCGTGGGACGGCGTTGTCGCTGAGCTCACGAAGGCAGGCCACGAGGTATGGGCCCCAACCTTGCAGGGTCTCGGTGACAACGACGACCGTGCAGGTGTCACGCTCTCGACCATGGCGGACAATCTCATCGGCCGGATCGCCGACAAGGGGTGGGACCGGTTCGTCGTAGTCGGCCACAGTGGCGGCGGCCCGCTCATCCAACTCGTAGCTGAGGCGATGCCGGAGCAGGTGGAGCAGGCGATCTTCATCGACGCGTGGGTACTCGCCGACGGCGAGTCGATCAATGCGATCCTCCCCGCCGAGTTGGCGAATTTCGCCCGTGGCACAGCCGCGTCCTCGCCCGACCAGAGCGTGCCGATCCCGCCGCAGCTATTCATGACGGCTTTCTTGCAGGACGGATCGGAGGAGCTTCACGCGCAGGTCGAGCCTCGTCTGGTGCCGTCGCCTGGCGGTTGGCTCGACGAGCCGATCCGTCTTCGGACGGCCGGCACCGGTGACGTGCCGAGCGGCTACATCTTCCTGCAAGAGGATCGGGCTGTGCCGCAGGAGTTGTACCGCGCATCAGCAGACCGGCTCACGAACCCCACGACCGCGAGCTCGCCGGGGAGCCACATGGCAATGTTGACGCGCCCTGTGGAACTGGCAGCAGCCATCGTCTCCGTCATGTCGTGACGACGTTTCGCTCTTTCGCGACTTCCGCTGGGACCGTCGCTTACGCCGAATGGCTGCCCGGCGGCCCCGCCCGTGCGACGGTGCTGCTCGTTCACGGCGGGGGGGTGGGCCCCGATGGCTGGAGTCGAGCGATCGGCGGGCGACCCGGGTGGGCGCCCCGTCTCGCCGAGGCCGGATACCGCGCGGTCGTGATGACGTGGCCTGGGTTGTCGGCTGGCGGCGCATGGGACCCCGACACGCCGCTGGATGGGGCGGCGGTCGCCGGCGCGATCGTGGAGCTAATCGCTGCGCTCGGCGGCCCGGTTGTCCTCGTGGTCCACTCCATGTCCGCCGCTTTCGGCTATCGGGTCGCTTTCCACCATCGGGATTCACTGATCGCCCTAGTCGCGCTGGCGCCCGCTCCCCCCGGGGATATCCAGCCCGAGCCCGCCGTGCTGGAAGAGGACGCCGATCACATCGTCGTCCAGGGACGCCCGCTCACCTGGAGGCTTCCCCGTCGCGGCTGGTGGCATCCCGGACCAGAGTTCATCGAGGCGAAGCTGGTCGGTGCGAGCGAGCAGTTCCCACCCGGTCACCTGGACGAGCTCCGTTCACAGCTGGTGCCAATCCCAGCCGGGCTCCTCCTCGAGCGGCAGAACGTCCGCGGTGCGCAGGTCCACATCGGCGACAGGGAGTTGGACGGCCTACCGACCCTCGTGATGGTCGGTACCCACGACACCGATCATCCGATCGAGTCGGACCGCGCGACTGCAGACTGGCTCGCCGAGCGGGGCGGCGATGTCAGGTTCGTCGCGTTGACGGCAGCGAACGTGGCTGGCAACGGCCACATGCTGATGCAGGAGTCGAACAGCGATGCGGTGCTCAACCTGGTGACGGAGTGGCTCGGTCCAAATGTACGCCCGCGGCGGTGAGGATGGTGCAGTTGATCGCGACCCGGGCTCCGGACATCTGTGATGGCCTGACTACAGCAGGAGCCGTTGCTCAGCAAGTTCCTGCAGCAGGAATCGCCAGAGATGCCCGTCGTTGAATGCGTCACCCAGGTCGGGCAGGTCGGCGAGGTCGTTGTCATCGATCGGTATAGGCTCGGCCCCTGCCTGCAGAACGGCGAGGTGCACGCGAGCGAGGCTGTCGACATTGATCGCGCGGATGACGGCCTGCGGGACGCTCTCGCCGACGGCCGTGAGGCCGTGACCGCGCAGGATGCCGACCGGCCGCGTGCCGAAATCGTCCGCCATGGCCGTCGCGCGTGCGTGGTTGCGGATCAGCGCAGACGAGGGGTGCGCGGGGATGCCGTCGCGCGCCATCCGCATAGCGGGGATGTTGAAGGCACCGACAATCGGTAGCAGTGTCCGTCCGGTTAGCGAGAACGCGACGACAGCCGGCGGATGCGCGTGGACGACGGATCGGGCCGCAGGATTGCGGCGCAGCAGCTCAAGATGCAGAGACAGCTCGTTCGGCGCCCGGTACCCGCCGGCGAGCTCGAACGATCCCTCGAGGGGCACGGCGAGGATGTCGTCGGCGGTGGTGAAACGCAGCCCTCGCTCCTGCGGTCCGCGGGCTCGGATGAGGACGGTGTCGTCGTCGACCCGCAGGCTGACGTGCCCGAGGATGTCGTCCACGAGCCCCCGGACCGCGAGCACGCGGCAAGCATTGGCGACGAGCATGCGTTCGTCGACGTAGTCGTTCATCATCCACTTCTCCTTCGAGGCGTGATCTCCGATTGCGAATTCCTGGAAAATCTAGCAGAATCAGATTCTGTCTTAAAGAAAACCGGTCTCGACCGACATCATCTTCAAGGCGCGGAATAGGACTCTGACATCAGGAAGCAGCGGCCCAATGGCGAGCAAGACGACGATCTTCGAGGACGTGCGGCGCGGCATGATCCCGGCGCACATCTATAACGACGAGGAGATCTTCGAGCAGGAGAAGAGCAAGCTCTTCAGCCGCGCGTGGATTTTCGTCGGACATGAATCCGAGATCCCTCAGCCCGGTGACTACGTGGTGCGGCATGTGCTCGACGACTCGTTTATCGTCGTGCGCGACGAGAGTGGTGAGATTCGGGCGCACTTCAACATGTGCCTGCACCGCGGGATGCAGGTATGCCGCGCCGAGGTCGGCAACGCCTCCCACTTCCGTTGCCCCTACCACGGGTGGTCATACCGCAACGACGGCCGGATTATGGGCCTCCCGTTCCACGAGGAGGCCTACGGGGGTGAGGCAGGGTTCAACAAGAAGGGTGCACGACTGCTCCCGGCGCCGAACCTGGACACATACAACGGTCTGATCTTCATCAGCATGGACCCGAACGCGCCGACCCTGCGGGAATACATCGGCGACTTCGCGTTCTACCTCGACTACTACACCGGGCAGAGCGCCAAGGGCATCGAGCTGCGTGGCCCGCAGCGGTGGCGCGTCAACGCGAACTGGAAGATCGGCGCCGAGAACTTCGCCGGCGACATGTATCACACGCCCCAGACCCACACCTCGGTCGTCGAGATCGGGTTGTTCCGTGAGCCGAAGGCGGAGAAGCGCAAGGACGGCAACACGTACTGGGCCGGCAACGGCGGCGGCACGACCTACAAGCTCCCGCCGGGCAGCCTCGAGGAGCGGCTGCGCTACGTCGGATATCCCGACGCGATGATCGAGCGGATGAAGGAGCAATGGTCGCCTGAGCAGCTCGATGTGATTGGCCGTGACGGGTTTATGATCTCAGCGGCATCGCTCTTCCCGAACATGAGTTTCGTGCACAACTGGCCGAAGGTGGAGGACGGGGACGACGTGCTGCCCTTCATCTCGATCCGTTCGTGGCAGCCCATTAGCGAGAACGAGACGGAGGTCTACTCCTGGTTCGCGGTCGATGCCGAGGCGCCGGAGGAGTTCAAGGAGCTCTCGTACAAGGCCTACCTTATGTGCTTCGGTAGCACGGGAATGTTCGAGCAGGACGATGTCGAGAACTGGGTCTCGCTGACCACGACTGCCAAGGGTTCGATGGCTCGACGGCTCCTGCTCAACAGTCGGATGGGGACTCTCAAAGACGACACTCCGGTCGTCGCTGCGCTGACGCCTGAACAGTTCGCCGGTCCAGGCGTCGCGCACGTTGGTTACGGCGAGTACAACCAGCGTCATCTGCTCGATCGTTGGGCCGACTACCTCGACACCGATGACGAAGTCGAGGTGCAGGTCGCGAGCATCGGTACAGGCATCACCAACAACGGGGAGGCACCCGCATGATGAACACCGAGACCGGTGTCCAGATTTCCGGGCAATCGCCTCTCGGCGCCCACGCCACGCGCGCCGATCGAGTCGGGCGGTCCCTACTGTTCTCCGACGAACTGCATCTCGAGGCGCATCGTTGGTTGATTGAAGAGGCTTACACCCTCGACGAGCAACGGTACGAGCACTGGCTTGAGACGCTTACAGAGGATATTCACTACATCATGCCGGTGCGTCAGACGACGGCTCTCGGGTCTTCCTTCACGACGGCGAGGGGGATGTCGCACTGGGACGAGAATAAGTACTCGCTCAGCCGCCGGGTCGCGCGATTCCTGACTGAACACGCTTGGACGGAGGACCCTCCCTCACGCCTGCGTCACTACGTGACGAACGTGCGTGTGTTCCTGTCCTCGGTCGAGGACGAGCTCATCGTCGACTCCGCCGTCCTGCTGTTCCGCAGCCGGGGAGACGTCAACGAGCCGTCAATCATCTCCGCTCACCGCGAGGACGTATTGCGTCGCGTCGGTGACGACCTGCAGTTGGCACGTCGGGTGATCATGGTGGACGAGTCGGTGCTCCGCACCCAGAACCTGGCGATCTTCCTGTGAGCGGCCTCGACTGGGAGGGTGCCGACGTCGATCGTGATGCCGCGGCGGCTGCGGCGGCGGAGCGCGAGCGTCTTGTCGCCCGCACCGTCGGAGAGCCGCTCGTCATCGCCAACGAGTTTTCGGAGATCGAAGTGCGCCGCGTGGAAACTCACAACGGCACGAGGCTACTGATCGACGCCCCGAAAACTGGCCAGTGGATCGCGATCGACCCCATGGAACTCGAGGCCCTGACCTGGCAGACCACGCAGACGTTCTCCGAGATGATCGCGCGGCCTGACCAGCCGATGTTTCCCGAAATGCGACCGCAGTAGAAAAGGAGAGACCGATGGCACGGATCATCGCCGACCGCAGCGCCTGCCAGGGCTACGCCAATTGCGTTGTCGCCGCGGGCGACTACTTCGACCTAGATGACGACGCCCTAGTGATCGTTCTGCGCGAGGACCTGCCCGACAGTGACCGCAAGCGAGTAGAGGAGGCGGCGCGCAGCTGCCCCGTCTCCGCCTTGGTTGTGGAGGACTGACGTGTCGCGGGTCGTCATCGTCGGCGCCTCTGTTGGTGGGCTCAAGACCGCCCAAGCCCTTCGAAGCGAGGGATTCGAGGGCGAGATCGTCCTGATTGACCAGGAACGCCATCCCACCTACGACAAACCTCCGCTCTCGAAGAAGTACCTCACCGGTGAGACGGCGCGACACGAGATCGAGCTTCTCTCCGAGCACGAGACGCGGGGGATCGGAGCCATCTCAATCTTCGGCACGCCCGCGGCATCCCTCAACCTCGAAGGCCAGGTTGTGACGCTCGAGGACGGTACAGCCGTCTCATACGACACACTCGTGATCGCCACCGGGTCACGCGCCCGTCGCTCTCCGTGGGGTGAAGGTGAGCATATTCACTTGCTGCGTACCAGCGGCGATGCCGAGCGCTTGCGGGATGAGCTGGCCACAGCGCGGCACCTTGTGGTCATCGGCGCAGGCTTCATCGGGGGGGAGGCTGCCGCAACCGCGATCACGGCGGGCGTACGGGTCAGCATGGTTGACCCGTTCCCGGCGCCGATGTCGCGGGTGCTCAATGCCGAAGTCGGCCAGATCTTCAGCCGCAAGTATGCCCAGGAGGGCGTCGAGGAGTACTTCGGAAGGACAGTCGAAGGCGTCGAACAGACGGCAGACGGGGTGCGCGTGGTGCTCGATGGCGGCGAGATCATCGAGGCCGATGCAGCTCTCGTCGGTATCGGAGCTGTGGTCAACACAGAGTGGCTCGAGGGTTCCGGCATCGAACTCGACAACGGGGTGACCTGCGACTCTGGGCTGCGGGCCATCGGGCATCCTGAGATCTTTGCCGTCGGCGATATCGCACGTTGGGCGAGTGCGTCGCGCAACGTCTCGCTGCGCCTCGAACATTGGACCAATGCCGTTGATCAGGCTCGCGTCGTCGCACACAACATCGTCCACCCTGATGATTGCGAGGACTACGACACGACCGAGTATGTCTGGAGCGACCAGTACGACTGGAAGATCCAGGTGGTCGGGCGCACCGGCGCCGACGACATCGTCATCATCGGGTCCGAGGAGGACCAGCGCTTCGCCGTACTTTACTCGGAGAGTGACGACTCACTGACCGGCGCGCTCGTCGTCAACTGGCCGCGGGCGCTCGTTAGCACGCGGCGAGCGGTGGCTACGAGAACCGATCGAGCCGAGGTCGCGGCGCGCCTGACCGGCGACGGCGCGCGGTCGGTCACGCCCGCGGTCTGAGGATGGTCCCCGTGACCACAAGGCGATACGATTTCTGTTGTGCAGAAATCGCCCGGCGACGGTGTAGCGCCCCAATACCCGATCGAGTCAGTGGACAACGCACTGCGGTTGCTCATCCTTCTTGGCGAGCGTACGGAGGTAAGGCTGACCGACGTCAGCGCCGAACTCGGGGTGGCGTCTTCGACGGCGCACCGCATCCTCGCAATGCTCATCTGGCGCGGATTCGCCCGTCAGGATCCGCGCACGAAGACCTACGGTCCGGGTCCGACACTCACGAGCGTGGCCTTCTCAATTTTCCGGCGCATGGATCTTCCGCGCCTGGCGCAGCCGATCCTCGAGGATCTCAGTTCCTCGATGGGCGAGACGAGCCATCTCGGCACCCTCGAAGGCGCGAACGTCCGCTTCATCGCGGCGTCCGAGCCGGCGGCGGCAGTCCGCGTCGCCTCACGCCTCGGACGGGAGATCCCGGCGTACGCGACCTCGACCGGCAAGGCGATGCTTGCCAGCCTGCCGACAGAACAGCTCGGGCGCTTGTTTCCAACGGACTCACTCCCCGCGGTGACCTCGCATACCGTTCAGTCCCTTGCGGACCTCGAGAAGGAACTCGAAACCGTTCGGCGCCAGGGCTACTCGACGAACCGCGAGGAGAGCGAGGACGGTGTGGCATCGGTCGCAGTCTCGGTCGCGAACTCAGCAGGCATCAATCTCGCCATCAACCTCGCTGCCCCAGTCCATCGTCTTCCGGTCTCGAAAGTCGCGACCTTCGGGCGAGCACTCAAGGACGCCTCGATGCGGTTGAGCGAGGCGTTGGGCTAATCACGGGGGTGCTCCAGTGAACCCCGCCCCGATCCCGCTCCTCCACGGACACTCGATTCCGCGTCTGGGTCTCGGCACGTGGCCGCTCAAGGGCGACGCGGTGCACGAGATGGTCGCGCTGGCGCTCGACATCGGCTATCGACTGATCGACACGTCTCACAAGTACCTCAACGAGGCCCCGGTTGGCGCGGCGATCCGAGAGAGCGGGATCGCTCGCGAGGAGATCTTCGTCACCAGCAAGTTCAACAAGGAGAATCACAGCGTAGATGGTGTCCAGCGCGCCTATGACGAGAGCCTCAGACGGACCGGGCTCGACTACCTCGATCTATTCCTCATTCACTGGCCAGTGCCTTGGCTCGACACCTACGTTGCGGCCTGGCGGGGTCTTGTAAGACTCGTCGAGCAGGGGCGGGTCGGGGCGATCGGCGTCTCAAACTTCAAACGACCACATCTGGAACGGATCGTCGCCGCTACCGGACGCGTGCCCGACGTCAACCAGATCCAACTGAGTGCCGACCTGGCGCGCGACGATATCCGTGATCTGCACAAGCGGTGGGGCATCGTGACCGAGGCCTGGAGTCCGCTCGGGCGCGGCGGCCCCTTGCTCACACATCCCGTCGTGGTAGACATCGCAGACCGGGTCGGTCGCACCCCCGCGCAGGTGTTGTTGCGGTGGCATGTGCAGCACAACATCGTCCCGATTCCGCGCGCGGACGACCCCAGACAGCTGCGGGAGAACGCGCAGATCTTCGATTTCAACCTCACTCACGACGACCTTGCGGAGCTGAGGAACCTCGATCGCGGTGAATCAGCGGCACGAGATTCCGACTCAAAAGAGAACGGACATTAGCGCGTTTCTCCCTGACTCGATCGCGTTTCAAGTTTCAGGGGCCGAGCGATCACGTCGAATCCGGAAACGATCAATTTCGGGATGCGTGCGGAGGCTAACCGTTGTCGAGCAGTTCGAGCAGCCGTGTAGTTACGCGCCAGGTTCGGACTGTCATCTGTTGAAACATCGGCATAGCGAGTACGCGCTGAACGCGGGTCTTGGTCGCTTGCGCGGCTACCCGCGAGAAGTACAGGACACCCGGCCCGATTGCCATCGCGTCGACGCCCTCGCGCATTTCGGGAAGATCTGCAAACGCCGCTTCGGCCGTGAGGGGATCCTTTACGAAGAACACTTCGCTGCGTAGCCGATCTGATCCGTGGTCCGATGGTGCTTGGGCGATAATCGCTGCTAGCTTCCAACAACGTCGCCGGCCAGTACGGTCGGAACCAAGACAGTGCTCAACGCTGTAACCGGGCTCTATGCAGCCCCACGAATTTTCTGCCCGAAGGAACAATGCTGACGAGCTACACGGAAGATTCAAACTCGATGCTGGAGTCGGCTGGCGATGCGGCAGAGGATGACTGCTCGGCTTCCGATTCGGAACCATGCGAGAGGTCGCCGGGGGCCGGTTAGGCGCACCTTGCGGGCGCGGGTCGTCACTGCGATCACGGTTCCCTCGTCGAGTACCTCTTCCAGCGAATTCAGCATGCCGTCGAGGCCTCGTGCAGCATCCGGTCCGTGCCACGCTGTCTGCTCGCCGTAGGGGATATCGGTGACCACGACATTGGGGCGTCGCCCGTTCAACGCGCGCCGGAGTTGTGCGGGGTCGAAGACGTCGGCTGGTGCGATGTTGTAGTCGAATGAGCCGTCGCCTGACGCGAGCCGGCGAGCGAGTCGCTGTGCAGCGGCGGCGGCATCGAGGTAGGCGGGTTTGCTCAGGCGCTCGGCGCGGGCCTGCAGTTCATTCGCGCGGGCGGTCATGCCGTGCTTGCTCAGAAGGGCGAGGTTCTTCCGGGCGAGTTCCAGCGCCGCGTGATCGACGTCGGAGCCGAGGACGCTGGTGATTCTGTCTCTATGCAGGAGTGTGAGAGTGGTGAGGAGGTGGCCGCTGCCGCAGCATGGATCCCATACCTGGGCGGTGGGGTTCGGGGTGAGCGCCAATGCTCGCTGGAACATCTCGCTGGCGAGGCGTGCGGGGAAGGCGGGGAACCCGGGGGCAGAGTGGAGCACGCCGCCGGAGAGGTCGGCGTAACTCTCTCGCGTGACGGCGTAGCGGTAGGCCATTCGCGTGCCTATGCCCGTCCGCGCTGGCGCGCGGCCTCGTAGAGAGCGATCGATGCCGCGTTGGCAGCGTTCAGCGAGCTGGCGGCGCCGCCGATGGGGATGCGTGCGACGACATCGCACGCATCGCGCCATCCCGCGCTGAGTCCGGCGTTCTCATTGCCGATCGCGAGCAGGACGGGGCCTGTCAGATCCACGTCGGCGATGTCGTCGGACCCGTTCTCGTCGGTTCCGACGATCGTGAGGGGGATGCCCGCAGCGCGTTGCTCCCGTACCCAGGTCACCAGTGGTTGATGAGATGGTTGTCGGATCACCGGCACCGCGAACAGCGACCCAGTGGAGGCGCGGACGGCTCTGGGGTCGTACGGATCTGCGCCGTGTCCGGTGACGATCAGGCCCGACCCGCCGAAGGCATCCAATGAACGGATGATCGTGCCGATGTTGCCGGGCAGGGAGGGGCGGTCGAATGCCATCCCGAGGAACGACGGCCCCATAGGTATGCGAGACAGCTGATCGTCCGGCACGGCGGCTACGGCGATCAGCTCGGGGGAGCCGTCGTCTTGGTCGCTCAACTGATGCAGCAGCTGAGCCGCGACGGCTACCCGCTCGCCTCCTGATCCTTCGATAACCTGTGCACCCCACCGCGACAGCGGCCGATCCGCGTCATAGAGGACTGCGCGGATCGGCCAGCCCCGCTCGAGTGCGAGGCTGATGGGGCGCACACCCTGCACGATGAACTCGCCGGCCCGCTGGCGCTTGTTGCGGTTGTGGAGCAGAGCTTCCCACTGTTGGAATCTTGCGTTCGGCCGGGAGACGCGCAGAGTTGGCTTACGCGCGTTCAACGGGAATCCAGACCTCGGCGGTTGCGGCGCGCTGCTCGCCTGGTCGGCGCTCAGTGACGATCGACGGCCCCGGACGCAGGCGCCACGGGTGTGACGGAAACCACTCGCTGACAATGTCCATCCAGGCCGACGCAAAAGGAGCGCCCGTGCGGAACACCGCCCATTTGCCGGCAGGAACCTCGATCACATCGAGGCGCTCAGGTGCGGGCGGAGCCGCATCGAGGGCGACACCGACCATGAACGTGAACCGACTGTTCACTGCGTAGTCGGCGTCGACCTCCGTACTCACCTGAAGCAGACCCGAGGGCTCCGAGCAGCCCAGTGCTCGGAGCCGCTCCACGTTCTCCGCAGACAGCGCCGTGATGTGTGCCTCGACATGAGGATTCCGGAATTCCGACACGACCGGGACGCACGCGGCGTAACCGATCAGGCGGAAGGCCGTCCGCTCGACGATACGGGCGTCTAACATGCTTCCCTTCAGCTTGGACTCTCGTGGTGCGAGACGATTTCCAGGGTGTTCGTCACGCCGGGTCCAGCGCCCGACAATTGGAGACCGATCAAGTCGGGTGAAGGCGCCCGGGACGCCTGATGGTGTGTGGTGTTGCGTGTCGTCGGACGTCGCCGGCCGTCACGAGCCGGCCCGCTCGGATCGGAGTCGCACGTTCGGACAAACCACTGCACCCCGGCAAGCAGAATTGGAATGAAGGGAGGCTTGTGTGATCAGTGAGCTCAACAGGCTCATCGAGGTCGTCGAAGCGGATCTGTCCGACGACCTCGACATCGGTGCGCTGGCTGCTTCCTTCGGCACCACGGAGTACCACTTGCGGCGGATGTTCGCATCGCTTGTCGGCATGCCGTTGTCCGAGTATGTGCGGCGTCGGCGGATGACGGTCGCCGCGGCCGACGTCATCGCGGGCGATCCGCTTCTCCAGGTTGCGGTTCGATTTGGTTATGGCTCGGCCGAGGCATTCGGACGTGCGTTCCGGGCGGTCCACGGTGCGGCGCCTATCGAGGTGCGGACGAACGGCGGCCCGCTTCGGTCACAGCCGCAACTCACGCTGCGACTGACTGTCCACGGCGCCACGTCGATGGACACGCGTATCGTGGATCGACCCGCGTTCCGGCTCGTCGGCCATGCTGCACGCGTTCCGCTCATCCACCGGAGCGCGAATCCTCACATCCAAGCGCACGTCGCTTCTCTGCCGGCGCACGAGCACGCGCGACTGACGGCGCTCGGCAACACGGATCCTCACGGACTGCTTCAGATAAGCGCAGATGTCGATTCCGACTACACCGAGGGAAGCACACTGACCTATCTGCACGGCGTTGCCCGGGACGCCGCGACGACCACGCCGGAAGGACTCGACGTGATCGAGGTTCCTGCCGGCACGTGGGCTGTGTTCCGGGCATCTGGACCATATCCCGCGGCTCTGCAGGAGACGTATGCGGCATCGGCATCCGAGTGGTTTCCGTCGAACCCGTGGCTGCTGCGACCAGGCCCCTCGATCGTCGCGATCCTCGATCGCGCTGAAGACTTCCGTTCCGCGACGACGGAGTTGTGGCTGCCGATCGTCCGCCAGCGTGATGACGTGTAACCGCGACACGACCATGACCTCGCTACCCGAGGGGCGCGACTTCATGCCATCCCGATCTCGCGGACGAATGTCTACACGGTGTCCATCTGGGCGATTCGCTCGTCTTCGGCTGATCGCTCGTGTATTTCGGGATTACGCGGACGCGGTACTGTGCGGAAGCAACGACTCTCGAAGGACGACGATGAGCATTGCATTCCTGCTGACCACCCTCGTGGTGGTCGCCACCCCCGGCACCGGCGCCGTCTACTCGATCGCCGCTGGGCTCTCCCGCGGCGCAAAGGCTGGCATTATTGCGGCGTTCGGCTGCACCCTCGGGGTCATCCCTCACATGGTGGCCGCGATCACCGGACTGGCCGCGATCCTGAATGCCTCCGCGATCGCGTTCCAGACGATCAAGTGGCTCGGTGTCGCCTATCTGCTTTACCTCGCCTGGCAGACATTCCGCGACAAGACGATGATCGACGGCGACGCGAACCCCGCCCCGGTTTCGTTCTGGCGGGTCATCCGTACCGCCGTGCTCATCAACCTGCTTAATCCGAAGCTGACCATCTTTTTCTTCGCGTTCCTCCCTCAGTTCGTTCCCGCGGGCGAGGCGAAAGGCACGTGGCACATGATCTGGCTCAGCCTTGTGTTTATGGCGTTGACGTTCGTCGTGTTTGCGCTGTATGGGGTGTTCGCCGCGGGGATGCGCAACCAGGTCATCACGCGCCCGAAGGTCATGGCGTGGCTGCGTCGCACCTTCGCGGGCACGTATGGGCTGCTCGCCGGCCGTCTCGCCCTCGAAACCCGCTGATGCAGCTCAGTTCATGACTCGGCGCTGCGCGCTCATTTCCCTCAGCTCGCCGTCGCGACACTCACCCTCGATGGCGTGACCGACACGGCGGACGTCTCGGCGACCGCGGCACCATTCCGCGAGCGGGCCTCCATGCGCCTCTCCGAACGACCGGAGAGCGAGTTCCCCGAGATCGTCGCCTGGCGGCGCGCATTCAGTCAGATGGGACTCAAACCCACCCAGTACCGGTGCGCGTCGGAAGCGCTGCCACGCTGATTCAAGAGCGACGGGGAATTGCCCTCGATCCACCCGCTCGTCGACCTGTGCAACGCCGTCTCACTCGCTTACGCGATTCCCATCGCCGTGTTCGACCTCGTCCACGAGGCGCCCCTGCCCGGTGGCAGCGGCACCTGGGCGGAGAAGGTTCTCGTGACCAGTGCCCACGTCGCGCGCGTGCCCGACGGCTTGGCGCCGGCGGCCGCTCACGCGGAGTCAAGTACGTGATCGAGCTCTGACAGCGCCGGACGTGAACGCCGGGGTCCTCGCTGCGCCCACGAGTTGTTATCGATAGTTCAGGGCGCTCGTGCCCGTCATTGTGGCGCTCGTGGTGTCGGCCATTTGCTTCACGATCATCGTCGCGGGCTCCGGATATGAATCCGGCCACGATGAGTGGAATTGGCACGGGCCACGGCAGACTGCCTACGCGCGTTGTTCCATGCACTCGTGGTCGTCAACAACATCGGTGCGCTGAGCATCTGCTCCCGTTCGGAGGGGGTGAGGGGAGGATCGCCGATCGGTAGCCGACCTTGCATTCCAGTAACAGACGCTCTCGGTGCGGTCTGGGTTGCTTGGGCCAGCCGGAATCTTGCCGCGCTGCGCCAGCGAGTCGTTACGCTCGGCAACGCTCACTAACTGGTGCCGAGGTCCTTTCCGAGCTTGGCGTACAGCTCTATCACCGACCGGGGTGGATCTCGTATCGGGTTCGCTACCCGCGGCGGGCTTGCTCAGGGGGCGAGCCGAGGATGACGACTCCGAGCGGCTCGGTGACATCGACTTCATCCCGGTAGCGCAGAAGCGCGTCGATGAACTCCTGCTGCGCGGGGGACGGAACGTAGGTAGACCGAGTGATGAGGAGTGCGCGGCGGTCGGCCCATTCCTCTGCCACCGGATGTATGGCAGCAGGCAGTGTGGGAGAGCGGCTGACGGTCCCATACGGGACGATCGCCGCGCCAGCCCCAGTGCTGGCGACGGCGTACACCGCGTTGAGGGTTGGCAACCGCACGCGGTACGCCGGTGACACACCGAGGATGCGCGCCTGCTCGTCGATGAGTGTCTGAAGCGGGTTTGCCGCTGGCAACCCGATCAGCGGCCCCCGCATCACCTCCTCGAAGGAAGGAGCCACGTCGTCTCCGCGGAACACCGAGCCACGAACGACGACAAGGGGATCCGCCCATAACTCACGAGCGATCAAACCGTCGCCCGTCGGTGGGAGGGAAACGATCCCGAGGTCAGCACCCCCCTCGCGGACCCGAGACGCGACCTCGACGCTGCTTGTCTCGACCACCGCGATCCGCATCGTAGGGAATCGTGCGAGAGTCGCGGCCAGGAACTCGGTCAAGGTATCGACGGCTGATGTGTTGCTGGCGAGCCGGATCTCGTGGGCAGAGTCCCCGCGCAGCCCGTCCATCGCCTGCCGCAGTTCATCAGCACGTTCGAGAAGGGCACGGGCAGCTGTCCACGCCCTCGGCTTCTGATGTACGGGGTTGCCGTCGTCGGCGCTCGTGCGCACGTGGCACTCACGACGTGTGCCGCGAGAGCGATCAGTCGATGTCGCAACGAATCGGTTGAACGGATTCGTCCATTTCAGGTTACATCGGCGCTGCGATGGCTGGCGCGCTGGCCACACGCGCGCGACCACCTGCAGGTTGTCTACGCGCGGGCAGCCTGGGGAACTTCCCTGGCCAGCATGACGGCGACCGCGGCAAGAAGGCTGCCGGTGATGCGGCGCTGCCACTTGAGCCAGGACGGGCGGGTTCCGATGAATCCTGCGATCGTCCCGGCGGCCAGCACGATTGCTGCGTTGACGATCACGCTGACAGTGATCTGGACTGTGCCGAGCGTGAACCCCTGCGCAATCGGGTTGCCGTGCGATGTGTCGATGAACTGCGGGATGATCGCCAGGTACATCACCGCCGCCTTCGGATTCAGCAGGTTGGTAAACAGCCCCATCCGGAAGAGCTTCCCGTGCGTATCGCGGGTGAGCGGTCCGGGTTCGAACAGTCCTGTCCCTCCTGGGCGGAACGTCTTGAACGCGAGCCAGGCGAGGTACAGCACTCCTGCGGCCTTCAGACCGATGTAGAGCCACGGAACCACAACGAACACGACACTGAGCCCCAGGTTCGCCATCGTCATGTAGGTGAGGAATCCCACGCCCGTCCCCGCCAGCGAGACCAGACCTGCGATTCGCCCCTGAGCGATACTGCGCGACACGAGATAGATCATGTTCGGCCCAGGCGTGAGCACCATCACCAACGCCGCCAACCCCATCCCGCCGACCGCGGCCCACGGGAGTCCAGTACCCAGCACCGTCATAGTCAGTTCCTTCCAACGATTCACGTTCCAGTGTGATGTAATGCCCTTATGCATCTCAACCCTTACGGCGAGTACGCGGTCCTGCTCGCCGCGTCACTGGCAAACGACTGGCCCGAAGATCGAGCGGGCATTGTCGACCGTGCGGAGTCTTATGGGATGCAGACGCCGTTCGCGAATCCGCAAGCGGACGACTACACCGGTGTCCGCAGGGTAATCGACCGATGGCTCGAAGTCGTTGATGAACCTTTGCCGCAACGACGCGCCGACCTCCTCAACCAACACCTCGCAGAGGCGGCCGCCTACCCGCGCCTAACCGACCACCATGATGAAGGCTGGCACCTCCACTATCGAGACCAAGACCAAGCCCTGCCGCATGTGCTGGAGGCCGTCATCAGCGTCGGCACCGCACTCCACCTGACAACGCGGGGAATGCACCGCCTTCACCGATGCGACGCCGGCAAAGTCCCGGGTGACCCGTGCCACAACGTCGTGGTAGACGTCACGCGCAACGGCCGCCAGCGGTACTGCAGCGTCCGCTGCGCCAACCGCGCTGCAGTACGTCGGCACCGCGCGCGACACGCGTGAACATGGAGACCTGACTACGCCCGGCCACCCACATCGCAATGAGCCTCATCGCCAGCAGCACCGGATCCCACACGCCGGTAGCGGCATCGTCGCCTCCCGCTGGCCCGCTCAGAAACGGAACTACGCCTCTCGACCTCCTCGAGGAAGGCGCCGACGCCGGGGAAAGTACGGCACCAACGTCGCATGCCGTGGCTCCACGAGCGGGGCGGCAACGCGGCTGACTCGCCCTCACCGGAGTCGGTCGACGCCCAGGTTCCAGATGGTCACGTTCGGTTCCGCGCCGTCGTGGCGAGCGGCGTACTCATGGAGCGCGTCCGTGCGCACGTGCTCCGGGTCCTCGCCGTCCGCGAGTCGGCGGATGAGCGGAGCCATCCATTCCCATCCCTGATCGACGAGCCGACTGGACCACCGCGACAGGAACCCGTCCGCCGTCCAGACTCCCGCGTGATCGTCGGGACCGTACCTCTCGCCGGTCGCGACGAGGCGCTCCTCGAACGCGACCCAGACGAACACGGAGCGGTAGGGCTGCGGCGTCCACCCAGCGAGCTCGGTGAACCGAACCGGGGACGTCATGCTTCCGTGATGCGCACAGGCGAGCGACTGGTCAGAGTCGGTCGTGGTTCGCCGGACTGTTCTGCACGAGCCACCTCCCCGTGAACGGGTAGACGAGGTCGACCGGATCCACCGTAGAAGCTCCGCACGCCGAGGTTCCAAAGAAGGTTGTGCAGGTTCGTGTTATCGCTGTACCCGAGGAACGGCTTCGGGTTCGCCGCGATCACGGCGGCATCGAAGTGCGGAATGACAGTGATCTGGTCATCACCACCGATGGCGGCCAGCACCGCGCGAATGCTCCGATCCGCGAACACCGCGTTCACGTCTGCCGCACGGGCTTCCGCGCTCGCGCCGAGTTGCCGCGTCGTGGGGTACTCGACCGGGATGAACCCGGTCGCCTCCTTCAGACGCCGCATCGCTTGCTCGTGGAGAACGGGCGAAATCGCTGGGGCGGCGAATGCCGGCGAGATCACGGCGACACGATCACCCGGACGGACTTTGGGAACGGCTTCAACGAAGCTGCGACCATCCACCGATTAGACCAGACTCCCGCACCGCGGCCCCGTTCGTCGGAGAATACGCCCACTTCGAGCGTATCTACACGCGGCCCCTTGGCTGGCGCGCCAGCGGCGGCGGGCGGCGGGCAGCGGCGGCGGCGGCGATTACGTCCCCACGACACTGCAATTCGCAACTCGCTCGAAAGACCTCGTGGAATTGGCATCTCGTATCGAGAACCTTCAACTGCCGGTCGTGTCGGCCCTCAGGCCTCTCCCGGCCTTGAACTGACCACGATTACCTTGGGTTCGACTGGTGCTCCGTGGGAACCCTTCACATACGACGCGATCCAGATCAGTCGGGTGCGCACGTGGCCGTCGTCGTCGAGCCCGAGTGAGGGGTAGGGCTGTCGCCGCCAGTGGCCGCGAACCGACCAGGCCGCACGATCGGGCGGCTCGCCGTCGCTCCCCTCTCGATAGACGGATACGTGATCGCTGCCCGCTTGCACGCGCACGATCGTCAGCTCGCCCTGCGGCTCGCCGCTGGGCACGACGACGCCTGTGACGCGTTCCGACTCAGTTATGCCGCCCTGGGCCATTAACGCCCACACCGCGGCAAGCAGTTTCTGTTCCGGTCGGGTGTCATCCCAGACCGGGACGAATGGCACGCGGCCGGACAGCTGCGGCCCGACCTGTTTGACATTGACCGCGCCGGATCCCGCAACGCCAGCAACGTATGTGCGTA